>Ga0247727_10012254_pt1 | contig 14762 bp, 16 predicted proteins | sample WisWelCaveWW1625_FD_202498 | JGI IMG/M metagenome (GOLD analysis project Ga0247727, IMG submission 202498) | Biofilm microbial communities from Wishing Well Cave, Virginia, United States - WW16-25 | ecosystem: Environmental > Aquatic > Deep subsurface > Groundwater > Cave microbial mat | place... | reverse complement strand
GATTTGGTCGTTGGGAACCAGTGTAATGGAAATGAGAACCTAGAACACTATATAAAATTAGGTCCAACGGGGAGACAACCGCATGGCGATGAACAGCGACAAGTACGAGAGTTGCTAATCTTCTGCAGTCAGCTGAATGTTTTGAAATGGTTCAATAACACCCTATTCCTAGACCTTGACGCACGAGACCAAGAGAGTTTTGAACTGTTGCTGCAGTTGGCAACGCCGATCCATGTTCCAAGAGAGGAACTCCAAACCGCCCAGCTGATTCGACTTGGCAGTATTACTGACGGTGAATCCATCATCGTGCCCGTGCATACGCGTGAAAGTCCGACAGATATCGTTTTCACGGAAGGAAGGAGGATACGCGTGACACACTTGCGTTCCGAAAGAAGCCCCCGACTCAGAAAAATCTATTTCGACAGAACGCGGCCTCCGTACCTATGTGACATGTGCAACGTGAACCTCAGTGAGCGGTACCCTTGGACAGATAATTTCCTTGAACTTCATCATCTGTTGCCTTTAAGCTCCACAATTGCTATTGACATGCGCGGAACGCGGCTGGATGACGTTGAACCGTTATGTCCGAATTGCCACAAGAGTGTACATACCTTTTACGGCCAGTTTCTTGTTTCCAACAGTAGGGAAGAATTCTCGTCCAAAGACGAAGCGCGGGAAGTTTACGTGAGCGCCAAGAACGCGATTTTTCTATGAGCATTCCAATCCCTGAACAAATCAAGTTGCTGAAGAAGTGTATCTCCCATCAACTCGATCTGGAGGAAGAACTTCGTAGGCGAGAAATAACTTATGACGATCTGCGATATCGACACAATGAACTGGACAGTGAATTATTTCCTAATCAGTCTTTATCAGGAAGCTTCATAGAAATTGAGGACTGCCAAGAGAAAAAACGCGGAATACCAACTGTCAGTTTTTTCACGGGATGCGGTGGGCTCGATTTAGGATTCAGATACGCTGGTTTTACAAGCCTTGCCGCCATTGAAAAGAATGAGATATTCTGCCAAACCCTCAGGCAAAACGTTTGTGTCCAAAAAGTTATCGGTCCACCTCTTTTTTCTGGAGATGCTAGAAATCGCGATGAGATTGTTGATTTGCTTCAAACTGAAGCAGGTCTTTCCAAAGGAGGATTCCCTGGAGTGTTTCATGGAGGGCCCCCTTGCCAGTCTTTCAGCATTGCTGCAAATCAGCGTTTCTCAAAGAAAGGCGCGAATTTCAAGCGTATTGGTTTTTCCCATCACGATTACGGTACGCTGCTGTTTGACTACGTGTACTACATCACGATATTCCGTCCTGAGGTTTTCTTAATCGAGAACGTTGCGGGTTTGCTCACGGTAGATGACGGTGATCAACTATCGGATGCTCTTTCAGAATTGCGCACCGCAGGCTATTCCATAACTGACCCGGCAGTCCTGAATGCGGTGGACTATCAAGTGCCACAAAACAGACTTCGAGTTTTCATTGTTGGCCGTCGAAAGGACAAAACTTTTGTTTTTCCGAGCCCGAGCCAAGCAAAAGTTTCTTGCGGTAAGGTGTTTGAGAAACCGATCGCCAATGTTCCAAACCATATCACAAGAAAGCATAAGGCCGAATCTGTAATCAGATACATGGAACTGCACTATGGACAGAGAGATCCCCTTGGCCGAGTGGATCGCTTGGACCCTGGATTGCCATCCAAAACTGTAATTGCAGGAGGCAGCAACGGAGGTGGACGTTCGCATCTTCATCCCTTCATTCCTCGGACGCTGTCTGTGAGGGAGAGCGCAAGACTACAGACATTTCCCGATTCATATGTATTCACGGGCACTCCCGCCCGTCAGTTCACTCAGGTTGGAAACGCTGTTCCACCGCTGCTTGCCTTTCACTTAGCAACAAGTATTTACAAGCAGTACTTCTTAAAAAGATCTTGACCGATGGATACTCTATCGAAAGCTGACAGATCGAGAAGAATGGCTCTTATTAAGTCAGCTGGCAACAAGAGCACGGAAATAGCCATCATTAAACAATTTCGCGCAATGGGAGTTAACGGTTGGCGTCGCAACTACAAACTTTCAGGAAGGCCAGATTTTGTTTTTCCACGCTTACATCTCGTCATTTTTATTGATGGTTGCTTTTGGCATGGATGTGAGAAGCATAGAAGAATTCCAAAAGACAATGCCATCTACTGGACTACGAAAATCCTCCGAAATAAAAAACGAGACAAAGACATAACAAGATTGTTTAGAAAGAGGGGTTGGCGAGTGCTGAGAATCTGGGAGCATGAAATTGAGAATCGACGAGGAGTAAGGCGGCTCGTCAAGAGGTTTTCACTTCTTGCTGAAAACCGACTCCCATCCCACGAATAAGGTTTCCCCGACTCTCAAAGGGTTTGGGGACGTCAGCTAAACTAATTCTGGGCTTTTGTCCTGGTCGCAGTCACCTGTGGTTGGAATATACTGTCTCTCATCTCGATCCGAATTCACGCTTCCTTGCGAGCCTCATAACCTGCTTCGAGTACGGTTTCAAACTCCTTGCGCGTTATTGCACTGCATCCACCTTGACGGGGAATCCAGGATAAATTCAACGCTTTTCTTAAAATGGGCGTTTCAAACGACAAAACGCTCTCAAGGTTTATCCTGTAGCTATTGGGGTCCCGAACTAATTGTCGAAACTCACGAGACCGATCGTAAAAAGCGCCAGTCTTTAGAGTCGCTGCGCCAAGAAATTGCTTGCTCTTGACCACATAGAAAAGCACTCTATCCCCCGGCTTTAGGCGCTTACGATAAAAAGTTCTTGGACCAAACGGCCAAACCGATTTTTCACGGACTAGAAAGTTGAATGTTTCAACGGCAGTAGACTGCAAGGAAAAACCGGAGTCATCCGACAAATAAAAAACATAATGTTTGGCCTCTAAAACGGGTTCCTCCTTTCCCACAATACTTGCTGCGTACGCGGATTCCTTTTTCGCTTGGTATATTTTCAAGCCTGGCCGGACGAAAATCTTTGTGGTCATTAAGATTCTGAAGCTGCTTGATTTGCCCTTGTTTATTATAGACCATTCACACCTACGATTAATCGGATCTTCGTGTCATCACTGTGGTAAACTCAGTTCAATCCGAAATAAGTCTTCAATTCTTGGTAAGCTGTATTAATTGTCTTGCTCTTCTCTTCTGCGATTTTCCGAACTTCTTCGCCCATGAAGATGAGCTTATCCGGGTGATAAACCTTCATGAGTTCGCGATAGGCTGATGTAACCTGAGAACCATCTTCCGCTTCGTTCAGGTGCATCGCGCGCAAGGCCGATTTGATTTTATCAGGATGCACTTTGCCAGTTGAAAATCCGCCACTTGGAATGACAAGTAGCACCATAGGCGTCACGGACGCCTGTTGAAATGAGAACATGGTTCTACATTCCGGACAGGCATACTCATAGTTGAGTCTCAGTGGACTCGGAATCCGCAGGTCAGTCTTGCAATTGAGACACTTAAACTGGAGTGATTGTGCACTTCTGCGCTGTGGATGCGTTCCATGTTGCCGCTGATCTTGCCTGAACTTGCTCCAATCAAAGTTGAGGTTCCGTTTACACCTGGAACAGAACCCGCTCTTTAGCAGTGTAACTCTGTTTCTCGTTCCACAAAAAGTACACGTTTTGATCCAAAAAGTTTGCATACAAGGCAATCCAGCAGACGTCTTTACCCACACCCGCATTCCGAGCGAATTTACAGAACACCAATCCCAGAAGCACAGGGGTGACCCTATGTCGGCTGCCTCTGGCTTCTGGTAGTAAACAACCCGTAAATAAGCCTCAGTGCTTTTTATCCTTCGGCGGATTTGGATCATGACCGTAGCTGTCCTTGTCGCGAATCTTGTTATCTCTTCCGTGAATAATCAACTCTGACTTGTTTCGTTCGGCGATTGGCTGACCAGCATCAATCGCTGACTTCTGCGTGTCATGCAGGCTGGAGGCACGTTTGTCGCCTTCGCCTGTAACGGCCCAGTCACCGGACTTTCTGTGTGTTACGTGAATATTCTTTTTCATATCTTTTAATCTCCTTTTAGTAAGTAATTCATGTTTCCTTTAGGACATTCTGTGTGCACATTCTCGTTGCCCTACCCACACCCACATCCAGGTGCGAATTTACAGAACTTCGGCATCCAGGAAGGGCAGGGCGGTAGATCTGCCGGCACCGCTCCTGATTCCAGTAACGTGAGGCGCCGGTCCGCTTCAGCTCTGATTTCCTCCAGATTCCGAAAAGTCACATCGTAGACCATGAATTTGTCCCCCTGCAGTGCTTTGTAGTAAATAACGACTCTCCCTTTCGGGTTGTTGCTCAGCGCGCATTCGAAAGCCAACCGGTCAAAGTAGTGGCTCATTTTGTAAGGCAGCTGGTCGCGCTCGATCATCTCCCACATGCCGGTGGCACGGACCAATGTGGGAACATCGCGGAACGTGCCAACGATTCCGGTGAGGTCGCGAAGCGAAACGGGAATTCCTTTGAACGTGCCCGGTATACCAAAACGCAGCGCAGCCTTCAAAACTTTGTCAAAACCCTGGCGCTGCATTTCCTTCAGCTGCTCTTCAAGCAATGAATCATCCTCTTCATCTCCGTTTCCATTGGATTGCCGCTTGAAATGCGCCATCCGGGGAAAGACAAGATCGTTAAGTCCGAAGCCATCAGGAACTGGTGCCGCTGGCCGCTGCCCGAGAAGGTCTACAAAGTATGCGGTCGTTTCTGGATTTTCTGCGATTTCCACTTCATCCGGCGCAACGATTCGCGGTAGCGGATCCGCATTTTCACAGCCGCAGATCGCGCAGTAGTCGCAGCCGATCTCCATCCACTCGCAGCGAGGAATGCGTGATGGATCGTTGCGATCCAAGGCATCCTGCAGCATATCCCGGCGCAGGATCATCTCTTTCCGGATGCGGTCCAGATTTTTGTACCGCACATCAAAGGCGCGGAGGATCGGGTCACGGCCCCATTCCGAACGCCTATAAATAAGGAGGATGCCGGAGTCCTTTTTCGCCATACAGGCATAGCAACCGAGCTGGTCGATGTAGCCCGGACGCTTTGCCTGGATGTCTTCTGGAATAGAACCGGAAGTTTTGAGTTCAACCGGAATCGTTTCGTAGATGTCGATTTTGCCGACGATTCCTTCCAATTCGACAAATTGCTCGAGATACTCTTCGCTCGAGACTGCTTTGCCGAAAAGATCGTGAAAGCCGGTGCCGGCCATCATCTTTTGGAGCTTATCCAGAGGGACCTTTATTTCCGGATGTGTCCACTTGAAAAATGCCTGGCGGGGATTGATGATGTCGGTCACGGAAATCCGACGCCGCGCCCGCATTTTTGTGACAGCCTCGGAGAGCTCGTCCTTGATGCTGCGGTTAGCGTCGATGCCGGTTACGAACCGGGCTGCAAAGTACCGTCGTTTAGTTGATGTGTAGATCATTCGATTCTTACCTCTTCTCTTATCAAAAGGAGTAGCGTTTCGTCTTGCTCCTTGGGTTCTGGTGCTTCCAGGAGTCCCTACTCATTTATAGCCGAGCCACCAACCATTCCGGAGAAAAATGTGCGAAAGAAAATCTTTCTCCAAGACTAACCAGAGCTCGGCTTATACTCTATGAAAGGCAAAAACTGGAGGAGAAGCTCCCGTTGACAAAAGAAGATCGCAAAGGCCGGATCCCGGAAGAGGAAGCGGCAACGAAAGAGGAGGTCATCCAGGCTCTTGAGGCTCTGGATGACCAGGCCGAGTACCACAAATTGAAGTTGTATGCACAGGCAGAAGCCCGAGGACTACCAGACATCCATACTCCGGAGGATTTGATCGATCAGGGTGTTGCCAAGCTCCTTGAAGGTGAACGGCGATGGAGAAAGGACAAGCAGACAATCTGGGAGTGTCTCCGCGGGATCATTCAGAGTGGGGCAAACCATCTATACGAAGAGCATAAAAAGAAAAGAGGGAAAACGCTGGTGATTTCGCCGACTGGCGGACATAGTACAGATCCGGAAGCACAAGTAGTGATGCAAGTAAAATCTCCATCGCTCACTGCTGAGGAGCAACTTGTTGAAAATGAAGAGGAGGCCAGAAAACAGAAGCATTTCGCAGAACTTCAGGCGCTCTTCGCTTCGGATGAGGACGTGTTGAAATTCATTGAAGGTATTATCTGTGGCTTCAAGGGTCCCGAGATACAGGAACTCAATAACTGGACACCGAAAGAATTTGATGCCATCAGAAAACGGTTTTCATATCATGTTCGAACTAAATTCTTGAGAAAGAGGCAATCATGAGTAAGCCGGAAGACAAAGACTACACGGAAGCGATGTGGCTGCTGTGGAACGCCATCGCAGATCACATTGAAGAAACCTCGAAAGAAGAACTTCTTGCCGAAGCAAGGAAAGCCGGAATCGATGTAGATCAGACAGTAGACGATGTGAGAACCATTATCCGGCGCAGAACTAAAGAGTATCGCCAGGCAGCTTTGAAGCAGGCACGAAAAGAGTATGAAAAAGAAGTTGAGAAGTACGCGAAGGAGAAGTTCATTCCTCCAGTGTCACCTGGAGAACTCAAGAATTTTCTGCTTGGGATACAGAAACAATATCCAGAGATGACACAGGCTGTATTTCAGTTCCGCGATCTTAAAGATCTAACAGATGAGGATCTGGAATCAGCGGTGAAGCAGCTGTACCACCTGGGAATTCTCAAAAAGCCAGATGGAGAAGGAGAATAAGTTCGTGCCGTCCTACTACAGAGCGCCTGAAGACATTTTTCGAGAATTAGGGATTACCGAACCAGAGGAGATTGATGTTGAAGCCATTGCCAAATATTGTGGTGCTCTTGTTGTCTTCGAGCGCTTAACCGGATGTGAAGCGCGAATCATCGGCACGGAGGACAGGGCAGTCATTACTGTCAACTCCGAATCTATACGGCCACGCCAACGATTTTCGGTGGGCCATGAGCTTGGTCACTGGATGCGAGATCGCCGAACGATGTTTTCATGCAAAGAAAGGAACTTTCATACAGAATGGCAGGTAGACAATCCGGAACGAAGGGCCAATGATTACGCAGCAGATCTGCTTTTGCCTGAGTCGATGTTCGTACCCTTGGCCAAGAACAGACCGATTACGTTTGCAACAGGCCGCGAGCTTGCTGATAAATTTCGAATGAGTGGCACCGCCACAGCGATCCGCCTTGTGCAATTCGGATCGTTTCCAGCCATGGTAGTATGCTCCGAAAAGGGAAAACGCAAATGGTTCTTTCGGGGGAAAGATGTTCCCGGTTCGATCTGGCCCACCGATGAGCCGGGCAAAGATACGAACGCATACGAATTGTTAACCGGTTCTGCTGAATCAGTTGCTCCTGGCGACGTGTACGCGGACGAATGGATCAATCACGAAGAGGCAGGCCAGTACAGTGTTTATGAAGACTCGATCCAGATCGCTCCCAATCTGGTTTTGTCGCTTATCTGGTGGAAAGGAGAAAAACAAGAAAGGATGTTGTCTGAACTTGAGGGAGATGACGACTAGCAACGCGAATTTGCACTGACAAGCCGCATTGACACCGCTAACTGATTGAATTGCCGCAGACGACGCATTTCCCCCTCATGTCGGCGCCGTCTCCTTTCCCTGACTTTTCTGGAAGATGATTTTCCGTTAGATTGCAGCCGATGATGGAAGTGCATGAATCCAGAAACAAGCCACCGACTCTTCGTGAGTTGTATCCTCACCTTACTGATGAGCAGCTCAAAGAGGCTGAAGAAACGCTGGATCAGTACGTTGCTTTTTGTTTGCGTGTTTATGAGCGGATTAAAGCCGACCCTCAGGCTTATGCACAGCTCCAAGCTTTGACGGCCGCACGCCGGGCCGATACGATGAAGTCAGAAAGGTCGAATCGTATATCAACAACTGAATAACGATGGAAGCGTACATCGGTTATATCCGTGTTTCTACAGTGAAACAGGGAGAAACCGGCGTATCGCTCCAAGCACAGCGAGAAGCAATCGAAGCGTACGCGAAACGCCACGATCTGAGCATAAAAGACTGGTTTGAAGAGACGGAAACAGCAGCCAAGACAGGACGCCCCATTTTCACTCAGATGATCCGCCTGCTTAAAGCCGGCAAGGCCGAGGGTGTGATCATGCACAAAATTGACCGGAGCGCACGGAACCTGAGAGATTGGGCCTCTCTTGGAGATTTGATCGATCAGGGTGTTGGAGTCCATTTTGCCAATGAGAGTGTTGATCTGCAATCGCGAGGGGGAAGGCTATCGGCTGACATCCAAGCAGTTGTAGCAGCTGACTACATCCGCAATTTGAAGGAAGAAGCAAAGAAAGGATTCTACGGACGGCTCAAGCAAGGGATTTTACCTCTCGCAGCTCCGTTGGGATATCGCGACATGGGCGGAGGAAAACCAAAAGAGCCCCATCCTGTCATGGCACCCCTGGTCCGAAAAGCTTTTGAGCTTTACGCAACCGGAACCTATAATCTCGAACGCCTTGAAAATGAGATGTTCCTTTTGGGGCTTCGAAACCGCAAGGGCGGAAAAGTCACCATAAAGCGGTTCTCCTATATGCTCAACAACCCTTTCTACATCGGTCTGATCCGGCTCAAAGGAACCGGTGAGGTGTTTCAGGGTGCTCATCAGCCCCTCATTAGCAAATCCATGTTTGACCGCGTCAAAGCAGTTCTCCGAGGCAAGGTCAATGCCCGAACTCAGCGCCACGATTTCCTCTTCAGGCGTCTTATTAAATGCAAGCACTGCTTTTATTCTTTGGTGGGAGAACCTCATAAGGGCCACATCTATTATCGTTGTCAGACAAAATCCTGCCAGACAACCTGCTTTCGTGAGGAGACAATCGAAGGGAAAATGTTAGAGTTGCTGTCGAAGCTTGAGTTTAGCGAGGATGAACGCCTTTATCTGCAAAGCAGAATTCCTCAGCTGCAGAGCCAGTGGAAGGCAGAAAGAGAAACCCAGACCACGGCCATTGAACTAAATCTTCGCAATCTTCAGGACCGCCTCAACCGACTTACCGATGCCTACATTGATAGATTGATTGAACGAGAGGTCTTTGAGGGCCGCAAGGCAGGCCTTCTCATGGAGGAGAAAGCTTTGCAAGAGAAACATGAGCAATTAACGAGCGAAACACAGTCTGGGTTACATGGGCTCTTGGAATTTCTTGAACTCGCCGGAAGCGCGTATTCTCGATATCGGGACGGTTTTTCGGAAGAAAAGAGAGATTTGGTGAAAATCCTCACCTTGAACCTTACAGCGGACGGGAAAAACATTGAAATTGCAATGAAATCTCCGCTTCAAGATATCGCAAACCGCTTCGCCGAGACAAAATGTGCACCTCAGCGGCGCATACCTCGAACCTGGGATCAACTTCTCGCGCACGTCATGGAGCAATACGCCATTAATAAGGACATTTATTTGGACAAACACATGGCAGCGTAAGCTGCACATTCTTTCGGACGTTTGTTCACATTCTACCGTTACCGCACCAAGATACAAGGCTGCGGATTTTGACGCGCCCGGCAAAAAGATACAGTTTCTCACCAGCGCTTCTGTGGTGGCCTTTCTCCTACCCCGTCTTTTCCGTGGATAAACCTTCGTCGCCTTGCAACTCATGCATCACTCTTGCCAAAAATTGCTCGATTCTCGCTTTGGAAAGGCCGAACCTCTCAGCACATTCACGCCGCGTCTGGGGTAAACCGTCGGTATAACCGTTTCTGAACTCGAAAACCTGGCAGTATCAAAATGGCAGAAGCAGTGAGCTCTTACGTTTTTTATATCTTCTTATGGTTTCGATATTTCGTATTCGGGGTGGGTACGACATGAAAAGAGGCGTGAGTTAGGTAGATCCAGAAGGATTGCTAATACTGTAGTAAAAGCTTTTTTAATAATTCCTTCATCTATATATAAGGCACAATTAAGTCAGGACCTTGTGTCTTTGATTCATGGGTTTTGATTATTTGAATTCATCCTAGATTCTCACGGCAACGCTTACTGATCCTCTCCGGCAACTTCTCCTGTCTTGTTGGTACTCTAAAATCCATTACCATGCTGGGCAAATGGAGAACATTCCTCTCGCCGAAAAATACCACCAAGAACTCCCGCCGCGCATCCGCCAGTATTTGAATGACCGGGGCATTACCGATCCGGTGATCGATACGCACCTTCTTGGCTGGAACGGCTGGAGGATCACGCTCCCGATCTTCAACCGAGAAGGCAAGCTTGCCTTCTTCAAGTTGGCAAAGGACCCGGACGATAAAACCGACAACCCGAAAATGCTCATCCCGCACGGTGCCTCCGCAGAACTCTACGGCTGGGAACAGATCAACCGTAAAACTGAAGCGATCATTATCTGCGAAGGCGAGTTTGACCGGCTGGTGCTGGAGGCCCAGGGCTTCGCGGCGGTCACATCGACTGGCGGTGCGGGAACATTTCGCCCGCAGTGGGCGGAAGTGTTCCGCGACATCCCGCGAGTCTACATCTGCTTTGACCGCGATGAAGCCGGCCAGCGGGGCGCTGAACGTATCGGTTGCCTTATCCCGCACGCCCGGATCGTCCGGCTACCGGGAGAAGTTGGCGAAGGCGGTGATGTCACGGATTTCTTTGTGCGCCTTGGCAAAACCCGCGATGAATTTGCCGTCTTGCTAGGGAATGCACAGACATTCCTGCCACTGCAAAAACCTCGAAAAGAAATGAGAGAATCCGACACTCCACGACGCTTGGGGGAAAGCGATGAGCTTCGTGAGCTGAAGTCCTTCTTGCGAATAGAAGATTTTGCATCCGGGTATCTTGAGTTGCAGGTCCGGGGTGCGAATTACATTGCACATTGTCCATTTCATGAGGATCACCGGCCATCATTTGTGATTTACCCGCAGAAACAGAACTTTCACTGCTACGGATGCGGCGCTCACGGCGACGTGATTGATTTCCTGATGCGAACCGGCGAGCTCACTTTTTACGAAGCAGTCAAAGTGCTCCGTGAGCAACAAAGATAACCATGGACCAGGAAGCGAAACAAGCTGTAGAAAAAGTGAAGCAGGAGAGCCGCACGCCGATTGTTTCCGCAATTCTGTCTGATGGCTCGCTTGTCGAAATGGTCTACCAGCGCGAGAAACACGATACGCTTTTCTGCGTGTGGAAGGACGATGAATTCCACTATGAAACGGCTTTACTTCAGAAAGGGCGGCGTTTGATGCCCTATTCACCAAACAATGACCTCATCACCAAACCGCTGGTGCTGTTCCCATCAGAGCCCCAAGAGTATGAAAACGAAGAGAGGCTGCTTGCCGAAATCACTCAATATATCCACCGCTATGTTGACGTAAGTCCGCTCTTTGAGAAAATCGCGAGCTACTACGTGCTCTTTTCATGGGTCTACGACAGCTTCAACGAACTGCCGTATCTACGGATTCGGGGCGACTATGGAAGCGGCAAAAGCAGATTTCTCACCATCGTTGGCTCGATCTGCTACAAACCGATGTTTGCAAGCGGCGCTTCGACCGTTTCGCCAATTTTCCGCATGCTCGATTCCTTCAAAGGCACGTTGATCATTGATGAAGGAGACTTCCGCGCCTCGGATGCGACCGTTGAGGTGGTCAAGATTTTCAATAACGGAAATACTCCGCAGTTTCCGGTTTTGCGTAGCGAGGTCTCCGCAAACAAGGAATTCAAGCCCAAAGCCTATGATGTGTTTGGCCCGAAGATTCTGGCAGCAAGAGGCTTCTTCCAGGATCGGGCCTTGGAGAGCCGCTTCATTACGGAAGAAATGGGGCATCGCAGATTGCGGGATGATATTCCGATCAACCTCTCGTCCAGCTACAAAGAAGAGGCACTGCACATCCGGAACAAGCTGCTTCTATTCCGGTTCCGCAACTTCGGCAAACGGAAAGCGCGCGAGCAACTTGTGGACCGCAGCATTGAGCCACGCCTCAATCAAATCTTTGTGCCGCTCTTATCGATCATCGATGATGAATCAACGCGACAGTCGCTCCGCGAGGTCGCGCGAGAATACAATAAGGAAATCATTTCTGATCGAGGCATGGATATGGAAGCGCAGGTGCTCGAGGTTATCCAAGAGATACGGAAATCGCTCTATCATCCTGAACTTTCCATAAAAGAGATCACCAGCCGCTTTGTCGATCAACATGGGGAGGATTTCGAACGGAAGATCACGCCTCACTGGATTGGACACATTGTCCGCAGAAAGTTGGGCCTCAAGACAGAAAGGCATATCGCCGGCTATATCATTCCTCCGACCGAATACAGCAAGCTAGAGCGACTGATCGAAAAATACGGCCTTACAGCAACCCAGGCCGGAAGCAGCGGTGATTCCATGAACTCTATGAACTCCATGAACTCTGTGGAGGACAGAGGCAAGGATCCCGACCCCCAAGATTCCTCACCCGAATAGGCTTATAAATCCGGCTAAAACCGTGCTCTCACACCCGCCACAAAGTACATGAAGTACATGAAGTTCATGAGGCCGTGCCATTCCAACCAAACAAATGCGCCATGCGGCAACTAACCCAGTCTCGCTTTTTGATCCGCGCTGTACTAATACAGTAGCAATGGCAAGTCCCCAAGAACATGCTCCCCGATATCAGACAGTGGTCATTGCCAATGATGCCCAGGTACCATTTCACGATAAGAGAGCGCTTCAGCTTCTCATGCTCTTTCTTCGGAGGGAACGACCTGACTGGTTGATCTTGAATGGCGACTTCATGGATTTCTGGGAGATTTCAACCTACGATGTGACGCCCCGGAGCAAAACGGAATTTGTCAAAGAAATCGAAATTGGAAAACGTATCCTTCGGTCCTTCCGGAAGATCTTGCCGCACGCTCGTATCACCTGGATCGAAGGAAACCACGAATTCCGGCTCAGGAAATACCTTATTCAGAATGCGCCGGAACTGTACGGCATGCGAGGATTATCTGTGCCTGATCTCTTTTCCCTTGAGGAACTCTCAATCGAATACGTTCCGTGCCACAAGCTGGCAACCCGGTTTACCGACAACTTCATTCGTGTCGGTAAGCTGCATGTGGGGCACTGGGACAGAGTATCCAAACACGCCGGTTATGCTGCGAAGCAACTTGTTGAAGATAAGGGCGTGAGCGTCCTTCAGGGCCACACTCACCGGTTTGGCGCGCATGCGCGATCCACCGTGGATGGCCGGGTGCTTCTGGGAATCGAGAACTTTTGCCTGTGCTCTAGACGGCAGAGCTACATCAACTATGGTAACTGGCAACTCGGGTTTTCCGTGGTCTATGTGCATCCTCGTAGTGGCAAATTCCATTGGTTTCCGATCTTGATAAAAAATGACTACCAGTTCATCTGGAAAAACAAACTCTTCAGTCTTACCGGGGTGAAATCACTAAAGAGGAACGAGGGAGCTAAATGATCGCCAAAGGGCCTTCCTGCCGAAGGCCTGATTTTACTTGCTTATCTGGTGAACGTTGTCACAATCGGCAACTTTCCCTGTCTTGAGGTCTGGCTATTTTCGTTTCAAGGTCAAAGAAAAATCATAGCCGTACCTCATATATGAAATCTCACAAACTTCAAAACTACCTCAAAACATTTCGCAAACGCACTGGCCTTTCGCAACGCGACGTGGCGTATCTTCTTGGCTGCCGGAGCGGGGCAAAGATATCCCGCTACGAACGTTTCGCGCGGACGCCAAACCCTCAGACGATTCTTGCCTATGAAATCGTCTTCGGCGTCCCGGCGAAGGATCTCTTTGCCGGAATTCACGGAAAGGTCGAGCGCATGGTTCTTCGGCGCGCAAAACAATTCGAAGAGAAATTGGGGAAGACAAAGCCCAACTCAATGACCATTCAAAAACAGGCCGCACTGAGGGAACTCTCAGCGCGCATCTCGAAGCACGATCCAATAAAATTTAATGAGCCGCAGCAATGATACGGCGCGTGTGTTGGCGATTGATCCCGGAAGCCGAGGGTTCGGGTTTGCAGTGCTGGAATGCCCGGAACGACTCATTGATTGGGGAGTGGTCGAGGTGAAAGACAACAGCCACCTCAAGCAAATGAAACGAGTCGCAAATCTGCTGGAGCGTTACGAGCCACATGCAATCGTTCTTGAGGATATCACCAGCAAACGGTCGCACAGATGCAAACGCATAAGAACTCTTATCCGAAGCATTGCAAAAATGGCAGGAAAAAGAAAAGTGAGAATCCGTAGATTCTCACCGTTGCAGCTGAAGCATGCGTTTGCTCCCGCGTCCAACAAAGACCAGATTGCCGAAGCTATCATTTCGCAATTTCCTGAGCTTGCGCCCCGGCTACCTCAAAAACGGAAGAGCTATACGAGCGAGCATTACCAGATGGGCATCTTTGATGCGGTGGCGCTCGGGCTGACTTTCTTCGCTCTTCTTGAGAAAAGGGTAAAGGCATCCACCGACCAAACTCCCAATGGGCAAATCCATGGTCGATTTGGAAGGCAGTAGGAGAAAAGAGGCAAGTAGTGTCCGAACGCCGTAGTCTGCCGATTGTTTGCTACGATTGCGCAGAACCTTTCCAAAATAAGAATTTCTATAAGGATATAATGTTTTGTAAACGGGAGGTGGACGTGGTTGCAGAAAATAAGCTTATCCAGGGGTTGATTTTCGATTGGAATTTTGAATCGAAACATAAGCCCCAGTTCCGTTCAGTTGAAGTAGATGACGAAACTTTGCGCGATGGGCTACAAAACGCGTCGGTGCGACATCCAAGCATTGGGACAAAACGGAAATGTTTGGAGATGA
>Ga0247727_10012253_pt1 | contig 14762 bp, 11 predicted proteins | sample WisWelCaveWW1625_FD_202498 | JGI IMG/M metagenome (GOLD analysis project Ga0247727, IMG submission 202498) | Biofilm microbial communities from Wishing Well Cave, Virginia, United States - WW16-25 | ecosystem: Environmental > Aquatic > Deep subsurface > Groundwater > Cave microbial mat | place... | reverse complement strand
CCTGCATCAGTTTTATGAAGGCGAACTGGGAAAATTGGTGGAACAATCGGTTTTTGGGAAATGAAGGGGCAACCGGATTGTGCCGGGGTGTCTGATCAATCATGTCACGCGCTGGCAGGCCCGCGCAGGGAAAGTTCTTTGACCGACAAACAGTTTTTTAACCACTAAGAGACACGAAGGCACGAAAAAACAAAAGGCCATACCATAAAGCTTTTCTTGGTGTCGTTGTGTCTTCGTGGTGGTTTAAAAATTAGTCGGGTTCAATGCTGCCCCGTTAGCGGGACTCCAGTTTCAGCTTGTCTGAAATCCTGGCGCAAGCCATTACGCAAAAAAATTCCGAAAGCGGTATATGTTGCCACGATTTCTCCAGTCGCTGTCTCGATGCCGCCTGAGCCGGTTCATTTTTTTATGGGCTATTCTCACCTTTGCCTGTAAACCCGAAACCGACACAATGCCCTCATCCTCGCCACCGCCGCCGGTTTATTTTTCGAAGAACTGGAAGGCCGGGATTGATTTTCCCGCCGGCGCTGAATTGAATGGCAGGTGTGGGATTATTCCTGGAGAAAACGGCGATCTCATTACTTTTTTATCCACGAACAATGGCTTTTTGCAATCCATCTCACGCGATAAAGGCATAACCTGGTCACCGCTGAAATCGAAGTTTACTTCTGATCGAACAGCCGTTCCCATATTTTTAGCAGGACGGCTTTGCGGCGCGATCACCTCGGAGAAAATTGCCAATGGCGGACAACTTTATTTTCATGCACGAAAAGAGGAGAGCTGGACTGAACCGAGTCCCATCCGTGACACCAGCTGGGGGGATTTCAGTATTTATACGATGACCACAGATTCTCTGGATAACTTCTACTGCACCTGGGGCGATTGGCGCGAGGGCAATCCGGACATTTATTTTTCCTCCTCATTCGACCGCGGCAAAACCTGGAATGCCAACGTCCGTATTGATGATGATCAAACCGGACAGGAACAAAATGAATGCCGTTTGATAGCGACCTCGGCCGGCGCGCTCTATGCCTTTTGGGCGGATAACCGTGATCCTGAAACCTTGTTCGACATTTATTGTTCATCATCTTCGGATGGCGGAAAAAATTGGCACCCCAGCACTAAAGTGAACGATGACACGACACATACCTTTCAAACTTTTCCCTTTGCGGTCGTCGATGCGAATGGAATCCTTTACGCCGTTTGGAGTGATTACCGCGATAAAGGAGCAAGCGGTGATATTCTTCCCAATATTTATTTTTCCCGTTCCGCCAACGGCGGAAAATCGTGGAGCCCGAATATTCGAATTAGCGCGGCACGCTATGAGCATAATTTGTTTCCGGCTTTGGCTCTTGCCGAAAATGGGCAATTGCATTGCATGTGGACGAGCACAGAGGATTATATTCGCTCGGATATATTTCATTCATACTCTCGCGACGGCGGCAATCTCTGGAGCGAGCCGGTTCAAGTGAATAACAATCTCGAACGCGTGCCGCAACGATTGATTGGAGGGTCTGGCCCGGATGCAGAGGGAAACATGGTTTTGGGCTTGCTCGATTGGCGCGAAGGACAACCAGCGATTTATCTAACCAAGACGCTCGCACATCCCGATCCGGCCCGCGTAGAAAGAAAGCCGCAGCGCAATACCACAAGCCCTGCGACGAAACCAGTTCTGTTTGCCAAACCGGGGGAAACGCTTTTCCATGATGATTTTGCCGCAGATTCCTCCTCACGATGGGAAGTCGAGTCCGGCACGTGGGTTTGCCAGGACCAGACCTATATCGGTTATGGCACAACGGAAGCGCGAAGCTTTGCCGGCAGCCTGTTTTGGCAGGACTATATATTTCAGGGCCGGTTCAAATTGGACCCGATCGATCATCGCTCGGCATTGCTCTATTTGCGTGTCACCAAAGACAAAGAAGAGCGGTTACGCTATTACCGCCTCAGCAATTATTTTCGCACCGGCGTTACGTTGGAATATTTTGATGGAAAGACGCGGCTGCCATTAGCCGATGCGCGCTATCCTTTTCAAAAAGACCGATGGTATGAGTTTCGAACTGAGATAAAGGATGGCAGGTTGAACCATTTCATCAACGACTCTTTGCTCATTGCAACAGATAAACTCACTCATCTTTCCCGGGGCCGAATCGGCGTTGGCGCTTTTTTCGCTCCGGCTTATTTCAAAAACCTCCAGGTAACGGCGGTCAAATAAGCGCAGAGAGCATAGGGCGGAGCACATAGCGTGTCTCGTCCCCTATGCCCTCTGCGCCATGCTCTCTGCTCTATGCGCATACGCACCAGGCTTTCTCTCTTCGTCATTCCATTGGCGCTGCTGCCCCTGCTGTTGGTTGGGCTGTATGCTTATCAGTCTTTGCTCAAAGGGTTTGAGGAGCAAGCCTATCTCGATGACCAGCAGTTATGTCTCATCGCCGCTGCCGGCGTCGAACAGGTTTTGGATGAATGTCATGACAACCTGAATTTGCTCTCGTCCATGTTATCGGCCTGGCTGAGCCAGTCGGATGGGCAACGCCTCAAGCAGATGATCCCCCGGGAGAATCCAATCAAAGAGTTCGCCCAAAGCCTGGCGCTTCGCCACAGCCCGTATTTGCAAATACGTCTTCTCGCTCCGGAAGGAAAAGAGTTATTTATCGCACGAGGCCTCATCAAGAATTTCGCGCTTGGCAGCGCGTTGGACGAGCCGATTTTCCTGCAAGCGGTGAGCGTCTCCGGCCAGTTTCCGCCTCATGCGCAAGATCGCGATGGTCGAGGGGTGACGACTTTTTCCGAGCGTTTGATTCATCGCCGGACCGTTCACGACCAGACGCTTTTAGGTTTCGTTTTTCTCGATCTCGATCTGGAAGCAATTTCCAAAATTCTGCGTCAAGCGACGGCGGCAACGCCGGGCTATTATTTTCTGTTCGATGGCAGCGGCAGAATATTGGCGGATGGAGGTGAAGCCGCGTTATTCGAAGCTGAGTTGCAAACAGAAAGTTATCAGCCGCTTTTGCAACAAATTCGCGCCAACCCCAAGCCGGCGTTTTCTCATCAAGCTTACCACATGGCCGGCAAACGCTTTTTTATCAGCTCGCGTCCGGTGAAGGAATATATTGCGTTTCGGGAGCCTATACCTGAAGAACGATGGTATCTCGGCCTCGTGCGCGCGGAGACGCCTCTCTTCATCGCGTTCCGTGAGAGCCAAAGGCTTTTTCTCGTTTTCCTGATTTTGGGGTTTGCCGTCGCCATCGCCGGCGCATTTTACATCGCCCAAAAAATTACCACGCCGATCAGCCGCCTGGCGCTGACCGCGCAGAAATTTGCCCGAGGCCATCTGGAGAGCGACATTGCCATCACGAGCCGCGATGAAATCGGCGAGCTGGCCAATGATTTTAATCAGATGGCCGCCGATCTCAAACGCCTGCTCAACGAGCGCCGCGCGAATGAGGCGTTGCTGGCCGTGGGTAAATTTTCCGCGGCGCTGGCGCACGATCTGCGCAACCCGATCGAAGGTTTGAAACTTTTGTCGCGCGAGCTCTGCAAACGCGTCGATCAAGCGCAGCCGGAGCATGAGATCGCCGAAACCATTGCCGAAGCCGTCGGCCGTTTATCCTCGCTGGTCAATCAATCGCTGGATTTTGCCAGGCTGCATCAGCCTGTTTTTATGCCAATGAATCTCACGGCGCTGGCGGATGAAGTTTTGCAGGATTTTCGTTTTGATGAAATCGAACTGAAAAAAGATTTTGCTCCAGAACTTCCTCTCGCCAATGTGGATGCCGCACAAATCAGGCGTGTGCTGGCGAATCTGCTTCGCAACGCGCTCGAAGCCTGCCGGAGTCGAAGAGCCGCGGCGCCGTGCCGGCTCCGTTTGACTCTGCGAGCCGTGGCTGAAAAAATTCTGCTTGAAGTCGCCGACACCGGCCCGGGCATTTCCGATGAAATTCGCGAAAAAATTTTCGAGCCGTTTTTTTCCACCAAACCCACCGGCCACGGCCTCGGCCTCGCTTTGGCGCGACAAATTATTTCCAATCACGGCGGGACGATTGCATTTACCAGCGAAATGGGACGAGGGACGAGGTTTGTGATGGAGTTGCCGGTTGCACGAAGATGAGCGAGAAATCATTTGCGTTACGCACTATACCGTTGCCCAAAAAACAATTTGGAATTGTCAAACAAATGTTTAGATTACAAATTATGAAAAGGAACGGAAGCAAATTTGCTCAAAAACAAACGCATGAAAACGCGCCGGCTCGAAGTGAAAAACCGGCGCCAAGGCCTTCGATTCGTTCGATTCGATGAAGCTCGTGAAAAGCCTGGAATTTGATCCCTCATTAGTTATTTGACACCTCAGCGAAATTCTTTCTCCGAGGTCTTTTTCGTGACCACCGTGAATCAGAATGAACCTCAAAGCGACTTGAAGCCGGAGAGTGGCCGCAAGATTTCCAGCGTGAGCCTGATCGCGCCGGTTTTGAAAGTGCTCAATAAGCTGCGTGACAACCGACTGCTCGAAGATTACGCCATCGGCGGCGGGATAGCGGTTTTGTACTACACCGAACCGGTGCTGACTTATGACTTCGATGTGATCTGCGTCTTTCCGGAGAGCGGTTTGCTCGTTGATCCATCTCCTGTGTTCGAATATCTGAGGAACGAAGGCTACGTTTTTGGAAAGGAAGATCGCGTTGACCTCGAGGGGATTCCCGTGCAATTCATTCCTGCGTCCAAGGGATTAGTGGAAGAAGCGTTGAAAAATGCAGTGAAGGTAACGATCAGCGGCGTGGAAACCAGGATTTTGACGGTTGAGTATCTCGTTGCCATCATGCTGCAACTGAACCGCCCCAAGGACCGCGCCAAGATTGATTTGTTGATCAATAATGAAGAGGTGATGCACGACGCTTCAAAGCTGCAGGGAATTCTCCTGAATCACGATTTAATTTCCAAATGGCAGAGGTTCAAAAATGTCATATGATATCGCCAAGCTCAAAGAGCAACACCGGCGCGAGCTGGCCAGGCTTTCGTTCGATGAAAAAATTGCGCTGTTGATCCGAATGCAGCAGATGGCCAGAGAAATGGCGTTTGCCGCCGGCAGAAAATTCAACGGCGTCGTTTGGGGCGAGCGCGAGAGTGAAGCAAAAGCTTTTCGCCAGGCAACTATAAAGCTCAAATAAGATTATGAAGCCTCAACGAAATTTCTTTCGCTGGGGCTTTTTCTTGAGCGAGATTTCTCATGGCCAAAATCTTAGTCGTCGACGACGAACCCTCCATCCGCAAAGCGCTCGCGTTTTCATTGAGCGGTGACGGCTATTCCGTCACCGAAGCTGACTCAAAACCATCGGCGCTCGAGCGGCTGCGTGAACAAAATTTTGATTTGGTCATTACCGACCTTTTTATCCCGATCGAAGCCGATGGCCTTGAAATTTTGCAAGCCTGTAAAGAACACCAGCCGGAAGCAATACTGCTGATGATCACCGCGCACGGCTCCATCGAACGCGCCGTCGAAGCGGTGAAAGCCGGAGCGGATGATTTTCTCGCCAAAGGCTTTACAATGGAGGAACTCGAGCTGCGCCTTGAAAAGCTGCTGGAGCAAAAACGACTGCGCGCAGAAAATCGCCGCCTGTCCGAAGATTATCAGCGTTTGCGCGGGGAGATTGAAGGCCGTTATCGTTTTGAACAAATCATCGGCAATAGCAAAGCCGTTCGCGATTTGTTGGCATTGCTCGCCCGCGTCGTGGATGATCGCGACACGACGGTTCTGTTGCAGGGCGAAAGCGGCACGGGTAAAGAACTCGTGGCGCGCGCGATTCACTACAATGGCCCGCGCCAAGACAAGCCGTTCGTCGTGGTCAATTGCGCGGCGCTGCCGGAGCATTTGCTGGAGAGCGAATTGTTTGGCTACGAGAAAGGCGCATTCACTGGCGCACTGCGCGACAAGCCCGGCAAATTTGAAGTCGCCGATGGCGGCACCGTTTTTCTCGATGAAATCGGCGATATCAGCCCAAAAGTGCAAGTCGAATTGCTGCGCTTCACGCAAAATCACACTTTTGAGCGCGTCGGTGGCAATCAACTGATTACCGTTGATATTCGCCTCATCGCTGCAACGAACAAACGTTTGGATGCAGAAGTGGCGCAAGGTCGTTTTCGCGCCGACTTGTTTTATCGCCTCAACGTCATTCCGATTTTTATTCCGCCCGTGCGCGATCGCCAGGGCGATTTGCCTTTATTGGTCAAGCACTTTGTCGAGAAATTTCGCCGCGAAAAAAACCGCGAGATTCGTTTTGCGCCGGAGACTTTGGCGCGGCTCGAAAAACACAATTGGCCCGGCAATGTGCGCGAGCTGGAAAATTTAGTCGAGCGTCTCGTCGTCACCGCGCCGCAAACAACGATTCTTCCCACGGATTTGCCGCCGGAAATTTTTGGCCATTCGGAAAAAGAAGCTTTTGACTCGGCGATGAGCCAGCAGTCATTGCAAGAGGCTTGTGAAGAATTTGAAAAAGTGTTTTTGCTCTGCCATCTCGAAAAGCATCATTGGAATATCACCGAAGTCGCGCGGGTGTTGGGGGAACGCCGCGATACGCTGAGTCGGAAGATCAAACGGTATGGGTTGAAAGCGGAATAAATGTCTTCGAGCAGAAGCCAATGGCAATTGATGAACACCAAAACGGCAATTTGTCGGCAAAACAAAATTCTTGCATTTTCGCTTTGGTTCGGGTATATTTGACTTACATGATATAAACGTGCAAAAACCCAACAGAAGAGGAATGGTTATGACCTGCGAAACTTCAACAACCGAAGAGGAGAGTTGTTATGACGGTAGAGCTTTCGCCTGAGTTGGAAGGAATCGTAAAGGCAAAAGTGGCCTCGGGAGTATACCCGAATGCTAGCGAGTTCATTCGAGAAGCGATATTACGATCCCTTGAATGGGAGCGGCTGAAAAAACAACGACTGGACGACGCGATTGCGATTGGGATTGAACAGGCTGAAAGGGGCGAATTTAGCCAACGCACGATTCAAGATATTATTCAGCATCAGGAAACTCGAAAATACAGTTAGCCCGTATGCCGAGATACATTCTCACTTCGAAGGCCGATGACGATCTTGCAGGAATTTGGGATTATACGGATGAGAAGTGGGGTCGAACACAGGCTCGTACCTATCTCACGCAGTTAGAAAACCGGATGATGGCCCTGGCACATCGGCCGGAGGCGGGACGCAAACGATACGATCTTACCGGCTCGCCGATGAGTTATCACGAAGGGCGGCACGTTATTTTTTATCACCCGGTAAAGGATGGAATTGAAGTTCTTCGCGTGCTCTATGACGCCATGGATTTCCCGAGACATTTTGAGTGAGTGAAATACAAATCAGCTTACGGAATAAACCCCACAAGTTGTGGCTTTTGCTCCCACCGCTTCATTCCCACTGTTTGACAATTAGTTAGATTAGTTTCTCGGTCGCACCAGGCTGATCCCTGGTGCGTTTTTCTCACGCCACTTCTTTCCCGTTATCTTCTCTTGCGATTTATCTACATCAGCCTATTTTATTGGTTAATCGATACCTGCGGCTTTTCAATTCATCGCCACGAAAGTAATGGCATGGTTGGCATCAAAATTGTGTATGATTTGGCGGACGAATAGTTTCGACCTATAAGTGGAAAAGCCGGAGAAAAACGAAAATGAAAAGAATGGTCATTATCACGGCTTGTACGTGACTCCGGAACAAGTCGTTCAAATACTTTAGTTGAGTCGGACAATAACCAGGAGGCCAATACGATGTCAAGCAATGAAGGCAAAGAGAAATCGAATGGACTCGAGATTTTCAAAACCGCCTCGACGTTTATTGCCTCGGTTGTTATTGCGGCAACCGGCCTTTTGGCAACACGCCAATATAATTTGAGCCAATTGGAAATCTCACGGAATAAGATATTGACGGAGCTCATTCCTAAACTGGGAGAGCCTGACGCCAATGTCCGTAAATTCAGCGCTATGGCTCTCGCGCTTTATGGGAAGCATGCCGTTCCCGCATTAATGCCCACTTTGACGGATGTAAGTGGAGAAGTACGGCTTGCAGGCGTGCAATCACTTAGCTTGATTGGCGCCGCTGCCATTAATGAATTAACCAAAGCTTATACAGATCGGCGCAATAGCATTAATGTCCGAGGTTCGGCAATTTATGCGCTTGGTCTCATGCGAGCGCCAAAAACATACGAGTTGGCCGCGGCGGCGCTGGAAAATCCCAAAGAAGATCCGGATATTCGCAAAGACGCCGCTACGGCTTTGGGATTTCTGAGAGAAAAACGAGCGACGCAAAAACTTTTAACGGTGCTGAGGCAAAGAAACGCCAAAGATCCCATTCTAGCTGGCAACATCGTGATCGCCCTGGGCGAAATCGAAGATACCGCCATCGTCGATAGCCTTGTCGGCTTACGTTTGCACGAGCATAGCGATGAGAATGTGCGTCTTCAAACCATGTGGGCGTTGGGAAAAAGAGGCGATGAAAACGTGCTGAATATTCTCTCCCAGGTTGAATCTGAAGATGCCAGTGAAAAAGTTCGACAGACAGCGAAGTGGGCCACCGCCTCGATTAAACGAAGAAGTTAAACCAAATTAAAGAAAGAACTGACATCGATACCAATTCCTGGCACATCGGACACGATCTTGCAATGGGACGTTTCTCTCGAATCACGCGGGGCCAACAATACAAAAGTTTATGATGCCCGCATGCGTTTCGTCACCGGCCAGGGCTTAACGGAGTATATCGGTCAAAGGTATGGTATTTTCTTCGTCTACAGACGAATCTTAGAATCTGTACCACAAGATCGGTGAGCCAGCGAGGCGATGCTTCATTGATTTCACGCATGAGTTTTCTACATGAAATCCATCTTAGTCATCGACGACGATTTCGCCATGCGGCGCGGGATCGCGCTCATGCTACAGGGAGAGGGGTTTCAGGTTTATGACGCCAGTGATGAGACGCAGGCCTTGCAGATGCTGGCGCAAAACGCCATTGATCTCGTGATCGTCGATCTGTTTTTGCCCGGGCACGATGGGATTGAAGTCGCCGCAGAAATTGGCAGACGCAGCCCGTCGACCAAAATTCTTTTGGTGACGGCTCACGGCGAGCATCCGCGCGCCCGCGGAGCTAAAAGAATTTTCAAGGAAAATTATTTAGAGAAAACGGCGCTGCAGCAAGACTTATTGACAAAAGTTCAAAAGCTTTTGCAAACAATTTAGGAAAAGGTTTTTTGTATCCGGAGTTTACGATTCGTCCAGACAAAAATCTAATGGTTTGAATCCGGACAATTCGGCAAATCCGAATACCGCTAAGAGTCTTTGCTTTTTTGCAGCGATATCACTCGCCGTTTTATTCGCTTGCCAAAATCCTCCCGCTCTTCGCTTTAACCACAAGATCGAGGTGGCCGATGGCGGAAGCGAAAACACCAGGTCCCTGAAGAATCTCGCGATACACCCTCTTCCCGGACACATTGAGCTTGAGGCGCTGATCACGGCGGCTGTTATTGATGATGACAATAACCTGTTGCTCCTGATAAGCTCGCGAAAATGCCAACAGCTCGCGTTTATCATTCGCCACCAGGGTTTTATAATCCCCCAATTGCAACGCCGGATGTGAATTGCGAATATGAATCAACCGGCGATAATATTCAAACATCTCCGAATCAAAACCAACTTCCTCCCGCTCTTTTCTTTTTATCCCATTTATCTTTTTATCTTTTTCTAAATCTTTCCAAGTCATCGGCTGGCGGCAGCAGGGATCGTTCGCGCCCCACAGGCCGGCTTCGTCGCCGTAATAAATCATCGGCGCGCCGAGATACGTCATTTGAAAAAGTATCGCCAGCTTTTGCATCCGGCGCTCCTCGGCAGTCGGTTGGCGGGTGTCGTAATCCGGACTCTTCGCTTTCGACCATTCATAATAGTCCAACCAGGTTCGCATTGTTTTTTTGTCGCGATTCACAATGCGCGAAGCAAAGCGATCCGTGTCGTGGCTGTCCAGCAAATTTTGCATCACGAATGCCGCGTCCGGCGAGAAAGCTTCGCGCAACTCGCGCAAATGCCGGTCAAACGCGTTCGCCGAAATACGATTGCGCTCATTGGCAAAAAACTCCGTGCAGGCATACGTGAAATGATAATTCATCACCGCGTCAAACTCATCGCCCTGTAGATATAATTTCAAATCATCAAATTTCTCAACAAACACTTCGCCGGTGAGATACGCTTCGGGATTTATGCTTTTCACCAGCTCACGCCACGCTTTCCAGAAATTGTGATGGACGCATGTCGCCACGTCGAGCCGCCAGCCGTCGATGCCGTCGCGCGGATCGCCGTCGCCGTTCGGATCCATCCAGCGTTTCGTAATCGCCCAAACGTAGTCGCGCGGCCCGGCGACGATGCCGTTTTCATCCTGCCGCAATTCCGGCAATTCTTTGACCGACCACCAGCCGGTGTATTTGAAGCCCTGGCCGGTTTGCGGATCGTTCCACGCTTGCACTTTAAACCAATCTTTATAAAGCGAGCGCTGCTGATTTTTCAAAACCTCCTGAAACGCCCAGTGATTGATCCCGACGTGATTGAACACGCCGTCGAAAATGATCCTCATGCCGCGGCGATGCACTTCATCGATCAAACGCAACGCCAGTTTATCGGCTGAAGTCCATTGCCACGTTGATGGATCGTGGCCGACTTCAGTGGCGATGATCTTCAGATCGTCGTGTGGATCCGGTCCGAAATGCGGGTCGAGGTGATGATACGTCGCGCCGTCGTATTTGTGGGAAGATGGAGACTCGAACACCGGCGTCAAATAAATTGCATTGACGCCGAGGTCTTGCAAATAATCCAGTTTATCGAGAATGCCCTGCAAATCCCCGCTATAGCGCCGGCGTTGAATATTGTGCCAAATATCTTTGCCGTTCTTCTGCTCGTAAGGTTGCAGCTCGTACCAATCCGAATTCCACGGATGAATCTGCCATGGTGAAGTCAGATCGTGGGGATACGCGCCGCGCATACTTTCGAGAGTGGGATCATTGCGCGGATCGCCGTTGCGAAAGCGCTCGGGAAAGATTTGGTACCAAACCGCTTGTTTCGCCCAGGTGGGAACGGAGAGATGATTTTGGCGCATGTTTTATCTGAAATCTCTTTTAACACGGAGCCAATGACAAAATGATTAAGTGACGAAATAATTGCTTTAAAAAATATACAATCATTTTGTCGCTATATTATTTTGTCTAATGCTTTTGCCTTTCGTTTGGACTCATCCTCCCGAAATCAAGCGAAAATCGCCGTCGCTGTTGTGATCGTAAAACCAAAACTTGCGGCCGGCTTCGGCGTAGATCCACACTTCATAAACGCCGATACCGCGGTTATCGCGCTGGCGCTGCACGTTGTCCGGATCGCCATAAATAATGAAAATACGGCCGCGATCGGCTCTCCAGCCTTCGATGCCGGCCCACGCATAACGAAAATTCGCTTCTTGCACGCGCACAAAAAATTCCGCCTGCAGCGGATTTTCTTCCTGCCCCGCCGCGGGTTGGCGCGCGGACCAAAAAACTTTGAAAATTTTTACCCGCTCATCCGGCGAGGCCTCTTTCAGAGCCTGCCAATCTTTGTTATCCATAATATAACGCATCGGCTCCACTAGCAAGCCGAGACTTTGTCCCGGTTTCGGCGTAACGCCGACATTCGCGTAAATCGATAATGAAGCCTCGGTTTTCACGCCGTTTTGCTCGGCGACAATTTTGAGCACCGTGACGCCCATCGCCAATTTTGCGGCGGGAATGGGCAAAGTGGAATAGACCACCGGCGTTGGCGGGACAAACTTGGTTTGCCCCGTGAAAAGCGCTTTTCCCTCGCTATCTCGCAACTCATATTGCAACACCACCGGCTGCTCGGTTTTCAAGCCGCCCACGGCGACGAGCGTATAAAAATCTTTTTCATAACGATTCTGGCGAAAGGGGATGAGCTTGTCCGGTTGAAAGGCGGCGAGCGAGTCCCAGGTTAGCAACGGCTCGCTGAGCGCGAGCTGATCAAGGAAATCATTCACCCGCTGCGGCTTCGCGATGAAGCCTTCATTGCGGCCAAAACGATCGGCCGCCATCACGCCGGCGGTGTATTCGCCGGCCGGCACCGCCACGGTTTCCACGACGCGCAAAACTTTTTCGCGATCGATGGTTTCCTTATACTCCTTGAGGTCGATTTTGCGACGCCGATCGACGAGATAAACCTGTTCGGGGCGCTGCTTGTTTTGCAAGGAAAAGGTCAACTCGACTTCGGCGGAATAGCCCTCGCTGGTTTTGATAAACTGGAGGTCGGAATAGCGCGCTTCGGCAATAAAAACCGCGGCGCTAAATCCTTTTTCACTCGAAGGCAAATTAACGACGCGCGAGGTCACCGCCAAGCCCGTCCCGAAACGATTTTGGCGATTGCCCATGCGCGTCGACGGCCCGCAGCCGAGGAGAAGGATAAGCCCGAACAGCAGGGACATTTTTATGTTCATATTTTTAATCATACTCATGCGTTGATCATTTGAGGTTCACAAGGGTTCGTGCATACAACCGTGAGCCGGCGCCTGAAGGCGCTACTACGAAACGACGAACTGTTATTAAAAATCCGTGCCGAATGAAAAAAGATAACGCGGCTTGCTGCTGTGCGCCAGGTCGGTGCGCCAGACGGCGTCCATGCGCAGCAAAATGAAACCGAGATAGGCGCGGAAACCCCAGCCGTAGCTGGCGACGAGATCGCGCAAGACGGTTTCGCCGGCGGCATTTTTTTCGGTGGCGCGAAAACGTTTATCGGAATCCCACGCCGAGCCGACGTCGAGAAATCCGGCGCCGCGAATGCCGGCGATGCCGATGGGCAACGGAAAGCGTGCAATGAAATAATCCACCAACGGCAAACGCAGCTCCGCATTTAACAACGCATAACGCGTGCCGATTTGTTCGTAATAATCGGCGCCGCGCAACGGCAGAACGAAATCACTAAAGTAATAATCGGTGACCGAGAACGTATTCAGATTGCGCGCAAAGCGGTAGTTGAGCCAATTTTCCACGCCGCCCAAAATGAACCGTGTCGGATTTTTGCCACCGCTGGCGCCGCCGCTCAAGCGCACGGCAAAACCGAAATCACGGCTCAGGCCGAAATAGTTGCGATAATCAAAGAAACCGGTGTGAAAAGAAAAGGCGCTGCCGCCAATCTTCGGCGCCACCGTCACGCCGGCGCGGTAACGTTTTCCGGTAAACGGGCCGAAAAAGCGGAAGAAGGTGTTATCCGAAACATAAGCTAACGTCAAGGGCAAGGCATTCGTCACTTTTTGGGGAACGATCTCCGGAGGAAAAAACAAGTTGTCTTCGCGAAGCTGCGTAAAACTCACGCCGGCTTCGAGGCGTTTGAATCGCGACAGCGGATAATACACGCCGAGCTGCGCGCCGAGATTGCGAATGCGAGCAATGGTGACGACCTGGGCGCCCTCAAACTCCGTTTGCGTTTGAAAAAAGTTTGCGACATGCGAAAGCTGCAAGCCGTAATTGGCGCGATGCGCGATATTCGCCCAGCTCAAAATAAAATCACTGTTGGAAATATCGCGGATCAAATTGATGCCGACGCCGATTTGTTGGTTGCCGGCCAAATCGCTGATATAGAATTGCGTATAGCCTTGCAAGCCGAAAAAGGGATCATAACCGCCGGCGCCGCCGGCATAATCCACGCTGAATTTGCGGCGATAGCTTTGCACTTTGAATGAGCCGTCCGGCTCGAGGCGTTTGTCGCGCGGCACTAAGACTTCCGCCACGCCATTGGCGGCTGAGCCGATTTTGCCGGTGCGAAAATCGTGATCAAACACAAAACTGCGATACGGCCGCATCTCACGCTCCGATTGCACCGCGGCCGCACCGTTGGCCTGCGTGAGCTGTGAAAAGCCGTGTCCCCCCTGCTTTTGGCGTTCGCGAAATAACGTCGGCGCCAGCGTGCGCAACGTGTCGGCGTATTCGAAGGGGTTTTTCCAGAGAAAAATATCATAGCCGGCGTGATAAAACGAAGTAAAGACCACGCGATCGCCGCCCGCCGAAGCCGCGAGTTGGTTGGCGCCGGTCAGCAGATTTGACAGAGGTTTCTCGGCACGCCGTGACAGGTCATATAAATAAACATTGTCGATGCCGTTGCGATCCGAGATAAACATCAGCGAATCCGCATTGTGAAAAAACGTCGGCGATTTTTCCGTGGATGGACTCGTCGTCACTTGCTGCAAACCCGTGCCATCCGGACGAATCAAAAAAATATCCGTGTTCGTAAAATCCGCCAACGGCAACTCCTCCCCGACGTCACGAGAAAAAGCGCCACGATCCGATACGAAGGCAATCATTTTGCCGTCCGGCGACCACGCGGGATCGAGATCGCTAAACGCGTCGTGCGTGACCGGCGTGATTTTGCCGCTGCTCAAATCCAGCAGCATGATATCGCTCTGCCCGGCTTTCATGCCCATGAACGCAATCGTCTTACCGTCCGGCGACCACGCGGGCGACCACAAGCCCTCGAGCTTCGGCTTGTACGTGCGCGTGATTTTGCCCTTTGCGACGTCGACGAGATGAATCGCATCATGCGCGCCGGCTTTCGCGGCAAAAGCGATTTGCTTGTTGTCCGGCGACCAGCTTATGCCGGGACGCAGCCACTTCAATTCTTCCAAGCCGCTTTGCTTTTGGCCGCTGATGAGCAGGCGCGGCTTTTTTATCTCAATCGTCGAAGCGAGATAGATATCGAACTTGCCGGCTT
>Ga0247727_10012252_pt1 | contig 14763 bp, 11 predicted proteins | sample WisWelCaveWW1625_FD_202498 | JGI IMG/M metagenome (GOLD analysis project Ga0247727, IMG submission 202498) | Biofilm microbial communities from Wishing Well Cave, Virginia, United States - WW16-25 | ecosystem: Environmental > Aquatic > Deep subsurface > Groundwater > Cave microbial mat | place... | reverse complement strand
AATAATGATGTGGAGAAGGACATAGACACTGTATTGACGGTCATTTGGAGCACGTTGAACAACGAAGATGGTACAAGCAGGTAATATATCGGCTACAATTCCCTAACCTGCAACCCTTCGATACGGCTTCCCCACTCAGGGCAACGCCTTCCAACCTGCAACCTTCCAACCTTCAACCCAATGAATCACCTCTGGTCACCGTGGCGTATGGAATACATCGAAAATCACGAAAAAGAAGAAGGCTGTGTGTTTTGCAACGCGCAAACGAAGAAAGACAGCGCGGAGAATCTCATCGCCTATCGCGGCGAGCGCGCATTTGTGATCCTCAACCGCTACCCCTACACCAGCGGGCATTTGATGGTCATCCCTTTTGAGCACAAGCCGGATCTCGAAGAATTGGATTCCGCAACCCGCGCCGAAATGATGGAATTGACTTCGCGCTGTACGACTGTCTTGAAAAAAATCTACAACCCGCAAGGCTTCAACGTCGGCGTGAACATCGGCGAAGCCGCGGGCGCGGGGGTCAAGGAACACGTGCACATCCACATCATCCCGCGCTGGAAGGGCGACACGAATTTCATGTCCACAGTGGGGGAGACGCGCGTCCTGCCCGAGGAACTCGAAACAACGTATCAACGCGTGAAGAATGAGTTTGAGAAATCATAGCAGGGGCGACCCGTCAGGGCATCCCGCGCGTCCTGATTTGCTTTACACCAACTCAAACAATGACCACGTTTGGCATTGGCGGGTCGCCCCTACCTTGCAATGGGCGGCAACGAGAGGAATCGTTTTAATTTTCCTCGCGCTTGCCAGTTGCACTGCAAACAACGGAAGCGAAACACAGCAAGTCAACACAGCCGAGCCAACGACCCTCCCTCCAATCGCAACACAAACCCTCGAACCAGCGCTCATTCCGAATCCGCTCACGGGGTTGCCCGTCGCGGACGCGTCCCTGCTCGAACTCCCCGCGCTGCTCGTTTCGATCTCGCATTTTCCCGTCACCGCGCGGCCGCAGGCGGGGTTGTCGTTCGCGCCGTATGTTTTTGAAATTTACATCACCGAAGGCACGACGCGTTTTCTCACCGCGTTTTACGGCGAAATCCCCGCGCCCGAATCGCCTGTCACTGGCGGTTGCGAGGCGCGCAAAGAAATTTTCACGCAAACAGATTTCATTCTCGGCAACCGCGCCTGGCTCGATGCGAATCAAAACAACGTGCAGGACGCGTGGGAGCGCGGCGTCGGCGGCGTGTGCATCAACTTGTACGATGCGAATCAAAACCTGCTCCAGCAAACCACCACCGACAGCCACGGCTATTACGGATTCAACGTCAGCGCGGGGACGTATCACATCGCCGTTGCAAATCCTCCGCAGTTGGAGTTTGCGCATAAAAATGTTGGGGATGAGAGGCAAGACAGTGATGTGGACCCAGCCTCGGGGTGGAGTGACGCGGTTGTTGTCTCACCCTCGCTTCTTCATCTGGATGTGGGCTTGATTCCGTCCAGCGACATTTCCCCGCCTGCGACTCTTCCCGAAGCCAAAGTTGGACCCGTCCGTTCGGGGCGACTCGTCTACGCAGACATCGCCGCGTTCTTTGCAGACTCGTGTTTGATCTACGCGTTCGCCTCGCCCGAAGTGCTGGCGGAGTTGCCGCAATGCGCGTTCGTGACTCACGATGTGCAAGGCGGCGGGTACATGCTCGACGTTGAAGAGATGGCACAACTCGCACAAGAAAGCAAAAAACCGAATGTGAAAATTGATTATGCAGGCAATGTTTTTTCGAGCGAGCCGCCCGCTGGAGGCGCGCCTGCTTCTGAATTGCACGTGTTCATCGCGTATTTGAATCAATCAGGCTGGAGATACGACGCGCTCTCGCAAAGTTACTGGCGCTTTGTTGATGATGCAAGTTCTGACAGCGCTGGCATCCTGCACCCCGAAGTGGATCGTTTGACGAATCGTCAATTGCAATTCGAGAATGTGATTGTTTTATTTGCGAGACACGATGTTGTTTCGCCAACCAACTTGGACATTCATCTTGAAGCAAATTTAATTGGCGATGCGATTTTGTTCCGCGATGGAATGAGATTCAACATCCGCTGGAGCACGCAACTCAGCGAAGAGGAGTTGCAATCAGGCCGCCGCAAACCGATTCGATTTTTGGACGCGGATGGAGTTACACCGTTCCCCCTCAAACCCGGTCACACGTGGGTCATTGTCGTCACACCCAAAACGACCGTGACGGATAGATCAGCTGGCAAATGGTTGTTGAATTTCGCGCAACCCGCGGGGGCGAAATGAAAACATCCATAGATTTCGCAGGTTGCGCCGATTTTTAAAATCTGTGAAATCTGCACAATCTGCGGATTAAAGAGTGGCCACCCGCATTTTCATTCCATACTTCGGGCGTAATGTCGCTTCGGGTTTGAAGGCGATTTTTTGCGCGGGGTCGAGCGTCAATTTGAATCTCTGCAACGCCGCGGCGAGGATCAACTGCATTTCCATCACGGCAAAGTTATTGCCAATGCACACATGCGGACCTTCCCCGAACGGATAATACACGTGCTTCGGGCGGCTGGCGACGTTTTCAGGCGTGAACCGTTCGGGATCGAATTTTTCTGGCTCGTTCCAATATTTCGGGTCGCGATGTGTGATGAACGGCGTGATGAAGATCAACGTGTTGGCTTTAATAGAAAAACCGTCAATCACATCGTCGGTCACGGCTTCGCGGGCAAACAAGTACGCGGCGGGGTACAAGCGCAGGATTTCGTTGATGACCATTTGCATGTAGGTCAATTTCGGCAGGTCGGCAAAGGTCGGCGTTCGGCCACCGAGAACAGATTTCAACTCCGCGCGCAAGCGTTCTTCAACTTCGGGATGTTGTGACAACAAATAAAACGCCCACGTCATCGAAGCGGCGGTCGTTTCGTGACCCGCGAAGAAAATCGTCACCACTTCATCGCGCGCCTGCTGATCGGTCATACCTTCGCCTGTGTCGGCGTCGCGCATTTCGAGCATCATGCCGAGCAAATCATCTTTCGGATTCTTCCGCGCGTCTGCAATTAACGGATAGATCGTCTCGTTCAAGACTTTGAAGGCGCGGTTGTATTCCACGTTGCGCGGCACAGGGACGGAAAGCGGAGGCGCCCACATTTGTTGACTGCGCCACAACATGAACTTCGACGCGACGTTGAACGCGCGGCTCAACGACAGGATTTTGTCGTCAATGTCCGCGCTGAACATCGCCTTGATGATGACGGTCAGCGTGAGCCGCATCATTTCATCGTCCATGTCGAGCATTTGATTGTCCTTGGCTTTTTGAGTCCACGCTTGTAGGAAAGAGTCAATGACATCCCCCGCGGTGGTTGTCAGTTTCTGCAATCGCTCGCGGTGAAACGCGGGTTGGAGCAGTCGCCGTTCGCGGAGCCAGAAGTCCCCGTCAATCAGAGGCAAGCCATTTCCGAGGAGGACGCGTCCCGTCTCCACACTCCGCCCGCGGATGTAGTTGCGATAGTTATCCTGAAGGATGTACTTGACATGATCGGGATCGGTGATAAGCAGGTACGGCTTGCCCAGCAAATTGAAACCGGCAACGCCACCATACTCGCGCGCGGTTTTCGTGAACAGCCCAAGCATGTCGCCGATCATCTCTGGCATCACGCCAAGAACTGGCAGCCCGCGCGGACCGGGGATGGTTTTGAATTTTGCGGCGCTGGTCATGGACAAAGTTTATCGGATGAACGCCCCGATGTGATTGGCAACCGGTCTTTCATTGCCGGGGATGTTGTCATTCATCAGTTTATTGACCGCGCGCGGTTTACCGTCCACGCCTTTGACGATCATGGACGAGGAGCCGCCGCCGTCGAGGCTGATGCCCGTGTACACGCCGAAGGACAGGAGCAGGTCAGCCAGCTCGGGGAAGGTTGCGCCTTCGCTGAACTCGCGCCCATCCACCACCACCATCACAAGGTTGCGCCCGTTTTGATTCGCGCCGATGGCAGTGCGCGGATCCATGCTCACCGACTCCAACTCCGCAACCTTCTTGCCTTTCGTCACCAGATACCTGTCGCCGGTGATCGCGTTGAAGATATTTTCGGATAGTTTATCGAAAGAGATCACGTTCTTCCGGCTCATGTAGAGGACCGGCCGCCCCGGAGCCTTGGTCGAATACCGTTTTCCGCGTGAAGACGCCAGCCCGATCAATCGAACCGGCTCGCCCCCATCGGGACAGAACGCAGCCGGGTCGAAGGTCGCAGGGTCGTGGAAATAGTATCCGTCCGCGTTGATCGCGAAGTGCAATTTATTTTTGTCGAGGAATTTCGATGTGGTGCTGGTGCAGAGGAACGGTTCCGTGGCGCGCAACGGCGGCGTGACCAGGAACTCGAACGAAGCCGCCTTAATATCAATCACCAACGTATGCGATACGAGTCGCCGCGGCGTCAGCCGTATCTTGCGATGGTAGGTCACGCCCTTGAATAATTTTTGCATAACGCTCGCGGGCGTCTTACCGAGGTTCGTCAGGAACTGACCCGATGCCCAGCCGGTGAACCCGTCGGCTTTTTGAATCCTGCGCCAGCCAGCGGGTGACGATTCAAGCGCCATCACGCCTTCGCCTTTTTGCAAATAGCCGATCGCTTTGAACGTGGCGGCGGGTCCCTCGCGCACATTCAATGTCGTCGCGGTCACTTGATACCACTCAAATGTTTCTTCGGTGACCGGGGGCGGCGCGGTGGTTGCCGTTAAAAATTCTTTAGACGACCAGCCGGTCAACCCATCATACGGGCGTTTGATCTGCAACCACGCGCCATCGTCCGCAGTGGCGAGTCTTTCCACCACTTCGTTTTTATACAAGTAGCCTTTGGATCTGAATTCCGTGCCGGGTCCTTCGCGCACATTCAATGCGGAGGCGGTTACTTTATACCAATCTGCATCGCCTGACGGCGGAGGTGGCGGCGGCGGTGGAGGCGGCGCGGAGGTAACCACCAAAAATTGACGCGATGACCAGCCGGTCAAGCCGTCGGAGGCGCGCTTGGTCTGCGCCCACGCCGCATCGGCGGAGATGGCGAGTCCTTCCACTACTTCGTCTTTTTTCAACAACCCGATGGGCGGCGTGAAATTCGTGCCGGGTCCACTGCGGACGTTCAACGCGTCGGTGTTGACGCGATACCAAACGGGACCGGTCGGGGGTGGCGGCGGCGGAGGCGCAGAACCTAGCTTGAAACGAAGTTTGAACGCCGCGAGGTCGCCGTTGAAATAATTCAAATCAATGCGCGAACTTTCCACACCATACAAGTCTCCATCGCCGCTGTCGGTAAATTGCCAGAACGTCCACCCGTTCGTATCCCACGGCTTGGGCACAAGCGGAGTGGTCACACCGTAGTTTGCGACCCATAACGGATATTGTTTGAAGTACGCGAGGTTGGTTGCATCGGTCGTCGCGCTCGGCGCGTTGCGAATCCAGTAGTAATACGCGGTGTAAATTCCCACCTCGTGATTCCCGACTCGCGCCTTGATCCGATCCAGAAATGTTTTCCAATGTTTCCAGCCGGTGTACAAGCCGCCGTACGACTCTTCAAAATCTGCGAACAGGGGCAATTCACCGAGATCGCCCTCGAACGTGGAAAACCACAAATCCGCCTGTTCTTTCGGTTCGGCGCGGCTGTCGTAAAACCAATACGAGCCGCGCGTCATGCCCGCCTCGCGCGCATTGCGCCAGTTTGTTTTGAAATCGGAATCAACCCACACGTTTTGCCCGGAGCGAATGATCACATACCCCGCCGATTGCTTCATCTTGACGAAGTTTATGCCCTGGGGCGTGCTTTCAGCATCCTGATAAAAACTGACATCCGGTCCAATGAGATTCGCCATGTTTTCTCCTCAGTCAATATCGCAGGGACATTTTACCAGTGAAGCGGAATCGTTCGCCAGTCAAATTCCTTTATAATCGCGGGATGGAAATCCCCGCACGCTTCATCTCGGACCTCGAACTGCGCCGCCAAAACGGCGAACGCGGCGCCCGGAAGTTTGTCGCGTATAACGGCGTGGTCTACGATGTGACCGACTGCCCCAAATGGCGGCTCGACCTGCACGAAAACCTGCATTTCCCCGGTCAAGACCTGACCAGTGAACTCCCCGATGCGCCTCACAAAGAGGATGTGTTTTCACGACCCTGCGTCAAAGTTGTCGGCAGGCTGGAAAATTAATTTCCCATGTTGAAATCAACTCAATCGTACCGCGTGACGATTATTTTGTCGGTTTCCCTTGCGACGCGTTGGTACCTAATTTTTCAGGGCGGGCAATATTATTTTTCCGACGAGCAACGCTACGAAACCTCGCGCGCTTTCGCCAAACTACTGCTCGCTGGGAATTTTTCGGAGGCATTTTCACACCTCTTCACCGCGCCCGAGCATTTGGGATTCAAGATCATCGGAATTATTCCGGCATTTATCGAACAATTAACTCGTGAGAGTCTCGTTTTACCCGCCTTGTTCTTCAGCCTCTTCTCGGTGTTGAATTTATATCTTATTTACCAAATCTCAAAGCGGACAGGCGCAAGCGGCAAAGAATCATTCACTGCCCTTGTCTTCGCTGCATCGTCCATGTCGCTTCTTTATTACGCGCGTCACCTCATACCCTACGATACAGCAATGACATTCGGGTTGCTCGCCATTTACACAGCAACTTCAAACCAGGTCACATACAAAACATCCCTGCTCTGCGGGGCGACGGCTTTCCTATGTTTCATCACCTACAACGGATACTGGTCGCTTGCGGCGCTGGTGATGCTGTTTCATGCCCTGCGCCAGAGCAAAAACTTCGCTGATTTAGCTCGCAAGGGGTTATTGACTGCGGCGGGATTTATCCTTCCCGCTATTCTGCTCATCGCTATCTCCGCAGTAACAGGGACAAACCTGCTGAACGAGTACCGCGTCTTCGCCACCACCGTCAGCCAGGGAGCATTCGACGAAGGCTGGAGTCTTCCGTTTGAATATTTCTGGCATACAGAGCACATCGTATTTATTATTCTTGGTGCGTTATCAATCTACGCAATCGCTCACGCGACCAGAAAAAAAGAACGTGCTCCAATTCTTTGGGCTGGAGCGATCACTTTTCTTTATCTCTGCCTTGTCATCCCGTCCGTGTTTCTTCATTCGTTTGTCGTCTATGGCAGGTTGGCGCGGCAGATGATGCCGTTCCTCATCCTGCTCTCCGCCAGTGGACTTGAAAGACTGGAACAGAATTTTTCATTTGGGAAAAAACTTGCAAGGATCATTCTGGCAGCGATCGCCATTCAAGCTGCATGGAATTATCAGGCATCCTACGCGCTGACCTATCCGCGTGAGTTTGCACAACAAGCGCAATCCCTCCATCCCGAATTTGTCTTCTCCGAAAAGCGACTTACCTTCGGCGCGCCGACGCTCTGCCAAAACAATGGCTACATCATCGAGTACGTCAAACACTTCGGCATCCCGCCGGAGTCGAATCCGCCGATATTGGGAGAAATTCTACTCTCCGCGCAACATCCTGATAATTTCCTGCCGTATCAATACGAAGGGTATACTTACGAGGAGCGGCAATATCTCCGTGAGTTAAAACCCGAAATGAGATTCTATAAAGCAGATGTTGAGTTCATGTCGGACTCAAATCCGCTCTGGAAGACGATGAAGAGTTGTGTCGTGAAAGAAAATTAAATTAATGAAGAAACCCGGTGGTTGAGTAGTGGCGCTTTTTGCCACGTATCGAAACCACCCGTCAGCAAAGCAATTCTCGTTACAAGATCACCCCTGATTACTTGTTGGTTTCGATACGGGCGGGACGAACATCCGTCCTACTCAACCAACAGTGCACAAATGAAAATTTTTCGGAGCCTTCATGATCACCCCTCAAAAAGCAATCCACTACAAACGATACGAATTCAAAAAATGGACTCACTTCGACGCCGAGACCATCGTCGAGACGCCGGTCTCGCTCACGGTCAACGGCGAAGTGTGGTTGACGTTCATGTGCACACCGGTGGACCTCGAAGCCATGGCGGTGGGGTTTTTGTACAACGAAGGCATCCTCGAGCGCATGGACGAAGTCGCGGATGTGCGCATCTGCGAACACGGCGACAATGTGGATGTGTGGTTGAATCAAAAAGTGGAACAGCCCAAATCCTGGCGGCGAACCTCCGGTTGCTCGGGCGGATTAACCGCAGTCGAAACGCTCGCGCGCGTGGATGTGTCGTTCACCCCCGAGGAACCAAACTTCAATCCTGAAACCATCGGCAATCTCGTGGAGATGCTCTTTGAATCTCAGGAACTCTATCGTGAGACCGGCGGAGTCCACACCTCCGCGCTAAGCGACGGTGAAAAGATCATCTTCTCCGCTGAAGACATCGGCAGGCACAACACGCTCGACAAACTCGCGGGGATGTGCGTGATGAATAATATTTTCCCCGAAACGAAAATTCTCATCAGCACCGGGCGCATCAGTTCCGAGATGCTTCAAAAAGCCGCGCGGCTGGGCGCGCCGATCTTGATCTCGCGCACTTCACCGAGTTCGCTCTCCATAGAAATGGCTGAGTTGTACGGTATTACATTGATTGGTTACGCGCGAAGACATCGCTTCAATGTGTATTCGAATGGGCAGAGGGTTGGTCTTTCATAACAAGAAAGTCATCAACAACTCGCTTTGGTACAATCCCCCGCATGATTCGCCGCCCCATTTACTATTTACTAATTACCTCTCTTCTGTATTCCTGCTCCCCTTCCTCCTCCACCGCATACCCAACCTACGATCCCTTCGCGCCGGTGACGGGGCAAGCCTTCACCCCCGCGCCGATTCAACCCGGCGAAATTGTTCAAGCGACGAAGACGCCTGCGGGACCGACTCCGACTCGCGCGCCTATTTCAGTGACGATACCCACGCGCAACCCGAACACATCCTTCGGCGCGCCGACGCCCGATGCGCCGCATCCGCTTCCGCCGCCGCGTGAATTCGTGGATCAACATACCGTCGAGGCTGGCGATACGCTTGGGATCATCTCGCAAAAGTACGGCATCACGCTCGAGGCGTTGATGCAGGCAAATGGGTTGAATGAATCGTCTGTGCTATCCGTCGGGCAGGTGGTGAACATCCCGCCGATCACAACCGATCCAATTCCCGGCTCGTCGTTCAAATTGATTCCCGATTCAGAATTGGTCTACGGACCCGCCAGCGTCGCATTCGATCTCGATACGTATTTGAAAAACAAGGGCGGCTATCTAGGCAATTACGTGCAGGAGGTGGACGGCACGTATTTGAGCGGCTCGCAAATCATGACGCGCGTCGCGCAAAATTATTCGATCAACCCGCGCCTGCTTGTGGCAATCCTTGAATATCGCAGTGGCTGGGTCACCAACCCCGTGGTGCAAAACGTGGATTACCCGATGGGATACTACGATGATTTTTACGCGGGCTTGTATCGCCAAACCGCGTGGGCGGCGGATAATTTGAATCGCGGCTATTATTCGTGGCGCGTCAACGCGCTCGGCACACTGCCGCTCAACGACGGAACCTACGTGCCGATGGACGCGACCATCAACGCGGGCACGGCGGCGTTGCAATATTTTTTCTCGTTATACAACAGCCGCGGCGTGTGGAATTTCGATGTGAGTTCGCTTGGTTTTTATCAGACATATAACCTGCTGTTCGGATTCCCATTCGACTTCGACATCGCTTCACTCCTCCCAGTGAATTTGACTCAGCCACCCATGCAACTTCCCTTCGCCCCGGGCGCGGCGTGGTCGTTCACCGGCGGTCCGCACGGCGGCTGGGATAGCGGCTCCGCATGGGCGGCGCTCGACTTCGCCCCGCCGGGCGAAGCCGCAGGATGCGCACAAAGCGAGGCATGGATCGTCGCCATCGCGGATGGGTTAATTGTCCGTGCAGATAACGGCGCAGTGATTCAAGATTTGGACAATGACGGCTACGAACAAACCGGTTGGACAGTTTTGTATATGCACATTGAGTCGCGTGACCGCGTGCAGGCAGGCACATACGTGTATGCCGGTGAAATTATCGGGCATCCCTCGTGTGAAGGCGGTATCTCAAACGCGACACATCTTCACCTCGCGCGGCGATACAACGGCGAATGGATTCCCGCCGACGGGAATCTCCCCTTCAATCTTGATGGCTGGGTTTCCAGCGGCGATGGGATTCTTTACAACGGCTGGCTCACCCGCGGCACAACTGTCCTTCAAGCGGAAGAGGGTATCTTTGAGGGAGTGAATCAGATTTCGAGGTAAATCCGGTGGTTGAGTAGCCCAGCGTGTTCGCCGCTGGGCGTATCGAAACCACATGTGACAGAAAAACTCTTGTAACAAAATTACATTACTACTCGGTGGTCGCGATACGGGCTTGGTTTCGATACGCTCGCAAAGTGCGCTCGCTACTCAACCAACAGCCCTACTCGACCACCGGTTTTCTTTCGCTCAGGGTGAATTAACCATCAAAGGTATAATCCCGTTCGTGAAACGTACATTCGTCCTTTTTACCCTTACATCATTCATACTCATGTCGTGTGGCAGAAACACATCCTCGCTGTGGGGCGAGTACCAAACCCCAACACCGTCCGGCGGGATTACAGCAAATCAATTGCCGGTTGCTGAGATCAGTCCTACCGAAAGTCCTGCGTTGATTCTTTTTCCGCCCACACCAACCTTCACCGCCACGCCGACATCGCTGTTGAGTACGTTCGTCACACAACCAGCCACCTCCACGCCCACTGAATTTTTGACACCTACGCAATCGGGCGCAACAATTTTGTATTATGCCCAAAACGGGGACTGGCTTCCCGCTGTGGCGCTCAGGTTTGGGGTGAGTGTGAACGAGATCACGTCGCCGAAGATTCTCCCCGCAAGCGGATTCCTCGATACCGGCACATTGTTCATCATCCCGGATCGCCTCAATAAATCTTTGCAATACACGCCGCAGTTACAACTCATCCCCGATAGTGAAGTTATTTTTTCAACCAGCGCAGTGGACTTTGACATCGCCGGTTACGTGCGCGATGCAGGCGGATATTTATCCACGTATCGCGAGTATCTCGGCTCCACGGGCTGGATGACCGGCGCGGCGGCGCTCGAACGAGTCGCCCTTGAAAATTCGATCAACCCGCGCTTGTTGCTCGCCGTTCTCGATTACGAAGCGCGCTGGGTGCGCGGCAACCCCGTGGATGATTTTCATAAGAACTACCCGCTGGGTTATGAAAATTTTCGCAACAAGGGCATGTTCCTGCAATTTGGCTGGGCGATCAACCAACTCTCCACGGGCTATTATGGCTGGCGCGCGGGGACGATTTCTGAAATCACCTTTCGCGATGGAACGACATATCAACTCGATCCGTCGTTGAATGCCGGCACAGTTGCCATCATGTACTTTTTCTCGAAACAACACAGCCTGAACGAATGGCTGAGAATCATGGATCAGACGAGCGGCTTCGCCTCGTATTACACCAGTATGTTTGGTGACCCGTGGTCGCGCGCAGACGCGGCGGGGAACATTTTTCCGCCCAGCCTGCTTCAGCCGGAAATGGTCCTGCCCTTCGAGGCAAACACAGAATGGGCATTCACCGGCGGTCCGCATAGCGCGTGGGGCGATGAAGGTCCGCTCGCCGCGGTGGACTTTGCCCCCTCCACTGCCAAAAGCGGATGCGCCCCCTCTCTCACGTGGATTCTCGCGATGGCGCCCGGTCTTGTCGTCCGTTCCGGCGGCGGCATTGTCGTCATTGATATGGATGGCGATGGGCACGAACAAACCGGTTGGAATATTTTGTATTTGCACGTGGCAAATGCCGGGCGCGTTCCGTTTGGCACATGGGTGGAGCAAAACGACCAGATCGGTCACGCTTCGTGCGAGGGCGGCATTTCGACTGGGACGCATACACACGTGGCAAGAAAATACAACGGCGAGTGGGTCATCGCCGACGGACCCATTCCCTGGGTGCTAAGCGGCTGGAGCGTCATCGCCGGTGACAAGCCGTATCTTGGGAAAATGGTGAAAGGGAATCAGGTCGTCACCTCGGATGTGTATGGTCAGGCGAAATCGCTCATTGTTCGCGAAGATGATGATTAGATTCGTTTTTCAAAAAAACATTTTTCACCGCGAAGGCGCGAAGGACGCCAGGTTTTTAAAGAATCGCAAAGGTTGGACATTTGCCCGTACTTTACACGGGCATCCTTTGTGGTCCAATAAACCGCTTCGCGTCTTCGCGGTTAAGATATTCTTTGCATCTGCTCTCCTGCTTTCCTCCTGCGCGCCGCGCGAGACAAACAGTCCCATCGCAAGCATGATCACTCCGCTCGCGCCGACTGCGATTCCCGCGCCGACCTCCGGCAGACCCCAATACAGCCCCGGCGAACTGGTGGAATACATCGCGCAAAACGGAGACACCCTCCCCGCGCTTGCCGCGCGCTTCAATACAACCGCCGAGGAAATTCTCACAGCCAACCCGATCATCCCCCGCGACGCGACGACAATGCCCGTCGGCTTACCGATGCAGATTCCGATTTATTATCTTCCGCTATGGGGCACAGCCTATCAAAGCCTCCCCGATCACGCCTTCGTCAACGGACCTTCACAAATCGGCTTTAACACCAGCGCGTTCGTGTCAACGACAAATGGCTGGCTCAAAAATTATCGCGTGTATGCCGGCGGAAAAAACCGTACCGGCGCAGAGATGGTGGATTACGTCGCAACGAATTACAGCGTCAGCCCGCGCCTTCTGCTTGCCCTGCTCGAATATCAAGCGGGCGCGCTCACGCAACCCGAGCGCCCTTCACAAAAATATCTGCTTGGCTTTCGACGCCCGTTTTACGAATCGCCGTATCTTCAACTCGTCATCGCGGCGAACACGTTGAACAATGGATATTACGGCTGGCGCGGCGGCGCACTCATTGAGTTCGACCTCACCGACGAATCGTTGACGCGTCCCGACCCGTGGCAAAACGCGGGATCGGTCGCCATCCAATATTATTTTTCGCGGCTTCAATCGGGGGATGCCTACCTCGCTTCCATCGGACGGGACGGCTTGGCTCGCACCTATCAGGCTTTTTTCGGCAACCCGTGGCTTGATTCTCCCATCCTCATCCCCGGCAGTCTGCAACAGCCTGAACTGCGATTCCCATTTTCAGCGGATTACGTCTGGGCATACACAAGCGGACCGCACACCGGCTGGGGAACAGGTGAACCGTTTGCCGCGCTCGATTTCGCCCCCGCGTCCGACGTCTCCGGTTGCTACACGGTCGCGCGCGATTTGTACACGACCGCCATGGCAGATGGACTCGTCGTCCGCGCCGATGTGGACGGCGTCGTCATTGACCTCGACAAGGACGGCGATGAACGCACAGGCTGGGTTTTGTTTTATTTGCACACCGCCACCAACGGGCGCATCAAAGTCGGGCAGGAAGTGAACGCAGGCGACCCGGTCGGGTATCCCTCGTGCGAAGGCGGCTCGTCCACCGGCACGCACGTCCACGTGGCGCGCAAATATAACGGCGAGTGGATTCTTGCAGATGGTCCTCTTGCGTTTAATTTAGAAGGCTGGGTTGCTGGCGGAGGCGACGAAGTCCGCAAAGGCACCCTCACCCGCGGCGCGCTGGTCATCACCGCCTGCGAATGTTCTGATTTTGGAAGTCGCGTGAAGTCGGAGGCGCGGTGAACAATATCAGTTAGGAATGCTTTTTATGAAATCCGTTAGCAAGATCGTGAATTCATTCGCATACGACGATTGAAAGAAACTTACGCCATGTTCGGCGCTGTTGAAGATCTTGATCTGTTTTGGTTCTGGCGACCAGTCGTACATTTGCTGAACGCCCTCAGTGACGCCTGACACAAAATCCGAATCACCTGCGATGAATAATTTGGGATAGGCGAGGTCGGCGAAATCCTCGGAAGTTAATTCGATATCTCCGCTTCCCAGCGGGCTGGGAATTATCACCAGCCCGGCGAGATCGGGTTCATGCGCGGCATTCCCACACGCAATACCTCCCAGACTCGCGCCAATGCAGACAATGCGTTTGAAGCCGCGTTCGCGCAGGAAAGCGATTGCCGCCTTCAAGTCTGTGCCGACAAGGCTTTGGCTGATCTCTCCTTCCGACTCACCGAAGCCGCGATAGGAAAAGGCAAGCGCGGCATACCCCTGATCCGCAAGATAACTGGCGAACGGATGCCAGCGGGATTCTCCCGATGTAGACTCGTGGGCAAGGACAATTGCCGTCGTTGAACCTCCACCAAATAATGTGCCGGATAGTTGAAGGCCATCTTCTGTTGTGAAAGAAACTGTTTCGCCGGGCGTCGTCGTATTTTTGACGATTGCTGTCGCTGGCGGGGTGGCTGTCTGCGCGGGCGGTTGTGTAGCAGGTTGACAGGCAGTCACGAAAGCGAAAAGCATACAAAGGATCATGTGAAGGGGATTCTTCATCCTAAATCCCTTTCTGCTTTTTGCCTGAATCCTCTCGAATGGCTACGACCTCCAGATACTCTGCCTCATACGCAGTTGTTCCATCGGTTGCGGTGTTATGCTCCGTCCATAACTGTTCGAGGTCCTGGCGCAGGGCGGGTTGTTTTTCTGCGTCCAGCGCGGCAAACGCTTTTTGCGTGGGACCATAATATGTGCGGTAGAACTCGACCACCTCGGAGGGCGGGAAAGGATATTTGAACGGATACAGGTATCGGCTTAGTTTAAGATGCGAGATCCCATCCTTGAATCGTTCGCGCACCGTTTCCTCATCCCCCCATTTGACAGG
>Ga0247727_10012251_pt1 | contig 14764 bp, 12 predicted proteins | sample WisWelCaveWW1625_FD_202498 | JGI IMG/M metagenome (GOLD analysis project Ga0247727, IMG submission 202498) | Biofilm microbial communities from Wishing Well Cave, Virginia, United States - WW16-25 | ecosystem: Environmental > Aquatic > Deep subsurface > Groundwater > Cave microbial mat | place... | reverse complement strand
AGACGGGGCAGGTCGAGGAGCGTCGGCTGGTGCCGGATGCGATCATCGAACTCCCCGCGGAGAAGACGCGCGTCTTCGTGGAGTGCGACGCTGGGTCGCTCGCGAGGCGCGAAGAGAACGTGCTCGAGTCGGCGAGCGCCAAGCTCGAACGGTACGGCTCGTTCATGCTCCAAGGCGGCCACCAGACGTTCTACGCGCAGAAGTACCCCGATGGCTGGAAGGCCGAGCAGGCGTTCCTGGTCGTCCACTTCCCAGAGCGCGCGGCCAGCCTGGCCAACCTCATCAAGGAGTGGCGCGGCCGGAACCGCGCCGTGCCACTATCAGTGCAGGCGTTCACCTTCGGTGAGGGCGCGGCGCACTTCCGCCGACGCCTGCGGCTGGCGGGCCCTCCCGAATCGACCCTTCCGACCAAGACCGCGCATCTGCGGCTCACGTGCTCGTTCGTCGCGGAGGTCATCGGGACGTACAAGGCCGTCCGCCACTACCTGCGCGCGAACCCGGCGCTGCGCGCCCAGGGATGCCCCTACCCTGAGTACTCCCCCAACTTCGAACGCATGATGGCGTTCGTCGACGGCGTGCGCGCGCAGCTCGAGGCCAAGCCAAGCAGTGGCGCGAGTCCCACCTAACTCTCAGTCAAGCGAAGGACGACCATGCCCAAGACAGCCTCCGAAGACCTCGAGCTCGTGTCGATGCGCTTTCCCGCGGTGCTTCTCAAGAAGGTCCGCACAGAGGCCGAGCAGAACCGCATGGCGCTCGCGCACGAGGCGCGGACCGCCTTCGAGACCTTCTACCTGGTCGGGCTGCCGCCTCCGATGATCGAGATGATCGAGGAGGATCGGAAGGCGCTCGGTCTCAGCAGGCAGGCCTACTTTCTCTCCCTGCTGGACTCGCGGTACCGCGCGCTCCTCGCCAAGGGCGCCGGAGCTCAGGGCTCGCCCGGGCGGGGCAAGCGTTCCGGCCGCCCTTGACAGTCGCTGGGGCCGCGAAGCAACGCTCGCCCATGCGCAAAGATGGCAGGCGGAGGCACGCGCTGGTCCTGATGATGCTCGCCGCGTTGGTCGGCGCCGCCCAGGGAGGCACGATGACCGACGAGGAGGCGATCGTTGCCGAGGTGCAGGCCTTCTCAGAGAGCTGGAGCAAAGGCGACGCCAAGGCCGCCGCGGCGTTTTTCACGGAGGACGGAGTCCGCGTCGGAGCGATGGGGGACGTGCAGCACGGTCGCGTTGAGCTCGAGGCAGCCTACGACCGGCTGCTGCGTGGCCCGTTCGTGGGCGCGAAGGCCCGGCAGGATCGCGGCACGGTTCGAATGCTCACGGCGGATCTGGCGCTCTGGCAGGGCGGCCTGGAAATCACGCCCGCCAAGGGGCCGCCGATCAAGGGGCACGTCGTGCAGCTGATGAAGAAGGTGAATGGCCGCTGGCTCATCCTGGAGGCGCACCCGAAGCTGTTCCCTCCACCTCCCACGCGCTGACGCGCGAACCCGTCTTGACATTCGTCTTGTATTCTATTTAGAGTCTATCGCATCCGCCTACGCTGGAGGACTGCGACGTGGATCACAAGGACCTTGCCGAGGCTGTCTGGACCGCTCTGGATGTGGCGCGCTTCTTCCGGGCGCATCGGAACTGGGTCTACGCGCAGGCGGCCAGAGGCGTGCTGCCCTCGATTCGCGTCGGAGGACTCCTTCGCTTCAACCCGACGCAGATCCGCGCGTTGGTGGAAGTGTCAGAGGGCGCGCCTCAACTGCTGGCGAAGGCACGTTGACGGAGGCGGAATGTACTCGGTCATCAAGCGCGGCGAGCGCTGGTACGTGAAGTGGAAGAACGGCTCGGGCGGCTGGGTCCGCAAGGCCTGTTCCGCGACGACCAAGGCAGGAGCCGAGGCCTTCGCGCTGGAGCTGGCAGCCGAGGCCGACCGGCAGCGCCGCGGCCTGGTCCCCCGTCACGACACGTGCACGACCACGCTGGCACAGCTCTGCGAATGGTGGCTGCGCGAGCGGTGCCGGGCAGCCAGCCTCGAGCGTGAGCGCTACCGGATGGAGAAGCACGTCATCAAGCACGCCATCGGCGCGAAGCGGCTGCCCGAGCTCACGCCGGCGATGCTCGACGCGCGCATGCGCGAGCTCGAGCAAGCCGGCTGCTGGAGCCCGGCGACGGCGAACAAGTTCCGCGCGATGATTCACGCAGTGTTCGAGGCTGCGATCGAGGCCGAGATGTGGGGCGGCGCGAACCCCGCCAGCAAGGTGCGCACGCGTAGGGTGCCTCAGCGTTCGTACGAGACGCTCCGCTTCGATGAAGTCGCAGCCGTGCTCGAGGCCGCCGGCGAGCAGTGGCGGGACCTGATCGCGACCGCGCTCTACCTCGGGCTGCGCAAGGGCGAGCTGTTCGCTCTGCGCAAGACTGACATCCTGCTCGATGAGCGGACGCTCTTCGTCCGCCGCTCGCACGACAGCGACACGGTGAAGGGCAGGAAGGCGCGAGCGTTGCCCCTCCCAGTGCCGCTCGTGCCCTATCTCGAGCGCGCGATGAAGCGGTCGGGGAGCGACCTGGTCTTCCCGCGAGACGACGGCTCGCAGCGGCCGGCCGGAACGGCGATGGAGAAGGTGCTCAGGCGCATCCTCTCGCGCGCGGGCCTGATCACCGGGTACCGACACATTTGCCGCAAGTGCGTCGCCAACGGCTCAGCCGCGCCCACGCATCACTCCGACAACGAGCGGCGGCGCTGCCCGAAGTGCAACACGCAGATGTGGGCCAGCGAGATCCCGCGGGCGATGCGCTTCCACGACCTGCGCCACACCACGGCCACCCTGCTCCTCCGCAAGCTCGTGCCGATGCACCTGGTGCAGCGAATCCTCCGCCACAGCAACGTGCGGCTGACGGTCGACACCTACGGCCATCTCGAGGTCGACGATCTGCGCGGCGTGATGGAGTCCGCGCTGGCCGGAATGGTCCCCGAAATCGAACCGGAACTGGAAGCCGACCGGCTTGGTCCACCCGTGGTCCAGGACGGCGACCTGTCGAAAAAAAAAGGCCCGGACCCCTTCGCTATTACCGCAGGATCCGGGCCGATATTTGGAGCGGAACACCGGGTTCGAACCGGCGACCTTCGCCTTGGCAAGGCGACGCTCTACCAGCTGAGCTAGTTCCGCGGTGCGCCGGTCGATCTAGCCGCGGCCTCCGGAGGTGTCAAGCGTGTAGAAGGCGCGCACGTAGTCGGCCGCGCTCACCAGCGACGGCACCAGACTGAGGTAGAGCAGCGCCAGGCCGATGGCGTGGAAATCGGTGAGCACCGTGGCGACCAGCCAGTCGATGGCGAAGTGGTAGTGCACCAGCAGGAAGACGATGCCGGTGAGCTGCATGGACGTCTTCCACTTCCCGCCCTGGCTCGCCGAGATCACCAGGCCCTCGCTGACCGCGATGGTCCGCAGCCCGGAGATCAAGAGCTCGCGCGCCAGGATCACGATCACCACCCAGGTGGGCACGCGGCCCAGCCGCACCAGCATCACCAGGGCCGAGAGCACGATCAGCTTGTCGGCCAGCGGGTCGAGGAACTTCCCCAGCGTGGTTACCTTGTTCGAGATGCGCGCCAGGTACCCGTCGAGCACGTCGGCCAGGGCGGCGAGCGAGAAGATGACGGCGGCGAAGAAGCAGTTCCGCCGCGACTCCCAGGCGAGCAGGTAGAGGCAAGCAGGGATGCACGCCAGCCGCGCCAGCGTGACGAGATTCGGCGCGTTGAGCAGCTCGTCCCGCAGCCGCTGGCGCCGGGTGCGCGGCGGCGCAACGCCGGTCATGGCGGTGGTCTACCTGGGCTCGTCGGGCGCGTCCAGCAGCGCGCAGCCCTCGCCGGCCAGCTCCAGCGCCACGCCCAGCTCGGGCGCCTCGTCGCAGATGGGCACCAGCCGCGGCTGGATGCCGGGACCGTGCCAGCCCACCAGCTGATCCATCGGGACGCGCAACGGCTCGCCCTTCACCACCTCGGCAGAGCGCGGAGTGCCGACGGTGCAGAGCAGGAGCTTGCCGTGGCCGCGCAGGTGCACGAGGTGCAGATCCGCGCCGACCCGCGAGGGCACGCGGCCGTTCTCGAAGAGCAGCGACTCCTCGAAGGCGAAGAGGATCTCCTCGCGGAAGTAGGCCGGCTCGTCGCCCAGCTCCAGCGCGGTGAAGTGGCGGCCTTCGCGGGAGATGACGAAGCGGCCGTGGCCGGCGGCGCGGAGCATGCGGCGCGCGCCTTCCCCGAACGGCTTGTCGGTGGCCTTGCCGCGGAAACGCTTGAGCTCCGGCTTCACCGATACCGTGCCCCAACTCGCGACCAGCCCGTCGAGACGCGTCAGCATCTCGCCGTGGATGTGGATGGCGATCTCGGTCGAGCCCAGGGCGAAACCGCCCTGGGACGAGGGAACGGAAAGGCGCGTGCGGTAGCTGTATTCGGCCAGCGGGGACGCCGTCTCCTCGGTGGCGAGCACGGGCGCCGGCGCCGCGGCGGGCGCGGGGACGGCGGCCGGAGCGGTCGCGACCGGTGCGGCGACGCGCGGGATCTCACGCTCGGTATCGGCGACGGTGGCGCCCGGGGTCGTGCTCACCCAGCCCGTCGTGGGCCGGATGACTCCGAGCACCGCCTTGTTCTCCGGAGCTCGCTCCAGCGCCGACTCGAACGGCTGCCCGGTATCGAGCCTCTCCGCCGCGCCGTCGGCCACGTCGCGCAACGGCGAGCGTGCCAACGCCTGGGCCATCCGCTCGGCCATGGGCGCGTTGCCGCAGGCGAGGAAGCACTCCCTCGCGCGCGCGTGCTGGCCCAGCGCCACCAGCGCGAGGCCCAGGTAGTTCCGGGCCCGATCGTGCCCGGGCGAGAGATCGAGCGCCGTCTCGAAGCAGCGGGCCGCATCCGATGCCGCGCCCGCCTTCAGGAACACCAGGCCCAGGTTGACGCGCAGCGTGGGGTCGTCCGGGTGGTCCTCGATCAGCGTGCGGTAGATGGCCTCGCTGCGCGCCAGTTCGCCGAGCTTGAAGAGCGCCAGCCCGAGCAGGTTGCGCGCCCGCTGGTGGCGCGGCTGGTATTGCAGGGCCTGCTCGAGGATATCGGCGGCGCGCCGCGCATCGCCGCCGGCGATGAGGCCGCTGGACTCGGAGAGCGAGCGCTCCATCGACTCGGCGTCGTCGAGGGCCGGAAGCGAGGCGGGGTCCCTCACGGCGCACCTCCCGCGGGACCGCGCGCGTCGGCCAGCCGGCCCGCCGAACGCTTCAGCTCGAAGTAGTAGCGCATCACTCGGCGCACGTATTCGCGGGTCTCCGCGAAGGGAGGGACGCCGCGGTACCTGCGCACGGCCTCGGGCCCCGCGTTGTAGGCCGCCAGCACGAGCAGCATGTCTCCGCTGAACTGGTTGGCCAGGAAGCGGAGATAGCGCGTTCCCCCCATCACGTTCTGCGCGGGATCGACCGGGTCCTGCACGTACATCTCTCCCGCCGTCCGCGGCATGAGCTGCATGAGCCCGAGCGCGCCCTTGCGCGAGACCGCGCTGGCGTCGCCGTCGCTCTCCGCCGCGATCACCGCCCGGATCAGCTCGGCGGGGATGTTGAATTGCCGGGCGGCCTTGTCGACCTCGTCGGGCGGGGCGTCGGTGCGCCGCTCCCACCAGCGAGGCGGACGCCGGGCCTTGGCCTTGGGTGCGGCCGGGAGCTTGCGCGGCGCCGCGTTGGGCGCCCGCCAGCTCGGCTGCCGCGGATCGGATTTCCGCGCGGAGGAGGCGCGGCGCGACGGCGCGTCGTCGACGTGCATCACTCCATCCTGATCGGTCCACGTCCGGATCTGCGCCTGCGCCACTCCCGACGCAAACAGGACCACGGCGAGGGCAGAGGCGCGCGCCACCGAATGAAAATAACCGGCGCACCACATATCCGGCAAATCTTCTTTCAGGAGGCTAAGCTACCGAAATGCGCTACACGCACGATTTTCTCGTCTTGGGCGGCGGCATCGCGGGGCTTTCCTTCGCTCTCGAAGCCAGCAAACACGGCTCGGTGGCGGTCCTGACCAAGCGCGGCCGGGCCGAGTCGAACACCATGTACGCGCAAGGAGGTATCGCTGCGGTCCTTGCGCCTGGCGACTCGGTCGAGCAGCACGTCCAGGACACGCTCACCGCCGGAGCCGGCCTGTGCCGCGCCGAGGCCGTCGACGTCACGGTCCGCGAGGGTCCGGCGCGCGTCCGCGAGCTGATCGATCTGGGCATCGACTTCACCCGCGACGCCGGGTCGCCCATCGGCTTCCATCTCACCCGCGAAGGCGGCCATTCGCAGCGGCGCGTGTTGCACGCCCAGGACGCCACCGGCCGCGCCGTGGAGCTGGGCCTGTGGGAAGCGTTGCAGGGCCGCGTGGCGCTCTTCGAAGAGCACACCGCCATCGATCTCGTCACGCAGGCGAAGGCAGGCCCCGGCCCCGATCGCGCCCTGGGGGCCTACGCGCTCGACAACCGCACCGGCGCCGTGCACCTCTTCCTCGCCAAGGCGGTGGTGCTCGCCACCGGCGGCGCCGGCAAGGTCTACCTCTTCACCACCAACCCGGATGTGGCCACCGGCGACGGGCTGGCCATGGCCCACCGGGCCGGGGCGGCGGTGGCGAATCTCGAGTTCCTGCAATTCCATCCCACCTGCCTCTACCACCCGCAGGCCAAGAACTTCCTCGTCAGCGAGGCCTTGCGCGGCGAAGGCGGCATCCTGCGCAACGCGGCCGGCGAGGCCTTCATGGAGCGCTATGACCCGCGCCGCGAGCTGGCCCCGCGCGACGTGGTGGCCCGCTCCATCGACAGCGAGCTGAAGCGGCGGGGCGACGACTGCGTCTTCCTCGACATGACGCACTTACCGAAAGCATTCCTGATCGAACATTTTCCAAATATCTACCAGACGTGCCTGATGTTCGGCATCGACATGGCGGTGCAGCGCATCCCGGTGGTGCCGGCCGCGCACTACATCTGCGGCGGCGTCTGCACCGATCTCCTCGGCCGCGCCACCATCCCCGCCCTGTTCGCCGTGGGTGAAGTGGCCTGCACTGGATTGCACGGCGCCAACCGGCTCGCGTCCAACTCGCTCCTCGAGGGCCTGGTCTTCGGCCGGCGCGCCGCCCAGGCCGCCGCCGAGCTGGCTCGCGCGCCGCTTCCCGCCGCCACCGGGCGCGTCTCCGACTGGGACCCGGGGCGCGCCGTGCCGCCCGACGAGGGCGTCATCGTCAAGCAGAACTGGGACGAGATCCGCATCCTGATGTCGAACTACGTGGGCATCGTGCGCACCGACAAGCGCCTGGAGCGGGCGCGGCGCCGCCTCGACAACCTGATCGGCGAGATCGAGGAGTACTACTGGGGGACCCTGGTCACCCGCGACATCCTCGAGCTGCGCAACGTGGCCGACGTGGCGCGCCTGATCGTGGCCTGCGCGCAGGAGCGCAGGGAGAGCCGCGGGCTCCACTACACGCTCTCCTGGCCGCGACGCGACGACGCGCACCTCCGCGACACCGTCCTGGTGCGGAGGAAGAGCGCGCCGGACGCCTGGCCGCGCCCTTGACCTACCTGGACCCGGCCACGGGTTGCGCCCATTCGAGCCGGATCTGGCCCAACGCGCCGGCGGCCATCAACCGGACGCGCCCGCCGTCGGCCGCGGGCCCAGAGCCCTCGAAGCGCAGGACGTACCCGACCGAAAACGAGTCGAGGTACGGGTAGAGCGCCAGCGTCTCCGCGTCGGGCCGTTCGACGCGCTGGATCTTCGGCTTGTCGATCTCGCCCTTGCCGACGTCGGCGGCGAGCCGCCACACCGAGTTCGGCTCGTTCCAGTCGTTCCACGACTTCTCCGGCGTGTGCAACGCGACGAAGAAGCCGGGGGCCTTGTTCTCCTCCCGCATGCGTGCGAGGCGCGCGGCGGCCTGCTCGGCGGGCTCGGCGCGCAGCCGCGAGATCTCGGCCGCCTGGGCGGTGATGAACTCGGGCGACAGGTACGTAGCGCGGACGAAGGCCCGCGTCTCCAGGCTGCTGTAGAGCGTGGCGCGCCGGGTGGCCTTGTCGAGCGCGGCGCCGTAGGGACCCGGCGGCGTCGACTCGGAGATGGGGAGCGACACGCACCCCGCGAACAGCACCGCCGCCAGCTGGGCCGCGGTCCTCTTCATGGGAAATCGCTCCGGAGGAACAGCGAGCGCATCCGCAAGCCGGCGGCCTCGACGGCGGCGCGCCCGCCCTCCTGTCGGTCGACGAGCGCGACCACGCCGCCCACCGTCAGCCCCTCGGCCCGGCAGCGCTCCACGGCCCTCAACGTCGAGCCGCCGGTGGTGATCACGTCCTCGACCACCGCCACGCGCGCCGCCGCCGGAAAGCCCTTGCGTCCCTCGATCCACTGGCCGGTGCCGTGGCCCTTGGGCTCCTTGCGGACGTAGAAGGCGGGCAAGGGAGCGCCCGCCAGCCAGCTCGTGAGGCTGACGGCGGAGGCGATGGGATCGGCGCCCATCGTCATCCCGCCCACGGCTTGCGCGTCGGGGACCAGTTCGCGGACCTCCTGGAGCACCAGCCGGCCCACGAGGAAATGGCCCTCGGCGGAGAGCGTGGCCTGCCGGGTGTCGATGTAGAAGTCGCTCTGCCGGCCGCTGGCGAGGGTGACCACGCGCCGCTCCCAGGCGAGCCGGATCAGCAGATCGAGGAGCCGCGCGCGCTCGGCGGGGCCGGGCGGCGTCCAGCTCAAGCCCGCGCCCCCGCGGCGGCCGACACCGGCTGCACGGCGCGCCGCTCATCGAGCCAGCCGACGACGTCGCGGAAGACCATGTCGCGCTCCGGCTCGTGGAACAGCTCGTGGAGGAGGCCGTCGTACTGCTTGAAGGCCTTGTCCTTGCTGGTGGCCGCCTCGCTGAACTCGCGCGCGGCGGCGGGGTCGGCGATGCCGTCGGCGCCGCCGTGGATGCAGAGGAACGGGGTGACGAACTCGCTGGCCCGGCGGAGCACGGTCTCCTGCGCCGCGCTCGACTCGATGAACCACCCGGGCGTGGCGAACTGCTGGTACAGCGGATCGGCCGCGGTGGCCTTCTGGATGGCGACGTCGCGGCAGAGCTGCTCGGGCTTCAGCTCGTTCTTCATCGGCAGCGCGGGGTAGACGCGCGCCACCAGCTTGCCGGCCCAGATCTTGAGCGGGCTCACCGGTAGCTTGAGCCGGAGATAGGGCGAGGCGAACACGGCCGCGCGCACGGCGTCGGGCTTCTCCAGGAGGTAGCGAGCGCCGATGAGGCCGCCGTGGCTGTGGCCGAGGAAGAACAGGGGCCGTCCCTGCGCCTCCTCCCGAGTGCGGGCCAGGAGCAGCTCCAGGTCGCTCAGGTAGTCGTCGAACTTCTCGACGAACGCGCGCTTGCCGCCGCTCTGTCCGTGGCCGCGCACGTCCATGCGATGCACCGCCCAGCCCGCCGCCGTCAGCGCCTGCGTGATCTCCTCGTGGCGGCCGAGGTGCTCGGCGTAGCCGTGCAGGAGCACGACGTGGCCCACCGGCGAGGGCGGACTCGAGGTGCGCCAGAAGAGGCGCAGCCCGTCGCGCGCGCTGAAGAATCCGTCGTCGACCTTTACCTTCGCCTTCGGCTCCGGCCCGTCGCCGGCCAGGCCGGTCTCCGCCATGCTCATGTCGGGCATGCGCCCACACAGCACGAGGTCAACGCGCAGTCAAGGAGCGCAGCTTGGCCTCGATCTCGTCGCGGACGCGGGAGTCGGAGGGCGCCGGGAACCGCTCGCGCGGCTCGGCGGGCGGCTCGGCCGGCGGCTCGGCGGCGCGCGCCGGATCGACGTTGGTTTCGAAGCGCGGGATCTCGGGGCGGACCGGTTCGACGCGCGCCTCGGCGTCGGAGAAGCGCGCCGAGCGCGAGCCCAGGTCGCGCAGCGCGCGGCGGAAGGCGGCCTCGGCATCGCCGCGCTTGCCCGCCGCCAGGTACGCATCGCCGAGGTGCCCGAGGATCACCGGATCGCCGGGCGACAGGCGGTCAGCCCTCTGCAGCTCGCGCAGCGCCTCCTCGGCCTTACCTTGTTTGAGCAGGCAGAAGCCGAGCGAGTCGGCGACCGCGCCGTCGTCGGGCCGCAGCGCCACCGCGCGGCGCAGCAGGCGCTCCGCCTCGACCAGCGCCGGCCCGCCGGACTCGGCCAGCGAGTAGCCCACGTAGTTGAGGGCGCCGGCGTGATGGGGGTCGAGAGCGAGCAGGCGTCGCATCGCGGCCAGGGCGGCCGCGCGGTGGCCGCCGCGATCCTGGGCGCTGGCGAGGGCGAAGAGGAGTCCGGCGCTGCGCGGGTTGGCCGACGCGGCTTCCTCGAGGAGCGCGGTGGCCTCGGGCGATCGGCCGGCGCGCTGGTGGGCCTCGAGCAGCGCCAGAGCCACCGACTCCTCGCCCGGGTGGCGGCGGAGCAGCGCGCGCAGCCGGGCGCAGGCCTCGTCGGCCTGGCCGGCGCGGGCGCGGGCGAGCGCGGCCTGGACCTGGGCGTCCAGCAGCAGCGCGCGCCGATCGACGTCGAGGAACCCGGAGGCCCGGGGCGAGCGCGCCGCCAGCGCCTCGAAGATCTCGGCGGCGTCGGTGGCGCGGCCGGTGCGGGACAGCGCCGTGGCGCGGTAGAAGGTGAGCGCGGCGTTGCCGGGGACGAGCGCCAGCGCCGCCTCGAAGAGCGAGAGCGATTCGCGCGGGCGCGATCCGAGCAGGGGCACGCCGAGGCGGAAGATGGCCTGGGCCAGCTCGCGGCGATCCTCGTCGCGGCCGCGCCCTTCGCCGGCCAGCTCGCGGGCCAGGCGGCGCAGCTTGTCGGCGAAGGCGGTGGTGCCCTCGATGTCGCCGGCGTGAAGCGCGAGCCGGCCCAGGGCGGCGAGCGCCTCGGGCGCGTCGGGCCTCCGGGCCAGCACGCGGAGCTGCAGCTCGCGCGCCTCGTAGAGCCGCCGGCGGGACTCGAGGAAGACGGCGTACCCGGAGAGGACGTTCTCCTCCGCGGGCGCGAGGGCGGCGGCCCGCGCGAAGTCGGCGTCGGCCCCGGCGTCGTCGCGCCGCGCGGCCCGCGCCCTGGCCAGATCGACGAACGCCTCGGCGGCCAGGAATTGCACGCGCCGCGCCTGCCAGTCGGCCCCGCGCACGTCACGCGCGGCGACGCCGGACTCCTCGCCTTGCCGCGAGGCCGCCGCCACTTCCAGGGCGCGGTGGGCCGCGGCGGCCAGCGACTCGACGGCGGCCCGGGCCTGCGCGAGCCGGCCCCGCGAAACCTCGAGCCGCGCCAGCTCGCGCCAGGCATCGGCTTCATCGGGGTCGGCCTGCAGCGCCGCCATGAGATTCGCGCGGGCCTCGTCGTCGCGGCGCGCCGCCGCCGCGATCTGCGCCGCCAGCAGCCGCGCCGGCGCGTGCCCATGGTCGAGCGCGAGGGCGGCCTTGATCTCCTCCTCGGCGTCGGCGACGCGGCCCAGGCGCGCGAGCACGTCGGCCAAGAGGGCGTGCACGTGGGCCGACTCGGGGTCGAAGATGAGCGCCTCGCGGAGCTGCGCGGCGGCGCGCGGGAGCGCGTCCTGGTGGCGGGCGAGCAGCGCGTCAACATAGTGCCGGTACGCCAGGGCGCTCACGTAGTGGCGCCGTTCGGCCGGGGCGGTAGCCTCGGCGATGGCCTGCGCGTCGGGCCGGGGCGCCGGGCGGGCGTGGGCGCAGGCCAGCAGCGGTGCCGCCGCGAAGAGCCATCTGGGGATCGCCGTGGCCATCGTCATCCGGGGAACGCCGTCTAGCGAGGATATCGTCCCGCCGGGCGGCGGGCCATCGCCTGGGGGTTGGACGCGGCCGGGGGCCTGCCGCTTCACAGGCAGGTGCTATCGGCGTTCCGGCTGTTGCACGAGTCGCGCCCGGGCCGGGGCCAGACCGCCTTGTCGGCCTTGACCGGCGGGAGATCGAGATGCAGCGCCCAGAGCCAGCCGGCGCCGTCGGTCAGGTAGGCGACGCCGCCGGCCCCGACCGCGTCGACCACCGGCGTCCGTGGGAGGGCGGCCGCGGCGAAGGCGCCGGCCTGGAGCAGCAGCGCGTCGCCGGCCGCCATCCCGTTGGCCGGCTTCGAGAGCCGCCGCACACGCCCGTCGGCGCCGACCACCAGCGCGTCGTGATGGCCGCCCGGCCCCTCGACCAGGACCGGGCCGGACACGGCCTCCGGCGCGGTCGGCGCCGCCGTCTGCCAGAGGAGCAGCCCGTCGCGAACGCCGAACGCCGACACGGTGCCGCCGGCGTCGCTGGCGATCGCCTGCACCTCGTCGAAGACCGGCGTGGCCGCCGGCGCGGCCGGGGTCTCCCCGGCGCCCGCGCCCGTCCACCCTCCCAGCGTAGCGGTCCAGCAGGGGAGCGCCGTGCAGACGTCCTTGTAGCCGTCGCGCCGGACGCGGGCGTCGCCGCCGCCCCAGAGGGGGAACTGCTTGTCGAACGCCTCGGCCAGGAGCGCGGGCGCCTCGGCAGCCGCCGCCGTCTCCGCGCTGTTGACCGCGGTCAGCGAGAACCCGCCGGCGGAGGAGTAGCCCGCCGAGCTGAACCCGGACTGGTGGGCGAGGAAGGCCAGGCCCTTGGCGTGGCTCACGCCGGCGAAGGTGCCGTCGGGCGACGAGGAGACCACCAGCGCCGAGGCGATCGAGGGAGTGCCGGCGTCGAGGCGCAGCGCGAAGACGTTGTCGTCGGTCGAGCCGCGAGCGGTGGGCGCGACCAGGGCCCCATCGACCGCGCCGCCGAGGGGGAAGAGGGCCACCGGCGACCCGAAGACGACGTTGCCGGCATCGAACGCCACCGCCGAAGCCGGCGTGGGCCCGGACGGAGGCGTCACCGCCCACACCGTTCCGCAGCTGGGGAGGGCCCCGGCGCAGCCGCTGGAGCGGGAGGCCCCGGTGACGGCCCACAGCGTCCCGTCGGAGCCGACGGCCACGTCGCCCGCTGTTTTTGGAACCAGCGCCATCGACCAGTCGAGCGCGCCGTCGGGCTTCACCACGATGAGGTTGGCGCTGCCCGAAACCAGGCCCACCGCGACCGAGCGCGCCGAGGACGAGCCGGTGGCACGCGGCGGGACGAGCAGCGGCGCGCCGGAAGCGACGGCGCCGAGCGACCGCTTCCAGCGCACCCGCGAGACGGCCAGCGCGCCGTCGCCGATGGTCGAGACCACGCCGTCGGCGGAGTGGCCGAGAAGGTCCTGGCCCGAGCTGGCGACGGGGAGCGCGACGACGCCGGAGGCGTCCCCGGCCTCCATGGCGGGCAGGTCGACGCCGACGTCGACCGTGAACGAATAGCGGTGGACCGGGTTGGCCGAACCGTTGGCGCAGGTCGAAGCCTGGGGCAAGAACGCGGTGACGCTGCCGCGCTTGACGTTGCCGCCGGCGGTGATGGCCCAGCCGGCCGGGGCCGGTCCCGCCGCTCCGGCCAGGCCGGCGCCGCAGTCGACCACGTCGAACCAGAGCGTGGCGACGTCGTCGCGGAGCACCCGGGTGGGCCCTTCGCCCGGGCCGCGGCCGCAGACCAGGTTGTCGGCGTTCGCGTCGCCGCAGACGCTGGCCCAGGGGGGCTTGGTGGCCGCGTAGTCGGCGCGGGCGGCGGTGACCGCCGGCGGCAGGGCATCGAGCCGGATCACGTTCGCGTCCGAGGCGGCGAGCGCGCCGGCCTGGCCCAGCTTGTCCTTGGCGGCGATCGAATAGCGGACGGGCCCCTCGCGCGCGGTGACGGCGTTTGCGGGGATGCGGAAGCGGGCGCTGGTGGCGTTGCCGCTGACGAGCAGCGTGCCGGCGATCGGTCCGGGATCGGTGTCCACGTCGGCCGCGATCAGCGTCAGCTTGACCGATGCGGGATCGATGCCGACGCCAGCTTCCGTTAGCGGCACGGACACGTCGATGGGGGGCGCGGAGGCGCCCGCGGCCGCCCAGCGGTTCCCGTCCTCGCCGACCACCGAGGCGCTCACGATCTGCGCCGCCCCCGGCTGCGGCGCGCGAGCGTCGATGCGCAGCTTGTCGGACTTCGCGGCGGAGTTCCCGGCGCGATCGGCGCCCGTCACCTTGAAGCCGAGCGGCGTTTCCGATCCCGGCTCCTGCGCTGCGCGCGGGACCTTGAACGAGAGCGTGGCCTGGCCCGGCTGCGCCCCGGCGAGCAGCGTGCCGGCGTATTCGCAAGGCGCCCGCGTCGAGCAGGCGTCGAGCGCCAGCGCGGCCGACTGCGGGCCGGCGGAGATGGCGCCCTCGGCGAGCAGCGCCCGCACCTCGATGTCGGGGCCGGAGCCCGCGAACCAGCCATCCACCTCGCCTTGCCCGGCGGGAAAGAGGATGGAGATGGCGGGCGGGAGCGCGTCGTAGGTGGCGGGCACGTTGACGGAGCGGACGGTCTCGTCGACGCCGTCCGGGCGCGTGAAGACGAGCGCGGCCGAGAGCGTGGCCTGCCCCTCGACGCCGGCCTGGAAGCCGGAGAGGAGCAGCGTGTCCTCGCCGGCGCGCGCGCTCGCCTTCGCGGCGGAGGCGAGCACGCGGTCGCTCGCCACCTCGAGCGTCAGCTTGCCCAGCGCCAGCCGGGGCGCGGCCACCACGTTGACCTTGACCAGGCCCCGGTTCGGGCCCACCAGGCCCCCCTCCGGCGCGATGACGGAGACGATGGGCTTGAGGAGCTGGCAGGAGCCGCTGCTGCACAGCTCGCCCACCTCGCAGGCCGGATTGCAGGCGCCGGTGGAGGCGAGGCAGATGCCCTCGACGACGCAGACCGCGCCCTCGCGGCATTCGGCGCTGGTCGTGCACAGGCCGCGCGCCGACGGGCG
>Ga0247727_10012250_pt1 | contig 14765 bp, 11 predicted proteins | sample WisWelCaveWW1625_FD_202498 | JGI IMG/M metagenome (GOLD analysis project Ga0247727, IMG submission 202498) | Biofilm microbial communities from Wishing Well Cave, Virginia, United States - WW16-25 | ecosystem: Environmental > Aquatic > Deep subsurface > Groundwater > Cave microbial mat | place... | reverse complement strand
TTGAGAATTGCCAGAACAGTTGTGGCTTCCAGTAAGTATGCCAGACTGACAATGTAGGCGCCCAGGAGTTTGCGGACAGGAGGAAACGGAAGCGGTTCCTCTGCGTTTCGATTCAAAGAAGTACGCAAGGAAACACCTGCCGAAGCTCCGAGGAGCATTGCCAGCATCGGAACCGCGCAGACCAACAGTATTTGGGCTACAGCGGAAGTTACTTCCAGCAAATCTCTTTGGAGTAACAATCCCTCGACGTTGGCGAGAATAACAGTAAGCCCAATCAGGATCATTGCGCTCCCAAATGTGTTTCTTTGTTTGGAGGCCTCCAGATACAAAATGGCACCTGTCATTTTTACCTCCTAAACGGCCTTCATCAATAGCCGGAACAGCTTTTCTGTGCTTAAAGGTTCTGTTTCCATGGATTCCAGAATCGCCTCATCGCGAATGTGCTCTACAGCTTTCGGGTCCAGAGTTACCCAGTGGACCAGATTTCCTGTGCGGCACTCTTCAATTACCGGTAGGTTACCTATCGTCGCGTGAACCGAGCGCAGACGTCCTGTAATCCGGCAGGCATTAGCGCGGATCTGATCCATGAAGTATTTTTTGCGGATCAACCCCTCCGAAAGTAACCATACTTCATCTAATAAGGTAGAGAGCTCTTCCATATGATGATTGCCGACAAACACGGTTTTTCCTTCTTTCACCAGTTCACCTACAAGGTTTGTGATCACGGAGTCCCGCACCAGCGCATCAAGCCCGGAAGTCGGCTCATCCAGAAGTAAGAGTTTCGGATCATGGGCAACGGCGCAAATCCACGCCGCCTTTGCGAGTGTTCCCTTACTGGCGCCCCGAATCTGAGCACGAAGGTCCAGATCCAATTGATGCGCCAGTTTTGTTGCTTTCTCGCGATCCCAGGATGGAAACAGGCGCGAGCGAAAATCCAACGACTGTTGAACGTTCCAGAACTCGTGAAAAACAGGTTGCTCTGGAACGTATCCCACCTTCAATCGGATTCTTGCGGAACCGTTTGGAACCATGTCAAGGACCCGAACTTCTCCGGAATCTGCGCGAAGGATGTCCAGCAAAATGCGGAAGAGAGTTGTCTTTCCTTCGCCATTCTTGCCAAGGAGCCCAACAACTCTTCCTTCCGCGACTGTGCCTGTGACTCCCCGAAGTACCTGCTTCTTACCGAATGACCTGGTTACTCCTTCCATAATGACAGCGGCATTCATTATTCCTCTCCTTTTGCTTTTTGAAGAACTATGTGGATGTCTTTCCATGTTAGTCCGGATCGGCGAGATGCCAGGATCGCTTCCAGCAACTGAATTCGCGCTTGTTCCAGCCCGTTCCCTAGTTGTTCTAAGGCAGATTCAGAAATGTAGTTCCCTTCTCCCCGGCGAGATTCGAGAAAACCCTCCAGGACCAACTCGCGATAGGCGCGTGCAATCGTGTTGGGGTTGACAACCAAATTTTCCGCCAACATACGGATTGCAGGCACCTGATCACCCGGCTTCAAATGACCTCGCGCCACCAAGCCGCGCATCCCCGCCTTCACCTGCTCATAAATCGGCACAGGCGACCTGTCTTCAACCGTTATCATACCTATGTACTAGTAAAATAGTACAATAGGACTCAACAGGAGTCAACCCGGCCGACTGATCGGTCGCCAAACTTCGCCGGAAAAACACGGGCCGTCGACCCGTGCTACCATAATCAATCGTGGAAAAGTTGTTTCTCGTTTTAATGTTTGTTGCAGCAGGTTTCGCCATTGCAGAGCCGCAGGAGATAACCATTCCGAGAATCGATCGTCCTGTCGGACTGGCGGATTTCGAAGGAATGCAACCACGTTTTGAATTAGCCGGAAAGCTCACAGCAATTCAGGATTTTGTTCAATCGAATCCGAAAGACGGGGCCGCGCCTACGCAGAAAACCATCGTTTACATGGCTTACGATGATTTGAATCTTTACATAGTCTTTGTCAGTTTTGACACGAATCCGGAGAGAATCGCCACATCGATGAGCCGTCGTGAAGGTTTTGATGAAGACGAAGACTGGGTGGAGGTTTACCTTGACACGTTCAATGATCAACGTCGCGCCTACTGTCTTTCTATGAATGCGCTTGGCGTCCAGTGGGATTCACGCTACTCGGAAACTTCCGGACGCAGCGGCGATTTCGAAGGGCATCAGCCTTCATTCGACGTGCTCTGGTATTCGGATGGAAAGCTGACGGACCAGGGTTACATCACATCGATGACGATTCCTTTCAGGAGCATTCGTTTTCCTTCGAAAGATATTCAGTCATGGAGGATTCTGTTTGGACGTAGCATTCCACGAAACAATGAGTACATTTCCTGGCCTCACAAGTCGCAATCGATTCAGGGATTTCTGACACAAAGTTCATTGATCACAGGATTAGAGAATGTTTCACCCGGAAAGAATCTTCAGTTTATTCCTTACACAACATTCCGGTCTTTCCGGTTTCTTCAAACAGATACAGATCCTCCAGGCTTTATTAAAGATGCCGGTGACGCGGCAGTGGGGCTGGACGCGAAGTTTGTTTTAAAGGATTCGTTTGTGTTTGATCTTGCAGCCAATCCTGATTTCAGTCAGGTGGAATCTGATGAACCGCAGGTCACGGTGAATCAGCGGTTCGAGGTTTTCTTTCGCGAGAAAAGACCGTTTTTTCTTGAAAACGCTCAATACTTCGAAACGCCGTTAAACCTCGTGTTTACCCGGCGGATTGCCGATCCACAATTTGGAGGCAGATTTACCGGGAAGCATGGTTCAAACACGATTGGATTCCTTTATACAAATGACGAAGCACCGGGAAAAACTGTGCCTGAACACAGTCCACTGTTTGGAAACGATGCGCACTTCGCAATCGTTCGTCTGAACCGCGATATTCTGTCACAGTCTTCAGTTGGGGTGTTGTTTACGAGCCGGCTTTTTGAAGGCAATGACAATCAGGTTGCAGGCGCCGATTTCCGCTTTCGCTTGAGTGATAACTGGCAGGCGAGTGGACAGGCTGTGCGGAGCTGGAATGATTCTCCAACAGAGGGCTCACAAAAAGGGACGGCGTATCTTGGCCAACTGCGTAGGACTGGACGCAAATTCGAGCTGGATCTAATCTACGAAGATATCTCTCCCGACTTTGTGACCACCACCGGGTTCATCCCGCGTGTTAACTATCGAAATGTGGATGCTTCCACGCACTATTACTTTCGTCCTGAAGGAGATGTCCTGATTGCCTGGGGACCCGAATTGAAGGCCGTGGAATCCTGGGACTATGACGGTACCCGGCTGGATTCTTTTATTGAGCCTGCAATTTTCGTTGAACTGCAACGAAGAACGATTGCCCGACTCAAGTATTTTGACTATCAACAAAGATTACGACCGCTCGATTTTCCTGTACTGAACGAGAATGTGGACTTTAGCACTCCAGGGTGGGGTGCAGAGTTTCAAACTTCCTACTGGAAGTGGGGAACGTTCGAGTTGAGTTATGAACGCGGCAAGGATATCAACTTCACACCGCCTGCAGGGGAGAGTCCATTTGCCGGTGAGCGGACTTTTTTTTCGACGGAAATGATCTTGCGTCCATTGCAGCGTTTACAGATGAAAAACAGCTACCTTTTCAGCGCGCTTCGTTCGGATCAGGATGAAATTTTCACCGACCACATTCTTAGCGTCCGCGCCAACTACCAGTTCACCCGGACGTTTTCTCTTCGCATAATTCTGCAATATGAAGACACAAGCACAAATCCGGCGCTTACGGATCTGGAGGATCGCCGCAACCTGAATGCAGACGTACTGTTCACCTATCAGTTGAATCCGTGGACGGCTCTTTACGTAGGATATAACGGCAACAGACAGAACCTGGATCTAATTCGTGATGGCGGCAATTCTCAAATCGTCCGAACCCGCGGATCACTCATCAATGACGCCAATCAGTTCTTCATGAAATTTTCGTACCTGTTCCGGTTGTAGATGATGCATCGCTGATTGCGCCCGGGAGCCCGTCCGTCCTTCATGCAATCCGTCCGGTAACTCATCCTTTGCGCAAAATCAGAAGATGCAATATGAATATACTGGAGGTTTATCATGCGACTGTTCGTCTGTTTTGCGATACTGTTTGCATTCATTGCCTGCTCCCAGAAAAATTCTCCTAATCAACCTTCGAAAACTGTCTCTCAGGTAAATGCTCCACAACGCGGTGCGGATTCCTTTGATCCGGTCCGATCCATGCTGGGAAGCGCTTGCGCGCCATGCCATAATCCGGGCGGAAAGATGTACGAACGTCTTCCCTTCGATCAACCCGATGTTGTACGCGCAAACAGAGAAGGAATTCTCGGCCGGTTATCCGGAGAAAATAAAATTGTTCTGGAGCAATGGCTTACTGAAGATCACTAAGGCGCCTGATCAACAGCGATTTCAACTCTCATCAAAATCGTCTATACTTCCGGGCAAACTGAAAGGAGAGTTCTATGTTTGGATTGACTTCAAAAAACGACAAATTCCGATATGCTCTTGTCAGTGTGTTTTTTGTTTTTATTCTTGTCGGGCCGGCCGTTCTGAATAGCGAAGAGACGAAAGTCACTCAAGCCGGCAATCTGACGTTCGAACAGAACTGGGATGCATTATTGCAATTGAGTCTAAAAGAGAAGAAAGGGTTAACTTTCTTTCTGAATGGACAAACGATTCCTGGAGTCGTAACCAACGTCATTGGGGATGAAGGAGTCGAAGTAAAAAACCAGACGCACGACAGAATCATCATCCGGCTGGACAGCGTGGACGCGATCGCACTCAACTGATTCATCTGTTGAGCCGTGATTTCTGCTGGTAGGATGCATGCGGGCTGAAATGTTATAGTCAATGCTGCGGGGCATGATGTCTTGATCGGAAAAACTGTTTCGCACTATCGCATCCTGAAAAAGCTAGGTGGCGGCGGAATGGGTGTTGTGTACGAAGCAGAAGACCTGAGTTTGAAACGCCACGTTGCGCTAAAATTTTTGCCGGATGAAGTTGTCGGCAGTCCGGAAGCGCTGGAGCGATTCAAACGCGAGGCGCAGTCCGCGTCTGCTCTCAACCATCCCAACATTTGTACGATCTATGAAATCGGACAAGACGACGGATGCCCGTTCATCGCATTGGAAATGATGAAGGGTCAGACCTTGAAGTATGCCATCGGCGCTCGGGCGTTGGACACGGATGCTATCATCGACCTGGCAATCGGGATAGCTGATGCGCTGGATGCAGCACATGCTGAGCACATCATCCACCGCGACATCAAGCCTGCCAATATCTTTGTGACCGAACGAGGTCATGCCAAGCTACTCGATTTCGGTCTGGCAAAACAGACTGCACAGATTACGCCGGCCAATACTGAAATGCCAACCGAGAGCAAACGTGAGGATCTGACCAGAAGCGGAGCCACAATCGGGACTGTGGCCTACATGTCTCCCGAACAGGGCCGCGGTAAGGAACTCGATGCGCGAACCGATCTTTTTTCTTTTGGTGTGGTGCTTTATGAAATGGTTACCGGTGTGTTGCCGTTCCCCGGCAAAAACGCCGGAGAAATCCTGGAGGCCATTTTCACGAAGCAGCCGGTAACTCCCGTACGATTAAATCAGAGCGTACCGCCAAAGTTGGAAGATATCATCAATAAGGCGCTGGAGAAGGACCGGAACCTTCGATACAGCAGCGCTGCAGAGATACGTACCGATTTACAACGCCTGAAGAGGGATACATCTTCATCAAGGCCTGGCATTGCTGAAACCGCTGGGCCGGTCCGAAGTTACGCGAAGCCCGGGAACAAGACCTGGCTTCTCGTGGCCCTGTTAATCGGTGTGTTCCTGTTTGCCGGCGTTTTTTTCCTCAGCCGGACGATGAAGGCACCCGAACAGGCAATGCCGCCGGAGACGAAAGTGCCGGTACAGTCAGAAAAGGAAGCCCCATCGATTGCTGTTCTTCCCTTTGAAGATCTGAGCCCGCTTAAGGACCAAGAGTATTTCGCCGATGGACTGGCTGAAGAGCTGCTCAATGATCTGTCTAAGATTCAGCAGTTACGCGTGGTTGCCAGGACATCCTCTTTTTCATTTAAGGGAAAGAACGAAGATCTGCGGTTGATTGCTCAAAAGCTCAATGTAAAAAGCGTTTTGGAAGGAAGTGTTCGTAAGGAAGGCAAGCGTGTACGTATTACGGCGCAGCTCATCAACGCTGTAGACGGATTCCATTTGTGGTCGGAGACTTATGACCGGGATCTGAATGACATATTTGCTGTTCAGGACGATATTGCGGCATCGGTGGCAGGGACGTTGAAATTGAGACTGCTGGGAGACCACACACCTGAGCCCGGTGAAAAAGAAGTGAGTGTCGAAGCGTACAATGCATACCTGCAAGGGCGTTACTTCTCCAGTCGGCGAAGGAAAGAAGATTTAGAGAAGGCGGTGCGCTATTTCGAACAAGCCTTGCAAATCGATCCCAATTATGCGCAAGCGTGGGTTGGGCTTTCGTCGGCGCACAGCAGTCAAGCAGGGAACGGCTACATTTCGGCAGAAGAAGGGTACAAGAAAGCTCGCCGGGAAGTGGATCAAGCTTTGAAACTCGACCCGAAGTTGGCTGTGGCTCACGCTAGACTCGGAGGGATTCAGAGATTTTACGACTGGGACTGGAAGGCAGCAGACGCTTCCTTGCAGCACGCACTCGAGCTGGAACCGGGAAACGCAAGCGTGCTCGGATCCGCAGCCGGGCTCGCGTTTACACTGGGCCGGTTCGATGAAGCGATCGCATTGATGCGCAGGGCGATTGAACTGGATCCACTGAGCTTCGGCGGGCATTATTACCTGGGAGTCTACTATTTGTATGTTGACCGAATGAACGATGCAGAATTAGAGTTCAGGAAAACTCTGGAATTAAATCCGCAGTACCCCGTTGCGCACCTGAATCTTGGGTTAATCTATCTGAAGCAGTCGAAGGTGGAGGCTGCGTTTACAGAGATTCGGATGGAGCCCCATCCTTCCTGGCGTCTGTATGGCTTGTCGTTGGCCTATTATTCCGCAGGGAAAAAGAACGAAGCCGATGCCTCCCTAATGAAGTACATTGAAGAGAATATGAATAATGGAGCATTCCAGATCGCAGAAATTTATGCTTATCGCAACGAGAGGGACAAGGCCTTTGAGTGGTTGGAGCGAGCCTACAGGCAACACGACAGTGGTCTCGCTTTCATCAAAGGGAATCCAGTGCTATCCAGCTTGAACGGCGACCCGCGCTGGCCGGCCTTCTTGAAAAAAATGCGCCTACCTGTCGATTGATCACACGGTGGCGTTTACGAAATGATTGAAAACCAAGGAGCTGATAATGAAATACGTTGATGGATTTGTTTTGCCCGTTCCAAAGAAGAACCTGAATGCTTATCGCCTCATGGCCGGAAAAGCGGGAAAAATCTGGAAGGAGCATGGCGCTCTGGAGTATCGCGAGTGCGCCGGTGACGATATCAATGTGAAAGGAGTGGTCCCATTTTCTCGAAGCGTCAAGCTTAAAAGCGGCGAGACCGTGGTGTTCTCCTGGATCGTATACAAATCGCGTGCGCATCGCGATGCTGTAAACGCAAAGGTAATGAAAGACCCGCGGATTTTGAAAATGATGAATGATATGAAAACCATGCCCTTCGACATGAAGCGTATGATCTACGGTGGCTTCAAGACTATTGTCGAAGCCTAGAGACGCATCCGGAAACCCATCAATCAGTGGGGGCAGGCCTCCGTGCCTGCCCATCGCTCGTCGAGCCTAACGGCGGGCAGGGACGCCCGCCGCCACACAACAGGGGTTTCCGGATTGGACTTCTAGTGGAATAATATTTCAGAGTTCTGCACGAAGGGTGGTAACGGGGTCAACGCGAATGGCACGAAAAGCCGGGACCAGACATCCGGAAATGGTCATCACAAGCGCAACGACGCCTGCCACGAAGAATGAGGTCAGGTCACCCGGTTTTACTCCGGCCAGAAGCGCTTCCATCGCCTTTCCTGCGCCGTAGGCCAGGAACATGCCGATGCAAACACCGATGACAGCGACTTGAAATCCTTTGTGTGCAACCATCTTTAAGATGTCATTTGAACCTGCCCCCAGAGCTATCCGCAGTCCGATTTCCGGCTGCCGTTGTGATACGACAAAGGCGAGTAAACCGTGAATGCCGATTGCAGCAAGCAACAGAGAAAGTACGGTAAATGCGCCTATGACACGAATCTGGGTGACGCGCGATGCGGTTTCCCCATCGACAATTTCTTGCAAACTACGAACATTGGAAATGGGTATTTCCGGATCTGCGTCCTGAATGATCCTGCGGACGGATGACAATAGTAGACCGCTATCTGCTGAACTGCGAATGACCAGTGATTTCGGTGTGTAGTTGATTATGTTTCCATCCGGCACTTGAGAGCACGGCAAATAGACTTGAGGCTCACTGTTTCTTTCCAGTCCTCGGACACGGATGTCGTGCACCACACCGACAATTTCGCGATCCTGGTTCACAATGTGAAAGCGGCGCCCGATCGGATTTTCAGTTTGTCCCGGCCAATACTCGCGAAGAAAAGATTCGCTGACCACAGCAATTCTTGGGGAGTCTTGCGTATCCGATTCGTTGACATCCCGGCCGACCCGGATTGGTATTTTCAGCGAATCGAAAAATCCGGAAGTCACATAGCGCAGGCTTGCAGCCTTCGATTCTCCGGGAGTTGGATCAATGCTACCTTCTTTGAGGATCGTCCAGACACCACCACGCATATCCATCGGCAGACCTGTGATGTAGGCGGCGTTGGAGACTTCGGGTAGCGCGCGGACTTCAGAGAGGACGCGCGAATAGAATTGAACGCGCCTGTCGGTTTCCGAGTATTTCGGCCACGGCAAAGATGTCTGCATTGTCAACACATTTTCCGTGCGGAATCCGGTTTCGATCGCTTGAATCCGCAGCAGCGCGCGGATCAGAAGTCCCGAAGAGATCAGCAGAATCACCGTGATCATCACTTCTGCAATTACGAGTGCCGATCGAAATTTTTGTTTTGTTCCTCCCATGGCCGTTCTCGTTCCTTCCCGAAGAGCGCCGGCATCCGCTTTCCGGTAAATTCGGAGCGCGGGAAAAACGCCAAAACCGATTGCCGTAATGATAAGAAGCAAAATTGCAAAACCAAGAACACGAATATCCATCAGGGTTGCTTCTCCAACCGGCAAGGATGTCGGGATGAGCCGGGAAAGGAGAGGCACGCAAACATAGGCTGCCAGTACTCCCAGGACGGCGCCGATCAAGGAAAAAACCAGACTTTCCGTGAAGAGTTGACGAACAAGACTTTCGCGTCCCGCGCCAAGCGCGGCTCTTACAGCCAGCTCTTTCCGGCGGCTCATTGCGCGCACAAGAAACAAATTTGCCAGATTGGTGCAGGCAATCAATAGAACGCAAATCGAGGCCCCCAAAAGGGCAGCGAGCAATAAGCGGGACTGCTGTGAGACACCAAATACTCCTTCGCGCAACCTGTCTATCGCGGCTCCCAGTTTTGCATTTTCTATCGGGTACTCATGTTCCAGTTTTTGCGCGATCACCGTCATTTCTGCGCGGGCCTGTTCCAGCGAAACATCCGATCTGAGTTTAGCAATCGGGTACAGATAGGTGTCACCCCGATCTTCGAAGTCGTCAGGCCCAAAACGGAACGGCATCCATAATTGTGTCTCACGATTTGGAAAGGTGAAGGTTGCGGGCAGAATTCCAATCAAAGTGTATGCTTCATCATTCAGTCGTATGCTTTGACCCAACACACGCGGGTTTCCGCCGTATCTTGTCTGCCATAGTCCATAACTCAAAAGTACCGTGCCGGCTACGCCATCGCGATCATGTTCGGCTGCAAACAATCGTCCGATCACGGGTCTCACACCCAGAAGGGGAAGCAAATCAGCAGTCACCATCGCCCCTTCGATCCTTTCGGGGAGTCCGCCTCCGACCAGATTCATGGTCTGATTCGTGTATACGCCCATACTTTCGAATGACGTGCTCATCCGTTTCCAATCGCGGTAGTTCAACGGCGAAATTTGATTGAAGCCCGAAAGTTGCCGCCCCCAGAGCCTGACAATCCTTTCGGAATTGGGATACGGAAGCGGCCGGATCAACACATGATTGACAACGGAGAAGACCGCAGTATTGGCGCCGATTCCCAACGCGGTTACCAGGATTGCCGTGAACGCAAAACCGGGCGCGCGAGAAACGGTACGCGCCGTGTATTTTAGATCCCGCTGAAGAATATCCCAGTGAACAATGGCTGCATTGTACAATGTGTCAAAAATCTGTTCCAGCCAGAATGCCGGAACAGAAATGACTCCCGAACGCATTCGTCGACGTTGATCGAACACACGGAGCAACTCTTCACCATATTCATAGCGAAAAGATGCAGGATATATATAAAGGAGGAATCGATAGAAGAGCATCAAACCCTTTCCGGTGAGAATCCTTTTGCGCGTGCCAGTTTAATGAGTTGCGCCAATCTTCGCATCTCTGCGCTCACCACCAACGATCCAAAAGATGTGATCCTGTAATATCTGCGCCGCTCATCATCATCTTCCGGCGCCGGCCTCCGTCTGGTTTCTTCGATCAATCCCTGTTCCTGCATTCTCTGAATGGAACGATACAAAGTCCCGGCGCTGAGCCGCACTTCTCCATCCGTTCGCGACTCTACGTCTTGAATGATCGCGTAACCGTGCCGCTCTCCATCGCCCAGTGTAGTTAAAATGTAAAAAGTCGCTGCAGACAACGGTAGCAGCGCCTCCACGTCCAGTTCTTTCTTTGCCATAAAAATAAGTATATCCACTGTGGTTATATTGTCAATGGCTATATGCGCTGTGCGATTTGGACCGCAGGCGTCCTCGCCTGCATTATGGAGCGCGAGCGCCTCGCTTGCATTGAGGGACGCCGGCCTCTGGCCCGGCTCTGCGGACTGGAAGTCCGCGGCCCCTAATGCAGGCTGGAAGCCTGCGCTGCATAGGGAGCGCGGACATCCTGTCCGCATTATGGGCCGCCGGCTTGCATTTGCCGTGATGTAATACAATAGTTACAGTCATGAGCGCGAAGCAATCTTTGAATCTCGATAGCCCCACAGAGGAAATTCAAACGGACCTTCCTTTTACTTTCGATGAGACACCATCCGTTTCCTCGCGTGTGAAGCTGGACATCGGAATCGTGACGCACCGCGGCAAAGTTCGCTCACAAAATGAAGACGCGTACATCGTTTATCAGACGGGAAGATACTGGGAACATTTACAAAGTTCACTGGAGCCGGGTGAAGTGCCGGGCAGAGTAGACGAAAAGAGCTATGTGCTTGCTGTCGCAGATGGAATCGGGGGGAGAAAGGGTGGAGAAGTCGCGAGCAATCTGGCATTACGAATCATCGTGAACCTCATTCTCAAAACCGGAAAATACGCGGCAAAGCTCGATAATCCGGAAACCCGAAATCAGGAAATACAGGCCGCCATGGCAAGAGCGCAAGATTTCTTTCTGCGCGCCGATCAAGAATTACTTAAGTACGCAGAAAATCATCCTGCGGTGCAAGGAATGGGAACGACTCTGACGTCGGCATATGTCTTCGGCCAGGACCTTTTTACCATGCACGTGGGTGATTCACGGGCGTACCTTCTCCGAAACGGAAAGCTGTACAGGCTGACGAAGGACCAGACTTTCGCCCAGGCCCTGGTGGATGCGGGAACGCTGACCCCGGAAGAAGGGGAACGACATTTCTTCCGCCATACGCTGACGAGCTGTTTAGGTGGAAAGGGCGGAAAGGTGGACCTGGAAATTCATCATTATCAACTGTTCGATCAGGATTTGATTCTGATTTGCACAGACGGTTTAACGGACATGGTCAGCGAATCGGAGATCGTAACAATATGCTCAAAAGAATCGAATGCCCAGTCGAAATGTGATCGCCTTTTAGATCAGGCTTTGCAAGCAGGCGGTAAAGACAACATCACTGCGATCGTTGCCGGCTATTCTCTTTGAAGAATCTCTCTACGATCAGCTCTTTTACTTTCTTCCAGACTTCGGGATCGTGATTCATTTTAGTGTGAGCGACCCTGAAAGGCCTCCTTTCAAAATTGTAATTCTTGCGAAAGAATCGGGTAATTCTCCCCCGGTAATATTGATTCGAACACCTCAAAGGGAGAAGGCCCATGAACGAACATTATCACCCTGAAGCAGTTGTTGGCCAACAATTGAGGTGTTTAGAGGCAATCACGATGAAACAACGAAAGGCTCTTTTTGGTCTTCAAGTTCTGCTGTCGATATTGTTTTCCGGAGCTATTTCAATTTCTTCAGTTGCGGATTCGCCGGATTCGCAAAAAGATTCAAAGGGCTGGAGAGACACTTTCGACATCTCTGCCTGCGCATGGTCTTCTGCAGGCAAGAACGACTTCTTTATTCTTGAACCGGGATATCAGGAAGTTCTGGAAGGCAAAGAAGGGAAAGAATATATCAGGTTGGAGATCACGGTTTTGAACGAAACTTTGAAAATCGGAAATGTCGAGACACGCGTCGTTGAGGAAAGAGAATTTGAGAATGGTGAAGTAGTAGAGGTTTCGAGGAACTTCCTTGCAGTCTGCGCTCCCGCGAATGATGTTTACTACTTTGGCGAATTCGTGGATATTTATGAAGATGGTAAAGTGGACGATCATGAGGGAGAGTGGATGGCGGGAACAGCCGGCGCAAAGGCAGGCCTATTGATGCCCGCGCAACCTCAGATCGGCGATCGCTTCTATCAGGAAACGTCTCCGGGAGTCGCTATGGACCGCGCTGAAGTCATCAGCAACAGCGAATCTTTAAGGACACCGGCCGGAATATTCCACAATTGTCTGAAAATTGAAGAGACAAACCCCCTTGAACCCGGATCCAGAGAATACAAAATTTATGCGAGAGGTATCGGTATAATTCAGGATGGAGGTCTTTTTCTAGTGAGATACGGATCCGCCATTCTGAAAAAATGAAAAGACGATCGATGTCGTGGGTACCAGCGAGAAAGACTCTACGTTGCGGAATCCGACTCTTGCTTGCGTTTGCATGCATTGTCGCGATTGAGATCTGGTTCGGTTTTGATGCATTCGGTCAAAGCCGAACGACATGTGCTCTTGCCGGACGAGTGGTAGATGAGAACAATGCTTCTCTGCCGGACGCTGGAGTTCAAATCATCAGCTCTGCCTTGATTGGTGGACCCCGGTCCTTTTCAACCGACTCACGGGGAAGATTTCATTTCGCGGAACTACCTCCGGGCCGATATCAAATCGCAGTTACATTGCCCGGATACAAGACTGTCTATTTGGAAGATATCCGGATATCTGTGGGGATGACGGCGGAAATCCCGATTGAGATGACCCTGTTCACAGGAGAAGGTGAGGAGGTGACGGTTCGGCCAGATTCCAAACTGATCGATCCTACAACATCTTCTATGCAGACAGTCTTTCCACCGGAATACATCAAGAATATTCCCAGTGATCGGGATACGTCGCATATTCTTGACTTCGCGCCGGGGGTCAATCTCGAATCCGCTTATGGCGGTGGCGAAGAATCCGGAAATTCATACGAAATCGATGGCGTTGACATTTCGGATCCGCAAGCAGGCGAGCCGTGGTCGTTGTTTAACTACAGTCTCATCGATCAGGTGGAGGTGGTTGGTCTGGGCGCTCCCGCCGAATACGGTCAGTTTACTGGTGTTGTTTTCAACATAGTTACCAAATCCGGCACAAACGATTCCTCCGGCATGGCAGAATTTTTTTATACCGGCGACCGTCTGACAGCATCCAGCGCGGATGCAGATCTTGTCGCAAAAATCGAGCAACAGGCTGAAGTCAACATTCAATTCGGCGGACCGATTCGAAAGGACAACCTCTGGTATCTCGCTGCGGCACAATATATGCGCAATCTACAGAGTGAAGGCGGTCCGATCGAGACGGAGAAAAATCCAAGAGCCTTCCTCAAGCTTGCATTTGCGCCGAACAAAAAGAGCACGTTGGATGGATGGATCGAATGGGCACATACGACAATTACAGGCCGGGATGGAGATGCTTTCACACCACTTGAAGCAACAACGGGAGAAGATAATCCTGAAATTGCGGGACACGTATCATGGAAATCCATCCTTTCGGGATATTCCACACTGAGCATAGACTGGGGAGGCTACACGGGGCGCCGCGACTTCAACCCGCACAACGGATTCCTGCTTCCAGGTCATGTGGATGCACAAACAGGTTTCGCTTCTGTCAATGCGAGACAGTTTGGAATTATTGAGCGAACCAGGAATCAAATCAATGCGTCCTATGCGCTTCATGCTAATCATTTGATCAGCGGATACCATGACTTTGAGTTCGGCGCGGAAATTGAGCGCTCTGAAGTTCACGACCGGTTCGGTTTCCCGGGAAATGCTTTTTTTTCCGACAACGAGGGTCCCGAGGAAGATCCCAGCACACAAAAGGAGGACTTATTTACTCTGGCGTTTCTTGGCGGTGACTTAGATGCCCGCGGAACGGGCAAACGGATCTCCCTATTTGCGCAGGATTCCTGGCGGCTGACACACCGCTTTACACTCAATCCGGGACTCAGGCTCGATGTCAATCGCGGGAAAGTGAGCGACGGCGCTACCGTTTTCAAAACCAACGTCCTTGCTCCGCGCATCGGTTTCGCATGGGATCTGGGAGGCGACGGTCAGTCCATCCTCAGAGGGCACTACGGGCGGTACTACGAAGCGCTCAATGCAGCG
>Ga0247727_10012249_pt1 | contig 14765 bp, 12 predicted proteins | sample WisWelCaveWW1625_FD_202498 | JGI IMG/M metagenome (GOLD analysis project Ga0247727, IMG submission 202498) | Biofilm microbial communities from Wishing Well Cave, Virginia, United States - WW16-25 | ecosystem: Environmental > Aquatic > Deep subsurface > Groundwater > Cave microbial mat | place... | reverse complement strand
CCAGCCGCGAATACGGCAAACAGCGCGTGCCAATGGCGGGCGTGCCGCACCACGCCGTCGAAGGCTATCTGGCGCGGCTGATCGCCAAAGGCTATCACGTCGCCATCTGTGAGCAGATCGGCGACGAGCCGGTCAAGGGACTCTTTCCGCGCGAGGTGACTCGGGTGGTGACTCCGGGAACAATCGTCGAACCTGGCCTGCTCTCCGAAGCCCGCAACAACTTTTTGGCCGCCGTGCTAGTGGAGGCCGGGAGCCACGCCGGGCTGGCCGTTGTGGACATTACCACCGGCCACTTCACCGCCGCCCAGTTTGACTTGGCCAACGTCGCCGCCCTGCTGCAACACGAACTGGCCCGCCTCTCCCCGGCAGAAATTTTAGTTCCCGAAGGTGTCTCCAACTTCCAACTTCCAACTTCCAACCTCCATCCCACCCCTCTCTCTCCCTACAAATTTGACCTCGGGGCCAGCCGCCAACTGCTTCTCGATCATTTTTCTGTCTCCACCCTCGCCGGATTTGGCATTGAGAATCAGCCTCTGGCCATCCGCTGTGCGGGGGCGATCCTGCACTACGTCAAAGACACGCGGCCCAATGCCCTCAAACTTCTCGTCGGCCTGGCCACCTATTCAACCAGCGAGTTCATGTTGCTGGATGCGGCTACGCGGCGCAATTTGGAATTGACGGAGACGATTCGCGGCGGACAGACTCGCGGCTCACTGCTGGGCGTGCTGGATAAAACCGTCACCCCGATGGGGATGCGGCTGTTGCGAATCTGGGTGGGCCAGCCCCTGCTTAACTTCGGCGAGATCAACGCCCGGCTCGATCACGTCGCCGCTCTGCACCGCGAGGGGGTGACGCGGGCCGAGGTGCGCGCCGCCCTCAAACCGCTAGGCGATTTGGAGCGGCTGGTGAATCGTGCCCTGGGTGGGACGGCGACGCCGAAAGACTTGGGGGCGATCCGGGCGGCGCTGACGGCCACCCCGGCGTTGAAGGCCACTCTCCGCCCCGGCGACCCGGCGGCTGAGGCGTCATCCAGTCTTCAGTCTTTAGACTCGCAGATTGATCCGGCCCCCGACATCCTCTCCATGTTGCAATCCGCCCTCGCCGACGACGACCTGCCCGCCAATCTCGATCACTCCGGCGTGATCCGCCCCGGCTGGTCGGCGGAGTTGGATGGGATAATGACGGCCTCGAAGGGGGCGCGGGAGTGGATCGCCGGACTGGAGAAGACCGAACGCGAACGCACCGGACTCAAATCATTGAAGGTCGGCTACAACAAAGTCTTCGGCTACTACATTGAGATCAGCCGCGCCGCCGCCGCCAACGCCCCAGCGGATTACATTCGCAAACAAACGCTGACCAACGCCGAACGCTTCATCACGCCCGAACTCAAAGAATACGAAACGCTAGTGCTGAACGCCGAGGAGCGCATTCTCGAAATTGAAGCGCGACTCTTCCGTGAAGCCTGCGCCCAAATTGCGGCTCAGTCGGCGCGGCTGTTGAACACGGCGCGGGCGCTGGCGCGGTTGGATGTCTTCGCCTCGCTGGCCGAAGTAGCGGCTAGAAATAATTATGTGAGGCCGACGCTGGTTGACGATGGGCGCTTGGAGATTAGAGATGGGCGGCATCCGGTGGTGGAGCAACTGCTTCCGGCGAGCGAACGATTTGTTCCTAACGACATTATTTTTGAACCCCGAGAATGTGTTCGCATTATCACCGGCCCTAACATGGCCGGAAAAAGTACGACCTGTCGTCAAGTGGCAATGATTGTTCTCATGGCCCAGATCGGCAGTTTCGTTCCGGCCGAGTCGGCGGTCATCGGGCTGGTAGACCGAATTTTCACCCGCATCGGCGCACAGGATGAGATTCACGCCGGGCAATCCACCTTCATGGTCGAGATGGTGGAGACGGCCAACATTTTGCATCACGCTACGAATCGCAGTTTGCTGGTGCTCGACGAGATCGGGCGCGGCACAAGTACCTATGATGGATTGTCGCTGGCCTGGGCCATCGTCGAATATATTCACAGTCACCCGCGCCTGCGGGCCAAGACCCTGTTTGCCACGCACTATCATGAACTCACCGACCTGGCCAACCTTCTGCCCGGAGTTCGCAACTACAATGTCGCCGTCACCGAAGACCCGGCGGCGGACAAGGTGGTGTTCCTGCACCGCATCATCCCCGGCGGCGCGGATCGCTCGTATGGCATTCACGTGGCCCAAATGGCCGGACTGCCCAAGCCGGTGATCAACCGGGCCCAGGAAATTTTGGGCGCGCTCGAGTCGTCATCGGGCAAGGCGGTGAAGACCGAGCCTGAAGCGCAACAACAAATTGCATTGTTCCCGGAGACCAATCCGCTGGTGGACGAGTTGAAGAGGCTCGACATTACCTCGCTGACGCCGCTGGAGGCGTTGAATAAGTTGTATGAGTGGCAGAAGCGGTTTGGGCCGAATGCAGAAAATCAAAGTAAAATGTAAAAGGTTTCAAGAAAGGAGTGCGCTATGACTTTCCAGGCACCGGAAGCCACTGCCATCGCTGACCCACGGCGAATGACCTATGACGACTATCTGGCCCTGCCCCACGAAGGGCAATTGATCGAGTGGGTCGAGGGGGAGGTGATTTATCACATCTCGCCGCCGATAATTCATCAAAAGGTTGTTGGGTATTTGTACTAGTTGCTTTGCGGCTTTGTGGACTTCTTCGACTTGGGGCAAGTCATCGTCGCCCCCTTTGAGATGAAGTGCCATCCCGACAAAAACTCGCGCGAACCCGATGTGATGTTGGTGGCCAAAGCCAACGCCAACGCCGGCCGCGTCACCGAAAAACGGCTCGACGGTCCGGCTGACCTCATCATTGAAGTCGTCTCGGATGATAGTGTGGGACGGGACTACGATGAAAAGTTTATCGAGTATCAGGACTGCGGCGTGCAGGAGTATTGGATTATCGATCCGCGACCGCGCCGCAACCGGGCGCTCTTCTATCAACGCGGTGCGGATGGTTTATTGGAAGCCGCCAACCCCGAAGGCGGCGTTTACCGTTCGCAGGCCATCCCCGGCTTGTGGATCAAAACGGCCTGGTTATGGGCCATGCCCGATGTTCAACTCACCCTCGCCGAAATTGCCGGATTCTCGGAAGCAACCTTGGCCGAACTGCGAGACAAGAAGCGTGGGTAAGTTTGATGTAAGCACCGTTCTTCCCCTCATCATTGGTTTGCTCGCCGCATTTCTGCCGTTGTTTGTCCGTTAGCGGCAGGTGCGACGCACTTTGGCAACGGCGGCAAAGAACGCCGTTCGTTGGGCAGCTGCTCAAACAGCAGGTCAACCGTTGTGATTATTGTGGACTACGGGTTGCGCCCTGTAAATGGCTTTGAGTTCATGTTGCAATTCCCAGTATCAAAACGGGGATGTCAATATCCGCAACGCCTCTTTGCTTCAAGTCCCACACAAATTGCTCAAAGTACGATACACCCGACGACATTTCAGCTACAAAGTCTTTGACTGGCACAATCTCGATGCCAACGTCAATCGCGCCGAGATTGTGAAAGATGGTCATCTTGGCGCAGACGTTATAGACCATGAACGCATACTTCCCGAACTGAATTTCAACCCCGACCCGGTTCTTCACAAAATCTATCTCGCGGAAAGCACCCACTGAAGACAAGGAAGACGTATAACTCTCTGTGTAGTATTCTGTCGGGTAATCGCATTTGACGCGGTGATTGTGCCAATCCCGCTTTTCAAATTCCTGTTTGAAGGCTTTGTTCAGAGACGGCGGACTGTAAAGCCTTTTGCCAGGCATCGTCTTTTCGCGGCTGGTCTTTGTCTTATGCCGTTTGCTATCCACTGCGGCAATGATTCGCTCGACTTCGCGCAACTCGAATGTATACTTGGTCTCAATGACTTCTCTCCCGCCATTGAACGAGTAAATGCCCGCGATAATCATCCGTATCTCCGTCGCTTTTCTAAAAGTTTCTTCTGCGGCGCGGTCTGCCACTCTTCGGGAATTTGCGCTACTTTTTCCTTGCCAGTGGGTTGATGGACAGGTTTTCCTAGGGGCCTTACTTTCAAAGCGCCGTTGAGGTAGGCTTGAAGTCGCTCGTGAGCAATCTCGACATAGGCCGGTTCTTTCTCGCTGCCTGCCGCTCGGCGATTGTGGATCGTGGCCGCAATCAGCGATGTGCCAACACCTGCATAAGGATCGAAGACCCAATCACCCTCCTTGGTCAGAGCAAGAACGCACCGTTCAACCAGTTCAACCGGGTATTGGCACGGATGGATCGTCTTTTCGGGGTGATTGGATTTCACGTTGGGAATATCCCACAGGGCTGTTTCCCAATCTTGGGCGACGATTTCCCAAATATCCGAGGGGTTCTTGCCGTTGGGATTACCAGAAGGCTTTCCGATATTGGGGCCTTTGAAGTGCCGCTTGCCAGGATACTTGGATGGCACGCGCACCGGGTCTAAGTTGAAAGTGTATTCGTCGCCTTTTGTAAACCACAAGATAGTTTCATAGCGGCCTGAAAACCGCTTCGAGGCATGGAGGCCATGCCCGAAGTGCCAGATAATCCGATTGCGCAGATGCAGGTTAAATCTTTTGAAGACGCCGTAATAAAGAATATCGAGAGGATAGACTTCGCCTTTCTCCACAAAGTTGCCGACCTGCCAGCAGATGCTCCCATTATCACGAAGTATTCGGAGCAATTGAGAAATTACCTGCTCTTGTGAGTGCAGGTATTTTTCGATGGAAACACGGTCTTCATAATCTTTGCCCAAGTTGTAAGGCGGGGAGGTAATGATAAGGCTAACCGACTTGTCGGGTATCGTGGAGATAAAATCGCTAACGTCACCCTGATAGAGTACCAGGTTAGCGTCGGGGCTGAATTGGGTGTCTATTTGTTTCGGTGCTTCAAACAAGGGGATGTTTTTCATCGGCTATCGCCTTCGTCGCGGTCATGTGGTCTGCCAGTAATCATACTAATTGAAGGCGAATGGTGCAACAGTTTGCTGTGCGGGAAATAAGCAACCCAACGGTCGCCTGCAACCGCTTGGTGCGACCCGTTCGCCCGAATCTATACGCAAGTATAGGGGAAGAGCGGCAAAGCGCAGGAAGTAGTCCTGCTCTTTGGGCTGGCTCTGGTGAATGGCCACTGCCATGATTTGATTCGGTAGAGGCCGTTGGCCTCCACCGCCACGCCGGAGCGTCGCATCTATGACAAAGACCCGCTGATTGAAGAACCGTGTAAGGCGATACGCAGTATCGCGGAAACTTTCACGCACGGTTCGGAAGTGGCGGCAGAGGGAGCTATCCCTCTGCCGACCATCACTTGGGCGGCACCAGGATGATCCGATATTCGCCTGCAATCCATCCCTACTCGCTAGGAATGGAAACGCCATCAGGTAGGGATCGATATGGATTCCGTTTGATTCGCGCGAGTCGCGACAAGATCACTTTTTCGCGATCACCTTCTCTGTGATGAATAAGCTGTGGCTCTGTCGTTACCACGACAGCAGCGACTCGCGTGTTCATTGTAGGCGCGAATCTTGTCGCGAGGCTGTCTGCCGCCAAATCTGCGTATAGCTCCGTTTGAGCCCCATCCAATCCTGATACATCGAGATTGATGTAAATCATACCCCGTGCGCCTCGCGGAATCTGGCGCCGCGCGTCGTCAAATGAGTTGCCCACGGCTGATAGTTTGTGAGAGTCAATTGCGAAGAATGCGATTCGCATCGGGTCTTTGGGATAACGCTGGCCCTGATTGTCGACCCCAACAGTTGCGGCCACAAATCCGGGATTTTGCCATGCTGGCAGGAAGAGATTGAATCCTTGGATGGGCAATTTCAACTCACGGACCAAATATCCAGCCTGGCGTCCCACCCAACTGCCCTTGAAACCAGTGCGCAGCTTACTCCGCACTTCTGTAACGATTTCTGGCACAACGGCTATGTCACGCTCGCCGGGAATAAAGACGAAGAGTTCAAGATCGCCACCAATCTCCTTCTCTTCGCGGAGGTCTACGAGTGCGAATTGCAACGCTCTCCAGAAGTCTCCATCGCCTTGAGTTTTGGGCCGTATATATGTGTCCCGGCTCTTGCACTCAATCAAGAGTTCAATGTCCCCTGTAATCACTCTCATTTCGGGGGTTCGCTGATCCGGTTGCCTTGGAATGAACTCCACAGTACGCCCCGCTTGTGCCCACCATGAAGCAACGAAAACCTCGTATTCAGCTTTGGGAAATTCAGTTTCATTCCTCAGCCGGTACGGTATCGCCAAGTGGTAGTTTGGCAACTGCCGGGCTACGCTGAGATCGGCCCCAAGGCTGGCAAGCCGAATCATTCGACCGGTTTTGAACAATTGGCCGGTCTGCTCATACTTGTCGAGGAGGTCAACGGTCTCTGCCCAGGCTGAAGGGACTGGATGGGCAAGCGACCGCCCTTCCTTGGCTTCCTCTGCCTTGCTTGCTAGCCAATCCGAACCAAACTCTTCCGCTATTACCTGCGTTGTCGAACGAAAGTCACCTGCATCAATTCTTTGCATTTTGCACTATTGGGAAACCGAATGGGACACTGTTCACCACATTACATTGTTGTTGTGCGCACCACAACGATTAAGGTGCCGTCTTGAAAGTCAAGCGGCAAACGGCTTGGCTTTCCCATAGTTGAGGTCAAACGCCTTGCCGGATTTAACAACGCCATAGGCCAAATGCAGCGGTGGGGTAGTTAGACCGCACGATTGGCTGATTCCGAAAAACTGAAAACATAATAGGGCAAACATGCGCCACAGGCAATACCTAATTCAGCACTTCATCTACAGTCCGATATCCGCGTAATCCTCCGCCAGCGACTCATCCGTCTCTGCTCCAAACAGCGCCATCAATTCGCCGATCAACTTCGCCTTATCCTCGGCGTCGCGCTTGCTCCAGGTGCGGCTCTTGATTTCGATAAAGTAGCCAGACACTTCGGGCTTGATGAGTTTGTCGAGATTGACGAAGAACTCGACGCCGCGATAAACCACCAGCCAGCGGCGGCGATCCTTTTCCACCTCGCGCTCCTCCGCTGGCCGGAAATATTCGCGATAGAAGCGCAGGCTCTGCCCCGCCGGAGCCAGATAGCGCGAGCGCGACAGCATCACTGTGTTCTGAAGCTCGCGCTCCTTCATCTCCCCGATCAGCGTCAGCCGATAGCGCGCCTGTGTGACCTCTCCTTTGTCGTCAATGAACTCATCTTCACGGTAGCGCACCCGGTTCGTCTCTGGATGCTCGAAATAGAAGTAGGTGTCGTATTCGTGATAATGGGCTTTGCGGACCAGGGTGACGGCTTCGGATTTCAACCCCTCAAACACCGTCGCCGGATCCTCAACCCGCGCCTTGACCTGCACCTCAAAGCTCTCGCTCTCGGTGACGCCGCCGATGGCGATCAGTTTGCTCAACACGCTCCGCTCGCGTTTGATGAGGAAGGTGTCAATGCGTTTGGCGTACTCCTGCGCCGCCGTCGTCAGCGCCGCTTCATCCAGTGTCAGCAATTTCTGATTCCGCATCAGCCATTTGCCGTTGCACATCACATCGGTCACGTCGTGGCTGTGGGTGGTGTAGACGAGTTGTGAATAGATCGAATTGGGATCGTGGGTGAACGTGGGCGAGTTGTGGACGGACTGAAGATTGACCACGGCCAGATCGGCCCGTTTGCCCGGCTCCAACGATCCGGTGAGGCCGCCGAAGTGCAGGGCGGCGGCCCCCAATCGAGTCGCCATCGTCATCGCCGTGCGGGCGGGCAGGACAGTGGGGTCGCCGCTGAACCCTTTGGCCAGGATGGCGGCCAGACGCACTTCCTCAAACATATCCAAGTCGTTGTTCGAAGCCGGGCCATCGGTGCCGATGCCGACATTAAGACCCAGCTCCAACATTTTAGTGACGGGAGCCACGCCGGAGGCCAGTTTCAAATTGCTGGTTGGGTTGTGAGCCACGCCGGCATTTGCATTCCGCAGAGTCCGGATCTCGCCGTCGTCCACATGCACGCAATGGGCGGCCAGCACTTTGGCTTCGAACAAATTATTTTTCTTCACCCACGGAATGACGGGCATGCCGTGCTCTTTGCGGTTGTTGGTTTGCTCCAGCGCGGTCTCGCCCAAATGAGTGTGCAGTGGCACGTCGAACTCGGCGGCCAGGGCGGCGGTGGCGCGCAAAATTTCGGGCGTACAGGTGTAGGGTGCGTGCGGCGCAACCGAGGGCACAATCAGGGGATGACCCTTCCAGCGCGAAATGAAGTCGCGGGCGTAGTCCAAACTATCTTCATAACTTTTGGCGTCGGGCGTGGGGAACTTGAGGACGGTTTGGGCGCACAGCGCCCGCAGACCGGCATCGGCCGTGGCGCGGGCCACGTCCTCTTCAAAGTAATACATGTCGGCAAAACAGGTGACGCCGGAGCGGATCATCTCAGCGCAGGCCAGAAGCGTGCCGAGGCGGCAGAAGTCGGGCGAGACGAACTCGCGCTCAACGGGCATGATGTAGCCCATCAACCACACGTCGAGGCGCAGGTCATCGGCCAGCCCGCGCAGGAGCGTCATCGGCACGTGGGTGTGGGCGTTGACCAAGCCGGGGATGACAGCCCTGCCGCCGAGGTCAATGGCTTGCGCCGCCGTGTAAGTCTTGGCCAGGGCGTCCGCCGGGCCGACAGCCACAATGGAATCGCCGTTGATGGCGATGGCCCCGGGGTTATGGGTGTCGCCATCGGGGTTCATGGTGACGACGATGGCGTTGGTGAGGAGGAGGTCAACGGTCGGCATTGACGTATTTTACTCTCGTTCGGATCGGTAATACAAATACAACAACCCCGCCGAGGCCGCCGTCAGCACATGCCAAAGCGCATGCCATTGAAAGAGGCTTTCCGGCCAGCACGGCAACGCGCCGCGACCGTCAAGAATCCAAATCACGGCCCCGACGATGAAACACCCGATGGCGGCGGCAAAATAACGATGTCGAATGCGCCGCCGCCGACGCCAATGGATGACGACCTCCAGCCCCAATGCGCCCGCGGCGAGGAGGCCGAAGACGATCTGTTGAAGTTCACGGGCGACGATCATCTGAATCCCGAAGAGGCTGCTGAGGCCGATGTAAATTGCGGCAAAGGTTACGCCATTGAGAGGTCGTAAACGGGCCAGGTTATAGAGCAATAGAAAGCTGGTGAAGAGATACAGGCCCATCAAATCGAACCACTCGCCGACGCGGGTGAGGGAGGCGTGGTAGAAAAACGATCCGGCCCCGATGAGGAGGGCGGCGAGGCCGTAGATGCGGAAGTGGGTTTGATATGCCTCTCGCGGTAGTGGTTGTTGCGGTATCGCTTGACCAAGAATCAGCAGACTCACCAGCACGAATCCCAGATTGGAATAGGCGTTGATCGCTTGAAGAACGAAGCGGTTGCGAAGCGGTTCGCAATAGCAGTTGACGTTGCGGCAGTAGTCGGGCGACCAGTCGTGCCAGACGTTGGGCAGCCAACTTAATGCGATGGTGGCGGCTGTGATGAAGGCGAAGACGGCAAGAGGAAGCCTAAGTTGGGCGGCGCTCATGCTCGGAGTGATAATAGAGGTAGATGAAGCCAGTGGAAAGGGCGGTGAGCAGATGCCATACCGCATGGCCCTGCAACCAACTGCCGGGATCGCAAAGAATGCGGTTGCGATCCAAAATCCAGATCCAATAGGCCAACCCGAAACAGCCCAGCCCGGCGAGGAGATAAACGATTTGATTTTTCGGTCTGCGGAACAGCAACACCAGCGTTTCAGCCGCCAGCCCGGCATACACAAAGCCAGTGAAGGTGCAAACGCGAATGGCGGGATACAGGGCCGATACTATTCCCAGCGCAACGTTGATCAGTGCGTATGCAATGGCGAAGGTCAGATTGTTGAAGGAGAGGAGTCGGCGCAGGTTGTAGAGCAGAAGAAAGCTGATAAACAGAAACATGCCGAACCAGTCGAACCACTGGCCCAGCCAAGTGAGGGAGGCGTGATAGAACAGCGATCCGCCGCCAGTGGCGACGACGGCGGCCCCGTAGAGAGTCGAATAGGCGCGGTTGGCGCGGAGGGGGTTGTGATCCCCTGCTATCCGATGACGGAGAATGAGAAGCCCAATCAAGATGTATCCAAGATTGGAATAGGTGTTACTGGGCTGAACGATCGGGCCGGGGAAGGGGGCCTCACAAAAACAATTCGGGAAGCAGGTGGCCCGTCCCCAGCCCGCCCACGAATAGCCGCTGAAGGCGAAGGCAACGGCGGCGAGAGCGATGAGACCGAAAAGGGTTAGCGACGCTGGCAGAGGTTTCACGATGGGTGTATTCTACTGGCAACCCACCCCTTAGCCCACGAGAGGATGACGCCCATGTTTCGCATGGTTGATCTGATCACTAAAAAGCGCGATGGCGGCTCGTTGACGGCGGCTGAAATTGAATGGTTTATCAGTGCCTTCACTGTCGGAGAGATTCCCGATTATCAAGCCGCCTCGATGGCGATGGCGATTTATTTCCGGGGGATGTCGCCGCGTGAAACGTCGGACTTGACTCTGGCCATGGCCCGCTCCGGCGAGACCCTGGACTTGTCGGATGTGGCCCCGGTGGTGGTGGACAAACACTCGACCGGCGGGGTGGGGGACAAGACGACGCTGGTGGTGGAGCCGATGGTGGCGGCCTGCGGCCTGCCGGTGGGCAAGATGTCGGGCCGGGGGCTGGGCTATTCCGGCGGCACGCTGGACAAGATGGAGTCATTCAGCGGCTGGCATTTTGACCTCACCAGCGATCAATTTAAAAAACAGATTCGCGAGATCGGATTGGCGCTGGCCGGTCAGTCACCGGCGCTGGCCCCCGCCGATGGCAAACTGTATGCCCTGCGCGACGTGACCGGCACGGTGTCAAGTCTGCCCCTCATCGCCAGTTCGGTGATGAGTAAAAAGATCGCCGCCGGGGCGCACGCGATTGTGTTGGATGTGAAAGCCGGCTATGGCGCATTCATGCCGACGGTGAAAGACGCGACCGCGCTGGCGCGGACGATGGTGAAGATCGGCAAGAGCGTGGGACGCAAAACGATTGCCGTGATCTCCGATATGCATCAGCCGCTGGGTTACGCGGTGGGCAATGCCTTGGAAGTTGTGGAAGCCATTGAAACGTTAAGCGGTCGTGGCCCGGCAGATTTCCGCGAACACTGTTTGCACATTGCCAGTCATATGCTGGTGCTGGGCAGGCAGTTCAAATCGCTCGCCGCCGCGCGTGCGGCGTGCGAGGCGGCGCTGGCCGATGGCCGGGCGCTGGCGAAGTTCCGGGCGCTGGTCGTGGCTCAGGGCGGGAATGGAGAACAAGTGGATCACCCCGACTTATTGCCGAGAGCGGCCCTGCGGGAGACGGTCAATGCGCCGAAGACCGGTTATCTGCGCGAGATCAACGCCCGCGAGATCGGATTGGCGGCGGTGGAGTTGGGTGCGGGACGGATGAAGAAAACGGACTCAATTGATTTAGCCGTCGGCGTCATCGTCCATCACAAAGTGGGCGTTGAGCGCCTCGAGAAGGGGCAACCTTTGTTCACCCTCCACGCCAATGATGCGAAGAAGCTGGCCGCGGCGCGCGATCGGGTGCTGAAGGCGCATGTATTCCGGCGGGAGAAGGCGCGGGCCTTACCGTTGTTTTATAAGACGGTCAGTTGAAAAAAAGAGATGTCCCGGGTTTTGTTTGCCGGGACATCTCTTTTACGGGTTCACCAGTTTTCCGTCGCGCCATTGATAGACCCAGCCCTTCCCCTCCACCCAATCCAAATTTGAGTCGAAACTAAAGTGGCCGCTCAGGCCGGTGTAATCGCTGTGCCTCAGCGCAACCCTGACGCCACTGCGCGTAGGCAATCCGTTTAATTCTGCGTCACGCTCGATGGCCGCAAAAAGCAATCGCGTTGCATCGTAGGCTAGTACCGCCAAAAACCGCGGCTCGACTCCGGGCGAGACGGCGCGATAGCGATCTGCAAATGAGGGATCGGTTGAGTCAATTGGCAAAGGAGAGGGGGTGATGACCGAAACATCCGAGGCCGAGTCGCTTGCCAATCTGGGAAATTGATTCAGCCCCCAAAGATATGGCCCCGCGATTTTGAGATTAGAGATTGGAGATTGGAGATTAGAATTTAGCCATGACAAATCTTCGAGAGAGTCGCAGGGCAGAGGGCAAACCACCGCGCGAGGTAAGGTATCCACATAAGCCGAGTCGGTGAGCCAGAATCGAAACGCCGAAGGATTGAGATCGGGCGATGAGGTTGTGGCAAGATAAGGGATACCGGAGTCGGCTAAAGCCGGGGCCGCCGCCACTGTGGTGGCCTCCAGCCAATTCCCAATCACCCCTACCACTTGTGGGTCCGTCGCCAACTTGCGCGTTTGCTCTTCAGCCTGCCTCAGATCGCCGCCATCATCATAGGCCATCAATTCAATTGAGTAGCCACCGACTCCGCCTGCCTCATTCACTTCGCGCACAGCCAGCCGCACCGCATAAATGATCTCTTCGCCAATTTCGCGATAGCGCCCCTCGAACGGCGCGACGAGACCGATTTTGATCGTGGGGCGAGTTGAGGGCACACAAGCCGAAAGCAGAAGGTAGTGGGCAGTAAGCAATAAGCATAACATTACCTGCCTTCCGCCTTCCGCCTTCTGCCGTCTGTTACGGACAAGCAAAGCCCACATGCTGTTCATACGTCGTCGAGAAGTTGTGATATTTACTGCCATCGCACTTGGCGCGGAAGAAGAGATAAGGTGTGTCGGCAGGATAAATGACAGCGCTAATGGAGCTAAGGCCGGGGTTGGCGATGGGGCCGGGCGGCAGTCCTTCATGGACGTAGGTGTTGTAAGGGTCGTCTATAGTGCGCGGGTCGAGATCGAGCGGCGGCCACCAATTGGCTGAGGTGGCGAGGGCGTATTGCGTGGTCGGGTCGGCATCAAGCCTGATCCCAGCGGCCAGGCGGTTGAGGAAGACTCCGGCGATGATCGGGCGCTCCTCGTCATGCACCGCTTCGCGTTCGACAATCGAGGCCAGCGTGATCGTTTGATAGAGAGTCAGCCCACGCCCGGCGGCATCGGCCCGCATCTGGGGCGTCACTTGGGTGTCGAACTCTAATAAGAGACGGGTGACGACATCGGTGGTGGTGGCCTCGGGCAGGAAGCGATAGGAGTCGGGGAAAAGAAAACCTTCGAGCGAGGCGTCGGGCGGCAGGTCGGCGAGGAAGGTGAAGTTAGCCGGGCGCAGGCCACCGGGCGCGACGAGGCTCAAAAATTCGTCACGGCTTGTTTTCAAATCGGGTTGCCCGCTCATGTTGTCGGCGATTTGTTCGAGGCGCCAGCCCTCCCAAACGCGAATGCCAATCTCGTCGGGCCGCGCTTTCGTAAGGGCCTCGGCCAGCACCGGAATTGTCATCGCCGTATTGAGTGAAAAGTTCCCGGCTTCGATCTGATCGTCGAGGCCACGATAACGCATGTACAACCGCAGAAGGTCAGCGTCGTTCACCAACCCTGCTTGCGCCAGACGGTCGGCGACGATGCCGGCGTTCTCGCCTGAGTTGACGACAAATGGAACCGGAGCCGCATCAATGCCGACGGATGTTGAGAGATTTTCTGCGTTGACGAACAGATAGGCCCATAAGCCGACTCGCTCCAGCACTGACAGGTTTTCACCGGGCGGGCCGAAATCGGTTTGGAAACCGCCACTGTTGAGTTTGACCGCCAGCCATAACCCACCGATGGCGAGCAGGGCGACGAGAATCATGAACGCCATAAACCGGATCGCCAATCGCAAGGCGTTGCCCCGGCGGCGGGGGCTGTGATGCTCAATGTGCATGGTTCAAGTGTCGGGGGAGATGCGCCCGCTGTCAAATGAAAAGTTTGTTAGCGGTGGGAGTCGAGGTAGCTCTGGAGGATGAAGGCGGCGGCTTCGGCGTCAACGAGGTGATCATTGCCTTTCCGTTTTTTTTGTTTGCGCGACTCACGGGCTTCAAGTGATGACAAGGACTCATCCCAAAATTCGATTGGGATGGTCGTGGCCGTTTTCAAGGCTTCGGCCCAGCGTTGGACTTTACGCGCCTGATGGCCGATTTGCCCCTCGTCATCAGTCGGCAGGCCAATGATGATTTTGCCGACGCCGTGTTCGGTCGCCAGTTGGGCGATGGCCTCGGCGTCAGCGGCGCGGGCGGTGTGGTGGATGACGATGGGCAGAGGCCGCGCCACCGTTTCCGCCTCATCGCTGATCGCCAGCCCAATGCGGGCCTCGCCGTGATCGATTCCCAAGAGTCGCATATCGCATATCGGGTATGACATATGATGTTGCCTTTCGATTATATCCGATATGCCATAAGCGATATGCGATCAGGGCTTCACGTCCACCTCAATGCGCCAGGCCAGCCACGGCAGGCGCTGGAACCAGCCCGGCCAGATCGCCACCTCAGGCCGGGTGGCGATGGGCAACGAGTCGAGCAGGGTGCTTCCAATCTGATCGGCAGGCTGCCAGCGCGCGAGTTCGCGCACACGACCGGCGTCAATGGCCGCGCTGGCTTTGGCGGTGGCGGTGACGTCGAATGAGACCAGCCCGGCCTCGTCCACGCTCACCACTTCCTCGCGTTGGATCGCCAGCGTACCCGGAACGATGGCGAGCGATTCGTCCAACTGTGCTCGCAATTGAGTTTCGCCGACGATAAAGGCCTGCGCCACGTCCACCACGGTCACGCCGATCTCGGCCCGCATATCCAGCTTCAGCCGTTCGGCTTTCTCGCCCGCG
>Ga0247727_10012248_pt1 | contig 14765 bp, 14 predicted proteins | sample WisWelCaveWW1625_FD_202498 | JGI IMG/M metagenome (GOLD analysis project Ga0247727, IMG submission 202498) | Biofilm microbial communities from Wishing Well Cave, Virginia, United States - WW16-25 | ecosystem: Environmental > Aquatic > Deep subsurface > Groundwater > Cave microbial mat | place... | reverse complement strand
TGTGAAAGGGGCGGTCAGGAAGCGTCCGCGTCCGGTAATTCTCGTATTGAACAAGGTGGATCTGGTCAATAAGCTCAAGTTGCTGCCGGTGATGGAATCGTACGCCAGGTTATTCGGTTGGGCAGAAGTGGTGCCGGTTTCGGCTGAAACCGGCGATAATGTCGATCGATTGCTGTCCGTGACCGTGACTCATCTTCTGGAAGGGGATGCAGTCTATGATGCAGACACCGTCACCGATCAGTCCATGCGAACCTTGGCGGCGGAGATGATTCGAGAGAAGATTTTGTGCCAGACATATAAGGAAGTGCCTTACTCGGTTGCCGTGGAGATCGACGAATTTGTCGAGGAGGGGAAGCTGACCCGCATCAGCGCGACGGTGCTGGTTGAGCGAGAGTCTCACAAGGCGATCGTGATCGGGAAGCACGGGGAGAGGCTCAAAGAGGTCGGGACGGATGCACGACGTGACATGGAGCAGCTCTTCGGGGTAAAAGTGTTTCTGCAGCTGTGGGTGAAAGTGCGGGAGGCGTGGCGGGAAGATGAGCATGCCCTCACGGAATTGGGCTATTAGATAGTCGTCAAGTTCATAACGTCACAATGTCATCACGTCTTGGCCCAAGACTTGATGACGTTCGCCGTTCAGAGTTTTAGACCTGGTGTGACGATGCAGCCGACAGAACGTATGACAGAATCGAATCCAGTGGATCCGCGTCCTCGTCCAGGGGATAGAGATCTCCTCCGCGACGCGCTGCGTGACCAAGCCGAGCAAGGCCGAACCAAGTCCGACATCGTGCTGTTGTCAGTGCAACGGTTGCTGCACCGTGGCGCGGTCACCAATCTCGCGAAGATGCTGGGCCGGATGCATCAGGCTGACGTGGCGAAAGTGATTGTGCATCTGTCGTCCCCCAAAGAAAAGCGGGAAGTTTTCGAACTCGTGCGAGGCGAGGCGAAGCGCGGTCAAGTACTGAGCGAGCTCGACAGCGACAGTATCAATCAGGTGTTGGCGGATCTGCTGCACTCGGATATCGCCTGGCTGATCAAAGACCTCGGCCCTGACGACGTGGCCTACCTCCTCGGGGTTCTGCCGGAAGAACGAGCCAAAGAGATTCTATCGCTGATGCGGACGGAGGACTCCACGGAAGTCGCCGACCTGCTGAAGTATCCGAAGGATACGGCCGGCGGCATCATGACGACGGAGTTTTTTGCGCTCACGGAAGATGCGACGGCGCAAGATGCCATCCGACGTCTCCAGCTGGCGACCGATGCGGAAATGGTGTTCTATATTTACGTGACTGATAAGGATGAACACTTGGTCGGGGTGCTCTCTTTGCGGCAGTTACTGACGGTCCCTCCCATGACACCGCTGAAAAACATCGCCATGCGTGACGTGATCAGCGTGACGGTCGACATGGATCAGGAAGAAGTCGCCCGTCAGGTGGCGAGTTACAACTTGCTCGCGATTCCGGTCATCGACAACGACAACAAATTGGTCGGCATCATCACGGTCGACGACGTCGTGGACGTGATCCGTGAAGAAGCGACTGAAGACATGCTCAAGATGGCCGGCGCGATTGAAGAGGACTCGGTCTCGAAATCCTCCAGCATGGCGTCGGCGAAGCACCGGCTCCCGTGGCTCTTTACGAATCTAGTTGGCAGTCTGTTGTCGGGCGCGATTCTGTGGGAGTTCCGGTATACGATTCAGGAAGTGGTGGCCATCGTAAGTTTCATTCCGGTCATCGCCGCCATGGGTGGAAACGTGGGCCTCCAGTCCTCGACCCTCATTATTCGGGGATTGGCGACAGGGCTGATCGAGCTGACGGATGTGCGCACCGTGTTTTTCAGGGAAATCAAGGTCGGACTACTGATGGGTTTCGCCTGCGGCGTGATTCTCACGCTCGTCGGCTGGATTTGGCATCAGGCGTTTCTAGGCATGGTCGTGGGGCTATCGCTGATTATCGCGTTCATGGTCTCAACCAGTATGGCGACGTTCATGCCCATCTTGCTGAAGCGTATGAGGGTGGATCCTGCCGTTGCGGCCGGCCCCTTTGTGACGACGGCCAATGACATCACGGGCATTACCATCTATCTCTCCCTGGCCACCGTGTTCATGGAATACCTTCGCTAGCAGGAACCGTAAAACGTGAGGCGTGAAACGTGAAGCGTGAAGCGAGGGTCAGCCGCAGAGCTGAGTTCGGGGTTCGAGGTTCCGAACACTTCAGCCTTCAGTCTTCAGCCTTCAGACCGTCTCGCCTTTCACGCCAGTCCCGCTGGTATCCCCCATGCCGCTGATTAAGACCGCGGCCATCACGCTGAAAAGTCGGAAGTGGGGCGATGCGGATCGTATCATCACCTTCTATACCAAGGAGATGGGAAAGGTTCGCGCGGTGGCGCGAGGGGCTCGTCGGATGAAGAGCCGGCTCGGCGCATCACTCGAACCGCTCACTATCTGCTATCTAAACCTGTTCGAAAAGTCAGGCGATTCACTCTATCGAGTGTCTCAAGTCGATCTCGTGGAGCCGTTCATGCGGTTTCGCGAAGACTTGACGCTGATGACCGCTGCCGCGCGGATGGTCAATGTGGTGGGTGCGGTGACGCCGGACGGGGATCCTGACCCACAGCTCTTCGAGACGCTCGAACAGGGCTTGCGCGCATTAGTCATGAGCCAGGACCCGGCGTTGACGGCGCTACTGTTTCAGATTCGTCTGCTGGGCCTTATCGGGTTTCGCCCTCAGACCGATCACTGTGCCGCCTGTGGCAAGGGCCGGTTGATGGGAGAACCGCAGTTCTCGCCTCTGTCCGGAGGCCTGGTCTGTGTGGTCTGTGCTGCGCGCCAGGCCTTCTGCTGTTTGCCGCTCTCGCGAGGAAGCCTGGCGTTTCTGCATCAAGCGTTGCGGCTCTCGCCCGCTGTGGTCGATCGTTTGAAGGCTGCCGGGCAAGTTCGGCACGAGGTGGAAAACGTGATTGAAAGGTATGTCACGGTTGTGGCAGGCAGACAACTACCGCCTGTGAATTTTCTGTCGTATCCGTCGTGAAAAAATGAATGCGAGACTGGCGGGAAAGGCGAGACGAGCGAGACAGGCTGAAGGCTGAAGTGTTCGGAACCTCAAACTTCGAGTCGCGCTTTTCCCGCCCGTCCCGCCCGTCTCGCTTGGTCAGGAGCGGCGATTGCAGCGGAAACGTTCATGAATGGTGCAGGTTAATCATGGAATGGAATTCATAAAGATGACAGAGACCGTGTATGAACCGAGAGACATGGCCTGGATTGAGAAAGGTGTGTTGGGCATCGAATGGAACGATGGGCACAAGGCCGTCTATCCCGTGAGGTATCTCCGCCAGCAATGTCCCTGCGCAGCCTGTGTGGACGAGTGGTCCGGTGCACGGCGGCTGCAACCGAACGATGTGCCCCTCTTAATCATGTTGCAGGATGTGCAGCCGGTCGGACGGTATGCGCTGCAATTCACTTGGAGCGATGGCCACGATACCGGTATCTACTCCTATGCCCTCCTCCGGCGGCTCTGTCAGTGTGATGTGTGTCAGCCTGTGAAGCCTGTTGAACCAAGGAGCCGACGCCTATTGTGAGGAATTTCGCGGGCATATTCACACCGACCTGGCGCAGTGCGCAACGGTCCCAGCGCGTTGATTTTCTGAGGCGCTCGGATTGGGCTACGGTGTTCGTCGTGGCCGCTATCGGGTCGATTCTCAGTTGCAGCGGGATGCCTGCGTTGGAAGAACAAGAGCGCCACGTGCGAAACAACGAGTTGGTGCTCCACCAATTGACCCCCCGCGCGTTTGTCGGGGCATGGGGAACGCCGACGTATCAGCATGCCGAGTTCATGCAGTTCTTCGGCATGAAGGACGACGCGCTTATTCCACGGTCGAGGCTGGCGATTGGAGAACCGCCGCGAGGGTGGGAGGTCCGTATTGAGTCTGGCGATGCACTGTTTCTGGCTTACCCGGATCATGGGTGGTTGGTGGTGTTTTTTGAGGAACGGCTTGTCTATCGCGAAGCGCTGACCGCTGCACAACTCCATGCGTTGGGACGCAGTTGGCAACACGAAGACAAGTTTCGCTCTAGGTTTGAAGTGCCGGCCGCTCCATGACTCAAGCGAGACGGGCGAGACTGGCGGGAAAAGCGCGATTCGAAGTTCGGGGTTCGAAATTCTGGAAACCTCGAACTTCGGACCTCGAACCGTCAACTGTCTCACCTGTCGCGCTTTTCCCGCCAGTCTCGCCCGTCTCGCTTGCCGTTTCGGCGGTTTTGTCACGAACTCCCGTGAGTAATGAGGAGTAGCCCTTCCGTGACCCAGCATCCCATGAATCTGCTCATGGTCTCCTCCGAAGCGGTCCCCTATGCTAAGACCGGTGGGCTCGCCGATGTCGCTGGCGCGTTACCCCTTGAGTTGGCGAAACTTGGCCACGACGTCATTCTCCTGCTCCCACGGTATCGTTGCCTGGATGAGTCAGGGCGTTCCTTCCGTTCCGTCTGTCAACTACATGTGCCGACGCCGCAGGGGCTTGTCGATACGTTGATTGAAGAAGATGTCATTTTCATCGGCGAAGGTGGTCGCCAGGTGCGGGTGTGGACGATTCGGAACGAGGCCTTCTTCGACCGACCGGGGCTGTATCAAAATCAGGGTATCGACTATCCCGATAATCTTGACCGGTTTTCATTCTTCTGCCGCGCGACGATTGAGGTGATCGCTTATCTTCGGACCGCGTGCCGATGGAATACCCATATCCTCCATCTGCATGATTGGCAAACAGCATTGTGCGCGGTCTATCTCAATACCGTTGATCAAGATCGACCGGAGGTACAGGGAGTGCGCACCGTACTGACTCTGCACAATGCGGGGTATCAAGGCCTCTTCCCCGGAGAGCAATTCGAGAAAACGGATCTGCCCCCATCGCTGTTTACTCCTGTGGGCCTTGAGTATTACGGCTCGGTGAATCTGCTCAAGGGAGGAATCGTGTTCGCTGATTACGTGACGACGGTCAGCCCCACCTATGCGCGAGAAATCCTCACGCCGGAATTCGGTTTTGGACTTGAGGGCGTGCTGCGTAATCGTGCGGACCGACTCCTGGGCATTCTGAACGGTATCGATATCGATCGATGGAATCCGGAAACCGATTCCTATCTGCCAGCCAACTACTCAGTGGTTGACCGTTCAGGGAAACTGGTATGCAAGCAGGCGCTTCAACGAGAGTTTCAGTTACCGGAAACACCGGTTCCGCTTCTTGGCGTAATTGCACGGCTGACGTCGCAGAAGGGTTTAGATCTTGTGGCGACCATTATTCCGCAACTGATGGCGATGAATCTGCAGCTGGTGATATTGGGGACTGGCGAGCCGGAGCTCGAAGCCAAGTTTAAGTTGCTGCAGGCACGCTATCCACATCGTATGGGACTTCGCGTCGGATTCGACGAAGGACTCGCCCATCGTATCGAAGGCGGAGCAGATGTCTTTGTGATGCCATCGCGGTATGAGCCATGCGGCCTGAGTCAGCTATACAGTCTCCGCTATGGGACGGTTCCCGTTGTGAGAAAAACTGGTGGATTGGCAGATACGGTCCTGCCGCTGACCCCGCAGGCTCGACAGGCGGGACAGGCAACTGGGTTTCATGTTGAAGAGGACACGGCAGAGGCTCTTCTGGCTGTATTGCGCCGAGCTGTCGCGGTATATCGGGATCGATCGGTGTGGGATCAACTGGTTGAGGCAGGGATGACCAGAGATGTGTCCTGGGCTCGTTCAGCGAACGCCTACGAACGACTGTTTGTGTCGTTAGTCAGAGGAGGGCAGCCAGCTCGCGGAGGTGAGAGGCACGGGGCTAGAGGGAAGACCCGTGATAATGCGGGTTAAGGGAGGTTGAGCGTAACCTCAATAACGTTCGTCTCGAGCTCCGAAAGCAAAGCTTTTGCCTGAAGGGCGTAGTAGGCATACTCGGATTGGGGTTGGTAGCTTAGGATGGTCTGAAGGAGGTCTTTGGCAAGGTCAACTTTTCCTGCTTCCACGGCAGTGGAACCGGCCCGCAAGGAACAGGCTGCAGCCATCGCGTTTACGTCCACCGCAAATCGGGCTGCAGGAGTTGACACGAACTGTTCAAGCTTGCCTGGTAGGGGGAGAACAAAGCTTTCCTGAGTGCGCGAGCGATTGGCCGCGTTTGTCAGGGTCAACGCATCCTCTCTCAGCTGGTCGATATCGGTGGTGGCTTGGCAATGAGAGTAGGTACTCCACAGGCTCATGAAGCTTCCGTTGTCGATGGCGGCTGCTTGCACTGGTTGACCGGTCTGGAACCCAGCCACTGAAACCAGGATACTCACCAATATCACTCGAAGGTTCTTCATGCTACCTCAAGGCCAGTCCGGTCTTAGTTCTGCTCACATCCACAGCGATCAACCGAGTTTCACTGATGGTGTATTGCAATCAATAGACCAAAGTTTAATAACACAAGTTATTGATTCTAAATGATAAAAAATAATATTCCGAAACAGTCCCTGTGTTCTAGAAACCGCACCATGGTATTTTTGACACGGATACTGTGGCAGATTACGAATTGAAGATGTGTACGAGGATTCCTGTCCTAGTCGTGGAATTTGTTTTTCTCATGATGTGTTTGATGTGTTCTTTCACGGTCTGTTCGGTAATCAGAAGAGCGTTCGCGATCTCTTTGTTGGTCCACCCCTTTGCCAGGTGCTCAATGACCGATTGTTCGCGATTGGTCAATTGAAACCTTTCTTTGGCTTGATCGGTGTTAAGCTGTTGTCGCCGTGCTAACTCTTCCAAGGTGACCACGAGTCTCGCATACTGGACCCCACCTCGATCCGGTAGGCCAAAACCTCGCAACAGGATTGGTTGTTCAGGATTACCTGCCACACGCTTGATCTCGAATTGTTCCCAGTCTTTTGCTTCGGTACGAACGTGAAGGGCCTTGATGATTTCTCCACATAGTTCTGTCAGCGCAGTTGGCAGGACTCCATGGGCCGATTTCAGGCTCCCTCCATCATGTTCTGCTGCGTTAATCTTCTTAGACAACTCTGAGGCTTGACGATTCATATGGAGAAGTTGCATGGAAGCCGAGAGGACGACAATACCTGAACCTACGCGCTGATCGGCAAGCGTGTCAGTTGAGTCTACCGGGGGCGATGAATCACTCATAGTCATAGATAGAAGGACGCTTTCGAAGTTGTTATAAGAACAACGCTAGATTATCCAATACGGTTCTGCTAGGGTAACACGGAGATATGAGGAACGTAACATTAGAGTGGAAATAGTACCTAACCCTTTTGGGGGAGTCAACACCCACCTTTGGAGCAATGAGGCCTACGTCGTCGGTATTGTCCCTGTTGTTCGTCCCGCCTATAGTCTTCAACAAGAGGAGTGGGAAAGGAACAGAAGGAGCAGGAGGGAAGGGGCTTCTTTGATGGTTCAATGTTTCGAGAGAGAACATGGCGTGCTATCCCCAGAAAATTCTAAACCATTAGGCTGAGAGCGGAGATATTTCCATTACAGAGGAGGCGTGAGGTGACACAGACAGAGTGGGAGTGGCCGATGACGGATAGTCAGAAAAGTCACAGTGAGCGGGCGGCGTTGTTGAGACCGATACTGTATGAGATGACGACACCCGTAGAAGGACCAGCCGCGTCGTCCCACAGTGGGAAAGCGCTCTCTCTGAACATCAGCAGTGGGGGGATGTTGGTCTTGATGGATCAGGTCCCAGCGATCGAACAAGTGATGAAGGTCTATGTGCCCACGCCGATCAGTATGGCAGAAACTCCGACCCTAGCTGAAGTGCGCTGGACAAGAAAGCTGCCGTTTGGGAAGCCTAGTGGCGATGGAGCTTACTTAGTTGGGCTGAAGTTCATGTTCTGATACTTTGGTTGCAGTATGTTGGGATTTGCCTTGAGCCTTCAGACACGCGCTGCCCCCTAATCCACTGCATATGTCGGGCGTCGACCGGCGGCATTATGGGGAGCCGAACTTTCCCCCTGCTGTCCGGCATGTCGAGGGACGCGCCACGTATCATGATCTGGTCTTCCGACACCCAAGTCCCTCATCAACTCCGATCATTCCACAAGGGACCGCCCCCAGTTCTGTGGCGCCATCACTGCCGGGATCGTCGATCATTCCTGGCGGAATCGCTCCAGCTGCCCAGCCAACTCAAGGGCAGCCGACTGTGAATCCGTAACCTCTACCAGCGTTCCCTATCGATTCTGGTAAATTTAATGGCATTCGCTGCGAGAGGAGCGTAAAAGAAGAATCATCGTATGCGTATCCTTATTACAGGCGGAGCCGGGTTTCTCGGAAGTCATCTCTCCGATTTGCTGCTGCAGTCTGGACATTCCGTGATCTGCATGGACAACCTCCTCACTGGACGGGTCGAGAATATCGCCCATCTGCTCGGGCACGAGCAATTTTCTTTTGTCAAATACAATGTGTGTGACTACCTGCATATTGAAGGTCCACTGGATGCGGTCATGCACTTCGCATCACCCGCGAGCCCGCAAGACTACCTTGAATTTCCTATTGCCACGCTGAAGGTCGGTGCCTTAGGTACGCATAAGGCTCTTGGACTAGCCAAGGCGAAGGGGGCGAGATTTCTCTTAGCCAGTACGTCGGAAGTCTATGGGGACCCGCTTGTGAATCCGCAGCCTGAATCCTATTGGGGCAACGTCAACCCTATCAGCCCCCGTGGCGTGTACGATGAGGCCAAGCGTTTCGCAGAAGCCATCACGATGGCCTATCATCGCTATCATGCGGTCGATACCAGGATCGTGCGCATCTTCAATACATTTGGACCACGCATGCGGCCGAATGACGGCCGCGTCGTGTCGAACTTCATTGTCCAGGCGATCCAGGGAAAACCGTTGAGCGTCTTTGGCGATGGATCTCAGACCAGAAGTTTCTGTTACGTTGACGACCTTGTCCGCGGCATCACCGGGTTGCTTCTTCTGGACTCAGACAAGAATGTCGAACAACGGACAGATCGCAAGTTCCTCGTCACACAAAATAAGGATGCCGATGGATCCAGCATGCATGGTCCCGTGAATATCGGAAACCCGCGTGAGCTGACCGTCTTGGAGATCGCGAAATTAGTATTGAAACTCACTCGTTCATCGAGCCAAATTACCCATCATCCGCTTCCTGTCGATGATCCAAAGGTCAGACGGCCCGATATCAGTCTAGCGCGCACTCTCCTGAAATGGGAACCTCAAGTACAGCTCGAGGATGCCCTCCGTTGCACGATTGAATACTTCAGAAAAGTAATCTAGCCAGCATTATTCCTGAGCGCTTCTGCGGCAATCATCAATGTTTGGGCGAGAGGCGCGGGGCTAGAGGCTAGGGGCGAAGACTTTCCGTCGAAAGCACGGCTCTTTCCTCTAGCCCCGCGCCCCGTACCTCTCGCCAGTGTCTTCCCTGGCTATCCTGCGAATGGCCGCCTTGACCGCGTTGAAACTCCCGCTGTATCCTGTCCCTGTCCCAACGTTATGAGGTAAGAGTTTCTTTTATGCTGTCTGACCAAAGGAACCGGGCGGAAGCGGCATCCCAACCCATCGAATCGGTGGGTGTGGAAGTAGTTGCGCCCATACCAATTCCAGAGTATGTCAACGAGGTGGTCACGCGAGCCAAAGGTGCCGCAGGCCGACTGGCTACGCTTTCGACTGCAGTGAAGAACCGGGCCCTTCTCGCGATGGCAGAGGCGCTGGAAGAGGAGAAGGATGCGCTGCTTGCCGCGAACGAACTGGATCTGGAGGCCTTTGGGACTTCGCCGGAGAAGCAGGCGATGGCAGATCGGCTGCGTCTGACGGCCGAGCGGATTGTCGAAATGGCAGCAGGCCTGCGCGAGGTGGCAGCGCTCCCTGATCCACTCGGTGACATGCCGAAGATGTGGGCAAGGCCGAACGGGATGCAGGTGGGGCGCGTGCGGGTACCGATCGGCGTCATTGGAATAATTTATGAGTCCCGCCCGAATGTCACGGCGGATTCCGCCGCCCTCTGTTTGAAATCAGGGAATGCCTGCGTGCTGCGGGGAGGGAGTGAGGCGATCCATTCGAATACGGCGATTACGGCGGTCCTATCGGAGGCGGCGGAGAAAGCGGGGGTCCCAGCCGGGGCGATCACTTTTGTCGCGCGGCCCGACCGTGAGCTGGTCCCTCTTCTCCTGAAGCAAGATCGCTACATCGACTTGATCATCCCGCGCGGCGGTGAATCGCTGATGCGCGTTATCACCGACCACTCCACGATCCCTGTCATCAGGCACGACGCCGGTATCTGTCACATCTATGTCGATGTCGATGCCGATCCAGCCATGGCGGAACGGGTTTGCTTCAACGCGAAGGTGCAGCGGCCGTCGACCTGCAATGCGATGGAGACCCTCTTAGTCCATCAAGGCATTGCGCGTAACTGGCTCGCCCCCTTCATTGATAAGTTGGTGGCGGCCAAGGTCGAGGTCCGCGGCTGCCAGAAAACCTGTCAGCTGTCATCGTCGGCTACACCCGCGCGCGACGATGATTTTGGAAAAGAATTCCTCGATCTCACCGTAGCGGTGAAAGTGGTCAAGAACGTCGATGAGGCGATGGAGCATATTGCCAAGTATGGCTCACGCCATACGGAAGCCATCGTGACATCCGACTATCCAAAGGCGATGCGGTTTCTGCGCGAGGTCGATGCCAGCGCGGTGTTGGTGAACGCCTCGACCAGGTTGAACGATGGCTATCAGTTTGGGCTTGGAGCAGAAATCGGGATCAGCACGTCCCGCATTCATGCCCGAGGCCCGATGGGGTTGGAAGAATTGACCTGCTTCAAGTTTATCGTCATGGGGAGCGGGCAAGTCCGCGAGTAAGCAGGCTGCTGAAACAGGCCCCCAACTTCGTTCTCTGTTGTTCGAACCCCTAACGTACCGATTTAAGGATACTTGAGGCAAAGTGACTATCCGCTCGCATTTGATCGAAGCGAGCGGTTCAAGCGAAGCTTGGTATGTACCTCCTCGGGGTTCTCTCTCCTTGTGGCCTCGTTGGCTGACCCGTTTGAGCAGCCCACAGCATAATTGAGATCATTTCTTGTGAATCCCTCCGCGCTCGCCAACCCCGGTAACATCAGCTTCTCGGGGAATCAACTATTTGCTCGCAATCTTGCCGCAGCTGGAGGCCGTTGCGTCGAACAGTCAACAGGACATCTTGTCTTCTATCGCTCGGACGGTCGCCGGTTTCTGGCGACCGATCCAGAAGGAAACCCGTTGCATGAATGCGAGTGGGGGACTGATGCCACAGGCGATGTGATCCTTTGCCGTGCTCGGATACGTTTGGATTGGGAGCAATGGGTCGGGTTGAAGCCGGCTGGTTTGGTGAGTGAAACCAGCCTCGATCTCGCCAGTAAGCCTGGCTGGCAACGGCTCAAGACGGATGATTTGCGCTCGATGGCTGCGCAGGCGCTCCGGGTCTCGATGGAGGAAGTGCGATTTTTCTATCGAGATGAGGATCTCCTGATCGAGCCGAACGGTAGGGCGACGATCCGCCAGAGGAAAGACGCCCTCTATGTGCTTCAGGACGGGGACTTCGGACGAGCCCGCTTCATGTCCTGTATGGGGGCGATGAGTTGGCCTTCTATCGATTTTCTGCCGGTCGTCGAACTCTTTAAGTCATTGTTGCCGGGAACGGGGTCTGCAGTCTTTGAATTGATTCGCGGACTCTACGACGATCAGAACGAGGGGAAACCGACCCCCCAACCCTTGCGCTACCGAGGTATTCCCACCTATCCGTCAAAATCGGCCTTTCGCTTGTTTAGTAGTTTCTTTACCCCTCAGGCGTCTGATGGGAATAACCCGTTCATGCTCTTCATGAATCCTGAACGGTCTAATCACGTAATCTGGACGCCGGCAGGTACGCCGCCGATACGATATTTCGATGAGCGCGCGGGGGCTTGCCTTACCCTCCAAGGCGGCTTGTTGCACAAGGTGACGGTGGCGTCAGACTCCTCCGGGCTGTCCTATATGAGCCAGCAAGGCCGTCGATTTGCCCCGTGCGATCGGAGTGCAGAAATTGCCGGAGGGCATGTCATCCTGAAGGATCGAGATCGTGAGACGACGTTGGCTGTGACCCTGCCGCAGGGGAGTCTGGAACAGTCTGATGAGCCGGTGGCCATGAGCCCAGTCGACTGGCGATCGGTCTTTGTCCAGGGGGTTCCGCCCATCTCTCCTGCCGACGCATACAGCGCGGTGTTGCTCTATCCGGAGGACGAGTCTGAAATCGGTGAGTGCGAGGCACAACCTTTCGTGGCCGATTATTTACAAGATATTGGCGAGCAGGATCGGGAAATCGGCGCGGCCCTTTCGAGCGCCCAGCGCGTGCTCATCCAGAATGGCGATGCTGTGGTAGCGACCTGCATCATGTTTGATCGGCCGAGAGACCATACCGTGCTGGTACGGTATCCGGCCTTTGCGCAAAAGCAGGCACAACAACTCTGGAGTGTCTGTGCCGAGTTGCAGCGGTGGGATTGGCTTTCGCGGACTCGATTCGTTATGGACGAAGAGCAGCACGATCGGGAAGCCCCGCACTCCTATGACTTGGTCTACCACTGGGTGCCCTATGACAGCGGAGACCTATCAGCCAGCCTGGCCGAACGCATGAAGGGGGTCAGTCGAGTCCTTCGTGAAGGAGGCAATGCATTCGTCGTCGGCCCGGCACAGCTGGGCCGGCAGGGTTCATCCCATGGACTCCACGTCTGTTGGGAGGAACCGGTCGAGCAGCTCTCCACGTTTCGGATGCATCGCACGATCCTGCAGAAAGCAAGGCTGAGGACTGGTCTGACACTGTTCCACATGAAAAAGGTCTAACAGGATGCTGAAACAGCCCGCCAGCTCCGTTCTCGCATCGTTCAGACCCTCAACGTACCCCAAAGGGTACGCCTCGGCCCCTCACTCGCTGCGGCCTTGCTGGACGGCCTGTTTGAGCATCCTGTGGGAGAGTCTCCTGTTAGCTAACGTGCTTGCACCAGGTTTCCTAGATCGATTACGGTTGTCGAGATGAGCGAGCTGACCCCAGAGCAAGTTGCCGGAGAGGAGCCGAATGCCAAGATCGTCATCTATTGGGAACGGGAGTATTCGACTGCCTTTGCGCCGGAGCGACTGAAGCTCGACTTCATGCCGCATCGGCCATTGTTGTCTGGGATGTCGCTGAACGAGCAGCGCACGGTGGCGGTCGAGGGCTACAAAGTGATCCCTGACGATTGTGGACCAGTGCGAACAGTGGGCCAGTACGGCTGGCTCATCCGATCTCCGGCGGACTGTAAGATTCGCCGAACGGCCGATGGGGTCAAGTGGCAAGCGCCGCCGATCTTGCCGGAAGAGCGGATTCTTGGCTACAAGTCGTTTTCAGGAACGTATGTCGATGTGATCTTAAACAGCGGCTATCCCAAGCTCTGCTGCGGTATTCGGTTCTACTATCCCAAGCAGGTGGGATTGATGATGAAGGACGTGCCGAACCACTTCTATCATTACCCCGAGCGGACATTTATTGTGTGGGAGGGGCTGAAGACCCAAGAATATAAACGTACGCCGAATATGTACGACTGGCTCCCGGACTATGACGCCTTCACCGCCAACTTTTTGCTGCAACTCACGAAGCCGACGACCATCAATCGTGGTGATCCCATCGGCATCGTGGTTCCGGTGATGCTCCCGAAACAATTCACATTAGAGGAACTCAAGCCGCGCGGGTGATCGCTATACGGGGGATGGCTTTCTTCTGATCGTCCACACTCAAGCGAGACGGGCAGGGAAGATCTGAGTTCTGGGTTCTGAGTTAGAGCGGACAGGGAAGGTCGGGGTTCGAAGTTCCGAACACTGCAGCCTTCAGTCTTCAGCCTGAACAGCTGAGTAGGCACGTTCGGCAGCTTGACAGGATTCCTTCAGTCTCAGTAAGATGCGGGAACCTTTAATGCTCATCCTGCGAGGTGAGCAAGGAGTGCCAATGAGCTTCAATCAGGGTTGTGTCTGTCACGCACCTCAACCTTCTCGTCGGATCTTGATGAGAGGGTTTTTTTATGCCCGCTAGAAGACGTGAAACGTGAAAGGTGAAACGTTAGACGTAAAATATGAAGCGTGAGACGTGAAGCGTACGGATGTCATGCGGAGAGATTGAGGGGATGATGCCAAGTAGTGACCGACAAATCGAGCGGTTGGTGATGGATGCGGGAGACATCGCGCGGGCGGTCACCCGCATTGCCCATGAAATTCTCGAACGCAATAAGGGCGTCCAGGCTCTGGCGCTGGTCGGGATTCGAACCGGGGGGGTGCATCTGGCCCATCGACTGGTGAGGCGAATCCAAGAGATTGAAGCGGCGTTGGTGCCGATCGGCGAATTGGACATTACCCTCTATCGGGACGACCTCTCCTTGCGGAAGGAGCAACCGATTCTCCGCAAGACGTCGGTCCCATTCGATATTTCCGACAAGATCGTTGTGTTGGTCGATGACGTGCTGTTTACGGGTCGAACCATTCGCGCGGCGATGGATGGGTTGATCGATCTGGGACGACCGGCAGAAATTCAACTTGCCGTCTTGGTCGACCGGGGTCATCGTCAGTTGCCGATCAAGGCGACGTATATCGGGAAAAATATTCCGACGTCACGAGAAGAAAAGATCCAGGTGCTTTTGGAAGAAGAAGGCGAAGATGATCGGGTGGTGATCTTCAAGGCCTGAGGTGGAGGGAACGATGAGTCTCAAACGCAAAGACCTCTTGAGCCTAGCCCCTCTGTCGGTGGATGAGATCCGGTTAAT
>Ga0247727_10012247_pt1 | contig 14766 bp, 14 predicted proteins | sample WisWelCaveWW1625_FD_202498 | JGI IMG/M metagenome (GOLD analysis project Ga0247727, IMG submission 202498) | Biofilm microbial communities from Wishing Well Cave, Virginia, United States - WW16-25 | ecosystem: Environmental > Aquatic > Deep subsurface > Groundwater > Cave microbial mat | place... | reverse complement strand
TGGGCGTTCGTGCGGTATCTTTCGATCTACTGGCTGCCGTGGCCAAAAGGGCGCATCAAGGGACCGCCGGAGGCATTTGCAACGAAACCCGCGGCGTGGGAAACAGATGTCAAAGGGTTGGAAGAGCTTCTCGAACGGTTTGCCGCAAAGGGGCCGAGTGGCGAGTGGCCCGAGCATGCGTTGTTCGGGAGAATGACGGGAAGAGACCGGGGCGTCTTTTGTTACAAGCACTTTAATCATCATCTCACGCAGTTCGGGGCGTGAAGGCGTGCGAGCGGTCGGAACTGGAACGAACAAAGCTTGAGAAGAGGAGAACAACTAAATGGCGATTACTGTTGTGATCATTAATGTTCAAGCGAAACAAATATCATTATGAGGCGCCATATGCCGTCAGTTCAAGTTACCTCACGAATCGAGATTGATTTTGAGGAAGTATTGCAGGGCATTGCTCAACTGCGAATGAAGGATCTGGAACGGTTCGTTGATCGAGTTGTTGCGCTGCAAGCGCAACGTCGAGCGCCCAGCTTGCCGAAGCAGGAAGCCGAACTGTTGCAAAAGATTAATCAGGGGCTGCCCCCCGAGGTTCGAAAACGATATGAAGAATTGAACGACAAGCTGCATGAAGAAGCTATAACGCCGGAAGAACATCAGGAATTGCTGCAGCTAATCGATCGCCTCGAACTCGCCGACGCCGAGCGGCTGCGGCATTTGATTGAGTTGGCGGACATTCGGAATGTATCGGTTGATACGTTGATGAGCCAACTGGATATTCGGCGACCGGCCTATGTCTAAAGTTTATATTGCGGTTGACAAGCAACGCGCTGTTATCGAACGGGCAGAAGGCCGCTGCGAGTATTGCCAGAGCATGGCGGATTATGCAACTGAGACCTTCGCCGTTGAGCACGTTATACCGTTAAGCCGTGGCGGCACAAACGAGCTTGATAATCTGGCATTGTCGTGCTCAGGATGTAATGGCCGCAAATACAACAAGACGGAAGCGCTTGACCCCGCGGATGGAAAAGTTGTTCCGCTCTTCAATCCCAGACAACAAAAATGGCAAACGCACTTTGGCTGGATTGACGATTACACGCATATCATCGGCTTAACACCGACCGGGCGAGCAACGGTAGAAACGTTACAGATGAACCGCCTTGGATTGGTCAACGTGCGTCGGTTGTTGTATTTGATCAGGCAGCACCCGCCGAAGTCAAACGATATGTAAAATCTTAAAGTTGTCTTGTACGATCATCAATATAATTTCGGTGAACATCATGCGTTTCTTCTCAATCAGATTGTTGTGCTTTTTAATTGGCGGTGCAATTTTTTCAACTAACGTCCACGCTGCCGGCGGTTTCAAAAAAGGCAAATACGCCGGTGAATTTCTCACGCTCGGCGCGGGCGGGCGCGGGCTTGGCATGGGCGGCGCTTATGTGGCGCTGGCGCGAGATGTGAGCGCAACCTATTGGAATCCCGCCGGTTTGGTGAATATCGAGTATCCGCAAATCATGCTGATGCACGCGCAGCAGTTTGCCGGCGTCGTCAAATATGATTTTGGCAGTTTTGCCGTGCCGTTCGGGCCGCATCGCAGCCTCGGCATCAGCTTGATTCGTCTCGGCGTCGATGATATTCCCGAAACTAAATTGGAAAATCCCAACGCCAAATTAAGTCCGACCAATCGCGCTTATATTGCGCGCTATTTTTCCGACGCGGAATACGCGCTGTTTCTCACTTACGCGGTCAAGCGCTCCAACAAACTTTCGTTCGGCGGCAACATCAAAATTCTTCATAAAGGCGTCGGCGATCATTCCGCCTGGGGTCTGGGGTTTGATCTTGCCGCGCTTTATAATCCGTTTGGCAATTTGAATGTCGGCGTCAATTTGCAAGATGTGACTTCCACCATTCTCGCCTGGGATACCGGCCGCCGCGAGTTGATCGTTCCCGCGATGAGAGCCGGCGTCTCGTATCCGTTGGCGATTCCCATGGTCGGTGGTTTTATGTCCCCGGCTATCGACTTTGAAGTGCGCTTCGAGGGCCGTGATTACGCCGCGCAATTAGCGGCCGGGCCGGCCAGTCTTGACACGCATCTCGGCTGGGAATACCAACACGATGTTTTTGCGTTGCGATTCGGCTCGGATGTTGGCCGGTTCGCTGCCGGCGCCGGTATTAGCCTGCCCAAGCTGCAAATTGACTACGCCTTTTTGAGCCACAGCGATCTCGGCGATACCCACCGCATTTCCGCGCGGCTCAGCATTGAAGACGCGAAGTATCGCCGGGCGAGGTAAGCAGCAAACATCAAGTTTTTAAAGAAATTCCAGCAGCGGATGGTTAAAAACTAAGTCCGTTGCAAGGTGAAACTTTTGGATTTTTCTAAATTTGAATGCTTTTCCATCGGGTTTCATTCCTGCGTCGTTCACCTCTATTTCCTCAAAAAAAAACAAAAAAATCTATTGAATCTTAACGCAAATTTTCGTAAAATCTAAGTTAAGTTTAATTTGTGACTTATTTGATTATGGGAGTGTCTGTAACTTCCATAGGATTGGGTTATGATCATCAGCATGACGGGTTTTGGCCGGGGGCAATACAGCCTGGACGGCTACGAGGCGGTGGTTGAAGTGCGTTCACTCAACCATCGTTTTCTCGATGTCGCAATGCGGTTGCCGCGCGGTTTGGGCGCTTATGAGCAGGCCGTCAAAGATTTCGTGCGCACGAAAGTCAATCGCGGCCGGGTCAATGTCGCGATAACGTTGAAATCGGAAACCGATAGTGAGTTCGGCCTGAGCGTTGACGAAGAAACGGCGCGCCGCTACAAGCATCTTCTGGAAACTCTGATCAAAAAACTTGATCTGCAGGGTCCGGTGACGCTCGAGCATTTGCTGCAATTCTCGGATATTCTCACGATTGCCGAAGAAAGCGCGCTGCCGGAGCAGGCGTGGACCTGTGTCGAAAAAGCGCTTTCATTGGCGATGGACGAGATGAATGCCATGCGCCTGCGCGAAGGGCAGGAGATCATCAACGATTTGCGCGGCCGCATCAACGGTTTGCAGGAAAAAATTGAACGCATCAAAACGCACGCGGCCAGCCGGAGCAAGAACGAATTTGAGAAGCTTTACAAGCGGTTGGGCGCGATGGTCGACACCAAAGAATTGGACCGCACGCGGCTCGAGTTGGAAGTCGCCCTGCTCGCAGATCGTGTCGATATTACCGAAGAGTGCACCCGGTTTCAGAGTCATAATACGCTTTTTCTCGAAACAGTGGGAGATTCGGAGCCGGCCGGGCGCAAATTGAATTTTCTTTTACAGGAGATGAATCGAGAAGCCAATACCATCGGCGCCAAGGCGAATGATGCACAAACGGCGCATTTGGTGGTGGGCATCAAGGAGGAAGTGGAAAAACTGCGAGAGCAGATTCAAAACATCGAGTGAATCCATGTCCCGACCCTCCTTTGAAAATGATGATGAAAAGCGGGCTGCACCCGCAGGGGATCGTGAAACATCGATTTCCTCAAAAATACAAAAGGAAAACCTGTCCAGACGCAGGCCGGAGTCGGGCTACTTGGTGGTCATCTCGGCGCCCTCCGGCGGCGGCAAAACCACCGTGATCCGGCGGTTGTTGGAAAATCGCGAGCCGGATTTCGCTTATTCGGTTTCGGCGACGACGCGGGCGCCGCGGCCGAGCGAGCAGCATGGCCGGGATTATTATTTTCTGTCGGATGAGGAATTTGCTGCGCGAACTCGGGACGGTGGTTTCATCGAGTGGGCGCGCGTGCACGGCAATCTGTACGGCACGCCGAAAGAGCCGGTTGAGAACTGGGTGCGCGCCGGCCTATTTGTGTTTATGGACCTCGACGTGCAAGGCGGGATCAACGTCAAAACTCAATATGGCGACCGCGCAATTTTGATTTTCATCGAGCCGCCTTCGATGGAATCGTTGCGCGACCGCCTGACCGTGCGCAACACCGATTCCCCCGAAGCGATCAAAACGCGCCTGCAGAATGCGGAAGCAGAGATGAAGAAAGCGAAGTTTTACGACCACGTCGTGGTGAATTATAAATTGGACGACACGGTTGCCGAGGTGCGAGCAATTATCAATCAATACCGTAATTAGGAAGCCTACGTTCGTAGGCCGGAAAACATCGGAGGTTTTACATGGCGAGTACCATTCCCATTGAAGAATTGAAAAAACACAGCAGCAACATTTACGAAGCGATCATGATCATTGCAAAACGGGCGCGTCAAATCAACGACGAGCAGAAGCGCCTGATCGAGTTGGAAACCGGCTACGACAGCAGCCTGGACAATGTCAACGACGACGACGACGACGGCGAGGCGGCGGAAGAGCGTCAAACGCAGCCGGTCAAGTATATCAAACTTCCGAAACCGACGACCCTGGCGTTGGAGGAAATGCTTTCAGGCCGGCTGGCTTATCAGTACGCTGAAAAACCTTCCGAAGACGAACCCAAGAAATAGCCGTGCTTTTCACCGGAAAAAAAATTCTATTGGGGGTGAGCGGCGGCATCGCGGCTTACAAAACCTGTGAATTGGTGCGCGAGCTTCGACGGCGCGGCGCCTCGGTGCGAGTGATGATGACCTCGCGCGCCACTGAATTTGTCGCGCCGATGACATTCGCGGCATTGAGCGAGCAGCCGGTTTTGACCAATATTTTTCCCCAGGGTCAAAGCCCCGCTTCCGGCGGAGCGATCGAACATATCGACTGGTCGCGCTGGCCGGAAGTGATCGTGCTGTGTCCGGCCACCGCCAATCTGCTCGCCAAGTTAGCGAACGGCTTTGCCGACGATCCGGTGAGCGCCACCGTCCGCGCCGCGAAGGTTCCGATTGTACTTTGTCCTGGAATGAACTCGGCCATGTGGGAAGACCCGCTGGTGCAGCGAAATGTCAGCCTGCTTAAAGAAAATGGGTATCGTTGCGTTGATCCTGAATTCGGGATGTTAGCCACCACAGCCGAAGGAGAAGGGTGGGGGCGTCTGGCGAGATTGGAATGGATTCTGACTGAAATTTTATCCGCGCTGCAAAAACAGAAACCGCTGGCCGGAAAAAAAGTTTTGGTGACGGCGAGCCGCACCGAAGAGTATCTCGATCCGGTGCGCATGATCACCAATCCTTCGACGGGCCGAATGGGATTTGCACTTGCAGAAGCCGGCCGCGCGTTGGGCGGGCAAGTCACGCTGATCAGCGGCCCGACGAATTTGACCTCGCCATACGGTGTGGAATTTGTGCCAGTGGTTTCTGCGGCTGAGATGGCCGAGGCGGCGCTAAAAAATTATCCGGGCACGGATATCCTCGTGATGGCGGCGGCGGTTTCAGATTATCGCCCGCGAGCCGTTGCGGCGGAAAAGATGAAAAAATCCGCCGCGAGTTTTCAGATGGAATTCGAGCGTACTGTCGATATTCTCGCGGCGCTCGCCGAGCAGAAAACCCGGGCGCTGCACATCGGCTTCGCCGTTGAAACCGAAAATGAATTGGACAACGCGAAAGACAAGTTGCGCCGCAAGCGGCTCGATCTGATTGTGCTGAACAATCCCCGCCACCCTGGCGCCGGTTTTGGCGTTGAAACTAATCGTGTCACGTTGATAGACCGCGAAAGCCGCGTGCAAGAATTGGAATTGATGTCTAAGCTGGCGGTGGCGTTTAAGATCTTTGAGCAGGCGTTGAAATTAAAGTGATGCCTCTACTTGATTAGCCATGAAAAAGAAAATTAATGCAACGCCGCACTATGCAGTTTGCATTAACAACGAGGGCTATAAAGCTTCGCTTGAAAAAGCAAAGCTATACCGAACCATACCCGACGAGAAAGCGGCTTTACATGGTTACATCCGTGTGATTGATGAAAGCGGCGAAGATTACGGATATTCAGCGACGCGGTTTATTCCCATCAAAGTGCCGCGGGTAGTAGAAAAAGCCCTTTTTACAGGCGTCGATTATGCACTGCCTCCCCTGCGGAATAAATCACCGCGCCGGACGCGTGCAAGAAATCATAAACTACATGCCACGCAAAGATAGCAGCGCCGGAAACGGCAACGTGGTGACTTCCGATCAGATCATCGATCGGTTGCCGCCGCAGGATCTCAACGCTGAAGTCGCGGTCTTGGGTGCGATGCTGCAAGAGAGCAACGCCGCCAGCAAAGCGTTTGAAATCCTCGAAGATTGGTGCTTTTACAAGAGCGACCATCAGCATATCTTTCAAGCGATGGCCGCGCTCTTCGAGCACAACGAGCCGCTCGATGTGCTGACCGTCGGCGCCGAGCTGCAGCGCCGCAGCCACCTCGACGCGGTTGGCGGAAATTATTACTTGACCGAGCTGGTGGCGCGCGTGCCTTCCGCTGCGAATGTTGAATATCATGCGCGCATCGTGCTGGAAAAAGCGATTCTGCGGCGCTTGATCGGCGTCGCCACCGAAATTACCACCGAGGCTTTTGAAGAGCAGGAGCGCGTCGATGATATTTTGGACAAAGCCGAGCAGCGCATCTTCAGCCTTTCCGAACGCCGTTTGCGCCGCGGCTTTGAGTTTATCAACCCGATTCTGCACAAAACTTTCGATACCATTGAGGCGTATCATCAACGGCGCGGCTCGGTGACCGGTGTGCCGACCGGCTTCACTGAAGTGGATGAAATGACGTCGGGCCTTCAAAGGTCGGATTTGATCATCGTTGCCGGCCGGCCTTCAATGGGCAAAACGGCGTTCTGTTTGAACATCGCCCGCAACGCGGCGGTCGATCACAAAATCGGGGTCGGCATTTTTTCATTGGAAATGGCGAACTACCAGCTCGCGCTGCGCTTGCTGTGCAGCGAGGCGCGGGTGAATTCGCACGCGGTGAGGACCGGCAGATTGCCGCGCGAACAATTTTCCAAGCTGGCGCTGGCGGTCGGCAAGCTGGCTGAAGCGCCGATTTACATCGATGACGCGCCGGCGCTGACCGTCATGGAAATTCGCGCCAAAGCGCGCCGCCTCGTCGCGGAAAAGAAAGTCGGGTTGTTCATCGTCGATTACCTCCAGCTCGTTCGCGGCCCGCGCACCGCAGAAAGTCGCCAGGTTGAAATCTCGATGATCTCACAGTCCTTGAAAGCGCTGGCGAAAGAGTTGGAAGTGCCGGTGATCGCGCTCTCGCAATTGTCCCGCGCCGTGGAGCAGAGAGGAGGGGATCGCCGCCCGATTCTCTCGGATCTTCGCGAGTCCGGCGCCATCGAGCAAGACGCCGACGTCGTGCTTTTCATTTATCGTCCGGAAGTTTACGACCGCGTCGAATTTGAAGGCATCAGCGAGATCATCATTGGCAAGCAGCGCAACGGCCCGACCGGTTCGGCGAAAGTCATGTTCCTGAAAGATTATGTCTTGTTCGCAAATTTGGAAAAAAGCCGTTCTGATTCTCCACTTGAAACACCGTTTTGAGACGGTGTTGGTCATATAACGTTTGTAAGGCTTCGCCCGCAGGGACTATGTCCGTAGGATGGCGCGGCGCTATTGTTCGTCAACCTTGTTTATGCTCCGGGGAGAGCTGTGCCATGGATACAAAAGATTATGAAAAAACTTTTCGCTGGATTCAGCGCAAGCTGCGGCGATACAGTCATCACACGGTCGACATTGATTTGTTGACGCGGGCGTATCATTTTGCCGAAGAGGCGCATAAGGATCAACTGCGCAAATCGGGCGCGCCGTATTTCGAGCATTGTCTCGAGGTCGCTAAAATTCTCTGCGATCTGCGCCTGGATTATTTCACCATCGCCGGCGGCTTGTTGCACGACGTGGTGGAGGACACTGGCGTCAAGATTGCCGAAGTCGAAGAAAAATTCGGCCGCGAGGTTGCGGTTTTGGTCGACGGCGTCACCAAAATCTCCGAGTTGAAATTCGACAGCCTCGAAGCGCGGCAGGCGGAAAATTTCCGCAAAATGCTGCTGTCGATGGTGAAAGACATCCGCGTCATTTTGATCAAATTTGCCGACCGGCTGCACAACATGCGCACCATCGAGTATTTGCCGGAGAAAAAACGCCTGCGCATCGCGATCGAAACCCGCGACGTTTATGCGCCGCTGGCGCATCGTCTCGGCATCGCCAAAGTCCGGTGGGAGCTTGAAGATTTGGCGCTGAAGACCCTGGCGCCCAAAACCTACTGGGAGCTGGTGCAGAATATTGCCGAAAAACGCGAGGAGCGCGAGGCGTATATTCGACGGGTGACGGCGCCGATACGAAAAGAGCTTAAACAAGCCGGCGTCATCGCCAAAATCACCGGCCGGCCGAAACATTTTCACAGCATCTATCAAAAGATGCTGCGCCAGGAAAAAACATTCGAGGAAGTTTATGATCTTTCAGCGATTCGCATCGTCACCAAACGGGTTGAAGAATGTTATTTCGCGCTCGGCATCGTGCACAGCCTTTTTACGCCGATTCAGGAACGTTTTAAAGATTATATCGCAACGCCCAAGTCCAACATGTATCAATCGCTGCACACCACGGTGATCGGGCCGGGCGGCAAAATGGTCGAGATTCAGATTCGCACGGAAGATATGCACCGCACGGCGGAAGAGGGCATTGCCGCGCACTGGCGTTATAAAGAAGGCAAGCAAAAAGATGACGAGCTTGACGAGCATCTGGTGTGGCTGCGCCAGATGATCGACTGGCAATACGACACCAACGATCCGCAGGAGTTCATGGAAAACCTGCGCATCGATTTGTTTCAAGATGAGGTTTTTGTTTTTACGCCCAAGGGTGATCTGATCAAATTGCCGGTCGGCAGCACGCCGGTTGATTTTGCCTTTGCGGTGCACACCAAAATCGGCATGCACTGTCTCGGCGCCAAAGTCAACGGCAAGATCGTGCCGCTCAACCATAAACTGCGCAGCGGCGATTCCATCGAGATCATCACCGGCGCCAATCAAAAACCGAATCCGGATTGGATTAAATTCGTCCGCACCTCCAAGGCGCGCTCCAAAATCAAAAAATGGATCAAAGAATCCATGCTGGAGCAAAGCCAGAAGCTGGGCGAAGAAATTCTGAACCGGCAATTCAAGCAGCAAAATGTCAAGAAGGATGAAATCGATCTCAAAGCCATTGCGCAGAGTTTTGGTTTCGGCGAGGCATCCGATCTTTTCAGCGCGGTCGGCCGCGGCGATGTTTCGCCCCAGCAGATCATCAATCGAATTTCTCCGGAAAAACGCGAACCTGAAAAGAAAGAAGAAAATTTCATCAAGAAATTTCTCAACCGCGCGCGCGGTTCGGCCAAAGGGGTTCGCGTTCAGGGCATCGATAATCTGCTCATCCACTTCGGCAAATGTTGCCAGCCGGTGCCGGGAGATCGCATTCTCGGGTTTGTGACGCAAGGCCAGGGCGTGGTGATTCACCGCGCTGATTGCAAAAACATTCTCAAGCACATGGAGAATCCGGAGCGCAACATCGAAGTGGAATGGGACGTCGAGCAAAACAAGCGGTTCATGGTTCGCCTGCGCATGCTGGGCGAAGATCGCAAGCATTTTCTGCGCGACGTGAGTGACTCGATCTCACAAACCGATACCAACATCGTGAGCGTCGAAATGCGCGCCCAGGATTCGCTGGTGCACAGCAACATCATCATCGAAGTCGAAAATTTGCAACATTTAACCCGCGTGATCAATAAAATCAGCAAGGTCAACGGCGTGATCAACGTTGAGCGGCTTGACGGAGCCGGCGAGCCGGTTGCCGATCATTAACTCGCGCCTTCTTCGATTTTGGACTAACGCAAACTGAGGAGTGATTGTATGAAAAGCACGATCACAAAAAAAGACGTCGCCAAACGCACCGCTAAAATCGTTGGCGAAAAAATTTATCTCACGGAAAAAATTGTCGACGGCGTTTTCACGGCGCTGCGCGAATTTATGGAAGCGGCCAATCCCGAAGTCCGCATCGAAATTCGCGATTTTGGCGTGTTTGAAGTGAAAACAACGAAGCCAAAACCCAAGGCCCGCAATCCTAAAACCGGCGAGATTATTTATGTTCCAGCGCGGCGCAAAACCCATTTCAAAGCTGGCAAAATGTTGAAAGAAGTGTTGAAGCAGCCCTTGACCGACATCAAGCCGCGTCCCGATATTATGGAAGGTTTGGACGACGACGATTGGCAGGAAGATTGGGACGAAAAGGCCGCGATGGTTGAGCAAAAAGAGCGGGAAAGCTCGACGCAAAATTAATCTCAATCGCCATTCGAAGCTTTGACCACTCTCCGTCAAGAAAGCAGTTCAACGCCGCCGTCAACGCTTGCCGGTCGCATTTTGGCCGTCGACTTCGGCTTGAAACGAGCCGGTTTGGCGATCAGCGATCCGATGCAAATTATCGCGCGCGGGTTGGAGACTGTGCAATACAAATCTCGTCAAGCGTTGGTGCAGCGTCTCGTTGCAATTATTCGCGAGAATGAAATCGTCCGCGTGGTGATGGGCTTACCGCGCCACATGGACGGCAGCGAAGGCGAGATGGCGAAATTGGCGCGTGACTTGATGCGGGAGTTGGCGGCGCGGGTGTCAATCCCAATCGTGGCGTGGGACGAGCGCCTGTCTTCAGTGCAGGCCGAACGCGCGCTGCGCGAAATGGGCATCTCGTCGCGTGCGACGAAACGCGGCGAGGTTGACCGCATGGCGGCGGTGTTTATTTTGCAGAGCTATCTTGATAGTTTGAAACGAACCTAACAGAAAGCAAATTGAAAATTTTGAATTTTCAATTGCCAATTTAAAATTGGCTGGATAACCATGGAAAAGGTAAGGGTCGCCATAATCGGCGCGGGATGGATCGCCCAGGTGGCGCATATTCCGGTTTGGAAAAAGCTGGAAAACGTCGAGCTGGTCGCCGTTTGTGACACGGTTAAAACGCGCGCCAAAGCCGTGGCGGAAAGATACAAGATCCCGCAATTTTTCACGCGCGATGAGGATTTGCTCAAGCGCGACGACATCGACGCGGTCGACATTTGCGTGCCGACCAACATGCACGAGCGTTTGTCGATTGACTCGCTTTCGGCCGGCAAACACGTGTTGGTGGAGAAGCCGATGAGCCGCACGGTCGAAGAAGGCGAAAAAATGGTGCGTGCCGCCCGCCAGCACAAGCGTCATTTGATGGTGGCGATGAACGTGCGCTTTCGTTACGACGCCGCCAATCTCAAATCGTTCATCGACGGCGGCGAGCTTGGCGAGGTTTTTTACGCAAAAGCCGGCTGGCTGCGCCGGCAGAAAAAGTGGTCAGAGCACGCCTGGCTGTTCCAGAAAAAAATTTCCGGCGGCGGCGTGTTGATGGATCTCGGCGTGCAAATGCTCGACATGACGCTCTGGCTGCTCGGCAACAAAAAAGCCAAAAGCGTGAAGGCCACGACGTACAGCCACATTGCCAAGCTCGAAGTCGAAGATACCGCCGTGGCGCTGGTGCATTTTGAAAATGGGATGACGCTCAATCTCGAAGCCAGTTGGACGTTTTTGCGTGAGGAAGATCTTTTCTATACGAACCTGCTGGGAACGCGCGGCGATGCGCAGCTAAATCCGTTGCGCGTTACCAAGGAAATGCACGGCAACCTCATCAATCTCACGCCGAGCAAGCCTGAAACGCCGACGAATCTCTACAAAAATTCTTACGAAAACGAGTTGCGGCATTTTATCAATTGTTTGCGCGACGACACACCCATGCTTTCCAGCGGCGAAGAAAGCCTAGAGCGCATGCGTCTCATCGAGGCGATGTACGAATCAGCCCAGCGTGGAAAAGAGGTTGCCCTGTGATGCGACGGAATTTAGGCTTGACATTGCTCTCGGCTTCCGCCCTGACCTTCGCGTTTCCGCCTTTCGAACTCGGCTTTTTGGCCTATTGGGGCGTGATTCCTTTTTTGATGCTTTTGGAAAATAAGAATGCCGGCGAGGCGGTTCGATGGGGTTATCTAGCCGGTTTGATCTTTAGCATCGCGACGCTGTATTGGATAAGCTGGACGACGCTTCCTGGCGCCATCTCAACCATCCTGGTGCACCCGCTTTATTACTCGCTCTTCGCCGTTCTCATTCTGCCGATGCGCCGTTTGTGGCCGAACGGTTATTTGCTGGCCGTGCCGTTTGTCTGGACCGCGATTGAATATCTTAAATCCATCGGCGATCTCGGTTTTCCGTGGCTGACGCTGGGTTACACGCAAACGTATTACCTGCGTTTGATTCAGTACGCCTCCTTCACGAGTGTTTACGGCGTGTCGTTTTGGATTGTGAGTCTCAACGTCTTGTTGCTCGCCTTATGGCGCTTTCGGGAAAATAAGCGTTTGGTGCTTGGCTTGTCCGTCATTCTAGTTTTGTTCTTTGTCACACCTTATTTGTATAGTCTCGCGGTTATGCCGCACACTGAAGAGCCGAAAGAGCAAATTCGTGTCGGCATAGTGCAAGGCAACGTCGACCCGTATCAAAAATGGGAAAAAGATTTCGTCGAAGAAAATTTCAGAATCTTTGAGTCGCTTTCACGCCGGACGGTGATCAACAAACCGGATGTCGTTATCTGGCCTGAGACCGCGACGCCGACATGGCTGCTGCATCATCCCAAACATTTAAGCCGCGTGCGCACGCTGGCCGCCGAGATTGGCGCGCCAATCTTGACGGGAATTCCCGATTATGTTTTTCTCAACGACAAAGATTATCGAACTTTTAATTCCGCGGCGCTGATTTATGGCGACGAACGGCCAATCCCGACCTATGCCAAGATGCATTTGGTGCCCTTTGGCGAGCGTGTTCCTTTCGAGGACGACATCCCTTTTTTTAAAGATTGGCTTGCCATATTGGAGATGGGAGAAGGGAACTGGTCGCCCGGTTCGGAAATTAAATTGTTTGAGCTGAGCGGGCCGATGGTCAATGGTCAAAATCCCGCAATGAAACATCTCGCCGCCGTCATCTGTTTTGAATCCATCTTTCCCGAAGAGGTGGCCGCGTTCGTGCGACGAGGCGCCGATTTGTTGGTGGTGATCACCAACGACGCCTGGTTTGGCCGTCCGAACGTGCCTTTTTGGTTGAGCGGCGGCATTTATCAACATGCGCAGATCGCCATTTTTCGCGCCATCGAAAATCGCATCAGTATTGCACGCTGCGCCAACACCGGCATGACGATGACCATTGATCCGTACGGGCGAACCCGAAAATACGCGCCACTTTTTGCGGAAGCCGTGCTCGAAGATGCGCTGCCGGTGCGGCATGCAACCACGTTTTTTACCCGGCGCGGCCACGTATTTGTTCATGCTGTTTCATTCGTCGCGCTCGTCTTTGTGGGTCTGGCGAGGTTGCGCGCAAAGTCCGGTCAGGTTCAACCGCCGATCACGGTAAAATCAAAACGTCGTGTCTCGCGATCATAAACGAAATCTTGCGATGTTGCTGTTGGTTCTGGCGCCCGGCGCGATGTTCGCGCAAACCCCGAGAACCAATTTGCAAATGATCTTGCAGCTCTTCGACCGTGCCGCGACACGCGCCGCCGCTGAAATTTCTCGCAACGGCGAATCGGCGGTTTGGATCAAGCCGCACGAAAATCCAAAACCGGAAGAGCGTTTTTGGGTCAGCCGGTTGGTCACGGTTTTCAACGATTCGCTGCGATGGCCGATTTTTACCGAACCGGTTGATTCGCTGAAAACGAAGGTTTTGACGTACCAATTGCATCGTTGTGAAATCGTCTATCGACCGTTGCCGCGGCGCCGTTTTTGGCAAAAAGCGCGTTGGCAGCGCACCGCGAATGTCATCGTCGAGCTTGGCGCGCAAAACGCTTCGACGCGACAGGTTAGTTTTCAGAAAATTTTTGCCGAAAGCGCGGCGGATACTTTGGCAAAAAAAAATTTGCCGCATCTCGAAGATCAAAGGCTCCCGTTTACGATAGGGAGGAGGGAAAATCGTGAGGAAAATTCCGGCTGGCTCGAGCCGATTTTAATCACCTCGGCGACCGGCGTGGTGATTTATCTTTTTTACTCGTTGCGCAGCCGGTAACGTCACACAGACGGCTTGCAGCCGCATGCTTGTCTGTTTCATAAAAAATGGAGAGTGGTATTCACATGGAAGTTCGTTGCATTTTAAACCGCCTGTTTATTCTAAGTCTTGTTTTCATCTTTTTCGCCTGTGGCGGCAACAAAGCGCGGCCGAATATGCCGACGGAAGAGCGTTTTGCGTATGCCATGAAGTTATTCAAAGACAAAGATTATTTTGAGGCGCGAACGCAATTTCGCATCGTCATTCTGAATGCGCCCGGCAACACGCTGGTCGATCAGGCGCAATTTTATATGGCGGAATGCCATTTCAACATGGATGAATTCATTCTGGCCGCTTCGGAATATGAACGGCTGCTCAAGCTTTACCCGCGCAGCACGTTTTTGGATGATGCCCAATACAAAGTGGCGCTTTGTTACGACGAACTGTCGCCGAAATCCGATCTTGACCAGAAATATACCTATATGGCAATTGCAGAATTTCAGCGCTTTTTAGAGGATTTTCCGACCAGCGAATTAGCCGAAGATGTTGAAAAACGCCTCTTTGCGGCGCGCTCGAAGCTGGCGAAAAAGGAATTTGACATCGGCAATCTCTACCGCAAAATGACATTGTATGAATCCGCACTTTATTCCTTTGGCGACGTGCTGAATCATTATTACGACAGCCAATATGCGGAGCCGGCGCTTTTTTATAAAGGTGAGTGTTCGTTCAAATTGGAGCGCTGGAATGAGGCTAAAACTGCGTTCGAAGCGCTTTTGGAAAAATTCCCTCAGAGTTCGTTCGCTTCGCAGGCCAAAGACATGCTCAATCAAATTGCCCGCAG
>Ga0247727_10012246_pt1 | contig 14767 bp, 27 predicted proteins | sample WisWelCaveWW1625_FD_202498 | JGI IMG/M metagenome (GOLD analysis project Ga0247727, IMG submission 202498) | Biofilm microbial communities from Wishing Well Cave, Virginia, United States - WW16-25 | ecosystem: Environmental > Aquatic > Deep subsurface > Groundwater > Cave microbial mat | place... | reverse complement strand
TGGGATCGTAGTTTGCCAGGTTTCCGCAGAGGCTGATGGTCTTGATTGCTCGCGTGACGCGGGCCGTGGAAAGGCGAAACAGCTTTTGTGCTTTGCTCTCGTTCACTGGTTTCTGGTTCTTTTTTTTTCTCATTGTGTGCCAGGCTCCTCATCCTGGATGCCTTAATATTGGCATATGGATAGGATGCCTGTCAAGTAAAAATGGGATGTATCAGGTGTTTATTTTTTGCGGGTATCGAGGTAGTTTAGGCCATTGAAAACTATAGTAAGCAGGCCTCCGATGCCGACGATAATACGGAGATAGGTAGGAACGCGATTGGATGCCAGTGCGACGGAGATCATGGCGGGGCCGAGTACAAAGACGTCAATCAAGCGAACATTTTGGAAAGATTCGGATTGATAACGGCTGTCCATCTTAATTATTTAGTCCGGTGAATTTTGATTGCGGTTTGTGCCATTGTGAAATGTTTCCTGGAACTACGGGTGTAGAATGGGGAGCATTGGAGATCGCAGCATTGTCGGATGTAGAGATATTCGATTCCTGTTCTACACTTAAACTATACGACAAAGCAGGACGAGTTACCGGAAAGCGCATAGACATAAATACAGTGTATCCAGGTGCATCGCGGGTTTCCGGTTCATCTGGTATGAAGTAAATTGGTAAAGGAGAACGGATTACAGGTGCAGCCGGTAAACGCGGCGGAAGGAACGAAAATGTTTCTTCCGATGGTTTGCGTATATTGCTTATAGTATCGTCGGAAAAAACAAGGGGTGGAATCTTGTCTTGCGTCCATTCTACATTCGCCCATAACGTAGAAATACGTCGTTCCCTGGTAACATTATCTGTGATATTCTCGTATCCGAGATCGTAGGATTCTACTTGTGATTTTGTTTTTCCGGCAAGAGTGAGAACCTGGTGTTCATTGGTTGCGCCTATCACGAGAATCTTCCAGCCATTGACATTCGCATTAGCAGAAGGGCCGTTAGTTAAGGTTCCGCCATCATCCCATATTTTCAAGCGCATGTTTCTGGCTGTAGTTGCAGTAGAACCTATGCGTCCATAAACGTCAATTAGAATCATACGGGCAGCAGCGCCAATTTCGGAGGGCAACGTGCCTACATTAAGGCGGTCAACAGAATTTAGGGTAACAGCTTCTGAATTGTAGGTTGTATCTACTGGCGTCCCCGGAATACCATCGTTCACGCTACCAGCATTATCAGGGGCACCACCTGTGCGTTCCCAGGTAACGGAATTATCAGAAACGACTTCTAGGAATGCGATTTTCGCATTTTGCGGGAGTCCATTTTCCAGGCTACCTGTTTCGTCGTTAAGTGCCTGATCGTCAAAGAAAATATCATAATTGGCAGAAGTGGAACCAACGTTGCCAGCCCCGCAACCAATAAAGAAGCGATTGATTCCTGCTGTGCCGTCAAGAGTATCAGTTGTGAGAATAGAGGCCTCAAGGGAACCATTAAGATAAAGGCGTATTGCGCCATTGGGAGAATCGGCAATTACGACTTCAAGTACAGCCATGTACCAGCGATTCAATTCTAGAACAGTTGTACCATCGGCATCTACCGCTGTTAGCTGGTTACGTATGCGAAGGATTGGGCCAGCGGCAATGCGAAGGTGTATTATTCCGCTTCCTGTAGCCAAACCATTTTGATTACCAAAGATGAAAATGGATTGTGGAAGCGTATCTGGTAAATCGGCGATGTGGAAATATATTCTCTTCCTTAACGTTCCCGTGGTTTTAGCAGCAGAAAGATTGCGGCGTAGGTAATTTTGTCCGGCAACAGCACCCTGCAATGCGCGCATGGCGTATGTGCCAGATCGCACCGTAGCTGTTTGAATTGTAGGTGCGCCATCGGCAATTGTGTCCCACATGGTTTCAAGGACATTGTTTTCCTCGTATCCGCAAGTGAATAATCGGGCCATTCCCGATTTATTCCTCGAAGTCTATGTGAGCTACCATCGGCGTGGTAAGGGCGGTAATGACTTCCAGAATGAGGGCCGGATTGGTTTCACTTTGCTCCACTACAATCTCATCATCAGGACGCAAATTCTTTTCAAAAGTTCCCTGTGGATGCAGGGAAATAGTCCAGAGAATATCGCCTTTGGTGGTGGGTTCAACTGTAGCATTTTTGTGACCCGTAGATTGGATAGTTCCCGGCCCAGCCTTTTTGCGGACAGTCTGGGCAGTAAATGTACCGTCAGAGCTAGAACGGCGCAAGCGTATCTCTATGGGCAAATCGGTAACGCTGGTTCCTTCAAAACCAAAACCCAATGATTTGACGCGGAGGCCGGTATTGGTTGCCGGGCGAACCTGTAGAATGCTCTTGTTGTTAGCTACAGCGACTGTGCCTTCTGTACTGAGTGAACAGATTTTTCCGGCCATAAGTCCTCACTTTCGGATAATGCTTACTGCTTTTATTGCGCCTACTATTTCACCTGTACCGCCTCTGGTTAGAACAAGGGATTCGCCGGGATTTAGCAAAACAATCGGCTGCAAAATGTCACCTTCGCAATCGCTCACGAAGTTGGCGTGTTCCAGGTATCCTTGGTTAGCCAAGAAATCCATTGCAAAGCCAGCAGCAGGGATCAGGGGTATGCGTTGCCCAGCGCCCCGGTCTACTTCCATGCGCCAAGAATTAGCTCCGTTAGTCCACAATGAAATGACAGTCACTACAACCAGTCCAGAAGCAACCATTATAGTATCTGTACCTGACGTAGCAAAACGAAATGGAAACACCAGGGGATTGATTATTCTGGTTTCCAGTTGTGAGATTATTGCGGTATGTGGCAGAATGGACATTCCTCTAAATCATGTGCAATCTTGGTTTGACAAGAGTAACACCGTTTCCACCATTGCGCGGGTTGGTGAAACGCAGACCTCTCGCTGCGAGATAACGCCAACTCGCTAGATATGGCATAGAGCGCATCGGTAAGCCGAGTTATGCCAGTATACTGCCGGATTTTCTCGCTAATTGACACTGCGATCTAGTTCAAACCAATTGGTTCCGTTAAACACAAGAGTTAGGGTGTCATTGGCGGTACAAGTGAATCCACCAGCAAGAAAAAGCGTACCACCATCAGTAAATACGGTGATCGCGTCAACGCACAGTAAGTAGACAACCTGTCCGTTCACGCCATCATCCAGGGCGGTGATTGTGGTCGCTCCACCATTGTTAATGTTAAACATATTGCCGGCAGCTACGCTAGGTGTGGTGTCTAGATTGGTAAAGGTAGCGAAATTGTTGTGGTCTAAGCGGTCACCTAGTTGCATATCGCCGGTGCCGGAAACCCAGGAGAATTGGGTTGCTCCCGCGCCTTGCGAGAGTACGCGAACGCCAGCCAGCGAGCCAACCGTAGGTCCGGTAAGCGAAGGTTCACGAACAAGCAAACCGCTGGCATCGGTGATCGTGAATGCTTCGTCTGCTTTGAGTACGACTTCTGCGCCCATAAATTCCGTTACCGTTCCACCTGCTGCTGTAGGATCGTTGCCATTAGCTTCAAAATATCCACCTTGCATTGTGGTCGTATTTTGATTTGTGTTTCGCACTGCGTAACCCGCTGTGCCTGCGATCCACGCCATACCACCAGACGAGTGTACATCCAAACCTACAGAAGCAAAAGCTGTGGAACCAAGGGCACGATTTCCCTGTAGTAAGATTTGTACACAGACTTCCAGGGCAGGCAAAAGGCAGCGGATATTATTAGTGCTAGTAGCAAAGAAAGTATTCGCCAGGGTATTGAATGTAGAGATCGCAGAACCGAAATTAACGCCAGTCGAGAAAGTTACAACACCCGGAGTCCGATAATCTACCCATGTACAACGCGCACAGATTGCGGGGAAAGTGCCTGCACTAAATACGCTGAGAACAGGATCTAAATTGAGTACACAGGTAACAGTAAGATCGGCGGAACAGCCATTGTTTTGCGCGTTAGTCAGTTTCTCGCCCACAGTAACGCCAGGAAACGCATTCACACTGACATTCTGAGCGTAAACTGAAATCGAAAAAAACAGCATAACCAGTAACAGGATATTTTTCACGTTAATCTCCTCTGCGAAGCGTCAAATGTGCTGGTAGGGAAAAATGCATTGCCATAAAATGAGCGGGCATAGTCAAGAAACCCGCCGCCCACGCTTCGTTCGCCAGTACGCGGATCAAGCGACGTGCGCTCAAATGCATCATAGCCATATTGGCGGTCTGTGCGTTCGCGATAACGGTTTCTGTACCCGCTCTGGCTGTATAGCGGTACGGCAATAAATCTCGTTCCTGTTGTCTTGCCTGGAATGGGCATCCGGCGTAACGCTATCACGGCGATTGCCAAACCGAAAAGAGCGGTAAAAAAACCGACATATTTCATTGGATAGATTCAACTCCATTAGTAAATAGTTGCGGACGCGAGTAGAAACTATTTGCTGGGAAAGTTCCAGTGTCTACACCCATACCGCGCAGCGTAGCTACCGGCTTAAAGGTTTTCGGATCTTGAATGGCCGTAGAATGTCCAGGCTGCGAACCATAGACTTCACTTACTTTCTTTTGGATCAAAGGAAGGGCTGCTATCCAAAATAAAGCACCACCGAAAATCAGAGCAGCATGAATGAAGATTTTCATGCTAGAATCCCTCTACCAGTAGAAAGAGGATAGGTTCCATAGCTACGCCAGAAAGGTAGCGGAGGTTCCGGGGAACGTTTTTCTTGTACCCATTCATATAATGCCCAGGCAGATAATGCACCAACGAATATGAGAACGGTTTTCATGCACTCAAAACTCCATCGGTCACTGTAAAACAAGAGCCTCCAGACATACACACACGGCAGCCGCCTTCGCTGCATATACTGATTCTGCCATCCGAAGTGCGAGAAACTAGCTGTGTCCCCTGTGCGTTTACATTGAGACTATGAGGCTGGGTTTCCGCTGGCCCGCCTATGATAATCCTGCTGCTTACGGTGCGCTTTTGGCCAAAAGTAAACCACAGAGCTACGCCAATGACTAATCCCGTGATCAGCATGGCCGGAACGCGAGTCACAAAATTCTCCTGGAAGTTACCGGCATGGGCTGTCCACTTAGCAAACTTGGCTTACTAGGCGCGCTAGGCGCACTTCCTGGTGTCGCAAAGATATTTGCGCCCAGCGCACTACGATTGACAACCCAGCCAATAAGGAAAGCTGCGCCAATACTGAAAACGACAAGAGCAAGATTTCTCATAAAATCAGCCATTCATTTTGAAACGGAATTGTCTTCGCATTACTGTGAGGCGAGGTTTAATTATCATTACCTTAGCGTCCCGTTTCTGGATTATAGCACACCCTCTGTTCGCGGGTACCGCCGAAAATATCGGGCAATGTCAAGATCGTGCATTGTCCCGGAATCAAAGGCGTACCTGCTGGAACATCTTCCACGGTGCCATCCGGCAGAATACGTCGCGTAGGAATCCCAGGGCCACGTGGTCCTGTGTTCAAGAACGCTTGAACATTTGGACTCTCTCCCTGACGCGCAGCAATAATTTTCTCACCCGCAAATAAGCGCACGAAGGCGAAGGCGATTGCGCCGAATATCCAAGCACCAATGACGAAAGCGAGATCAGCTTGTTTCATCTCTTTTTTTACCACCTTGCGATCAATTGCGCGCGATCGTTAGCCGTATCCGCATCAACAAAATAATGAGAAAGAACATCAGCAGCAATGTAGATTGGATTATCGCCAGGATTCAGTTTGACCGCATTTCCCGATGCCACCCCAACCGCGCTCCGCGGACGCGGAATCGGCCCTACAAAGATTGCTCCCGCATTCGCTGGATCAGGTTTTATTTCGATACTCGCACGATTTGGTACACGATAACCACCGAACGCCAAGGGTGTTCCTGGAACCAAGACTTGCACTGAGAATGCTGCAAAAACCTGTGGACGGTCTTCTTTCTCCGTGGCCATAGCGAGCGCACGCTGACCCGCTCCGATTACTGCCGAAGCTCCTCCTGCTCCTACGCTAACACCAGGCACGGTAGTTGACCTTTTTGGAGTAGCCATTTCCTTTACTTTTCGTGTCCAGGAACGCCAGTTTCCGAACTCAGCGTTTCCTGTATATGCAGACATTGCGAACAGGCACACTGGTCATGCAATAGATTTGGGTGGGCACTGATAGCTCCGCTCTTGGCATGTTCCGTGTGTGTAATATTGTGCGTCCTATAGGCTTCCAAATTTGCGCGAGTCACGCCACGATCAGAGAACCCGGCCATTGCAGGAACATGGCCTGCTTCGGCAGCATGGAACATGCAGATATTTTCTTCGGTACAAGCACAACCAAATCCAAACACTGGCGTTATCAATGGTTCCGTGGTATCGAGTGCCGGTGTTTCGGATTCGACTTCCTGTTTTTTTCTCATGCCGGAAAATCTCCCATGTAGCGTTCTGCTAACGCAAGTACTGAACTCCGATACGCAGAATTCCTTACTCCACGATTAAGATTACCCAAGCCAACATTGTAGGCATCTATGGTATCCGGAGTTACTCCGCGGTCAAAGAGCCAGCGCACAAATTTCGCGCCAATACGGACATTGGTACTCGCATTAAATAGATCAACCGGCTGTATAGATTCAAAATCACGGGCAGTAGAAACCCGTATTTGCATCAGGCCGATAGACGGATCAATTTCATGCCTGCGAATCACGGAATCTCCACCATCGGAAGCTGCCAGAATTTCATTGCGCAGAACCGCTTCTCTGACTACCGAGGTTTCGGGATTTACCCTTCCAGGATTCATGCTGCTTTCATGTTGCGCGATAGCCTTAATGAGGTTAGCTGGAACCTGCCTAGCGCTTGCTTCCCTGTAGATTAATTCATCATATGGCCCACGCCATATCCATGATAATGCAACATCCATATCATCGAAAATTACACGGCTGGTTATTTGTTCATTTAGGGCGGGTTGTACACTACGCGCAGCTATGCCATAAAAGATAAGCGCTAGGCCGCTAATCAAGATCACTAATCCGAGTTCGGCCATGTTTGTTTATCTCCGCACGAAGATTGCAATAAGCGCACCTACGACAGCTACGCCTGCTCCCAGAAGCAACCAACCAGAAATATTCTGCCCCTGTGCGTTAGTAGGAGTCCCGGAACCGCCGCCAGCAGTTGTAGTAGGAGGACGATAAATGCGATTCTGTTGTTCTCCTTGACTATGGATCACAAATGCGGAAAGCGCAGCATTCAGCGCAGTATTTACGATGCGCTCCAATGAAGATTGCTGTTGCTGTGGCGTAGCAGAAAGAATTGGAGCGGTACTGCCTGTACCGTAAAAACTTGTAGTCGAGTTATCATGCATTTTTGTTTCTCCCTTCATCGTCCGCGTCGAGGCATAGTCAATGCGCCAAAGATCACCAAAACTAAGAGTACAGATGCGCCCACAGCGAGAATCGGTAAGCCATATTGCAGGCCGCTACCTAATCCACTGCCGACATTTTTTAACCCGCCACCTACATCACGCAGGCCACCACCAATTTCCGCAACAGCAGTACCCAGATTCGCGCCCACAGGTACAGCCACGGCTCCTACAAACTGAATCAGGATGTAAGCTGCCGCGATAATTAAGATTACCTGTACAATCGGGCTTACAATTGCAATTATCGGGGTTCCAGTAACGCGCACATGAGCAATAAACATATTGTCAGAAGAGCGTACTACCGTTCCCAATAATTCGAAATCTGCCAATGCCGGAGAAAATCGGCTTATCAGCGTTGCCCGAACGTTCGCCACTTCCGATAATTTCCGCGCCAGATCAGTACTCATTCCCGGAATCTGAAACGAGAAAAGATAATTTCCAGGCGCTAATTCTTGACTCGGATTGGTGAGCAACGCCAACTTGATTCCCTTATCTTTACTGAGAAAGAAACACAACCAAGAGAATTATTCCGATTACCAGTCCAGCGCCTACAGTTACTTGTTGAACATCGGAACTTCCAGAACTTCCGTAACTTACAGGATACGTACCGCCTGCTCGTCTGGTAATTCCACCTGGCCGACAAATCCCATCGGAACCCCGTACGTAAAGAGGTGGACAAGGATTAGTTTTAGGATTTGTTCCTACAGGGGGTTGCAGAATACTGGTGATATAAGAAGGCGTAGTCGGGGGTTGAAGCGAGCCCAGGGAAACCGGGCCACCCGCGCCGCCCACGGCTCCCTGGAACTCGCTCGGTAAGGGAATCAAGGCTGCCGCGTAAGCCATGATTTTTCCCCTTATCTCCCTGCCGACAAATCACCTGCCAACAGGACTTCCCGCGACATTGCGATCACCCGGTCTGCTCCTGCTCCGGGGGCAGCGAAATTAAACTGGGTTTGAATTTGAGAAAGCTGGCGTGCGTCAATCGCGCCTTCCAGTGTCATATCAGGAGAGAGAAACACGGTGCGTACGCCGGTCATGGTTTGCGCCGCATCGCTGATTCTGGTTACGTTGAAAGCGCGATAATCCAAACCGGAACCACGCGCAAAAACTGCGTTCCCCGATTGCACTACCAACGCGGACGGCTCATTCGCATTGAGAATGGTATCTGCTAACGCCTGGTTAGTGGTTTCAAAAGAGTAAAGGTGTTGTAGAATCCTTCGTCCTACGTACCAGTCAGAAATGGTGAAAGCCGGGTTTGCTGCTGCGATAGTACGCACCAGATCGTACTGAAACAGCAACGCAGTCTGACCTGCCATAAATTCCCGCTGGTCGAGTACATCCAGCGTCACAGCTGCGAAATTAAAAGTGCGGTCATTTCCCGTGAATTGTGTGTCGCGGGTACCGCAAGTTGCGCGAAGCTGAATGGACGCGAAGGCTTCCGTTTGCAGGGAACATTCGATTGGACGAGGCATGGTAGGCGGCCCGAAAGGTAAGTAATAATCTTGATCCAGCGTGAAGGTTCCCGCTGCTCCGGTAAGCGCTGTACCAACCAATTGCCTTCCCCAATCGAACATGGTAGAGCGAATCAAGGAACGCGGCGTGAGATTGACAATCTGGCCCACAGGTGAGGCATCCATGATTACCTGGGTTACCAGATTGCCAGGATTTTCGCCTAGAACGGCTCCGTTAACAGTACCACCTGACACCACCAGATCACCGCGTAGACGGAGAACAATCATTTGAATAAAGCCACCACGCAGAATATCAAAAACGATCTGTGCGCCACTGGCAAAAGCCAAGCGATTACGCTGGCCGAAATCATGTTTCTTGAGGAGAATGCTGACGCTGGGACTCGCCATTTTGTTATGTCCTCACTTTCACTGCGCGAGCTAGGGCAGTAAAAATACCAATGCCTACGCTTGTTACTAGTCCAACCATGATCACTTGAACAATGCGATTATCCAGTACCCGGCGCGCAGTTGGTTCCTGGATTTTGCTCAGGATTCCTTGGCCGAAAGGAAGAAAATAAACCACAGCCGCGCCGACTACCAGACTAGAAAGGATCACAGCCCAAACACCCCTGTTCATTTTCTGTCTCCTGTGGCCCCGTAAATCTGTTACAAGGCCCGCTGCCCTTCTAGTTTCGTTTTTCTGAGTATGATTGTCAATTGGCACTAAAAAATAAACTATACACCATGCGCTAGACCATCTTCGTCTGGAAGTGGGTATGCGGGAGCTGCTGTCTTTGGCCGGTTTTACAACTATACGGCCGCTTGTGGCGCGGTACTCACCCTAATATATAGGTGCCAGGCGCATACCCATCTCCCAGCCTAAACAGTCCAGCGCATGGTACCTATTTTTTTCTTGACAAGGCAGACGCCTTCGACTATATTGTCCGAGTGCGGACAGCCAAAACCAAAACGTCAAATCGGCCAGCTCTCCTGAACCGGAGGGGAAAAAACCCTTGGCCCAGGTTCAGACGTTTTGCTGTCCGCATAACTTAGTAACAATGTTACCTGTACTTTGGTACTAGATAAATGAGTGACCTAATCGGAATGAACCTGGTGCATGAGATCGTGAAAACCGTGATTCTTTCTGGCCGAGTGATCCAGGATGCGCCGGTATCCATGCTCTTGATCGCCGCACCGGAACGCGGTAAGACTTCGATTGCGCTAGCCCAACCATGCAAAGCAGTATTTGCGCTTACCGATGTGACCGGGAAAGGGATTCAATTACTCTGCCAGCAATCAAAAGAAATCACCCATTTCGTGATCAATGATATGGTTGCAGTAATGAGCCACCGGGCAACCGTGAATCACTTCACCCTCTCCATGCTTAATGCAATGACAGAAGAAGGGATACAAGCTGTAGCTTATCCTTCTGGCATCCAAGGCTTCCAAAATGGCAAGCGCGGTATCATCGCCTGTCTCACTTTAGACCTTGTAAGAGATGGCCGCTGCTGGTGGAATAAAACTGGATTTGCTACACGTATGCTCCCATTCGCATACGAGCATTCTACGGAACTACAAGTTAAGATCAAGGCAGCCATCGTAAGCGGTCAATATGAACGAAAACGCGAAGCCCAAGAATTACTAATTCCAGAACAACCTGTGCACGTTAATTTATCCCGCGATTTTGCCCTCAAGATTCAGCGACTAGCAGACTACAAAAGCAACCAATTGGGAAAGGAAATTGGTTACCGGCGAGGCAAACAATTCCGTTCTTTGGCTCGCGCTCATGCACTCATGCGTGGAACAAAGAAAGCTGTAGTAAAAACGCCGGACTTCGCATTCCTGGAACGTATCTCAGAATACATTAGTTTCACGGAATGTAGGCCATTGTGATTAATGTCTTTCATCTCGCACCCGTAGCCCGGCATGTAATGGAACTCGCCCGGGCAATGGATCGCGGGGACTTTATTCCCGATGAATGCCCTGTTTGTGATTGTACAGATTGTATCCACGGTCACGCTTGCCGCCGTGTACGAGAACGCTCATGTGACTGGATTCTTTGTCCATTCTGCGGCTGCGTAGGAAACCGCGCAATTGCGGTTCCCCCTGCTGCGCCACCCGAACCGTACATTAACGATTACCCAGGAGAAGAAAACTCTATGGATTTGAAAAGCAAACTCCCAAAAGAAGATGGAAAGAAAAGCAAATTCGTACGCCGCCCATTTCTCAAAGATTCGATGGTGCCCAAGACTGGCGCAAAGGTAACCATTGTCGGCGTCCGTGAAGCAACAGAAGGAATGTATTCTGATCTGCTAATTGATCTCAGGTTGGCCGGGAAAGAAGTTACCTGGGGAGTGAATTTCAACCAACCCAATGTCCGTATCCTCAGTGACCGCTTTGGCACGAAAACTGAGAAGTGGTATGGCAAGACTTTCCAGTTACAGCACAAGAAATGGAGTGACAAGACGATTTTGATAGTTGCATGAAACTTTGCCCTTACCATCCCGACAGGAAGCTGGAAATTATTACTGTTCGTTACAAGAAATGCAGTGGGCGAACAGCCAGCTTCCACGTCTGGATGTGCAAGGAAACTGGATGCAAGTTTGTACGGCCATGCAAATATGGCAAGAAAGCAGCAAAACGTTGACACGCTGGATCGTACGGAACGGATTACGATTGTCGTTATTATTCAATCCAGAAGAAGCAGAAATCTTCATTCTACGTTTCGGTTTAAGTCAGTTTTTTGATATCCAGGAAACAGACAAATGGCTACATCATCTAAAAACCAAGCGCTATGAGCGCTACAGAAAGGAACTCAATCATGGCTTGTGACAACTGCAAAGATGTAAAGCCCGGTAAGCATTGTCCAGACTGCGGAGAAAAAAAGAAGCAAGATGCCGGTAACCTAGTAGAAACAGCAGTGGAAAATGTTCTCCGTAAACATGGAATTATCAAACCTGCTGACGATTCCATGGAAGAAGAAGAAACCCTCAGCGAACGCCTTGGAATTGATACCAAAAAGTCCAAGGGGAAGGGTAAATAATAAGTCATGGGACGCAATAGCATTGGATGTACTGTACCTGGCTGTGGCAAACGTCATTGGCCAGACCACGCACACATTACGCACCCCGAAACCGCTACTCTGGAAACCGATCCTGCTGCGCGCATTGTGGGCGCGCAAGATAGCGCGAGTCTCGCTGAACAGGCTTCGCATGATCTAGCAGAAACAAAACACAGAGGAAGACGCCGCCGCGTTCCCGAACTCACGCCCGAACAAATACGCGAAGAAGAAGCGCGCAAAGCGCAATTACTAGACCTCTGCCGGGAACTGGTAAAAGTGGAAGCCACGATTCCGGCCATGCTTCTCAAAGACCCGCGTTACTATGAAATCATTGTGCGCGAACATCTGGAATCCCTGGCAAAATCATGGCAAAATGTAGCTGTTGCCTATGGCGTGGAACTGGCCGGGCCAGTTACTTCGATTCTCGCGCTGGCCATGGTTCATCTATCCGTAGCGCAGCAAACCCGTCAGCGCATCCAACAATCTGACGCTGTACCAGAGAAAACACAATGACCTCTACTTTTGCAACTCTACGCTGCGGGCCGTTTGGCCGCTGGATTATCATTCAAGCAACACAACCCAATACCGCATGGTCTGGATCACGCTGGGTTTTAATCGAAGGAAATATCCAGATTTCCAACTTCGCTACAGAACAAGAAGCCCGCGAACATGCAAAAAGTCTAGGTTTCATCATCCAATGAGTACAAATCTCATTGTCGGCGTCACCGGAAAACGCGGCCATGGGAAAAGCGAATGGGTACGCAGGCACCTAATTAGTGACAATCGTTTATTAATAGCTGATGCCCTTGGTGAACATAGGGATTGGACTACTTCCCTTGATTGTGATCTGCCCGAACAACTTTCCATAATCGCCGCACAAGGCAAAAATGCATTTCGTTTAGCGTGTCCTTTGCCTATAGACGATGAAGAAAAATTGATAGCCATTGACTACCTTTGCCGTGCCGCATACTTGGCAGCGCGTTTCGCAGAAGCACCAGTTACATTGGTTATCGAAGAATGCGATCACCGCGCAGCCAGCACGGCCAACTGGACAAACCCCGGCCTCAATCTTCTTATTCAATACGGACGCCATGGCCCTGTCAATGTAGTCTGGACAGCGCGTTACATGGGCGCAGTATCCAGGCGCTTAACCAGCGAAACCGATATACATATTCTTTTTGCTGTCCATGAACCACGCTGGCTAGAAGCGATTGCAGATCGTCTAGGAGAACAGGCAGCCGAAGAAGCCAGTAAACTCAAACGCTATCATTATCTTAAGATAATTCCAGCCCAATCGCTTATAATAGGAGTAAACGCCGATGGCAAAGAAACGTGGAGACAGACACTCGGTTTCGTGGAAACGGCGCAGCCTAGCAGCGAAGAAAGGCTGGAAGACGAGACGGGCGAGAGCGAAGAAACGCAGCCTAACGGCAAAGAAGGGCTGGAAGACGAGACGAGCGAGAGCGAAGAAACTGAGTCTTAAACAAGAAGAAAGAATCACCGCATCGCAAATACTGAAGGCGCTACGCAATGAAAGCCCCGATCTCGCGCTACACGGTAAAAAAGAAATCGCGGGACGCTTTATCAAAATCACGATCCGTACTCCGAAATACACGCGCACCATTACAGCGGAAATCGTCAAGCGCGGCGATACCATCACATTCAAGAACTGGAAAACGAGGACTAGGAAACAATGAAATCGAAGCCTATCTCGAAGCCACGGCGCAAGGAAAACTCAGAATGCGAGCAGGTTATGTATATAGCGTGCCCGCTCGCGCTGGCAAAACAATGCTCAGGCTCGACTACGATCACTGTAACACCTTTTCTAAAACTGCGCTCACGCGCCGTTCACGTCTCGCTGGCGTGCGAATCCTGCGGATACGTTCGCGGCGAAGTCCTTCGCTTACCGGCTGGCATGTACTGGTATTTTTGCAGGGACACTTCCGGCCAATGGAAAGGATCGCTCTACAAGCAATCCTCAGCAGCGATCCGGCACGTGAGGCTCTCAACTTCCGCCGCGTCAAAGCCCTTGGAGAAAAGGCTGCAATAAAATGGGAAGGGAAACTATGGAACGTATTATTCCAGAAACCAAAAAACCAGCGTATTTCTTCGCACTAATAGAAGTTACCGAAGAAGATATAAAAAACGGCAAACGATTTGATATCAGCCGTTGTCCCGTAGCCCTTGCAATCCAGCGAATCACAGGACTAGACCCCGATCAAATTTCCGTTGGCGTTAGTTATTGCAAAATAGGCAACACGGGGAAAACTATTTTCCCGTTTACCGATCCAATAATCCTCCACTGGATAGAACGTTTCGATAAGTTAATTCCAGTACAACCAATCAAATTCAACCAAGCGATTCCAGAATGGATATACAATCGCATCATAGCGAAACAGAAATGACGCGCTTACTGATACCGCTGTACGATACCCTGGTGGGTGGATCTCCGCTCGGTTTCGCGTGCTGCGCAAACGTCACACCAGGCACAGCATTTAACACGCCATGTACCCGCGTAGTACGCACCTGGCGTGGTGGAATAATGCATCTCAGGATAGTACATGGAATCACACGGCAAATGACATTCCAGTTTCTACCGGGAAACAATAAAAATGAACAAGACAACTAAGACAACCGGACGTGAAGATTGGGAAACACCATGGGATATATTTCGCCGTTATGAATCTGAATTTAGGATTAAAACAGACGTTTGCGCCCAAGCTCATAACACAAAATGCGCTCATTATTTCAGTCCAGAGATACAAAGCCTATCAATCTGCTATTGAAGGCTACGCTACCGTAGTTTGCTTGTTACCAAACGCAACAGATGTAGCCTGGTTCCACGATTATTGCGCAAAAGGAGAAGTGCG
>Ga0247727_10012245_pt1 | contig 14767 bp, 11 predicted proteins | sample WisWelCaveWW1625_FD_202498 | JGI IMG/M metagenome (GOLD analysis project Ga0247727, IMG submission 202498) | Biofilm microbial communities from Wishing Well Cave, Virginia, United States - WW16-25 | ecosystem: Environmental > Aquatic > Deep subsurface > Groundwater > Cave microbial mat | place... | reverse complement strand
CTAAAAGTGAACTTTGTGCCGGAGCCCTCCAAACCGCTCCGACCCCTGCAAACAAAAGATGAATCCAATAAACCATCACGTCACTCACGCATTTTTGAGGTTCAAACGGTTTTTTCTTTTCTTAGTTACCCCTTCAAACATCAAAGTTTTATACACGCCGAGGAGCTTTACATTACCTTGACGCGGGCTACGCTGGATTGCGTTCAGCTATGCGCCAGCCTTTGGGAAACGACCTCATCTTGGGCCAGCTTGCGGGCAGAACAACCATGCTTGGCTTCCCCCGCACGCAACGGGACAAACACCTCTACCTTTGCGGCAGCACCGGCATGGGCAAGAGCAAGATGCTTGAGCACCTTATCCGCCAGGACATCATCGCGTGGCGCAAAAGTCGTTGCGGCTTGCTCCTGCTTGATCCTCACGGCTCGCTCTACGACAACCTCACCCACTGGCTTGCGTGGAGTGAGCTTGACCGCCCCGTCATTCCCATTGACCTGCGGCAGGACGATTGGATTGTCGCTTACAACGTTTTGCGCCAACGCACCATCGCCGACCCTGCCGTGCTCGTGGACAACATCACCGACGCGATGGCCTACGTGTGGGGGCAGGGCGGCGTCAATCAAACCCCACTCTTTGCGCGCTGGGCCGGAAACGTTCTCCGCGCCCTCTATGAAAAGAAGCTCACCCTCGTTGAAGCCGAATACTTGGTTGACCGCGTAGCCAAGCAAATCCGCTACGCCATGACTGCCGACCTCAAAGACCGCCCGTCACGTCAGGATTGGCAATTTGCCGACACCTTGAGCGCCAAAGATTTTGAGGCGCAAATCGGCAGCACGGTCAACCGCCTTCAACGCTTCATTCGCAACGAAACCATGCGCGCCATGTTCGGCCAAAACAGTGTGTCATTCGATTTCGGGAGAGCGTTGGAGGAAGGCGCGATTATTCTCGTCAACCTCGCCACCGAACGGGCGCGCATCTCAAAAACCAACGCCGAACTTTTCGCCACCTTGCTCTTGAGCGACCTCTGGACCGCAGCGCAAGAGCGCGGCAAACGCGACGGCATCAAGCCTTTCTACGTTTATCTCGACGAATTCCAACGCTTCGTCACGCCCACCATTTCCGACAACCTCGACGAGGCGCGCGGATTCGGGCTTCATCTGACGATGGCGCACCAGTTTCCCAACCAGTTGCTTGATCGCGGCGACAGCGGACGGCGGGTCTATAACTCCATCATGGAAAACGCTTCCAGCAAGGTCGTGTTCCACCTGTCGCACGGCGACAATCTCAAAGTCATGGCGGAATGGTTGTTTATGGGCGTGATGAACCCCGACGAAATCAAACACGAACTCTTTTCCACCAAAGTCATGGAGTATCGGGAAGAACTCCGTGAGATTTACGGCGAAAGCACATCGTCAGGACGCAGCCACGGCAGCCAACGCGGATACTCATCCGGCGCAGGGATGGGCGGGACGGATACGTTTTTGGAAAACGACCTTGCGGGCGGCGCGCAAAGCACGAGCGAATCGTGGAGCGAATTCTCGGCGGAATCGGGAAGCGAAACCGAGATGGAATCGCAGAGCACCGGCACATCGAAAAGCACCGTGCCGATGCTTGTTCCCGTGATGGGAAAAGAACTGGCGCACGTGCAATTTCGCTCCCTTGAAGAACAACTTTTCCGATCAATGGCGGCGTTGTTCGATCAGCACGAACGCCAATGCGTCGGCAGGCTGGTCAACATGCGCGCCCCGGTGTCGCTCGTCACGCCGACCGTAAGAAGCACCCCCGCGAGCGAAGCGCGCATCAAACGCTTCCTTGAACGCTGTTACAAAAAACTGCCCTTTGCATTGCCGACCGCCGAGGCGCAAAAACAGCTTGCCGACCGGGCCAAGAATTTCGCCGATACGTTGCTAAAAAAATTCTCTGACGAGCCGACATCCGCCAAGAGACGATTGCATCCGCGCTAACAGATCGGGAATGAAAAGAACCCAGCAACTGCTGGGTTCGTGCATGTGTTCCAGGTAATATAAGTTTTTAGACCTCAGACCCATCCCAACGGCAAGATTTTTGTGCCGACAACAAGCCATTTCTGCGACAGACGCTCTGCGGATTCGATAGAATCCCAACGATACACGTCGCTCCCAACAGCCTGGAACTCAGTATTCTTGCCGATTGCATGTTTTCGTGTCTTCAGCCTAGCGAGCCGCACTCGCTTTGGAGGCTTATTCACCATTGTAAAACTATCTTCGCGACGAGCGTTTTGCAAATTCATTGTTCTGATGTGAGCATCCGCTCACTTGCCCAATAAAAAGCCAGCCCCCAGACCATAGGCACATGCAAGGGCCTGGTGAAAACAGGGGCTGGCTGGCAAAAGCGAAGACGTCAGCCGTCAGCGCCTTTACCGAAATGGGGAAAACCCGTCCGCAAACTGAAACTGGTCGGCAGGCGGATAATCCGTGAAAGGAAGTCGCAAAAGGACTGTGGGAATGATCCCGGGTGGCTTTCCGCGTAATTCTACCATGACCAGATTTTTACCGCAAATTTCCTGCGGCGAAGTGGCGCATACGCTGACCCCCTTGCCCGCCCCCGCAATTTCATTGTATAATCCGCCAACATGAAGCATGGGGAAAATGAAGCTTTTTCGCGGGTTCTGATTGACAAGGCGCTGGAATTCAGCGGCTGGGATTTGCTCGACCCCCATCAAGTCCGCTTTGAGTTGAACACCGCCACCGGGCGGGCTGATTATTTGCTCGGCGGAAAACGCGGGCAACTGGCGGTGTTGGAAGCCAAGCGCGAAGACGTTGACCCCTACGACGCGAAAGAACAGGGCAAGGGCTACGCTGAAAACGTCAGAGCACCGTTCGTCATCCTGTCCAACGGACGCGAGCATTGGTTTTGGAACTACACCCGCAAAGACCGGGACGCCTATCGCATCGAACGCCTGCCCTCGCGCGAAGATTTGGAACGGCTGCTTCTCAAAAACATGCAGCCCCCGCGCCCGTTGATGAGCGAAATCATCGCGCCCGACTATCTCACAAACTTGCGCCCGGACGTGTCCCTCCACCGCTACCAGATCAATGCGATGGACGCGGTTTCACGGCCGTTCGACGAAAAGGCGCTCCGCAAATTCCTCTTGGAAATGGCCACCGGCACGGGCAAGACCCTCCTGTGCGCCGTCCTCATCCGGCGTTTTCTGCAAACCCGCAACGCCGAGCGCGTCCTGTTCATCGTGGACCGCATTGAACTCGCCAAACAGACCCTTGAGGAATTCGATCCCATTCTCAAAGAATACAAGCCCGTCCTCTACAAAACCGCGCGGCGCAGACCCGGCGAATTGCTTGGCTCATCCGTCGTTGTCGCCACCTTGCAATCCCTCATGGTGGACCGCCGTTACCGCGAGGAATTCACCCCATTCCATTTTGATCTCGTTGTGAACGACGAGGCGCACCGCTCCATTTACGGTGACGCCCGCGAAGTCGTTCAATTTTTCCAAGCCACGCGCATTGGCCTGACCGCTACGCCAAAGGCGTATTTGAAGAACGTCAATGTCGAGGAACTTCAGCAGGAAAATCCGAAAGCCCTCGAAGCGCGATTGCTCCGCGACACCTACAATTATTTCGGCTGCCAACCGGGTTTCCCGACGTATCGTTACGACATCATTGACGCGGTGAAAGACCCGGAAGGCCCATTCCTGTGTCTCCCGAAGATTATTGATCTCCGCTCCGACATCACCACGCAGGCGCTGGACGAATCCGGCTGGGCGGTTGTCATCAATGAGCAGGAGGAAAATTTCAAAATCCAAGACCTGGAAAGACGGATTTTCACCCCCGCCCGCAATCGTGTCATGTGCGAGGCGTTTTTGAAGGAAGCGCAGCGCGATCCGGCGGGCAATCTCGGCAAATCGCTTGTATTCGCGGTGAACCAGACCCACGCGACGGCATTGACAAAAACCTTCAACGAGCTTCAGCCCGGCATTGCCGTGACCGTCACGAGCCGGATTGAAGATGCCTCATCCATTGCCAAGGAATTTCGCGACGGCAAACGCACCGAACGCATCGCCGTTTCCGTGGACATGCTTTCCACCGGCTACAACTGCCGCGACCTGCTCAACATCGGCTTGATGCGCCCCATCTTTTCCCCGACCGAATACATCCAAATCAAAGGGCGCGGCACGCGCTTGTTCACGTTCAAAATCCGACACACCGAATACGAGAAGAAGAATTTCTTCATGCTGGATTTCTGCGCGGTCGCCGAATACTTCGAGGAAAAATACGACTACAGCGTTCCCCTCAAAATTCCGCGCGAGAAAAAAGAGCCTAAGCCGAAACCCCCATACCCGCCGCATACCGGCCAGGGCCAACCGATCCACGAGGGCGGCGGTGAGCCACCCGAACCGCAGCCGCCACAGCCGCCCCGCGAAATTCCCACTTGGGAAGGCGTGGACACCCTCGTCAGTCGCGAAGTCACGGTAATCGGGCCGGACGGCGAGAAGGTGGACATTATGACCTTTCGCGGCGGTTACGAACGCGACATTCGCGAGTTCGTCGCGAAAACCCCGGAGCTTAAAACCGCCATCGAAGCCGAGGACGACGATGCGGTTGAAACCATCGTCAACGAGCGGTTCTATCACAAGCCGAGGATGTTCTACTCGCCCGACAAACTCGTTGTGTCCTACGGCGTGCCCGCGAGCACCCCGGCGTTTGTCTATAATGCCGTTGGCCGGAAGTCGCTCCCGACCCGCGACGCAATTGTCGGCGACACCGTTGATTCCATCGCCGCGCGGTTCAATCTCCGCTACAACGAACAGAAATGGCTCGACGCCACCGCGCAGTTGATTGCCGAAGACTCCGGTTCGCTTCAAAAATTCATGGCGGGCGACGTGACCATGTTCAGCGCCAGCCAATTCAACCGGCTTGGCGGCGTCGCGGCGTTGTCCCGCTTCGACACGCGCGATGAAGTCTTTGAGGCGTTGCGGCAGTCCAGCCTTATCCGCCAGTCCTTGCTTGCCAGTTCGCTGGCGGCGTAAACTTTCAACATGGTTTCCGGTTCACCAAACAAAACCAACGGCACGAATTTCTTTTCCTCAGGCTTGCGCCAGAAGGTGGACCAGCTCATGGACATCCTTTGGGCGGGCGGCGTCAACAACCCGATGGATTCCATCGAGCAGATTTCCTATTTGCTCTTTCTCCGGTTGCTCACCGAAAAGGACGAAACCTTTGCTTCGCTCGACAAGAAATACAAACGCATCTTTTCCGGCAAATGGGCGCGTTTTGCGTGGGGCAATTTCGTCACGCTCGCCGGTGACGAACTTTTCGACACGGTTCGCCACGCCATTGAAAGTTTACATGAGCTTCCCGGCTTCACCGACACCGGCAAACTTTTGTTCAGCCGCGCCACGCTCAAAATTTACGACCGCCCGACGCTCCGCGCCATCGTTCAGGGGATTCAGGAATTGGATTTGGCCGCACACGAAGGCCACGACTTCAAAGGCGATATGTATGAATATCTCCTGTCCAAACTTTCCTTGTCCGGCACGAACGGCCAGTTTCGCACCCCACGCCACATCATTGCCATGATTGTGGCGCTGGTGAACCCGCGACCCGGTCAGCGGATATGCGATCCCGCGTGCGGCACGGCGGGCTTCCTCATTGCAGCCTTTGTCCACATCTTGCTTCAACACACCAAACTGGCCGACCAGCGGCGTGGCCACCTAGACGGCTCGATGCTCAAGCCCGCGCAGTGGAAATTCCTTGAAGAACAGGCGTTCACCGGCTTCGACAACGATGCCAACATGGTGAAAATCGCCATCCTCAACCTGTATTTGCACCAGTTGGAACGCGCGAAGATCGAGCATTTCAATCCGCTCACCACCGGCTTTGGCGGTGTGTATCCCGGCCAGCAATACGATGTCATTCTCGCCAACCCGCCGTTCGCGGGCAAAGTGCAGGAAGAAAGCATCCTTGCCGATCTCAATTACAAGCTGAACACCCGCGCTACCGAATTGCTCTTTCTGAAATGGATCATTGACCACCTGACACCGGGCGGACGCGCGGGCGTCATCGTGCCGAATGGCGTGCTCTTCGGTTCAACGAACGCGGCGACCAAATTGCGTGAAATGCTTTTGACCGAGTGTGACTTGCAAGCGGTCGTCAATCTGCCAAGTGGAATTTTCCGGCCTTACGCCGGCGTTGCCACCGCGGCGTTGATTTTCCAAAAGGGCGCGCCGACAAAATCCGTTTGGTTCTACGACCTCACCGCCGACGGTTTCAGCTTGGACGACAAGCGCACGCCCATTGAAGCGAACGACATTCCGGACATTCTCGCCAAATGGCCGACGCGAGAGGAAAGCGCCAACAGCTATCGCGTGCCGATTGAAAAAATCCGCGAGAACGATTGGAGTTTGGCCGCTGGCCGTTACAAATCCGTGACCGCTGAGGCCGTGAACCACGACGCGCCCGACGACATTCTCCGCGAAGTGCTAAAGGTCGAAAACGAAATCGCGCGACGCGGCGAAGCATTGCTCGAATCCCTCGCCCGTCGGACAGGAGAGGGTGAGGGTTCAAAACTCACCGGAAAGAAATGAAACGCTGGCCGACAAAACCTCTGGGCGACATTTGCGAACTCGTCAACGGTGCGCCGTTAAAGCCGAGTGACTGGGATGGCGCAGGCTTACCAATCATCAGGATTCAAAATCTAAACGACCGGACGAAACCGTTTAATTACACGTCTAAAAAGCTCGCCGAGAAATTCCGCGTTCGCTCCGGCGATACTTTGCTTTCATGGTCCGGCACACCCGGAACATCTTTCGGATGCTTTCGCTGGGATGGACCGGAAGGCTGGCTGAACCAGCATATTTTCAATGTCCACTTGAGACCAGAAATTCTGCCACGTTTCTTCATCCATCAAGTCAACTCGAAACTGCAAGAGCTTATCGCAAAAGCTCATGGCGGAGTTGGCCTTCAGCACATCACCAAAGGTGCGCTGTCCGCCGTAACTATCAGCGTTCCACCGCTGGCGGAGCAAGACCGAATCTTGAAGCTGCTGGACGAGGCGGACGAGTTGCGAAGACTACGAGCCCAAGCCGACCGCCGCGCCGCTACCCTCATTCCTGCCCTCTTCCATGAAATGTTCAGTGATGAAACCGCAGAAAGCAGCAAACCGCTCGGGGAAGTCTGCCTAAAAATCACTGACGGTGTTCACATCACACCTACCTACGTGGACGAAGGCGTTCCGTTTCTTCGCGTCACGGATATTCAGGAGGAGGAAATTTCATGGGACAGTGTAAAGCGTATTCCCGAAAAAGAATACGACCAGATTACAAAGCGCGTAAAACCAGAGCGGGGCGACATTCTATATTCCAAGAATGGCACTATCGGCATCGCCAAGGAGGTTACATGGGAACGCCCTTTCGCTCACTTTGTCAGCCTCGCTTTGTTGAAGCCTGATCGAAAGGCTCTGAACCCCACTTTTTTGACGGCTTGGCTCAACGCTCCCGACGCACTTAGGCAGGCGGTCGGGCGCTCAAAAACAGGCACGGTTACAAACCTTCACTTGAACGAGATTAGAAAAATGCGTGTCCCATGCCCTCCGATGGAAACGCAAGTTTCTTTCGTTCGACAGATGACAGAGATTCGCGAGCTTGAAGTCAGCCAAGCCACCAGCCGCACCCGCTTGGACGCCCTTTTTCAATCCATGTTGCACCTCGCCTTTAACGGAGAGTTATGAGCACACGACTCTGAACAAGCCCGTTGCGCAGCATGTGTTCTGTTGCGCGCGACTGTTGCCCGTGATTTAATCAGGCCATGCCACAGAGAAGGCAAAAAATTGCATTTACCGCCGGCAAGCAAGTTTCCAAACCGGTGAAGGTTGCTTTTTACACCAAGGGCGGTGAGAGGGTTGTCTTTAATGCGCGGAAAAAGGTAACTAAACCTGTCCGTGTCGAGTTCTATGCCAAAAGGAAAAAGTAGAACGTTCTACATTGATACCAATGTAGCGCTCGATTACATAACGGCGCGCAACCGGGAGGCGATAGTCGTTTTGAATAAAATCAAGGAACGCGGCTGGAAATGTATCAGTTCCTCTTTTTTCGCGATGGAACTTGCGGACTACAAGAAGGAGAGCTTGTTCGTAATCGAAAAAGCCATGGAGAAGAAATGGGAAATGAGAAAGATCATGCGCGAAATTCATAAGAAAGATTTGAGGCGCGGCGACTTTGATAAGGTCCTCGACTGGTTCGACGATTTCCGAAAGGAATACAAGAATATCGAACTATTCGATTTCTTGAAAACCAACGACGATTGGCAGGTTGCGCAATCAATATCTTTTCAGTCGAACTTGAATGCCCCCGATGCGCTTCATTTAACTTCCGCCATGCTGGGTGCTATCGGCGGATATTGCCAAATAATGATTACGCAGGATAAGCATTTCCTTGAGGAAGCGCGGCGGATTCTGAACGTGAATAAACTCGCCGGGAAGCTTAAGCTTATGACTGTGTCGGAAGTAAAAAAGAAGTTTTTCAGTAAAGGATTTTGATAGCCGCTTGAACGCCTTCACTTGGCGCTGACAGTCTCGGCTAAATTGATATACTCTCTGCATGGCCGCATCGAAAAGCCAAACCGATGCTTTGCAATTTCAAGAGCGCGACGTTGACGTGTTGCGCGATTTGTTTGTGTCGCGGGTGATGACCGGCGCGCACATCGCCATGCTGCATTTCAACGGCAGCGGGGACGCAGCAAAACAACGATTGCGAAAGCTGAAGGCGGCAGGGTTGATAAAAGAGCGACCCAGGCACGTAACCGAACCGGCCATCCTCTTTTTAACCCGTAACGGTTTTGACACGCTACGCAAACGCGGCGTCCTTGCGGAATATCCGCAATTCTCCGCTTCCACACTGGAAAAGCGCGCAAACGTAAGTCGGTTCACTCTTGAGCATGAACTTGAAATCATGGACGTGAAGGCGGCGTTTTCTTCCGCCATCCGAGCAACAGACCGATTCAGCGTTGCCGGGTTCAGCACGTGGCCGTTGCTTTACCAATTTGAAGCGTTCCGCGCGGGACGCGGCAGCGCGGAAGTCATCGTGAAGCCAGACGGCTTCATTCGCATCCACGAGAAGGAAGCGGACGGCGGATTGTCCGAGCACACGTTCTTTCTTGAAGTGGACCGTTCCAGCGAAGTTCAGGACGCCCTTGTTTCCAAGGCCGTCTGTTATCTCGACTATTACCGCTCCGGCGGGTTTGCCGAACGGAACGGCGCACCCCGTTCCGCATACAAAGACTATCCGTTCCGCGTCCTCATGGTGTTCAAAAATGCGGAGCGCCGGAACAACACCGCCGAGCGGTTGTTGCAAAACACCCCGCCGATTCTCACGCAGGTCTGGCTTTCAACCTTTCAAGAAATCACCGCGCATCCGCTTGCCGCAATTTGGATCAGCCCAGCAGATTATCGCGAGGCAACCAAAGGAACACCATTCGACACCCAACACCGCCGCGTATCTTTCGGCTACCGCCGGCAAACAGAGCGCGAGGCGTTAGTTGAAAGCCGAATTAAGAAGCAGCGCCTTTTGCAATAGTCGTTGGCTTCCGCGCACAAAAAAAGCGACCCTCACGGATCGCCTGTGCTTTCGCCTTTCGGTTCGTTCAACGCTCTTTGGGCAGAGCGGAGTTTTTTGGCAGTCCCAGCCAGCCGTTTACGCATCGCTCGTTCCGTTTCGCAATGGGCCACGGCAGCCGTCATCACCTGTCGCATGGCGGCGATTTTATCCCCGCCACTGTTGAGCGCGTTCCAACCGGCTCGCGCCATAAACCCCAGCGCGCGGTTGTTTGACCAACCTGTGCCAGTGGCAAGCTGCGAAACAGCTTGCGACACGTCGGCAGGCAAACGCACCGGAGAGCGTTTGGGTTTTCGGCGGCGACGCTTTTTCATTTCGCGCCTCCTTTCCCGAACATGCCGTTGAGTTCATCGGCGCTGTAATCCGTCGGCTGTTTGTCGGCAGCCAACTTTACCCAGCGCACGAAACGATGCGGCGTTACTTTCAACAGAAAGTTTTGGGCGAATCGTTCGCCCGCCGCATCGCCATCAGGCATGAGCCACACCCTGCCATCGGGCTTCACCAGTCCGACAACAAGCTCCGCTTGCCGGTCGGAACAATCCGCGCCCATCGTGGCGACGACGTGCGGCTGGCCGTTTTGGTGCAGCCACCAAACACCGGTGAATCCCTCGACGACGACCAGATCATCGAGCGGCCCTTGAATTCGCCAGCCGTTGTAGAGAAACAACGTCTTGTGGAATTCAAAGACTTTGCCGTCGCGTTTGCGCGCACCGGGGAAACGGTAGCGCGGTTTGTCCTCGCCAATCGTCGCGTCATCCACGACGCGCCCGGCGTAGCCGACGAGCTTCCCCTCGTGATCGTGCAGCGGAATCGCCACGCGATCTTTGAGCAAACCGCGTGAGCAGAAGCCGAGTCCGAAGTGGGCGATGGTTTCCGGGGAGAATCCGCGACTTGGCAGATACGGATGCGCCTGGTCCAGCCCCTTGAGTTCAAAATCAAGCGGGGCGTTGACCACCACCGGCAGTTCACCTATCCACTCGGCTTTCATCGGCGATCTTGGCGGCGACGGTTGTTCCGGTTGCCCGTTCGCGGGACAAAACCGCTCTTGCAGTTTGAGCGCGACCTTGTGCAGTTCCGCGCCGTCTTTCGGGTCAACCTTTTCCATGCGGGCGGCGAAGTCCAAGAGATTGCCTTTCGCTCCGCAGCCGAAGCATTGGAAGATGCCCTTGTCCAAGTTCGCCGAGAATGACGGCGAATTGCGCTTGCCTTGATGATTCGGCAGGGGGCAGAAGCCGTGATGTTGTCTGCCCTTGATCTTGAGTTCCACGCCGTAATGACGGAGAACCGACTCAAAACTCAGGCTTTGCCTGAGTTCCTTGAAGTCTATCCAGCTTTTCATACATTGCTCCTTTCCAGTTTGGTGCGATTTCTTAAAGAACATCGCTGTTTGCAACTACAATAGGAGACGCCTATTCGGCATATTCTATTACGGCGCAGGGCTTTACATTTGAAGCGCGATATGGTATGCTGGCCGGGAGTAGGTTGGTTCTTTCCAGTCTCGGAACGGTTGGCAGAAAGAAGCCCGTGTGCATGGCGCACGTGGGTTTTCACTGCCAACGAAAGGATCAATGAACACAATTCCGCCCGAAACTATCAGCCCACAGGACCAGGACGATACGGCAAGGCTTATTCGTATGGCTTGCCATTTTCCCAAGACACAGCAGGTTGAATTCCTTTCCATCCTCAATCGGATGCTGGAAGCGAACAACGCAAAAAGCATCAACATGCTGGTCATGTCCCGCCAAGCTCATCGCGTGACGAACCGGATCGCTGCACAACGCGACGCTTACGGACGATTCATCATGGCCCTGATGGAAGCCGGGAGCAAACATGACCCGGAGTTCTTCAAGCCGCACTTTGAAACATTTTGTCGCTTGCGCGATGAATACAACATTCCGCTGCCATCCGAGCCAGAAATCAGAGCGGAAATTCTCCGGCGTTTGGAAAATTGCGTCGGCTAAGTGTGCCGCGCAACCAATCAAAGAACTGTCTCACGACAGTTCTTTTTTTATCTCAAATACTCCCTTCTCATGTCGTTGTAGAATTCGCGCACCCGAACCAGCGAATCGTGTTCCTTATCTCCGTCGAACTCAGGGACGCTGCGTTTTTTCAATTCCTGCCGGGCTTCCTCTAATTCTTCCTCTTCCAACTTATCAATGGCGTGTCGCATCCGTCGTTCATGTCCCACCTGCTTAAAAAATTCCCGAAGCTTTCCGTCGCTTTCCTCGCGCTCGTTCTTCTTCTCGGCAACGGCTTCCAATTGTTTTTCAAGTTTCTGAATAATGATTTTTTGCTCCAATTCCCTGGCGCGATCTACCTTGCGCGGCATGATGATAGTGAAATTGATTTCGTCTTCGATTTTGCCGCTTCGCGAGACGGCAAAGAAACTATAGCGATATTCTTTACCCTCCTCCAATCGCTCAGGCACTGAGCCATTGTCTTCAATTGTGTCAACTACGGCGACACCCTCAAACCCGGTCCGCTTTCCGTTTGCGTCACGAATCGGTTTTGCAAATTCAAAACCTTCTTTGCGATAGCCCTCCAAACAATAATTGTCCCAGCTTCTTTTGAAACTCCAACTGATCTTCACCAATCCAGACGCGGCATCAACCCGTGTCTGGATTTTGAAATAATGCGCCTTTTCTCCGAAATTCTGTTCGGTGCAGGCCGCGCGCAGTTCCTGTTCAATCTCAAGTCTTCTTTTCAGTGCCGCCACCGCGAACACTTCCTCATATTTGCAGTAGCGGGCATCGCCGTTCACGGCTTCCAAGAGTTCCGGGGAGACATGTAGCATAGAAGAATTCCTTTCGATTAACGTTTGATCCCACAATCCCAGTTCGATCTTTTCAAGTCGCGCCAGCCAACCCACGGCTGCGCCGTGCGTCACCAGCGAGTTGCATATTGTATCCTCGGTTTGTTTATCTATTCCCTCAAGAACCTCACGACATTCCTTGATGAACTCCTCGCAGTTCTCATGAACCCTAAACTGGAATTTCTTTCCCCGGTGGCCTACGCATTCACAAAGTAAAACCGCCGGTTGTTCAAGTGGGCCGACTACACTGTCCGCCTTTTTCCAGCCCAAGAGAAAAAATCGGAATCCCCCGAGCACCCGACTCACCACCCGCACGTCCAACGCTTCACAAACCTTGTCGTAGTCTGCCTGCCATAATTTCCTGTCCTGCTCTGCGCGCTTGGCCCGGTAAAGCTCTCCGGTCACCCGATACTCAATTGTGAACCCGCCGACTGTTGGCGCTCGATAGACCTGTGTGAAAGGCACGCAAGGTCCTTGCCCAATCAATTCGCCGCGTTCCGAGGCAGTGCGGTGATCCGGGTCGGAAAGTGTCCCGAGCAATTCTGAGAAGTCATCAAAAAGATTGCCCATTGTTCATCCACCTGTTGATTTTATCCTCCACCACCGTTCGCCCTGTGCTGTATTTTCCCCGCGAGCGGCGAATAATTGATTCACGGCGACGGAACTGCGCCCCCAGTTGGCCGAGCGTCTTGCCAAGAAACGGTTCGCGCTGTTCGCCGTGGACCAAAAGTTTCGCACAAACTTCATGGTTTCCGAGTGCCGTGAAGCAGGTCGCACTATACGTATTGTCAAATTCCCGTTCAAGCACGGAAGCGTCAGCCTGTCCGACGCGAAACGCGATGATTGAACCGACGTTGCCAAACACGGCGTCCCGGATTTCCTCTTTCAGTTGCCGCACGTATTGATGCGAGAGGGTGAGGCACAGCCGGTATTTCCGGGCTTCCGAAAGGATGGACGCAAACGAGTCCGTAGCGAAATTCTGAAATTCGTCTATCACGAGAAAAAAGTCTTTTCGCTCCGATTCGGGCACGTTCGCGCGAGACATGGCGGCGAGTTGGAAATGGGAAACCAGCAGCGACCCGAGCAGGTTCGATTTATCTTCCCCGATCCGCCCTTTCGACAAGTCGGAGATGAAGATTCGCTCGTTATCCATCATGAACCGCGCGTTAATCCGGCTGCGGACTTGCCCCAAGATGTTCCGCAGCAGAGGCGACATCACGAGTTGGCCCACTTTGTTTTGAAGCGGCGCGACCGCCTCGTGCATGAATCGCGAGTCATACTCGCCAAATTCACGCACCCAAAATGACCGCACGAGCGGGTCTTTGACCTGTTTGACGACCCACGCGCGATACCGCTCATCGGAAAGCATCCGTTGAACGCCCAACAACGAGGCGTTCTCACAATCGAGCAGGGCAGCGACTGCGGCATACAGGATGTATTCCGTCCGCGCGCCCCACGAGTCCCGCCAGACATTCTTGAACGCACCGACGATGCCGGAGGCGACGAGGTGCTTTTGCTCCGGCGGCATTGAATCAAGGGGGTTGAAGGCAATGGGATGCTCTTGGTCCGCTGGGTCGAAATAAACGACATCTTCCGTCCGGGAGCGGGGTATCAAATCCAGAACGCTTTGGGCCAGGTCGCCGTGCGGGTCAATGACGCCTACACCGCGCCCGGCGGCGATGTCTTGCACAATCAGGTTTTTAAGCAGCGTTGTCTTGCCCGTGCCGGTCTTGCCAATGACGTAGAGATGACGGCTGCGATCTTCCCCTTGAATACCGAAAAGGAGGTCTTGCCCCCAAACAAACCGTGTCCCGATATGCGCCGTGTGATCTTCGCTCGCCATGGTCCAAGCGAGCCTCTACTCCACAGAGAATCATCCCTGTAATCTTCACCGCTACCCGTGTCAAAGAGCGGTGGCCGGTTATTGGCGACATTCGTTTGTTGCGAGCCGCCAAGGTAATAGAGGCTCGTTTGAACACGAGCCTGCTGGTGCGGTGTTGAAATCCGTGGCGCAAACATGGTGTCGTTTGCGCGAGGCGTCTTTCGCCGGACATGGACGGCTCGCCCTTTCTCGGCCCTGCGGCCTTGAGCCGCCGCGTTCTCACTGGTTTTATAGACGACCTCACGGCGGCGTTATGACAACGCTCATGCACCGGAGAACACGCGTGCGTTCGGCGCAAGCGAACGCACAAAATCTTTGCGTCACGCAAAGATTTTTCTACTGGTTGTGTGTGAACCCGTCGGGAGCGTGAGCGACGAGGGAGGTTTAGGGCGAGCATGGTCGCTAGACCACGCGCAGCCCCGAAGCCCCGCGTGAGCGGGGGAAACCGACCGAAGTCGGGGGTGGGTTGAGG
>Ga0247727_10012244_pt1 | contig 14769 bp, 17 predicted proteins | sample WisWelCaveWW1625_FD_202498 | JGI IMG/M metagenome (GOLD analysis project Ga0247727, IMG submission 202498) | Biofilm microbial communities from Wishing Well Cave, Virginia, United States - WW16-25 | ecosystem: Environmental > Aquatic > Deep subsurface > Groundwater > Cave microbial mat | place... | reverse complement strand
CCCTAATAACTTATAGTCTACCAATGGCTTGCTCAATTGGATGAATTAGTTAAAAAATTTTTCTGACACTGTACTAGCAACGATTTCTTCGACATCCACCAACCTCACATCGCTGTACCAAACATTATCCGGATAAATCATAACATTCGTGCCAATAGAACATTTCCCCAGACATTTCGCCTGGGCCACACGGATATCGGGATGCAGCCCCCGCTCTTTGGCGATCCGCCGCATTTCCTTGAAAATATTTTCCGCCTGATGATCCCCGCAGCTTGGGCTTTCACCATTGCGGTCATTGGTACAAACAAAAATCTGTTTGGAATAAGGTGTCTTTTCTGATTTCATAGCGCTCCTATGATTTATTTAGAATTTACTATTGGATCACACCACCGGTGGTCAAGGTGAAGGTTGTTGTCCCCGTCTGCCCCAAAACCACGGGATTGGCGGTAATGGTGTAACTATAAATAGACATATTGGCCGTATACGTGTAGCCCGTATGTGTTCCCGCAAAATAATCTTTATTTAAATATGGCGGCGTGAGCCCCAGCAAAAGATTTGTCGAAATAGGGTATTGATTATTGACCGTCATATAATCTTCTAACGCCACGGCAATATTTTTTAGCGTACTTTGCGCCACGGCATCACTCGCTAAGATTCTTGCTCGCAATAAATTGGGAATGGCGATGACCGCCAGCAAGGCAATGATCCCGACCATAATCATTAATTCTACTAAGGTAAAACCGGTTTTAGACAATCGCATAAAAATTCTCACCCGAAACTACAAAATCTTAAATGATTTAATCATCTTTTGAACAACGCCCTGATATTTAAGATATTTATCTTCTTCAGCCGTAAATGTTATCATATAAGCTTTCTGACCTTGGATCGTCCAGATCTGTAATAACTTCAATCGAAATCCTCCCTGGGCGACACGGCAAACAATCTTCTGCCCTTTATTCCCAGATAATGTCATCGTCCCGGCTTCCATAATCTGATCACTCGGGATAATGTGTTTAATCTGATTCACAACCGCAGCTGAATATTGTTCTAAGGTAATCTTTTGTCCACCTAAATCCTGGACGATAACACTCAAATTTTCCTGGAACCGGTCGTTTTCTCCTTCTTTATCCGAATTGAATATCACCACCGATCCCAGAATTCCTTCTTGAATCTCCCAGCCCAGCGGATATTTTATTTTTATTTTTTCTCCACTATGTTCATACGTCTTCAATTTCTCAGCACAGCCGACCAACAGGATGGCCAAAAGAAATATCTGAACCAGCGTACCGCCTCTAAAAATTCCCCGCATCTCTCCTCCCCCCCTTATTTTAATCTGTAAAAAACCGCTTATTTCTCTTAACCAAATCAACTAAATATTCACTGGGCTTAAACCGTTCGGTCTTAAACTCTCCTTGCCACTGCTCTAACGCGGTAACAATCTTATCAAGTCCGATGCTATCGGCATAACGCAAAAGTCCACCGCGGAATGGAGGAAAACCACAGCCCATGATCATCCCGACATCCACGGCATCCGGACTGTCAATGATCCCGTCCGCCAGACAGCGGGCGGCTTCATTGACCATAATGTACACCATCCTGGGCAAATATTGGCTGGCATCGGTGAGCCGTTTCTCTTTTGAGTTGATCAAACCATAAACCTTCGGATTCGGAATTCTTCTCCTTTGGTAAAGATAAAAACCTTCCGCCGTTTTCCGGCCGAACAATTTCCGTTCATAAATCTTTTTAAATACATCAACCGGTTTAAACCGTTCGCCAAAGGCCTCTTCGAGAATCAGCAAAACTTTTAAGCCCACGTCTAAGCCGACTTCATCGGACAAAGCCAATGGCCCCATGGGCATCCCGAACGCGGTCACGCGCCGGTCAATATCTTCAATGCGCGCGCCCTCTTCTAAAATCCGGCCGGCCTCATTAATATAACTTAACAAAATACGATTCACCAAAAATCCGCAGGAATCTTTCACGACAATTGGGGTCCTCCCCAGGCGTTTGGCTAAATGCAAGGTGGTCGCGATGGTTTCTTTGGAAGTTAATTCCGTCGTAATAATCTCAAGCAGCGGCATACGATGAACGGGATTAAAAAAATGAAGACCAATCACCTTCGCTGGGTCTTTTGTTTCCCGGGCCATCTGGGTCACGGATAAAGCCGAGGTATTGGTGCACAGAATTGCCTCAGCCGAAACAACCTGGCTCAATTCTCGGAATACCTTTTTCTTAATCTCCATATTTTCAACCACCGCTTCAATAACTAAATCCGTGCTTTTAAAGCCGCTGTAATCAACCGTACCGGTAATCTGGGCCATCTTCGCGTTGGCTTCCGCCTTTTCTAATCTTCGTTTTTGAACCATCTGGTCAAAAATCTTTTTTGCCGCTTTTAGTCCATTAGCAATCGCGTCGTAATTGATATCTTTTAAGCGCACCCAAATTCCCTGATAACTCAAAAGCTGGGCAATGCCGCCGCCCATAATCCCGGCACCGATGACCGCGCATTTCTGAATTGTCTTTGGCTGAACATGTTCCGTCCCCGGAACCGTCCATTTCTTATATTTCTCGGTGAGATAAAATACTTTTACTAAATTCTTAGAAATCTCCGTGACAGCCAATTGACCAAATCCACGAGCCTCTAAACTTAAGGCGCGTGAACGATTGAGCTGACATGTCTTTTGAATTGTTCTCAAAGCTTCAAGCGGTGCCGGATAAAATCCTTTAGTTACCGCCATAACCGATTTGTACGATTCCTGAAATAAGATCGGCCGGCCTAAAAATGTATCTTCCAAAATTTGCTGAAGAATATTTCTCTTTCGGCGAAGTTTAAGGTGGCGTTTTTGGGATTTAATTTCCTCAATAAAATCGATTAAGAATCCCTCCAAACCTTTTTGCGGAAAAAGTCGGTCAACCAATCCAATCTTTAAGGCCTCTTTCCCGGAGATAACTTTGCCGGCTAAGATCATTTTTAATCCCTGCGTCAGCCCGACTATCCGCGGGAGACGATAGGTCCCGCCAAATCCGGGAATAAAACCAAGATTTACCTCAGGCAAGCCGATTCGTACTTTATCATTAAATGTGGCCACCCGGTAAGGGCACGCCAAGGCAAGTTCGCACCCCCCGCCTAAAGCGACACCATCAATGACCGCAATCACGGGAATCTTTAAGTCCTCGAGTTTATTTAATATTTCCTGTCCCAGGTGGGATTTTTTTTCACCATCCTCCGGCCGGGTGATATTTTCGATTTCTTTAATGTCCGCGCCGGCGATAAAAATATCCGGCTTTTTACTCGTGACTAAAACCGCTTTAAGCGACGAATCCTTTGGAATGAGATCTAATATCTTGTCGAGCTCAAGCATGGTTGGGGAGTCCACTAAATTTACTCTCGAATCCGGCCGGTCAAACTCGATAATCCCGATATTTCCCTGTACCCAATAATGAATTGACGGTTGCGTCATTAACTTCTCTCCAAAATGACCGCGGCCCCCTGGCCGCCGCCCACGCATAAAGAAACCAAACCCGTGTTAAGATTTTGTCTTTTCAAATGTTTCAGCATAGTCAAAATCAAACGTGAGCCGGTAGCGCCCACCGGATGCCCCAAAGCGATAGCGCCACCGTGAATATTTAAAATTGCTGGATCAATTGTTCCGGTATAACCTTCATATCCAAAACTTTTGGCGAATTCCGATGACTCAAGCGCGCGCAAACAAGCCAAGACCTGCGCGGCAAAGGCTTCATTAATTTCGAATGCCTGAATATCTTTTAACGACATCCCTGCCTTCTTTAATACTTTTGGAATGGCATGCGCCGGACCAATGCCCATGCGCTGGGGTTCAACACCGGTAAAGGCAAAGGCGCGGACAAATCCTAACGGTGACAATCCCAGTTCGCGCGCCCTTGATTCGCTCATGACCAACAAAGCTACCGCGCCGTCGGTAATTTGACTAGAATTACCCGCCGTCACCGTGCCCGTTCGCCGGTCAAAGAATGGTTTTAATTTGGCCAAGGCTTCAATGGTTTGATTTTCCCGCGGACCGTTGTCGTTTTCAACCGCCGCTTTATATTTTGGGCCGGGGATAACCGGAACAATTTCTTCCTTTAAAATTCCTTTCGCGGCCAAAGCCCGTTGATGACTCACCAAGGCAAATTTATCCTGCTCTTGACGGGTGATCCCAAATTCTTTGGCCAAAACTTCCGCTGTCTGGCCCATGTTTAAACCGCAGACCGGATCGGTCAATCCCAGCTGTAGACCAACTTGAGGTGCTAAATAACCTAAACGCATGCCGGATAAAACTTTTATTTTATCCATCACACTTTTGGCACGGCTTAATTGCGTCAGGATTTCCTGTAAAGTTTTCTGTAAAAACATCGGGATATTGCTCATTGATTCGGTCCCGCCAGCAATGACACAACCCATCTCCCCACTCTGAATTTTTAAAGCGGCGGTCACCACCGACTCAATCCCAGACGCGCAATTACGATGGACGCTAAAAGCAGGGGTCTTACTCGGAATGCCGCTTAAAAGCGCAATCACCCGGGCGATATTGGCCGCGTCCGCTGGTTGAGCGACATTACCAAAAATAACCTCATCCACCCATTGCGGATTTATTTCCGTGCGTTCAATCAATTCGCGTGTGGCAATGCGTCCTAATTCCTGGGCGCTTAAATCATTAAAAACCGTGCCCATTTTACAAAAAGGCGTCCGGACCCCATCAACAATAATAATTCTTTTCATTACTATTTTCCTTACGGTTTAGGCCGGCAATCAACGATGCGTTTTTCTTTAGATGCCGTTTCTAGTTCCAGCCTTTTTACAATCTCTTCAATCGGAAGAAAGATCACGGCATTCGGAGAAACTTCCGTTGTCAGTGATATTTTTCGGCGGATCTCTTCTTCCAATTGGGCACAGTTTGTCCCACTCTTGACACAAACATAAATCGCCAATTCATCAACCTCAAAAGGATCATTATCCTTTTTCCGAATTTCGATTTGCCATTCGGTGACCGCCTCAATGTCCGACAAAACATACGTGAAATTATTGAAATTGACTAAGGTGCCCTTGATCTTGGAAAGTTTGATATCTTGAACATCTGATATACGAATGATATCACTGGAAATCCGCGGAACAGTTCGATGACAATAAGGACACGGCTCATAGGTAATACCCCCTTTAACAAAATCACCCGTGCGGTAACGAATCACGGTGCTGGCCCGAGAATCAATAGGAGTGTAAACCAGTTCACCATCTTCCCCATCGCCCTTGACTTCACCGGTTTTCGGATCAATCACTTCAAAGATTTCTTTATCAGGATATAAATGATAACCGCTGGAAACTCCCGCCGGGGCCGGGCACTCTCCCCACGCGCAGCGCGCCTCGGTAAAACCATAGGTACCAAAAATGGCAACATCATGAGCCCCCATGGCGGCCAAAAGATTCATCAACCGCAGTTTAAAGGAATCGCTTACCTTGGCCGCGCCTAAAGCAATCTTTTTAACAAAACTTAAATCACACCCCTTTTCTTTGGCTATCCTTAAAACATGATAAACATAACTCGGGACACCAATAATCATCGACGGCTTCATCTTTAACAAAGTCCCAACACTGGCCTCAGACGTCATCACCTTGCCTCCGCCGGTACTCAAAATTAAAACATCGGAAGCCAGCCCGCCAAAAACCACCTGCCAAAAAGCCAGATGCGGCGCGTACGGGAACATATTGACCACCCGTTCGGTCTCGTTTAACTGAAACAAATCAATCATTCTCGCGCCTGAAGTATAAAGGTTTTTAATATCATATCCACTATAAACAAAAGGCACCGGCTGGGCCGTTGTCCCCGTGGTAAAGGTAATAAAAATAGGTTTATATTCCCTCCGAATTTTTTGAAGAGCAAACTCCGGGCCGCGCACCATGGAACTTGCCATCAGCCTTAATACTTTACCGATAGACCAGCAGCGGCGGATTTTATCTTTATTAGGATGTAAAATAAAATCCTTAAATCGTTCCGAATCCTGACCAATGGGAATCAAGTCTGCTTTAGAAGTAAAGGGGATTCGCGCTAGATCCTGGATCGTTTTAATTTTTTTAGGGTCAATCTTGTTTTGCTGAAACAGATGACGGTAGTGCAGACTAAACGGATAAACTTGTTCGAGGATAAATTGACGAAGTTTTCTATTCTGAAGTTCTTGAAGCTGTTGTTTGGATAATCGGGACGTATGGGCGAATGGATCCATATCGGTTAGGGAGCCGCTCCTTCCGAGGCATCTTCTTCCTTGGGACCGTATTTTTCAAGAACTTCTTTGATAACGCCCACCAGGACTTCGGTGGTAAAAGGTTTTGAGACATAATCCTCGGCACCATATTGCTGAGCGGCCTTTTGAGGATTTTTCTCATCAATGATTTCACCGCGTTGTTTAGCAACGGGATTGCCGGGAAGCCACTGGAACTGGTCCTTTTTTTTGGAGTAAACCATCTCCCCTTTACCGCTAACAACAATAATAGGGATGTGTTTTGTGGTGCTGTCGCTTTTAAATGCCTTGACGATCTCCGAGCCTTTTCGGTTCGGCATCACATTATCCAGCAGGATCACATCGGGCTTTTCCTGCGCGCATATTTGCTCGGCTAGTGTCGGATCGGTACTGGTGACGACCTCAAATTCTCCGGTGCTTTCTAAATTAGTTTTCACCATGATACACAAATCCGGTTCATCATCAATCATCAAAACTTTCCGCTTATCTGACATAGGCCTCCCCACCTTTAAAATGGTTGATTGTTTTTACACCCCAACTTCTCATTAATCGTATTTTCCCTCGAAGAATTACAAAGTGATTATAACAAACATCACAAATCACATACAGCTATAATTATGAAATTATGGCGTCACATCAGCATCAATGGTCAGCATGACCGTAGGATTTTCCGGGTCATTGCTGGTGATAGCCAGGGTTTCATGCAATGGTCCAAGATCAACAAGGGGATGTTCCAGGTCAACCAGAAGATTAAGCGTTGTCGACTGCCCGGGAGCCAGATCAGTCGGGCCATTAAACGTGGCTGATATACATCCATGTGAAGGCGTCAACTCACCGATCACCAAGGACGCTTTGCCTTTATTCCAGATGGTAATTTTACCGGCGACTTGAGCGCGGGGCCGCGGCGTTTCCGCGATATGTGATTTTCGATCCTTCCAGGTAAACTTTCTTCGGGGAATCGGCGGCGGGGTCCGGGACACTGAGCCCAGATGATAATTGAGGCTTTCGAAAACAATGCGCGGCTTAGGCATTTTTGACTCTTTGGCCGATCTTTGTTTCACTATCTTCCGGATCTCATCATTAAGAATGGAATTCGCCGAATACCGCCGGGCAAATTTGTAATAGATATCGTCTTGACTCAATGTTTTCCCAATTAAAACATCAATATAAGCTTTTCTGATCTGCGCTTCATAACACTGCTCCTCGGACAATGGTTTTCTTTGCGCACATCCCCCCGTAACATTCTGATAGATCTCCGTTTTCAGGTCTTCTGGCTGTGTCCAAAGGACCTGCGGCCACAATACTATATTCAAAATAATTACGTTGATAATATTTCGTAAGTGCATTGCTTTTTAAAAAATAATATTTGCCAGTATGCCTAAAATTAAAACTTGGGGAACGGCAATAATGGGCAGCCAAAGGGCGGTCTTGCGCCCCACATTATGCCATAAAAGACCAATCTCGGTATAATCGGTGACCACACCCGCCATTAGAAAAACAAAACTATTTCCCAGGGCACCGGTTTGTCGAAACAATTCAAAGGCCAAAGGCGCTGTCCCCTCTGAGCAGACCTCAATGACGGTCGCCACCAACAAGGTCACCATTAACCCTAATGCCGTCGGTCCCATGTAATGTCTTAAAAAATCACTGGGGATATACGCCCCCGTCAAGCTGGCCAGTCCGATACCAATTAAAATCCACCACAATACCATATTCCCCAGACTCACCGCTCCCTGAAAAATCCCATGGGCGTCTTTTTGAAATTGTTCCATCGTTAACCGGTATCCACGGAAACGCGTCTTTAAATCTTTTATAATAGAAAAATTTTCCTCGGCAAATTTTGTATTCGGATTTTGTTCCACCCATCCTTTATGCTCCAGGAGTTGAAAGATCAATCCCGTGTTAATCGCAATCACAATCGCGGACAAAATAATGTACATGGCCTTCACGATCCCAAAAAATCCGATCAAAATAAGTGTCAGCGGCAGATTCGCCCAAGGACTCGACAATAAAAAGGCCACTACCGATGGCGTGGACGCCCCCTTTTTATGTAACTCGATAGACAAAGCCAGTATGCCGTGACTACAAACACTCATCAAAGATCCCAACCCCACCGCGTAAAGAATGGTTCTTTTCCGAGGTTTGGCTAAAGCCGTCGAAATATATTCCCGGGGAATAAAATGATCCACGGCCCCGCCTAAAATGAGCCCCAGGGCTGTGGCCCACCAAATGGTTCGCGTATACATCAAAAGATTATTTTTAAAAGGAACCAGAAAAGAAAAAACATACGACAGAAGATACAGCAGGAATAAAATCGCGGCGGCAACGACCACTTTATTTTGATACCAAACCCATCGATTGGCGGAGGTCGTCTTTAGCACCTCGGATTCGGGAATATCCTGTTGTACGGCGAATTTTCGCAGACAAGATTCACTACAAAAATAAAAGGCCTGTCCTTTTTTTGTCAGCCGTAATTGTGATTTTTCACTGACATTCATCCCACAAATTGGATCTGTTGCCATGTCCCTATTATATTTTGTGGCGAAAGATTTGCTAAAGGTTTTTATTTCTTTTTTCGGTGGTCTGGTACTTTCTTAAAGGAATGAGCCGCGGGCTTATCGGCAAGGATGGAACAATTTCTATGCTTGGAATGAACTAAAGCAGCCGGCAACTGGCTGTCCTCTTGGGCAATTGCTTTTAGAATGGCCGTTTTGCTTTCTCCGGTGACCAGGAAGACAACTTCCCGGGCAGAATTAAGTACGGATAAAGTTAAACTAACACGTTTGTACTTTAGGTGCGACAGGGTAACAGGAATAACAAAACGATCAAAAGGGTCAATGAGATCCCCCTGGAATAATGAGGCCGTATGACCGTCCGCTCCTATTCCCAGGACAACAAAATCAAATTCCGGTACATCACCTTTAGGCAAAGAAAAAAATTTTCTTAGTCGGCCTTCATAATTTTTGGCTGAATCCCGTGGTTTCCCTCCGCCAACAAAAACAGGATGAATATTAACCGCGGGGATCGTTATATGCTGGATCAATGATTCACGAATCAACCGATAATTGCTTTCTTCATGCGAAGAATCCACAAAACGTTCATCCACCCAAAAGATATGTGTTTTCGTCCAAGGAAGATCAGGATGTCGCGCCAACTTTTGATAAAAAGCTACCGGTGTTTTTCCACCGGATAAAGCGACCGTGAAACGGCTGTTTTGCGCGATGGCCTGTTGAGCCGCCTCCTGCCACTGTTTGAGAGCGGCTTCACAAAGACTGCGATGGTCATCAAAAATAAATATTTTTTTAGGAGTTTTCAAAAGTAAGAATCAGCCCTTCCTGCCGGAAGACAGGGGTGTCACGCAGAGACTTTTCGATTTGATTTTGATGGAGTCTAAAAGTTCGTCGAAAGATTTTTCGAACGCCGCCACGCCATCGGTCAATAGCTTCGCGCAAACTTGATTAACGTCAATACCCACGGCCTTTAAATCATTAAAATTTTTTTTTGCCTCCTTAACATCGCCGATGAGGGCTTCCGTGACAACACCATGATTCAAAACAGCGTTTAAAGTATTTTCCGGAAGCGTGTTGACCGTTGGCTTCGATATCAACTCCGTGACGTATTTGATATCGCTGTAAGCTGGATTTTTGGTGCCTGTCGAAGCCCAAAGAACTCTCTGAGGCTGAGCATGATTTTTAAAAAGAGCTTTAAATGTGTTGGCAGCAAACAGCGTTTGAAATTTTTCGAATATCAATTGGGAATTGGCGACTGCGGATTTGCCTTTGAGCGCGGGCGACGCTTTTTTTTCATCGAGCAATTTATCAATGGTCGTATCAATACGGCTGACAAAAACACTGGCCACCGACCGCGTTCGGCTGAGATCTTTTTGCTTCTGAGCGAGCCGGTCCATCCCTTTAAAATACGCCTGAGCTGTTTGGTCATACTGCTCCAAAGAAAAAATCAAGGTCACATTGACATTAATACCATCGGCTAAAAGTTCTTCGATGACCGAGAACCCGGCCTTTGTCGAAGGAACTTTAATCATGACATTTGGCCGCTGGACTTTTTGAAACAACCTTTTTCCCTCTTTAATAGATTCATCCGTGTTCATCGCCAGCTTCGGGTTGATTTCTAAAGACACATAGCCGTCCAAGGCATCCGTTTTCTCATAAACATTTTTAAAGGCATCGCAGGCTTCTTGAATATCACGAATGGTCAATTCATCGTAAATCTCAAATGTATTTTTCCCGGCCTCCAGCAATTTGACAATCTTCGAATCGTAATCCTTGCTCGTGCTGATTGCCTGGTTAAAGATCGTCGGGTTGGAAGTCATGCCGCGCAGTCCTGAATCAATCAAACTTTTAAGCCTGCCTGTTTCCAAAAGAGATCGGCTGATATAATCCAGCCAAATGCTCTGGCCATAGTCAGCTAATTGTTGGATGATTGTTTTAGACATTGTAAATCTCCTTTTACCGTCTTATACACCTACGAGGTGTCGTTTGAGATTATCTCGCGCGACACCTCGTAGGTGTGATCGGTCATCATTTCTTACGATTTATTGCTCTTTTCGCCGCCGCAACGATATCCACATCCATTAAGTGATATTTTTTCAGAAGTTCTTGCGGACTGCCTGATTCGCCAAAGGTATCATGGACCGCTACCATTTCCAAGGGCACCGGAAATTCTTGGACCAAAACTTCGGCGACCGCGCTGCCTAAACCGCCATACATTTGATGCTCTTCCGCGGTCACGATCGCTCCGGTTTTTTGCGCTGATTCTACAATCAATTGTTCATCAATCGGCTTGATAGTGTGCATATTAATAACGCGCGCTTCGATATTTTTTGTTTTTAATATCTCGGCGGCTTTCAGGGCTTCGGAGACCATCATCCCACAAGCGATGAGCGTCACATCTTTGCCTTCCCTTAAAATGTTCGCCTTACCTAAAATAAACGGATCAGAATCTTTCGTCAGGATTAGAGCCGGCGCGCGCCCCGTGCGCATATACACCGGACCATTGTAAGCGGTAATCGCCCGCGTCGCCTTTTTGGCCTCAATAAAATCCACCGGACACACAACCGCTAAATTGGGCAACACGCGCATAATAGCAAAATCTTCCAGACACTGCGCGGTCGCACCGTCTTCACCGACGGTTAACCCCGTGTGCGAACAGACAATCTTGACATTGCGATTATTGTAGCAAACATCAATGCGGATCATATCGTACGCGCGATTGGTTAAAAAAACCGCAAACGAACAGGCAAACGGAATAAAACCATGAAAGCTTAATCCTACCGCCGTGCCCACCACATCCTGTTCAGCAATACCTAAATTAAAAAACCGGTCGGGGATTTCTTTTTTGAAATATTCGGCGCGGGTGGCATCTTCCAGATCACCGGACAAAACCACGATCTTTTTATTTTCTTTACCGATGGCCACCAATTCCTTTCCAAAACCATCCCGTGTCGATAACATCTCGCTCATGATGTCTTCCCTCCGCTTAACTCAGCTAAAGCGGCTTGAAGTTGATCTTTATTTGGCGCCTTGCCGTGCCAGGCGGCTTGTCCTTCCATAAACGAAACTCCTTTACCCTTCACCGTGTTCGCGATAATCACCGTCGGTTTATTTTTCGTGATTTCAAAAGTATCCAAGGCTTTCATTAACTCTTCAAAACTATGCCCATCTACTTCAATTGTATTCCAGCCAAAGCTCTTCCACTTATCCGCGAGCGGTTCCAAATTCTTGATATCATTGACCGGGCCGTTCTCCTGAACTTTATTATAATCAACAATGGCGCAGATATTATCCAGTTTGTAATGCGCCGCGGTCATGGCCGCTTCCCAAACCGAACCTTCCTGGATCTCACCGTCACCCATAATGCAATAGGTCTTTAAACTTTTATTAAGCATCTTAGCGCCCAAGGCTATCCCATTAGCAACCGAAAGACCATGTCCTAAAGAACCCGTGTTAAATTCTACGCCGGGGGTTTTAAAATGCACATGCCCCTGCAGGCGCGTGCCTAATTTTCGAAAGGTTTTTAATTCCTCTTTTGGAAAGTAACCGGCATTGGCCAAAGTCACGTAAACGACCGGCGTGCAATGCCCCTTGGACATGATCAACCGATCCCGATCAGGCCACTCGGGGTCTTTGGGATTGTGTTTCATCTTGTAGAAGTAAAGACTGATAAGAATTTCAACCGCTGACAAGGAACCTCCGGGGTGGCCGGAGCCGGCGAGGTTGAGCGTTTCAAGAATTTCTTTGCGGAATTGAAGGGCTTTAATCTGTAAAGAATTAATATCAGCTTTTACCGGCGACACAATTTTCTCCATAATTTTTGCTATCGTTCTTTACGGTTATAAACCAACGGATATTTTTCAGGATTACTCAGTGACTCAATGTGTAAATCTATATCCAAATCCGGCCAGCGAAGATGAAAACCGTGCAGCAATTGAACATTGTGAATTTGACCGACGGTCGCCTTTTCAAACCAGGGAAACTTCTCATAAGTCAAAAAATATTCAGTTCCTTTGAGCCACAACCAAATACCATGGGTTGAGATTTGGGTTACCTCAGCCTTTGAAGAATTTCTTCCAAGCTCTTTTAATTTCATCTTTGTGCTCCTCAATCACTTTTTTGATTTCGCTTAGTTGTTTTTCAGAAAACCGGTACGATTCTGCTAAATTAATGACTGGCTCTAACCAAAACTTGGCTTCTCCATCCGGCGAATAAACATGAACGTGGATACGAGACTCCTCGCGCGCAAAAAAATAAAACTGATAATTTTTATACCGAAAAATGGTTGGACTCAATGACTCTCCATCTTTGTTCCTACGGCAAAAGGCCTTTGTCGCTCGGGATTCACTTTTGCTCCGCAGATGCGGAGCAAAAGTTCATGGGCCATGCAGGACTCGAACCTGCCACCCTCTGATTAAGAGTCAGATGCTCTACCAGATGAGCTAATGGCCCGAAGTTACTTAACTCTTTGCATTTATGTTTGTTACAATAGCCAAAGCTTTTTCAATAATTGGCTCTTTGTGTTCTGGTGTCCAAATAGTGTCCATCCGCTTGTTTAAAATATCAACTGCCCGCTTTTTATGATTGGGAGATAGGTGAGCGTACCTTTGAGTCATTTCAATGGACTTATGCCCCATCAGTTCCCGTACAGTGTTTAAATCAACCCCGCTCATCACTAAATGTGAGGCAAAGGTATGTCTAAGATCGTGGAAACGGAAATTATTTATACCAGACTTAATAAGTGCTGTAAAGAAGGATTTCTTAATATCTCCGATAGGAGACCCATCTTTTTTATAAAATACATACGGACTCTGGGGATGTTTGCGAGTACGGATTAAGGCTGTCTTGACCTGTTCATTAATGGGTTGTTCTCTTTTCTCTCCGCTTTTGGTATTTAACAAATAAATGACATCTCGCTTAATATCAACATCACGCCATTTCAGGTTTAGAATCTCCCCTCGTCGCATTCCCGTATTTAAGGCAAGAATAACAATGGGCTTAAGATGTTGACGGCAATTAGCCAGCAATTTAACGATTTCTTCTTTTTCAAGATAGCGGAGCCTTTTGTTATCTTCCTTTAGGAGCTTCACACCTTTGACAGGATTACTGGTAGCTTTGCCCCAGTGATAAATAAACTCTTCAAACAAATCAGGTTTCTATTGACCGTGGCCGGGGCAACTCCTTTAATGATATGTCTTTCCCGCTTGGGTGTCTCACTATATTTTTTAATCGTTTAAGCTTGAATTCCTCAACCATTTTAGGAGTGACTTCATAAAGGTATTTCCCAGAGAAGAATTCCTTAAGGCGGTTAATATTATTTTCATCAGACTTTTTCCAAGATTTATTATTAACTTTGGAATGTAATTCGAGATACTCATCAGCAAAATCTTCAAATTTGATTTTAACTTCCTTCTTTTTATCAAGAAATTTTCCTTCGGCAATTTCGACTTTTCGCTTCTGATATGCCAATTCAGCTAATTTTCGGCTTGTACCCACCTTCTCCCGCTTTCGGTTGCCGTATGCGTAATACTCCATAAAATAATTGCCGTCACTCGGATTAATTTTAATGAGGTATCCGCACTTCTTACAGTTAATCATCCGTACTTTTTCAGGATAGATATTATGATCTTTTTTACAACTGGGGCAATAAACTCGATTAAAGACAGCCATTATTATTCACCCTTAACTAACTTCTTAATTTTCTCGACGTCTTTCTTAAACCAATAACGATAATTTCCCATAGGTGTTCTCTGGGCCGGCGGGATTTTACCAGTCTTTTCCCAGTAAAAGATAGTTGCTCGCTTTACCCCCAAAACCTTTTCTAAGTCTTGTATGAAATACTTGTCTTCCATACTTTATATAGTTTATACTGTTAATATTGTTATGTCAATCAAAAATTTTGCGTGGCCTGGGCGATTTGGGTACATCGTATCCATGGTAAAGGCTTTGGTCAAGTAATGATTCCAATCTGATGGGAGGTAAATTTAACACTCCTTCATCGACATCAGGG
>Ga0247727_10012243_pt1 | contig 14770 bp, 14 predicted proteins | sample WisWelCaveWW1625_FD_202498 | JGI IMG/M metagenome (GOLD analysis project Ga0247727, IMG submission 202498) | Biofilm microbial communities from Wishing Well Cave, Virginia, United States - WW16-25 | ecosystem: Environmental > Aquatic > Deep subsurface > Groundwater > Cave microbial mat | place... | reverse complement strand
GCATGGTCGCCAACCGCAAGCAGTTCGGCAACATGCTCTATGGCGTCGACCACCTGCCCGCCACCTACGACCGGGCGCATCAGGCCTTCACCAGGGGCGAGCCGGAGTGGGGCGCGCATCTGGCCGACGAGCTCACCCGGCTGATCAATCTGCACGACGCCTCGACCATCGCCGCCGTCATCGTCGAGCCGGTGGCGGGCTCCGGCGGCATCCTGCCGCCGCCCAAGGGCTACCTCGAGAAGCTGCGCGAGATCACCGCCAAGCACGGCATCCTCTTGATCTTCGACGAGGTCATCACCGGTTTCGGCCGGCTCGGCCACTGTTTCGCCTCGGAGCGCTACGGCGTCACCCCCGACATGATCACCTTCGCCAAGGGCATCACCAACGCGGCCGTGCCGATGGCCGGCGTGATGGCCTCCAAGCGCATCTACGACGCCTTCATGACCGGACCCGAGCACATGGTCGAGCTGTTCCACGGCTACACCTACTCGGGCCATCCGCTGGCGGCGGCGGCGGGCCTCGCCACGCTCGGCATCTACAAGGACGAGGGTCTGTTCGAGCAAGCGCTCAAGCTGGAGCCCGCCTTCGCCGACGCCATGATGAGCCTGAAGGGCGAGCCCAACGTGGTGGACATCCGCACTGTCGGCTTGCTCTGCGGCATCGACCTGGAGCCCCTTCCCGGCAAGCCTGGCCTGCGCGGCTACGAGGCCACCGAGCGCATGTATCACGATTTGAATCTCTACGTGCGCGTGTCCATGGACACCCTGATCGTGGCGCCGCCGCTGATCTCGACCGAAGCCGATCTTGCCGAGATCCGCGATGGGCTGGCCAAGGTTCTGAAGGCGGTGGCGTGAGCAATCCCTTCCGCGCCCGCCTGCACGTGCCGCACTGAGTATGCCCAACTCTCCGCCGCCGACCCCGGCCGCACAACGCGGTCGGAGCGTCTCGGCTTTGGGCTCCCAACGGAAAGCTGGTGATAGGCGCCTCGGCGCGGTTGCTTGCCCGGCACGCAAGCGGAAATGCTTGTCATAGCGATTCGTTCTCGATTCATCTGGTAGGTTCGCGATGACACAGCAGATTGCCACGCCGGAGCCCTTCTACGTGCGGCTGGGCGACGCCTTCGTCATTCTGTCGGCGACGCTCCTGTCGCTGGCGTCGGGCGCCTGGCTCATCGCCCGCTTCGGATTTGAGCTCTCCGCCGCAATCCTGGCGGCGCTCGGCACCTATTGCACGCTGCTTCTGCTGCACCTGCTGGTGCGCCGCCTGCTGCAAGCCGGCGAGGCGGACAGCAACGACCTCGGCGACAGCGATGTGCACTGGCAGAGCGGGGCCGCGGCGTTCGAGTCGGCGCTGGCCCGGCACGCCTCCGGCGCTGAACGACGGCCAGTGCCGGACGACGTGCCCATGCCTCGCTCCCGCCCCGGCGCCTGGCCCGAGCCGCTGCCGATGCCCGTGACGGAGGAACCCGAGGCTTCCCAGGCCTTCAAGTACCGCCCCTCGCGCATCCCCTACTTCGAGAGCGGCGAGAGCGCGGAGCAGTCGGGCCAGCCCGCCGCCGAGCAGCGCCAGCCCGAGACGCCTCCGCGGGAGTTGCCCCCGCCGGAGTTGAACGTCGAGGTCATCCAGGACCTGATCAAGAAGCTCGCCGACGAGCTCAACGGCCCCCCCAACCGCGACGCCAACGCCGAGGGCGCGCCGGCCGGCGCGCCGGAACGCATGATCAGCCACTCCGTGGCAGCGCTCGACGCGGCCGCGCGCGCGATGCGCACGCCTCCAGCCGGCCCGGCACTGGAAGCTCCCGCCGGCACGCGCAGCAACATGCCGGACTGGTGGCCCACCGCTTCGGCAGGGTCGGAGGGGGGCGGTCCGCCGCCGCTCGATCCCCAGCTGGCGCGCATTGCCGAAGCGATCGTGGCGGAGCGCTTCGAGGTGCTGATCGAGCCGATCCATGCGCTCGCCGAGGGGCGTCCGCGCCACTACGAGGTGAGCATGCGGTTGTTGACCGCCGACGGCGCCGCGCTGGAGCAGGCCGACTATATGCGCACCGCGCAGTCCTCCGACCTGCTGGCGCACATCGACGCCGCCCGCATGCTGCGCGCCGCCCGCGTCGCCCGGCGGCTCGGCGAGCGCGGCCGGCAGGGGTCGGTGCTCGCCGCCATGGCCGGCGATTCGATCACCGACAACGGCTTCCTCGATGCCGCCGCGCAGGAGTCGGCCAACGACGGACACATCCAACTGGTGCTGTCGTTCTCGCAGGCCGATGCGCGCAACTTCACGCCGGCGCATGCCGAGGCGCTCGGCACCATGGCCGCCAGCGGCTTCGGCTTTGCGCTGGAGGACGTGACCGACCTGGAGATGGATTTCGCCCGGCTGAAGGCGATCGGCTTCGAGTTCGTCAAGCTCGACGCGCAGGTGTTCCTCGACGGGCTGCAGGCGCCCGGAGGCTGCGTGCCGGCCTCCGACATCTGCCGCTACCTGTCGGAGTTCGGGCTCGCCCTGATCGTCGCCAGGATCGAGGACGACTGGCTGCTCGCCAAGGTGATGGGCTTCGGCGTGCCGCTCGGCAAGGGCACCCTGTTCGGCGGCCCGCGCCTGGTGCCCGAGGTGGTGGCCGCGCCCGGAACGGCGGCGGCTTGATGTCGGGCGGCGGCGCGGCGTAGAGCGCAATATGGCGACAGCCGCATTGCGCCGATCCGCGTCAACCGCATTGTGACTTCGACAGAACGGGAGCATCTGGTCTGCTGGTTCTTGACGCGACGGCTGTTCATGGGGTGAGACCTGGCAGCCGCTCCCAGATGCGCCGATCGTGCGCGGGAACGACAATGAGGTCCGGCATTGCCCTCTTCAGCGTGTGAAGGCGAACCAGCAGGCCGCGCACCTTCTCCGCATCACTATCGACCAGGCTGCGTGAGAGCCAAGGCCGCTCGGCCGGCAGCTCGATGCCCTCGATCTGCCAGGCCGTGTCCCCCACCAGCACGTAACGCTCGCCGCTTGTGGTCGTGATGAATGCAAAGATCGACCCTGGGGTATGGCCGGGCGCAGGGACGAGGACGATGCTCCCGTCACCAAAGAAGTCATGGCTCTTGTCGAATCCGAGATAGGGCCCGCCGCTGAATTCATAGACGCGGTAGTCTTGCGTGCCGATCTGGCGGGCCAAGGCCGTCAACGTATGCCCGCTGTGGATGAACTCCAGTTCCTCCTTGTTGATCCACACGGGAACTCCGCGCAAATCTTCGAGGCCGCTGACGTGATCCCAGTGCGCATGTGTGAGGATCACACCTGTCAGGCTCTCGGGCGAGATGCCGGCGGCCGCCAGCTGCTCGGCGACCGTGCGCTCCTTCTCCACCCGCGACGTCTGCCGCATGAGCCAGGGCATCGTGCGCAGGTGCGCCTCCACATTCCGCCCGAACCCCGCATCGAAGAGCACACGGCCGCTGGGGTGCTCGACGAGAATGCTTCCCATGCCGAACACCCGTTCATCGGCGAAGCTTCCACCCCGGAAGGCCAAGGCTGCGCGTGAGTGCATCTTGCCGGCGAGCACCGCTTTCAATCTCACGCCCGCCGGCACGCTCCGGGCCGGCGCTGCGATCGGCACTGCGGAGGGTACGGCCAGCGTTTGGGGCAAGAACGTGATAGCCAGCGCGGCTGCCGCCCCCAGCAGGATCACACCGAAAAGCAGGAGAAATCTTTTCACTGGCGCCGCGCTCCTCTTAGGAGGGAGAGGGCGTCGAGAGCACTTGCTCCGGACCCCGGCGCTCTATTCCGGCTGACCCCTGCGCCCGCCCGATCAACTTCGTTCCTTCTCGAATCTCCAGATCGCCGACCAGGGTGTTGATGATCCTGTCCCCTAGATCGCCATAGTCACGCCCTGTCCCGATCAGGGTGATCGCCTGTGCGCCGGGGCGCCGTATCTGAATTTCAAAACTCTCCGGGGAGCCTTTGACCTGCGCGCGATTGAAGGGCGCCATTACAAGCTGCTGCTTGCCGTGTTCACGAAGATAGAGATAAGCCAGCGGCAGCCCGACTGGAATACCCCACGCCGCAGACCGTATGACGAAGCATTCTACAGCGATTCCGGGCTGGTCGAACTGGCTGGCTGACACCCACCACCACTCGGAGGGAAGCTGGCGCCCCCAGTAGTGACAGACGAGCCCCGGCGTATTTTGGAACGCGACATGATGTTCAGCATGGCGAACCCAGCCTGTGAATGTCGCCAGCGGAGCGCTGACGCCCAACAGGTCGGGCATGCGCAACAGGCGGGCCGGGAAGATGTCAGGGGCGATCCAGTCTGCACCGGGGTCGATATCCAGCTCCCATGCTACCTCGCCGAGACGACCAGCCGTGCGCCGGGTGCTGAGACAATCGTGTTCATCAGGCATGAGCACGGCCCGCTTTTCAAAAAGCACTTCTCGCTTGTGCGGCGAATGGATGCTGACCCGCAGCCAGTGCTCGTTGGCCCGGCGGCGCGCGATCCAATCCACAAGCAGCGCCGTCGGCCCCGCGTTGACCTTGAAATACCAGTATTCAAGGGCGGCGGAAGGATGCGGAGACAGCATGGTTTGTGCAGCTGTCAGTGACCGCATGCCCTCCGGCCTGATCGACAGGCTGGTTTCGGCGGAGGTCGTCGAGACGCGCGTGGTTGACATGGATTAGCTCCTCAATCTGAACTGTCTTTCATCTGGCCGAGATCGACGTTGTGGCTGGGTTCCCCCGGGCGACTTACAATTTCAGCGACGGCGAGCGTCTCGTCAGGGAGGTCGCGAAGTGAGCCGGTCGTGCATCAAGGGGCGTAGCACTTTCCTGCGGGGCTGCACGCCATCTGCAGGGAGGCGCAGTCGTCGACTGATGTACAACTCGTCATACAGGCGACATGCTGATCGAGCATCCGTTGGCAGCCATAAGGATAACAATTGATGGTTGAACCGTTCGGAAGATGCCAAATGTGCCCATCGGTACAGATAGGCTTTTGCTTCAGTTTGTAAATCTCCGCTTTGAGGGCAGCGTTCTCTGATTTGAGCGCATTCAAGTCGTCATAACATGTGACGTAAAGTTGTCTCTGAGCCCCCCATGCGCCTTCACAACACTGAAGCGTCCTGCAAGCAGTAAGGCGTATCTCACGGCCCGGCGGTGCGGCTGTGAGCCCCGCCGGGGGCATGCGACGTGCAAGCCCATCATCGGACGACAGCTCGGCTTCCAGGCGCGCCAGATGCTGTCTGCTGCGGGCGATGGAGGCGTCGTATTGTTGGATGGTGGCGTCCCTCTGGGCCGCCAGCTGCTCGACTTGCATCTTGAGCTGCTCATGCCGGCGGTTCACGTCGCGAGGCAGGCGCAGGTCCCCCTTCTCGACCGTCAGCGATGCGAGCGCCGCATTGGCCTTCCCGATGGAGGCGTCGTACCGCCGGACGGCCGCCCCCTTCTCGGCGGCTAGCAGCTCGACTCGCATCTTGACCTTCTCCGCATAAGCGCGCAGGTCCTTCGTCGTCTGCAAATAGCTCTCGCGCAGCACCTCTTGCACCAGCGCGTTCGGATCAATCGCTGCCCCGGCTGTCATGTCTGCTACCGGTTTGGGAACTCCAACGCCTGGAACAGGAGCTGGCGATGCCGGCACAGTTGAGCCTGGGGGTGCGGCTGGGACAGCCGGTGAAGCGCATTCGCCACGTGACCGGGGACGTTGCGGTATTGGCCCGGCGGGCAGTCCGCTTGCGTTTGCAGTCTGCACCTGCCCGCCTTGTCGCGAACCTCGCCCGGCGGGCAGGTAGTGGCTGACGTTCTTGCCGCGCGCACCGAAGCCTTTGTTTTGCTCAGCGGCTTTGCTATCAACTTGATGGTTCTCTTTGGCTCGCCCCGCTGGGCGGAGATGGTGGCGGGCGCGACAATCGCGGAGGCCAAAACGGCGGCGCCCGCAACTGCCGCGAAAAACTCAAGTGTCCGCATTGCAACCCTCCCGGGTTTCGAACGTGTCAGGGGCCTTGACTTTTTGTTATTTCCGTCGCGGGCGCTTCCAGTGTATTATGTACGCCCCGCCCTTCGTTTTGTTGCGCCAAAGGATGATTCCTCGCTCGCCGCGGGGGCGGAGACCGTTCTTCCTGATGTCGGGGCCTACCGGCGGGGGGACCTTTTGGAGTCTGGTTTTAGGGTCCCCGATGACCCTGGTGTTGGGGTCGGCGATGGCCCTCTGGTTGGGGTCTCCTACGGTCTTTTGACCCGCCCGCAGCGGATCTGAGGCATGAGCCGCCGGCATCACCAGTCCCGCGGCAAGGATTGCGGCTGCCATCGCCGGCAGCCAGAGATGCTTTCTCGGTTCCATCACGCCTCTCCGCATTGCTTGGGTTGCAAGATGAAGAGAGGGTACGCATAATCGAGCGGGCGCGCTTGACGACCGGCGTGATTTTGGCGTCGGAAACGCTTGATTTGCGCGTTAGGGGGCTGGGCGCCTTGATCTACCGCTTCGCCAACTTCGCACTGGACTCCGAGGTTCTCGAGCTCAGGAGCGCGCAGGCTCTGGTGCGGGTCGAGCCGCAGGTCTTCAGCCTGCTTGTCTATCTGATCGAGAACCGGAGCCACGTCGTCAGCAAGGAAGCACTGATCGAGGCCGTCTGGGAGGGACGGATCGTCTCCGACGATACCCTGAACTCCCGCATCAACGCCGCCAGGCGCGCCGTCGGCGACACGGGTACGGCACAAGCCGTCATTCGTACGTTCCCCCGACGCGGATTCCGGTTTGTCGCCGAGATCGACGTGCCCGCATCCCCGCCTCGCGCGCCGTCAGCCAACGACTTGCCGGCAAGCGCTGGACCGGAAGTCGCCCTTCACCGCCAGGAGGCTCCGCTCCCTCTCCCTGACCGTCCGTCGATTGCCGTGCTCGCCTTTGCCAATCTCAGCGGCGACAAGGAGCAGGAGTACCTGAGCGACGGTATCACCGAGGACATCATCACCGAGCTGTCGCGGTTCTCGGAGCTGTTCGTGATCGCCCGCAATTCCAGCTTCCAATACAAGGGCAAGGCGGTCGACGTCCGCCAGGTCGGGCGCGATCTGGGGGTGCGCTATGTGCTGGAGGGCAGCGTACGCCGGAGCGGAGACCGCCTGCGCATCTCCGCGCAGCTGATCGATGCCATGACCGGGGGGCACCGCTGGGCCGAGCACTACGACCGCAAGCTCGATGATGTCTTTGCCGTCCAGGATGAGATTGTGCGCACGATCGTCGCCATCCTCGCCGCGCATGTCAGGAAGGCCGAAACGGAACGCTCGCGCGCCAAGCCGCCCAACAGTTGGCAGGTCTATGATTACTACCTGCAGGCGGTTGAAGCCGCCACCTCTTTCTCATCGTCGTTCAGCGCGGCGGACCTTTTCGAAACACGGCGTCTACTCCAGCTGTCGCTTTCGATTGACGCAAACTATGCTCGCTCCTACGCCCAGCTGGCGTACGCGTACCAAGCGGCCTGGGCCTTCCCCTTAAGTAGCGAGTTTCTCAATCCCAGTGTGCTCGACCAAGCCCACCAGTTCGCACGCAAGGCTGTACAGCTCGATGCAAATTCACCCCTGGCTCATGCATCCCTGGGAACTGTCCTCTCGTGGCTGGGCAAGCACGAGGAGTCGATAACAGAGTTTGACAGAGCGAACGCGCTCAATCCAAACTTGGTGGACTGGCGCTTCGGCGCCGCTCTCTTGTATGCGGGAAAATCGAGGCGAGCGATCGACGTCCTGGAGGCTTGCACGCGGCTTGATCCCTTCTACCCGTCTGTGACCTCCCTTTTCCTGGGATTTGCCCATTACATGCTAGAACAGTACGCGCAAGCGCTGCCTCTGCTGCGTGCGTGTGTCTCCCGGTCGCCGAACTTCCGGTCCGGCCATGTCGTGCTGGCTGCGACCCACGCGCGATTGGGCCAGCTCGAGAAGGCACGGGCCGAGGCGGCCGAGGTCCTGCGCATCCAACCCAATTATACGATTGCCGGGACTGCGCGGCGGATGGCCCCGTTCAAGCAGCCGAAGGACGACAAGCATTTTTGCGATGCGCTGCGCAAAGCGGGGCTGCCTGAGTAGTTCCGCACCGCGCCCGAGACGCACGATTCGACGTAGACGGTCTCAGACCAAACGAGAGGCGCAGGTAGGGTTGGGACGAAGTCCGTAACCCAACAAACCGAACCAGGAATGTTGGGTTATGCGTTGTGACGCGGTTGGTTGTTAGGTGACACAGAAGGCCTGGGCAGCTTTGCCGGCGCTGACCCTCATGTAGAACTGGGTGGCAGTTGGGAAGATGTAGACGCCATCAAACCATTCGTTCCTGTTGAAGGCCCCGCGGACTCCAGTGAGGAAACAAGTCGTGCGTTGACCGGTTGCATCTATGATGGGGCTCAGTGGGAAATCACAATGGCCAGTAGATTGTGGGCAGCTACGATCGTATTCAAGTGTCGCAGTGTGGACAGTGATACATTGGGCCCGCGCTCTCACGCGGCCAGACTGTTGGCCGGAAAGGTACCAAATGCCGTTGGGATGCTGCTTCACGTGGACGGAATCTGTGGCAGTGTTGTAGCCCGTGGTAGCGCCAGCGGCGGGTACGTCTGTCCTTAGCTGTGTCAAAAAGCATCGGAGGAGTGGGGGGTGGGGACGGTGGTGTCGTGCATTGGAATAGGACTTTGGCCTGTGGTCCAGGTCTTCATCTGGGTTCGGCCGGCACTGCTATTAACGCACCGAGCCCATATCTGAAGGTAAGAGCCTGTGGGGTGAGGTCGAGTGGTTATCTCGTATTCGGTTGGATTTGTATCGTTGGGGACTAGCCGCAATCCTACGCCGGGCCACGGGGGGTGCTGGTGGGGGCGGTACCGTGGAGGTTGCCTGCCACTCCCGACAGGAAACAAGTGCGGTTGATGGCGGTGCTGATGTTTAGATCCGAATCTTCCGCGGCCCCCCATTCGTAGTTCCAATTTCCGCTGAACGCGAGAGCCTTCTCCGGGCACGCCATTGCCACGAGGACGATCGGAAGTGTCGAGAAGAGCTTCCCGCATGAAGTCAGGGTTTTGCGCAGAGACATTGCTTTCCTCCTTGGGTTGCAAACGGAGGACAGGGTGCGCACAATCGGGCAGGGCGCGCTTGAAGGCCGGCGTGATTTTGCCTTCAGAGGCGCGTGATTTGCGCGTTAGGGGGGCGCCGTGATTTACCGCTTCGGCACCTTCGCGCTGGACACCGAGCTTCTCGAGCTCAGGAGCGGGCAAGGTCCGGTGATGGTCGAACCGCAGGTCTTCTCCCTGCTGGCCTATCTGATCGAGAACAGAAGCCACGTCGTCAGCAGGCAGGAGCTGATCGACACCGTCTGGGAGGGACGGATCGTATCCGACGATACCCTGAACTCCCGCATCAACGCCGCCAGGCGCGCCGTCGGCGACACGGGTACGGCACAAGCCATCATTCGTACGCTCCCCCGACGCGGATTCCGGTTTGTCGCGGAGATTGACGCGGTTGCGTCCCCGTCTCCGGGCCGCGCGCCGTCAGCCAATGACTTGCCGGCAAGCGCTGGACCGGAAGTCTCCCTTCAGCAGAAGGCTCCGCCACCTCTCCCTGACCGTCCGTCGATCGCCGTGCTCGCCTTCGCCAATCTCAGTGGAGACAAGGAGCAGGAGTACTTCAGCGACGGCATCACCGAGGACATCATCACGGAGCTGTCGCGGTTCTCGGAGCTGTTCGTCATCGCCCGCAATTCCAGCTTCCAGTACAAGGGCAAGGCGACCGATGTCCGCCAGGTCGGGCGCGATTTAGGGGTGCGCTATGTGCTGGAGGGCAGCGTACGCCGGGGCGGAGATCGCCTGCGCATCTCCGCGCAGCTGATCGATGCCGTGACCGGCGGGCACCGCTGGGCCGAGCACTACGACCGCAAGCTCGACGACGTCTTTGCCGTCCAGGATGAGATCGTGCGCATGATCGTGGCGATCCTCGCCGCGCATGTCAGGAAGGCCGAAACCGAGCGCGCGCGCACCAAGCCGCCCAACAGTTGGCAGGCGTATGATTACTACCTGCAGGCGTTTGATGTCCTCGCCTCTTTCACAGCCTCGTTTAATGTGCAGGATCTTGGTGAAATGCGGCGTCTGATCCAGCTGTCGCTCGCCATTGACCCAAACTACGCCCGCTCCTACGTCATCTTGTCGGCTACGTACCTAGCAGCGTGGGCCTACCCCTTAAATAGTGAGTTTCTCAATCCTGGTGTGCTCGACCAGGCCCACCAGCTCGTGCGCAAGGCTGTACAGCTCGATGCGGATTTGCCCATCGCTCATGCCTCGCTCGGGCATGCGCTCATGGCGAAGGGCCAGCACGAGGCGTCTGTAGCGGAGTTTGAAAGAGCCATTGCCTTGAATCCAAACTACGTGGACTACCGCATCGGCGCCGCCCTGATGTATGCGGGAGATTCGCGGCGGGCGATCGACGTGCTCGAGACCTGCATGCGGCTCGATCCGATCCACCCGCCGGTGGCCACCATGTTCTTGGGATTTGCCCATTACACGCTCAAACAGTACGCGCAAGCGCTTCTGCCGCTGGGTGAGTCTGTCTCCCTGTCGCCGAACTTCCGGTCCGGCCATGTCATCCTGGCTGCGACCTACGCGCGATTGGGCCAGCTCGATCAGGCCCGGGCCGAGGCGGCCGAAGTCCTGCGCATCCAACCCAGTTATACGATTGCCGGGACTGCGAGGCTGATGGCCCCGTTCAAGCAGCCGGAGGACGACAAGCATTTCTTTGATGCGCTGCGCCTTGCGGGCCTGCCTGAGTAGTTCCGCAGCACTCCTGAGACGCACGATTCGACGTAGACGGTCTCAGACCAAACGAGGACTGCTCCGAGTCACGACCTGCCCCACGATGCCGGCCGTCGCGTCACAATCGGCCGGCGGCGGACGCAACGATTCCGGCATCACCGGTTGGCCTGCCGCGGGAACCCTGCTAGGGGAGGCCGATGCCCGCGGCCATTCCCATCCTGTCGTCCATTGCAGAGCTTGCCGCCGGCAGCGAGGCCTGGATCGTCGACATCTGGGGCGTGATGCACAACGGCGCCCGCGCCCATCCCGCCGCCGTGCACGCCTGCCTGAAATTCCGCACCGCCGGCGGCGCCGTGGTTCTGCTCTCCAACGCGCCGCGCCCGTTCGCCGCGGTCGTCCCGCACATGACGGCGCTCGGCGTGCCGCCCGAGGCCTACGACGCCGGGGTCACGTCCGGCGACGCCACCCGCGACACGGTCGCGGCCTGGCAGGGCCGGTCTTTGCTGCACATCGGCCCGGAGCGCGACCGCGGCCTGCTCTCAGGGTTCGATATCCACCTCGCGCCCCCGGACAGGGCCGAGATCGTGCTCTGCTCGGGCCTCTACGACGATACCCGCGAGACGCCTGCCGACTATGCCGGGCTGTTCGAAGCACTGCTCGCGCGCGGCGTGCCGATGATCTGCGCCAACCCCGACATCATGGTCGAGCGCGGGAATGAGCTCATCTATTGCGCGGGTGCCCTGGCGGCGGACTACGCGGCTAAGGGCGGCCATGTGGCGTACGCCGGCAAGCCGCACGCGCCCATCTATGCGCGCACGCTGGCCGAGATCGCGCGCATCAGGGGGCCGGTCGCAAAGCACAGGATCTTGTGCATCGGCGACGGCATCGACACGGACCTTGCCGGTGCACACGCCGCGAGCCTGCGCTCGGTGTTCATTGCCAGCCCGATCTTCGTGCCGGACGGGCTCGATGCCGGCGTGCTGGCGGAGCTGTTCGCAGGCCGGCCGTTCGCGCCCGTCGCGGCGCTGCCGGCGCTGGCCTGGTAGGTTGAATCAAGCAGTAGCGCAGACCCAACCTCGCGACAGGCGCTGCATGCGTTGGGTCATTCCCCGACCTTCGCCGGGTCGACCCAACCTACCCCAGGGTGAAGAGCACAACTACCGTCGCCAGCGCGACGATCGCGAAGCCGATGCCGAGCAGCAGCCGGGTGGTGCGCACACCGCGCTGTTTTGCTGCCTCCAGCCGGTCGAGCAGCGCATCCTGCTCGCGCTCGCTCATGTTCTTCCAGTCCTCGAACGCGGGGAACGACGGTGCGGGCTGCGGCATGGGGTCCTCGCTGATCTGCAGCGCGCCGATACCGTGCATCGGCGCTGGCGTTGCCCGAATCACCGCATGGTAGGGGATCGGCGACGGCGGGTGTTGCATGGCGCACCGATGCCGTGCCGGCCGAGGGCCGCCCTAGAGCAGGATCGCCTGGGATGGAAGCGCTGATGCGCTCCATCGTATGCGTGAATCCTGCTCTAACATTTGAGTCTGGAGCGAGATTCACGTTCTCTGATGGAAGCTACTTCGCTTCCACGATCTCGCTCTAGACCACCAGCACGATCTTGCCGATGTGCCGGCTCGATTCGAGCCGCCGGTGGGCCTCGGCCGCCGCCGCCAGCGGGAACGTGGAATCCAGCACCACCCTCACCTTGCCCGCGCCCAGCAGCGGCCACACCTTGGCCTCCAGCGCCCGGGCGAAACCAGCCTTCACCTCGCGCGTGCGCGGGCGCAAGGTCGAGCCCGTCAGCGTGACGCGCTTGATCATCAGCCGCGCGAGGTTGATCTTGACATCCGCGCCGCCGAGCGTGGCGATCTGCACGATGCGGCCGTCCTCGGCTGCGGCGATGATGTTCCTGTCGGCGTAGTCCCCGCCAACCATGTCGAGGATGACGTCGATGCCTTTGCCGCCCGTGGCCTCCTTGGCGGCGGCAACGAAGTCCTCGGTTCTGTAGTTGATGGCCCTGTCGGCGCCCAGGTCGAGGCAGGCCTGGCACTTCTCCGCCGAGCCCGCGGTGGCGATGACGCGAGCCCCGAAGGCCTTGGCGAGCTGGATCGCGGTGGTGCCGATGCCGCTGGAGCCGCCGTGCACCAGCAACCATTCGCCCGCAGCCAGGCGGCCGCGCTCGAATACGTTGTTCCAGACCGTGAAGAACGTCTCGGGCACGGCCGCCGCGTGACCCATGTCGAGCCCGGCGGGAACCGGCAGCGCCGAGGTCTCCTCGGCAAGGCAGTACTCGGCGTATCCTCCCCCGTTCACCAGGGCGCACACCTTGTCGCCCGCCTGCCACCGGGTTACGCCCGCGCCCGCCTCCACCACCTCGCCCGCGATCTCCAGGCCGGGCAGCGGCGAGTGCCCCGGCGGCGGCGGATAGAGCCCCATGCGCTGGGCCACGTCCGGCCGGTTGACCCCCGCCGCCGCAACCTTGACGAGCACCTGGCCCGAGCCGGGCTTCGGCGTGGCCATCCTCGTCGCCTGCAGGACGTCCGGCCCGCCGGGGGCGGTGATGGCAACGGCGGTCATCGTCGGGGGCGGGCTTGGCATCTTTGCTGCTCCTGCTGGCCTGCGGCATTCTCCGCCGGCACGACATGCCCGAGGACAATGGGTTGAGACAAGCAGAAACGCGTGTCAGACTCCAGCATCCCGCGGGGGCATTCAGGTCAGGAACACCGCATGGACTGGGACGAGCAGAGGCCGGCCAAAGCCATAACGGTGGGCGAAGCCCTGGGCAGCCTGTCGATCGCCGAGCTCGAGGCCCGCATCACGGCCCTGACGCAGGAAATCGAGCGGATCCGGCAAGGGCTGGCGGCCAAGCGCGCGCACGAGGCCGCAGCCGCAGCAGTCTTCAAGCATTGAAATGAGACAGGACCTGCCATGAAGCCTTTGCATCTCGCAGCCATAGTCGTGACCGGCCTGCTTGTGTGGACGGGCGTCAATTCGCTGCGGCCGCCGCCTCCTCCGGCCAAAAAAACGGCGACTCCTCCGCCCAAGACGAAGGAAGCGAGCTGCACCATCAAGCGCGCCGTCTTCGGCGGAACGCAAACGGCTCTGCTCAAGGTGCTGAAGGGCCGTACCGTTCATTACATCGTCCTCGACCTGCCGACCGACAACCCGTTGATGCCCGACTACCAGAGCAACTGGCTCGACGCGAACTATGGCCAGGAGCAGCCGTCGGTCGTCGGAGTTTTCCCAACCGTGGAAGACGCCGTGACGCGAGCAGCGAACCTCTGCAAGCGCAACTAGGGTTCCGCGTCTCATACCGCCGAGCCAATGGATCCACCCGTCATCCCGGAAGCCGAGGCCTTGGCCGAGGCTGTCCGGGACCTCGGGCAAAAGGCCGAACCTGCCACAGATCCCGGTTCGGAGCGCTGCTCGCGCAATCGCTCGCATCGCTCCGACCGGGATGACGGGTAGAGGGCGATTCATATGCTCGGCGGTATCACAGATGATACCGACCATGCCACACACACACGTCATGCCCGCGTGGGCGGGCATCCTTGTGGACCCCACCCTTCGGCCAGCGCACCGAAGGCACTGACTTGCGGCAAAGGCGGCATTATGTAAATCGCCGCGAACACTGCTACAAATAAACGCATGATCACCCCCAAGAGCAATCCATCCGCCACACGGTAAGGCAAGTTTGATCCGCCGCAAAGTGGTGCGGCCCGGCACCGTGATGTTCTTGACCGCAGTAGCGGACAGGCGATGGATGCCTTGAGGGTCGCGGTTGCCCACGTGGACGATCAGGTCCTCAAAAGGGAACGGACTGATTTCCACCCCACATTTTACCCCACCGCAATCGGGTGCTGCTGGCGATGCGAGATGGCCGGACGAGGAGGTGCCGCACGTCATTGCCGCGGAAAATAGCGTAATATCAGGCTTTTGAGCGTGCTGTATGTGCTCGCACGAGTGGGTATGTGCGACGGTGAACATATGGGGAATGGCGGAGACGGAGGGATTCGAACCCTCGATGCGCCTTGACAGCGTATAA
>Ga0247727_10012242_pt1 | contig 14770 bp, 14 predicted proteins | sample WisWelCaveWW1625_FD_202498 | JGI IMG/M metagenome (GOLD analysis project Ga0247727, IMG submission 202498) | Biofilm microbial communities from Wishing Well Cave, Virginia, United States - WW16-25 | ecosystem: Environmental > Aquatic > Deep subsurface > Groundwater > Cave microbial mat | place... | reverse complement strand
CGTCGCTCAGGGCCTGGATCTGCGCGAGGATCTCCGGCGTGAGCTGTTGATTCGAGATCGTCACGCCTAGAAGATAAGAAATTTTTCGGTCTGTGTCCAGTGAAATATTTATGGGACACGATCAGGTAACTTACCTATTACTGCAAAACGCTTTTCCCCCTTGACATTGCCAAAAAATTTCTGCATTTTTGTCCCACCATTTTGAGCGGCAATTTATACTCGTTAAGGGTTATTTTGTAATTGTCATTGCGAGCGTTTCTCAGCGAAGCAATCCTTTGAAAACCAAGAGATTGCTTCGGCAAAAAGCGCCTCGCAATGACTGCAATTTTAACCCTAAACAAGTATACAATGCGGACAAGCCTACGGCCGTAGGCCGCAACCCTACGGGCGCCGCCCAACAGGCTTTTTACCGCGAATGAACGCCAATAAACGCGAATTTTAATTAACGTCTATTCGCGACAATTAGCGGTTGAAAAATTGTGCCGAAAAACAAAGATTTGACTCTTGGGCAATACCATAATCCAGCTTTTATCACTAACCGACGAGGAGGAAGGGCATGGAAAGACAGCACAAAACCAACTGGGTTGCCATAGCGCTTTTTTTCATTCTCCCACCATTTTCATTTGCTCAGACGACGGAACAAGTTCATGCGTCCAAGCCACGCGCAATTGAGACGCAGTTCGATTCGCACATGAACCGCGACAACCTGCGGAATTGGATGAAGCGCCTGTCGGCTCGGCCGCATCACGTCGGCTCGCCTTATGGCAAGGAAAACGCCGAGTTCATCGCCGCGCAATTCAAATCATGGGGGTATGAAACCGAGATCGAAACGTTTCACGTGCTCTTTCCGACGCCGAAGACGCGCGTGCTCGAAATGATCGCACCGGTGAAATTCACGCCGTCACTCTCCGAGCCGCCGCTCAAAGAAGATGCCACCTCGAGTCAGACCAACGAGCAACTTCCCATCTACAACGCCTATTCGGTTGACGGTGACGTAACGGGTGAGCTGGTCTACGTCAATTACGGCGTGCCGAGAGATTACGAAGAACTCGAGCAACGCGGCATCGCCGTCAAAGGCAAGATCGTCATTGCGCGCTACGGCGGCTCGTGGCGCGGCATCAAGCCGAAAGTGGCGGCCGAGCACGGCGCCATCGGTTGCCTGATCTATTCCGATCCGCGCGACGACGGATATTTTCAAGGCGACGTTTATCCGCAGGGCGCCTATCGCAATGAGCGCGGCGCGCAGCGCGGCTCCGTCGCGGACATGCCGCTTTATCCCGGCGACCCACTCACGCCTTTCATCGGCGCCACCAAAGACGCGAAGCGGCTGCCAACTAAAGAAGCGCCGACGCTGACGAAGATTCCGGTGATGCCGATTTCTTATAGCGATGCCAAACCGCTGCTGCAAGCGCTCGGCGGTCCGGTGGCGCCGGAGTCGTGGCGTGGCGCGCTTCCCATCACGTACCATTGCGGCCCTGGCCCGGCCAAAGTCCGCCTCAAGCTCGAGTTCAATTGGAATATCGCACCGGCTTACGACGTGATTGCCAAAATAAAAGGCAGTGAGTTTCCCGACGAATGGATCATTCGCGGCAATCATCACGATGCGTGGGTGAACGGCGCGGACGATCCGATCAGCGGCATGGTGGCGACGATGGAGGAAGCGCGCGCCATCGGCGAGCTGGTGAAAACCGGCTGGAAGCCAAAGCGAACGATTATTTATTGTGCCTGGGACGCCGAAGAGCCGGGGCTGCTCGGCTCCACCGAGTGGGCGGAAGCGCATGCAGATGAGCTGAAAAATAAGGCGGTGATTTACATCAACTCTGATTCGAATGGCCGCGGTTTTTTGGGCATGGGCGGCTCGCACACGCTGGAGAAATTTATCAACCAGGTTGCCCGTGACGTCGTCGATCCGCAAAAGCAAATCAGCGTTGCGGATCGTGCCCGCGCCTTGCGCATTGTGCGCGGCAGTCCGGAAGATCGGAAGGAAGCGCGTGACCGCAAAGATCTGCCCATCTATGCGCTCGGCTCCGGCTCCGATTACACGCCGTTCTTGCAGCATCTCGGCATCGCCTCGCTCAACCTCGGCTATGGCGGCGAGGATGGCGGCGGCTCATATCATTCGGTTTACGACTCGTTCGACCACTACACGCGTTTCGGCGACCCCAATTTTGATTACGGCCTCGCGCTCGCGCAAACCGCCGGCCGCGCCGTGCTCCGTCTCGCCGAGGCCGAAGTGCTGCCATTCGAGTTTATTAATTTTGCCGAAACCGTGGCGAAGTATGCCAGGGAAGTGGCGAAGCTGGCTGACGATATGCGCGAGGAAACGGAAGAAAAAAATCAACGGATCAAAGACAAAACTTTTGAAGCCGTCGCCGACCCCGAGCAAGTTTATGTTGCGCCCAAGCCCATGGCGCCGGTGCCGTTTCTCAATTTTGCCCCGTTGCAAAACGCCGTCAGCCGCCTGCAACAAAACGCGCGCGATTATGAGCGCGCCATGACCGATCTCACCGCGAGCGGCAAGCCGATACCGGTTACACAGACAAAAGCGTTGAATGCGATTTTGATGAAAACAGAACGCGCGCTGACTCGCAGCGAGGGGCTGCCGCGGCGGCCATGGTTTATCCATCAAATTTATGCGCCCGGCTTGTACACCGGCTATGGCGTGAAAACGCTGCCGGCGGTGCGCGAAGCGCTCGAGCAAAGAAATTGGCAAGAGGCGGCTGAACAAATAGAAATTGTGGCGAGGGTTATCGAAGGTTTTGCCGGTGAAATTGATCGCGCCACGACCGTCCTTGCGGCTGCGACAAATTAGATTATGCCTGGTTTAGCGCAACGTGAAAATGCGGCTCGTGAGCATCGTCGGCCATGCGGAGCATCATTCGGGTTGATTGGAGGAACAGAAGCCTGCCCGGTGAGCGCAGCACCGCCTTGGCCGCAAAATTTAAAATTGGGCGGGTTTTCAAAATTGCACTGGGGCAATGCCTCTGAGCAATCTCCAGCAAAGTTTATTGAGGCGGGCTGCCGGATTTGGCCGTGAAGGCCAGAATGATGCCGCCGACGACCAGGCCGATCATGAACGTCAAATAAGCGTAACGAATGAAGCGATATTTTTTGTCATTCAAAACCCGGCCCAGGGAGTAAACATCCTTGGCCAGCGATTCGTAAACAAGATCGTGATCGTTGATCACTTTTTCCAGCTCTCTTTCAAAATCCGGATAATCGAGATGGGTGAAATCGCCGAAGAAAATGACGTTGAAAGAAGGATTTTTTGCTTTCATCGCGCCTTCGCGCTTGCTTGTATATTTCGGCAGCGTCGAGTACACGGCCAACAGAATCGTGACCAGGCAAGTTAGTGCCAGCGCGGTGGCGCCGTACTGCAAGGCCGGATCGATGATGTACTGCACCACCAAGCCGATGATAATCGAGCAAACCGTTATGATCATGCTGGCTTTTTGATCCGCCAACGCGCTGAGCTGATGATGGTTGTTCGTCATGATGCGAAACAAGTTGTCGGTTGCCCGGTCGGCGTTTTTGCTTTTCATGGCGGAGAAATCTCCTTAAATTTTGTCGTACTCGTACTCTTTTTTTTACTCGCACTCTTACTCGTTTTGAAGTTTTTTTAAAGGCGAGTAAGAACACGTGTAGGAGCAAAAGTAGGAGAGTTTATTTCGGCGTATACAAGTTAAGCTTCCCGACTTTGGCTTTGCCCTGGCCCTCGTTGCAGATGATGATGGTTCCATCCGGCGCAATCGCCAGGCCTTCCGGCTGTGGATTGGCGGCTTGGGGCAGCGACGAAGCGCCAATGAGATTGCCGTTCGCGTCGATTTCCACAAGCGCATTTCCCCGCGCCGCCAACACGAAGAAATGGCCGGTGCGCGGATGGCGCTCGATGGCCGATGGGCAAAATTCCTTCTCACGAGTCGCGGCGATAATTTTCAGCGTCGGAATCAAAAATCGCGGCTTCGACAGCATTTTATAAGTTTTGAGTGAAAATGCATATATCGCTTTCTGGTCGATCGGCAGCGGGTTTTTGTAGTCCGCGCTGGCTTCGTCTTTGCACGCCAGCAACAAGCAATCCGTCACCGGATCATATACCAGCCCTTCAACGTCGTTGCGCGCCGAGAGCGGGGTTTTAAAAGTTTGGAATGCCACCTTCTCCCCATCTTTGCCGCGCAGAAAACGCAAAATGGTACCGCTGCTATTGGTCATGAAAATCGTATCCCCCCTGGCGGCAATTCCTTCCAGATCGCCGCGATAAACCAGAAATTTACCCAAGTAAAAGCGGCTGCTAATTTGTCCGGTGTGATAGTCGACTTCGTAGACAACGCCCTGTTCGTCATTATGGCAGAGGAGACGGCCGTCCTTCGTAAAACTCAAGCCCGAGGCTTCGCTAAGCTCGCGAGGAAGCTTGTGCTGGAGGTTTTTTTTGCTGGCAAAATCATAGCCTTTTATTGCCGGCAAGTCATTCGCACCAAGCAAAAGCCGAACCAGGATGAAGAGCAAAATGGCCATAGCGTTTTTCTTCCTAAATATTGAACTTTTGGGGCCGAGCAGAGTTAAAATACGTATTTAAAAAATATGCACAAAATGCAATGAAAAGGCAACACTTTTCTTCTTGCAATTTCACTTTGAATTGCATAGATTAGCTTCGCGGAGGAGTATGATGTATCATGCCACCCCGGCCCCAAAAATTGGGGTGGACAAATCAGACCCCTTTATTCCTTGTCATGCAGAGGTTTCATGAAACTCGGTCGCCGTCTTCTTATTGTTCCTTACCTGTTCGTTCTGAATATGGGCGGGAGCGCCATTGGCCAAAGTTTGACCAAAGACAGCCAATTCTCAACTACGTCTTTTCATCATCAACTCGAAAACGCTGCAAGTGAAAAGCTTGGCGCTGGCAAGCAGCCTTTCTACCAAGATTTGTACGAAGGCGCCAAAATGAGCTTGGGGACATGGGATATCACCATGCTTGCCATTTGTTCATTGTTGGAGCGTAACCGCGCTGGCCAGAGCATGACCTTACCTCCATCTGAAGTTGATTTTGAGATTTCAGAAATGGTGGCGCGCACGGACGGGAAAAAATCGTTGGGAGCGCTCAGGCCGGCTTATTATCCCGGGCTGGTTGCAACTTCCAGATTGGCCGGGATGATTGCGCTCGACATGACGGGCATACACGATTATTCGGCGACGAGCTACGCAAGAATGTTTCGTTTTCACCAAGCGTTGTATTATACTAAAGTTTTGACGCATCTGGCCAAACGCAATATTCAGCGTTACCGGCCGGACCGCTCGGATACCTACGCATTTTTTTCCGGACATACTGCAACCGCCTTCGCCACTTCCACTTTTCTCTATCTTGAGGCGTGCGACTTCATCGACGCGCAAGCGCAACTGCGTGAAGCCGACGGGAGTATCCGCAGCTTGCCGCTGTTATCACCACAAGGTTGGAAAATGCTTTCATTTGGCGTGCTTTACGGTTGGGCGGGTTACGTGGGCTTTTCACGCGTCTACGACAAAAAGCACTATTTGACCGACGTGCTCGTCGGCGCCGCGAGTGGAACCTTGGTGAGCTACTTACTCTATCCGCGTCAAGGGAAAAATGAGAAAGTCCGTATGGGCCTCCAGCCGGCGCCAAGTGGAGCCGCGTTCGGGTTGGCAGTTCGATTTTAAAGCGGCTCTCAAAAAGTGTTATAGTGAAATTGTTTTTTTCGGCAAAAGCTTCAACCGCTAATGAGCGCAGATAGGCGCGAATTTTTCATTCGCATTCATTGGCGGCCATTCGCTGTTTAGAAACTTTTTTGGTTCCAATCTCTGGTCTGCGGCACCGCGTGGCGCGGTGGGTGCCAGGGCAGGCTTGTCCGGGTTTGGGGAGCTATGGTTTTGCTAAATTACTCCTACCGGCGTCGTTCAATGATTCCCATCTTCCTCTGTTAAAGACTTTTTGGCCGCTGCCTGTTTTTTCGCCGGACAGCTTTTCTCCGTTTATTGGGCCAAACTTCGATTCCCGTGGTTTTGATTTCCCACGCCAGAGGATCTTCGTCAATAAAATCTTTGGGGTGAAAGCCGACGGGTTCGATGCCGCGAACGACGTCATCTCGACGCCTTTTGGTCCACAAATATTCATAAGGATCGACTTTCTTGCCGAATCGAGACGAGATGACACAAACATCAATGTCACTCCAATGGCCTGTACGTCCTTTGGCAAAAGACCCAAAAAGGAATACTTTTTCAATTGGAAGGCCATCATCTTGAAGCGCATCAATATATTCGTTAATATATCCCTTTACCTTCTTGAGCGAAGTTCGTTTAGCAGCCATGTGTAGAGCTCCTCAATGACTTTAAGGTATTTGGTAGCGTATGCCTGGGTTCCTTTCTGATAAAACGTGCGTTTTGTGTCGTCGTAACGGGCACGAATGTTGAACGTGCTAATGATGTCAAGCTCTTTACCTTGTTCTGCCGTAAAATTCAAACCCGCCTTCTCAGCTAAACGGCGAAGATCATGAATCTGCGGGGCAAGCTCGTTAGTGCGCTTTAGAACTATGGCTTTAAGCACTTTTTCTAAAACCAAATGGCACAAAAACAGGGAATGCGCATAGTGTTTCAATTTAAATAAACTTTGTGCGACTTCCCAATCCTTTCGGGCACTGGCTAAAATTGATCGAATAACTCGCTGTGGATCCATGTCATTGCCCCATTCTTTCTATCTGAAATATGCCTTCGCTAAGTCATTTCTTAAAATTGATTTTGGATTCAAATGAACGATCAAGCCAAGTAGAATTTAAAGAATTCTGTTCTGAAAAACAACAAGCATTTCCTTGGTTCATGGTCTTGAGGATAAAGCACAAAACACGTCGTCGGAAAAACTCTAAGCGATTAAACCGGCCAGTACATGATCTGCAAATCTTTTGCATGCTGCGCGCCGAGACTTTCATAAAACGTGAAAGCGAGCCGGTTGCGTGCATAGACCACCCAGACAAGCTCGCTGCCGCCGGCTTCTCGGCAAATCGCTGCCGCCGCTTGCATCAACGCGCGGCCGGCGCCGTGACGGCGCGCGCTGTCGTGAACATAAAGATCGAGCACGTACAAGAAACGAATTGCCTTGTCCGTATCATAGCTGAAGTTGTACAGAAGATAGCCAACTACTCGCTCATCCAATTCGGCGACGAGTCCGGAGAAAGCGGGGTTCGGTCCGAAGCCGTCGCGCCGATAAGCTTCGGCGTTGAAGCGAAAATCCGTCGGATCGCCCAAGCTCCGCAAGTAATCCGCAAACTGCCGGGCAAACTCGCCGATGGCCTCGGCATCGTCACGAGTCGCGGCGCGAATAACAAGCTGATTGCCATCCGCTGTCGTATTGGTTTCAATTTTCATGATTTGTCAGTCATTTCATGGCGTGCCGTTGCCGCTAAGAGCCACTTGCAGATTGCCGCTTGGTGAATCGTTGTTGATAAACAGCATGGCCGTGCGGCTGCCGGCGCTGCCCGGCGTAAAAGTGACTTGGATGGCACAAGCCGAAGCAACAGCCAATTTCACCGGTGTCGTGCAGTTAGAAGTTACGGCAAACTCCGAAGGGTTGCTGCTGACGAAGCTGTTAATATTGGCCGGCGCGGCGCCGTCATTGGAGATGGTGACGGTCAATGTAGCGCTGTTATCGACTTGCACATTGCCGAAGCTCAACGTGGTGTGATCGACTTTCAGGCTGGAAACGGCGAGAGCAATACTATGCCCACCTCCAGCGGCAATGGTTTTGGCGCCTTTCAGATTTTTTACTGGAACAACACTGAATGGATCAGCGAAAGTTGAATCGCCGAGCTGCCCTTGATCGTTATGGCCCCAAGCCCACACGCGCCCGTCGTCGGTGAGCGCCAAACTGTGGTTGGTGCCGCCCGAAATGGCGATGACTTTTCCTGTAATTCCTTGCATGATCTGCGGGAAGAGCACCGCCGTTCCATCCGGCGCCACGGCGCCGAGGCCACCGCCGACTCCTGATGACTCGGTAAATTTGTCGCTGCCCCAACCCCAAATTTGATTGCTGTTCGTCAGGGCCAAACTGTGATCGCCGCCCGCGGCGATAGCTTTCACATCGCTCAGAAAAGTTTGCGGAGTAGCCGGCAAGCCTGTCGGAACCCGGATCGGCGTGAGACTTGGCGAAAGAAGAGTGCCGTTACCGAGCTGTAAATGCCGGTGGTCGCCCCACGCCCAAACCGAGCCATCGTTCTTGAGCGCCAAGCCATGATTCGCTCCCGCCGCAACTTGAATGACATTGGTCAATTGCTTGACTTTGACGGGCGCAGTTCTATCCGTGATGCTGCTATCGCCCAATTGGCCGAAAGCATTCTTTCCCCAAGCCCACACTTCACCGTTGCCGTCAACCGCCAAGCTGTGATTTTCACCCGCAGCAATCGCAACGGCGCGGACGAGAAAGAAACCTTTCGCCTGAACCGGACTCGCGGCGTCGGCATTCGTTCCGTTGCCCAATTGCCCGCCGTCATTCGCGCCCCAAGCCCAAACTGTGCCATCATTCCTCAGCGCCAAACTGTGGCTGCCGCCGGCGGCGATCGCAACGACATTGCTGATCTGCGTCGTGTAAGGCGTGCGCGCGTCGGTTGTCGTTCCGATCCCAAGCTGGCCTTTGCCGTTTTCTCCCCAAGCCCAAACGGAACCGTCCGTCTTGAGCACCAGCGTATGTCCGGTTCCTGCAGCAATGGCATTCCAGGTCCCATCGAGATTGACGGCGCCCCAAAGAGCGCGGTTAGGTGCAGTGCTGCCGTCACCAAGCTGGCCGCTGCGATTATCGCCCCATGAAACGATGCCTTGCCCGACGACCGGCAATGATACCGGCGGCGGTGTGGTTTTACAGGCAGCGAGCCAGATGGCAACACTAAAAATAAAAACACTTGTGTTCAATGAGGTGCGGCGCATAATATCTTCTCCTTAAATTTGAGACACACTCCTATGGATTTAAAAAACTTTTTTCAAGTCATCGCGACGCAATGGTGTCACTTCGCGGCCTTTTCGTCCGATGACCGCCTCCGCTTTTTCCAATGCTCGGCGCAGAGCGGCGCGCGAGCAAGCGCCGGCAGTACTCCCAATTTCCATCAACCTTTCCATGCTCGGCATGCGCGCTTTAAAAAGCTGAAAGCGCCGCTCGAAAGCGCCGTCAATCGTGTTGCTCGTTGAAAAAGCCAGGGCCAGTTGCTGTGTGCCGTCATCGAAATGAACGGCCGCATCGAGGCCGCGCAAAGTTGCTTCGGCGAGCTGGCGAAGATGTTCCGGCATTAAAGGAATATCCGTGGCGACGATCACAACCAAGCTCGGGGTGACGGAAGCGATTGGGGATGGTTTTAGATCGAGTGTTCCGCCATTGGCGGCGATCAACACGCCGAGTGAATATTCTTGCTCGCCAATTTTGACGGAACGCGAGGCATCGCCCACGCCGCCTTTGGCGCCAAGCGCGCACAAGCCGCGTCCAATACCGATGCTGCCGCAAACAACGGCGCTATCGTTTGCCTGCTTGATCGCTTGCAGCACCCCGTCGTGCGTGACTCGCCGCTGCCGCAGATCATTTAGATAACCGTCGTCGAGGCCGATCACGATGGGCGGCCAGGCGTTGTCAATTGGCAAATCCTGTTCACGTTCGTGGCCGAATGAGATCAACGCGTCGTAAGCAATTCCCACCGTCGTTGCATTGCACAAAACAATCGGTGAAGAAAACGTGCCGAAATCCTGCGCCACGTGCAATCCCGTCCACTCATTCCAATTGCCGCTCGCAAAACTGCCGATGAACAATTTGCGATTCCGCACGGAAAGCGGATAGGGCAAAATCGCGGTCACGCCGGTTTGAATGTCACCTTCAGCAATCGTGACATGGCCGGCTTGTACGCCGGGGACATCAGTTATGGAGTTTTTCATAATCATGTTCGTAGTGACGCCTTCAGGCGTTTGTAGCCTGCTGAGAGCACGACGCCTAAAGAGCTTTGACGTTCAAGTTCGGTAATGTTTTTCAGCCTGAACTCATCCCCCTGCCCCCTTCTCTTGGGAAGAGAAGGGGGGAAGCAGGCTTGAAGTTTTGAAAGTCCCCTTCTCTTTTTAAGAGAAGGGGATTTAGGGGATGAGTTCTAATTTGCCCATTACCGATTTTGATCGTCAAACTTCATAAGGCGAAACTACGAACCTTTTCTCATAAGAATTTCTACCGTTCGACAACCACGACGCCCGTCGGATCAGCTTCCACTTCGATGGTCTTGATCACTTGAAACGTCTGCGTATCGATGACCACGACGTTGCCTGGGTTGCCGCCGTGCTCGGAGGGATGGTGTGGATTGAAATTGCCGCTTAAATTTTCAGTGGTGATATACGCGTAGCGTCCATCCGGCGTGAAAGCGACACCGTGCGGATTGGCAAATGACGGGCTTTTGATCGTGGCCAAGATTTGATTATCGGCAATGCGAATCACGCTGACATCGTTGGATTGTTGATTCGCCACGAAAATATGCGCGCCGTTTGGTGTGCCTTCGAGCAGAAAAGGGCTTTGGCCGACTTGTATCGCCGCAATCACACTTTGCGTCGAGGTGTCGATCACGCGCACTTCGCCGGTGCCGAAGCAAGTCACGTAGGCAAAGCGATCATCCGGCGTCAGCGCCACTTGCAGCGGCTGATATTTGTTGGAAGGCCGCGCCGGATTGACGTCGGACGAGAGCAAAACGCGTGCGACCTCCTGATCGTCAGCGGCGCGCAGAATTGAAATGCTATCCGAGCGATAATTGGTGACGTAAATAAATTGGCCGTCGTGGCTAAAGTTGATGCCGTGCGGCGCCAGGCCGACGTTGATTTGCTTGATCGCGGTCAATGTCGCGGTATCGATCACCTGCACGACGCGGCCATTGGGGTTGGTGATGTCCCAATTCGTCACGTAAGCTTTCGTGCCGTCGGGGCTGACCACGACGTTCGCGGGCGAATTTCCGGCTTGCGCCTTGCCGACAAAACCATCAGTGATGGTATCGAATTTCCAGACTTCGCCGGTGGTGATCAGTGAAGCATACAAGAAACGATTTTGCCGATCGATAGCGAGATTGTGCGGGACGTCGAGCAGTCCCTCCATGTCGCCGACCGGCAGCAGGCGCGTCACCAAATTATGCTCGGTCGAGATCACGGTAATGAGATCGGCGCCTTGATTGGAAACGTAGACTTTTTTTGTGATATTCTCGTAAGGCCTTTGGCCGGCGTCGTTTCTCGCGCCCTCGTCAACCCAGCGCGCGATGAATTCGATCTGTTCCCGCGGCAGCGGTTTCTGTTTCAGCGGCATTGGCGGCAGGGCCTCGCCTTTGAGATGCTCGACGAGATGGCTGTGTTCCGCACTTCCGGAAATGAGGACGGCACCGAAATCCGAGCCGCGTATCAAGCTGTCCCACGAGCTGAGATTCAAGCCGTTGGCGCGATCTGCCGAGTTGTGGCATCCCGATGACAGGCAATTCTTTTTGAAAAGCGGCTGGACGTGCTGTGAGTAGACGATGTTGTCGACGCTGCCGTAATCGATGACGTTGTGAGAACAACCCCCAAAAGCAAACAGACAAAGGCTTAATATGGCGAGTAAAATTTGGGCGGTGACGAGAGTCAGTTTCTTGTTCATTTCCAAGCTCGTTGTGGAATTTTGATAATGAAGGGGAAATAGAATTTTAATCGATGGGAGGGTGCAAACCCATAGCGATCCAGATGCGGCGAGCTGCGACAACATTCTCATTATTTAGTTTTAGATTTGCTACAGTGACACGTCCACAAGGAGTGTTGCCGATAATTTCACTCCCGTCCTGACTCCACTTGAAATGATAATACCAGATTTGCACGCGCGGATTAAAGAGGGGTACGATCTTGCCAGTGACATCATCAAGCGCTTCAATGTGGTTGCTTTTGAATTGATTGCAGCGATGACACGCAAAACAGAGATTGGATAACGTCGTCTTGCCGCCTTTCGCGCGAGGAATGATATGTTCAACTTCAAGCGGTATCCCCTGTAGGGTTTCAGAGCTTCGGCAATATGAACAACGGCGGTCGCTTATGGCGCGAAGCCGTTTCCGTAAATTAACGGGGACATATCCGGAGTTCATGCTTCATTTTCCAACTCTACAAGCGAAGGAATACGATGGCCTCGCCATTTCAGCAGAAGTAAGGCGTAGGCCTTTTTTAACATAACCTGATCGGCCGAGGAACTTAGCTCTGCCATTAGCTCCCGCTCACCTTTAGTAATAGTGCCGAGGCTATTTTTTTTCAATAACCGGCGCAGTTTTCTTTGTGATTTCTCATCGACGGTGCTGCGCGCGATCACGCACAATTCGTCATTCGCAAGTTTTTCCATGACGCGCAACGCGTCTCTATAACGCGCCGGAATGGCGTCCATCAAAGGCGGGAGACTCTCCCGCACGCTTTGCGCCGCCAGCTCATGCTCTGCTTTGCCGGCGCTAGCGGCAGCATGTTGCAGGCGCTGATAAATTTTATCCGGTAATGAGATCGTTATGGTTTGCACAAACAAAAGATATGCAAGTTTCTTGGCAAAGTCAAGCATGGAAATATTCTAATAAAGTCGCAGGTTCTGTCATGTTACTGGCTCCGTATTACCTCTTCAATAGCTTCCTGCGGCGGCACGAAAAGCTTGCTATCCAAATCCACAAAGATGCCGAGCGAGTAATCGCGCGCCAGCAGTTTGCCGCTGGCGGCATTGTAAATTTCGTAAGTCCACGCGCCGCGCACTTTGCCCATTTCGCCAATCCAGCTCACGATCTCGATCTCGTCATTGTCGAAAGCCGGCTCGAAATATTCGATCTCGTGGCCGCCTTGCACGACCAGCCAATCGTTGCGGAGTTGTTCGATCGGATGCCCGGCGGTGCGGATCGCATCGAAGTAGGCCTGCTCGATCCAGTGCAAGTACACCGCGTTGTTGACGTGCTGCGCCGTATCCAACTCGTAGGTTTGTACGCGACGTTGCGTGCGATAGCGATGGGCATTTTCCGTGACACGCGGCTTCTGCATGCGAATGTCAAGATCTTCCAACTGACCGGACGGATCGAAATCCTTTTCGAATTCTTTGGGAATGCGAATGGGTTGACCGGTTTTCAAATCAATATAAACCCAATTGACCCGCGCCCGCGCCACTTGCGCTCCATCGCCGGCGCGAGTAATATTATATTCGCGGTTGGAAGTCACCCGGCGCATATCGGAAACCCAGGTTGTCACCGCCAGCTCATCGCCATACGCGGCCTGCAAATGATAGCGAATCGACAGTTGGCGAATCACCCAGCCCGTGCCGTGCTCGCGATACCACGCTGGAGAATAGCCGGCCTCGGTCGAGGCTTCGATGGCCGCCTCCTGCATGTAGTTCGCGTAAACGGCGTTGTTGACGTGATTGAACGAATCAAGCTCGTAATGGCGCACGCGGAAGCGGCGGGTATACTGGCGCATGGTTTTCTCCTTTCGCTGGAATATCAAAATACGCAGTTTGCATGAAAACTTCAAGTGGATTTACGCCATTCCGTACAATACTCAAACGACACTGCAGTAGCTCTGCCTCCAATCATTTTGCCTTATGTCAAAACTGTCATAGTCGCAAATTTCATTGGAAAATCTCTGGATTATCGCACTTTGCTTTTGTATATTGGAAACTCTCGGCAGCGAGAATGAATCATCCATAAACAAATATTTTGAACCACTGATGATAAGGAGAAAATCGATGAACCATCGGAAAGCGTTTTTCGGCGCGTTATTCGCATTGGCCGTTTTTGCCTCTTCGCTGGCGGCAGGCACGGGTGTCGTCATCGTCGCCACTCACACGACCACAGCTCAACCCGACGCGAAGATGATCAACAAAACTTACGTGGGCAGCGACCGCATGCGCATGGAGGCGCAAGCCATGGGCGGAACCCAAATCGTCATTTTCCGCCAGGATAAAGGCCTGTTCTGGATCATCGACCAGAAGGCCAAAACGTATATGGAAATCACCAAACAGGATTTCCAGCAAATGAAAGCGAAGATGAACGAAACGAAGACGATGGTGGACGAGCAGACGAAACATCTGACGCCGGAGCAACAGCAAATGCTAAAGAAGGTGATGTCGGGCCGCGGTATGCCAACGGCGCAGTCCGCGGGCACGATTAAAACCACGTACAAAAAAGTCGCTTCCGGTGAAAAAGTGAACCAATGGGTTTGCGCCAAATACGAAGGCTACCGCGAAGACCAAAAAGTCAAGGAAGTGTGGACCACTGATTGGAAAAGCCTCGGCCTGACGCCGGAGAGCTTCAAATTAATGAAAGACCTCGGCGAGTTTTTTGAAGACTTCACCAAAGATATGGCGTCATCGTTTGACAAGGTCGGCTCCGACGAATGGGAGAAGGAGCAGGGCTATACCGGCATCCCGGTAAAAACGCTCTCTTACACCGATGGAAAGCTTCGCGCCGCCACCGAAGTCACGGAAGTCAAGCAAGAAAGCTTGCCCCCTACGCTTTTTGATTTGAAGCCGGATTTAACGAAAAAAGAACTGCCATTCAAGCAAATGCCGTCAATGCGCTAATCGTCGGAGCAAAATCCGACTTGGGCCATGGGACTTTGCAAAACTTGAAAAGCCGGCGCGCCCAAGTCGGACTTTATTTGCGGCTGTGGCACCCGTTGCCTCAAAATAAAATGTAACCATGGAAGGTCGTAGAGTCCAGCGCTTTTTTAAAAATATTTTATCACCATAAGCCGTAACGGAAGGAGCCCGTAGGGCAACTAGGGTTACGGCTTATGG
>Ga0247727_10012241_pt1 | contig 14772 bp, 16 predicted proteins | sample WisWelCaveWW1625_FD_202498 | JGI IMG/M metagenome (GOLD analysis project Ga0247727, IMG submission 202498) | Biofilm microbial communities from Wishing Well Cave, Virginia, United States - WW16-25 | ecosystem: Environmental > Aquatic > Deep subsurface > Groundwater > Cave microbial mat | place... | reverse complement strand
TTACTCCTGGCGACGGTCTGTCTTCCTAAACTTAAAATAATTATAAACATTCCAGCCGCGGACAACGAGAAAAATAACTAAGATAATGAAAAGATAAATACCCCAAATCTCTTTGATCCCCTTTAAACCACCGAGATGAATCATGTGTTCATAGAAGATCTCCATCCCGACAAACCAGAGGAAAACTAAAATCAGCGGTCGGCAGAGAAAAAAACCAGATAATCCAGCCCAATGTGGTGATGCCCCATTCCGTCCCTTGCCGCAAAGGGCTTAAGGCATCCGGCCGGTCAATGATGACACTGACTTTCTGATTAAAATTATTGTCGATCTTTTTATCCATAACTATCCTTAAAATTGAACATCAGTGTAACAGGACTCAAACAACCTACGCGGTTTACTGGTCTAAAATTCGTGCAAACCGCGGAGGTTGTTAAAACCCCCTGTCCGGACTTTCCCAGATGGCCGGTGTTCCTAACTTTTTAAACAATGCCCGGGGAAAACCAAAAATGGTCACCGCAGCATTGACCAGCCAATAAAACATCGGATACCAGATGAGCCAATAAAACATCCGAAAAATTTTTGTCTCAAAACGGCTGTCAATAATCAGCCCAACCGCCAATTGAAAGAGACAAACAATCGTTAAAATAACACCGGTCCAACCCGGAATAATACTTTTAACCACAACATTCGGTGGCAAATCAACAAATCGGCCGACGCAAAAAATAATCACTGTAAGAAAAAGTAAGTACGCCCAAGCCACGCTCGCGACCGTCTCCAAATAAAGCGGCCAGAACCGCCTCTGTTTCCAGGATAAAATTGACGTGAAATATTTTTTAATAACCTCGCAGCCACCCTGTGACCAACGCAAACGTTGACGCCACAAGCCCTTTAATGTCTCGGGCATCAGAATCCAGCATAAAGCCCGCGGCTCGTAACGGACGTCCCAAAATCGCATCTGCAGCTTCCAGCTGATATCAATATCTTCCGTGACCATGTCCGTTGACCAAAATCCAACGGAGTAAAGCGCCCGTTTGCGAAACGCGGCAATAACCCCGGAAACCGTATACACCTTGCCTAAAATCCTCTGTGTTCTTTTAATCATCCCGACAATCGAGGAAAATTCGCCAACCTGAATCTTACCCAAAATACTTGTCCTATTTCTGACGCGTGGGTTTCCCGTAATCGCGCCCACTCTCGGAAAATTCAAGAAATGCCACATGAAATAACGAATCGCCTTCGGATCCAAAAGTGCGTCGGCGTCTATGCAAACTAAATACTCCCCCTTGGCCGCCATCGCCGCCATGGTCAGCCCCATGCCCTTTCCCTGATTCGATGTTAAATTGATGATTCGAACTCTGGGATTCATCTTTTGTATTCTTTGTAAAATTTCTAAAGTCCGGTCTTTGGAAGCATCGTTAACGGCAATGATTTCAAAATTCGGATAATCCTGCTGCTTAAAAAAATTGATGGTCTCTTCGATGCATCTCTCTTCGTTATGGCAAGGAATCAAGACCGAGACCAGTGGTGTCTCCGGTAAATCATCCATCTTTGGGCCGCCTTTCTCACGAAAAAAATGATAGATCAGCCCGCCAAAAATCATGGTAAAAGCCATAAACAAAGGATAGTGAAAAACAAAACTGTAAAATGGTTGCATACTGCTTCTCCTTAAAAAATATTGTTGTAATCAGTATTGCCCCTGTTGTTATTTAATTATTTTTTAATAATAGAAGAACAGGGGCAGTAGTGTTAAAACTTAATCCTCAATGCTGCCGTTACATTAAAGCGATTGGAATCTTCACCATCATAACTATTTAAAGAATAGGTTGTGCCAACGACCAAGCTTAACGTATCGGATATTTTATGATCCTGTTCATACCGGATAAATCCGGCATTCTCGCTTTTAAAATGATTTTGCCATATCTGACCTATCCCCAAATACAATCTGTCCACAAAAGCTTTTTGCAGCCGCCGAAACCAAACATGTTCAAGCATGGGGATCACATAAAATGAATAACTCCGCTTGGGGCTGAAATAAGCCACCTCCTGACTGGAGTTCGTTGAGAGGTAAAGATCTGTCCCCAAACGGACTTTCCATTTTGCCGTCGTTTTTAACGCGGTATCGGTATACCAGAAATATCCCATGCTCTCATTGTCATCGCTGTAATCTCTTCGGTTAACACCCACAGTTGTGTTAAACCACTCGCTGGCGCGATAAAGAGCTGACCAGCTGTAATCGCTCGCTTTCGTTCCAGCCGCCCGGGAACGCAAAGGGACATCAATCGCCCGCGAATCATAACCAAAAGAAAAAGTCCAAAAATCATCCGGAGTAATACTTACGCGGCCTAAACCGCTGGTCGCTTTTCCATTTTCAGCATCCGCCGAAATGGCGCCGGTCAGCCGCCACATATTATTCGGCTGCCATTGATCACCAACATAAATGCGCCGGGTCAAATCATCCTTCGGCTGAGTGGTAATTAACCGTCGAACATATTCCGCGTAAAAGGTATGCTGGGGACTAATAGGCTGATCAAATCGACCTGAAAGATAGACCTCATCTTCTCCAGGAAATTCCTTAGTGTAATAATTTCGGGTGGTAAACGAAGCCATATCTTCGGCTTCAAATGATTTTTGCGTGCGCAAGTAATGCGTAGTTTTCGGGTATTGCATTACCAAATTTTGTATAAATTCACGGGCTTCTTTTCTTCTGGCATTGTTATTCAGGGCATTGGCGTAGCCATTGTTAATTAACACAGCCCCGGCATCTTGAGTACGTAAAACCTCAAATTCCTCTAACGCCCGCCGGGTCCAGCCGCGCCACAAATAAATCTGAGCCAAGATTGTCTTGATTTTAACTGACTCATTCACCTGCTCGAGAATACTCTCGAGATATTTTTGGGCCTTGCTTAATTGATCTTCATGAATATAGATATCCGCCTTGCGTAAATGATAATCGGCATTAGCTGGGTCTTGAACCAGTAACAAATCTATTTGCTGATGAGCCTCTTTTAAATTTCCGGCCTCTAAGGCCGTCCAAAATGTCCCTATCTGCGCATCCACATCGTCCGAATGATTCGTTCGATATATTTCATATAGAATACGGGCTTGCCGGCCATTACCGATTTCTCGATAAGCCCTGGCAACTTCTGGGAGAACATAATCGGGCAAACTTAAAATCGCTTTCTGCTCATAGAGCGCCACGGCTCCTTTATAATCCTCACTCCAAGATAAAATGACAATGTAATCGGCGACTATACCGACATCATTCTGATTCGCTTCATAGGCTTGTTTAATAGCCGCTAAGGATTCTTTTAATTTTCCTTCTTGGGCCAATTGAACGGCTTGATCTCGCGCGGAAAGTGTCTCGTTACCAAATGCGGTTGTTACTCCAACAAACGGGGCAGGAAAAATCAATGCAACAATAAGAAAAAAATGAATAGAAAATCTCACGGATGTCTTCACCAGAGAAGAAAATAGCTTCGCTTTGGTTATTTTTTTTATTTTGTAGTCTCAATTTTGTCGAAACTACTCCACGGATGTTTGACCTACCCCAATTGATTGACTTTGCTCAAAAAGGGGACTTTCAGTTCAGACGGATGAAAGTATAAACTACTTTTTGAACTGGCGCCAATTTTTTTTAATTGGGTTCCACAACCATAAGCCGCTTAAAAGGATAAGTGGGATGGCAAAAAACTTGACGAAGATATTAAAGGCAGGATATTTCCCGAACGGAGAATAAACATAACACAACAGAACCAAGCCCAAACCAATGTGAATCCAACGACAGATGAGGCGGATGCGATTTTGCGGGATCATGCTATGTCTTTAATAATTCTTTTATTCTCGCCAGCAATTCATCCGTTTTAAATGGTTTAGCGAGATAAGCATCGGCCCCCACCTCCAGGCCGATTTTCCGGTCTTCCTCTTCGACCCGGGAGGTCAACATAATAACGGGGATACCACGGTGTTTCTCTTGGGATTTAAGCAGGCGACAAAAATTAAAACCATTAATGATCGGCATCATCACATCGAGGATGATTAATTCTGGAGATTGCTTGAAGGCCTTCTCTAAGCCATCCGTGGCTTCCTGGGCAACCATCACCTCATAGCCGTTAGCCTTCAGATTCCCTTCCAAGGTCCTGACAATCACCGGATCATCATCGACAACTAAAATTCGCTTCGCCATAGATTTATTTGTCCTTTGATTTCGGTGTATTCATGCCGGCTTCTATTTTATCTAAACGCGCGGTGATTTGTTTGAGATATTCGATAACAATAGCGTGGGTATACTGGGCGTCAATCCCCACCGGGGAATTCGCCAGGCTGATTTTATCAATGACTTCCTTATATTCGTCTTTGGATTTTTTTAATGGATCTGTCAGCGGCATGACCGTATTCTATCGTGATTTTTTCAGAGAAACAAGACAAAGATAAAAAAACCCCGCACCCAAAGGTGCGGGGTCAAACCCTGCGCCGCATGGGCACAGGGGATAAACCCCTGTGGCTAACGCGAGACAGGGGACTAAAAAGGAGAGGCATTCTCCTTTGAAAAATTGTTAACCTCTTCCGTGGTCCGACGCCCTGATAATTTGTTTGGGGTCAGACTCCGACTTCCAAAAAATCTTATTGGAAAACATCGGAGTGACTGGTGATGGGGAAGTTACAATTCTAAAGTGAGTATAAAACTAGCAAAATCTATACCAAGACAACCAAATGTAATAAAAAATATTTTATCCATCTATAACTTATTGCGATTAAGAATGTTTTTAACGACTTTTTTTGCAGCGAAATAAAATGTTTAAGGGGTCTGGCGGGAAATTTGTTTATTCACAGCATCAGCGTTGAAAACATTCAACACCTCGTCAGGTAGGACAATCCATCCCTGTCCCTCCCGATAAGTATCATTTTGCTTTGCGGAATTGTTGCGCAATATTCTTGTAGATCGAGGATAAAAGAAAGGCCGCGCCCAAGGTGAGGATAATTGTAGCACCAGTAGCGAAATTAAAAGCATAAGAAATCCAAATGCCGCCAATAGTTAAAATCGCGCCAAAGATAATAGAAAGGTAAATTGTTTTACGCAGACTGTGAGTATATTGTTTGGCCATGGCCACCGGCAAAGTCATCAGCGCGATGACCAAGATCATACCGACCACCTTGATCAACATGACCACCGACAAAGCCACCAGACACAAAAGAGTGTAATACAAAAAATTCACCGCCACCCCGCTCACCCGCGCGAATTCTTCATCGAAAGAAAAACTTAAAAGGTCGTTGTATAAAAAGGCCACGATTAAAACGATCAACACATCAAGAACCAGCATCAACCAAATGTCGGCTATGGTCACGGTTAAAATATTTCCAAAAAGATAACCAAAAAGATCCGGCGCGTAACCGGGTGTCATTTTAATGAGAATGATCCCCAGCGCCATGCCAAGAGCCCAAAAAATTCCGATGGTCGTGTCTTCAGGAAGTTTGCTTCGCCGGCTGACAAATCCAATTCCCAGCGCCGAGGCAATGCTGAAAGGCAAAACCGTAAAAAGCGGATTGACCCCCAGAAAATATCCTAAGCCTATTCCGCCAAAAGCCGCGTGGGCAATGCCGCCGCTTAACCCCAGCATCCGTTTAAAAACAATATAAACGCCGATGACCCCGCAGCAAATACTCGCCAGGATCGCGGTGAGAAATGCGTTTCGCATAAACTCAAATTGCAAGGCTTCCATCATGGGTGTTTGTGCTCCTTTAAGATCCGGTGCGGCACGCCGTGGGCGATCAGATCCACCGGACATTCATAAACAGCTTCCAGATGTTCCGCCGTGATCTCTTTGGAATCATGGTAAAAAAGTTTCCGGTTCAAACAGGCGATCTTGTTGACAAAACTCGCCACCGCGCCGATATCATGGGAAACCAAAATAATCGTCATCTCTTTCTTTAACTTTTCCAAAAGGTCATACACCCCGACCTGCATCGGTTTGTCCACGCTGGCCGTCGGTTCATCCAGAATTAAAAGTCTAGGGTTCTGTACCAGTGCTCGGGCGATAAAAACCCTTTGGCGCTGGCCGCCGGAAAGGGTTCCGATCTGCCGGTCTTTCAGATGCCACATCCCAACGGTCTTAAGCGCTTCTTCGGCCATTTTTTTATCTTCCTGATCAAAACGCCGGGTCCATCCGACCCGACTTAATCTGCCAAGTAAAACTACTTCCCAAACACTGATTGGAAACTCTTTATCAAAAACCGTTGTCTGGGGAACATAGCCGATGAATTTCCGGGCGTCTTTAGGCTGTCGGCCCAAAACCAAAACCTCACCGCGGTCGGGTTTGATTAACCCCAGGATCAATTTTAAAAGCGTCGTTTTCCCCGCGCCGTTGGGGCCGATCAATCCCAGGAAATCTTCCTTGCGCACAGAAAGGTTGATATCTTCGAGAACAACCTGTTCCTCGAAGCTCACCCAGACATTTTTTAATTCGATGATTTTATTGTTTTGTGTCATTGGAAAGTGTTCATCAATTCGTCGGCAACCTTACGTAAATTTTTAAGATAATCCTTGGCCAGGGCATCGGTGACGATGAGCTTCGCGCCGATCTGCCGGGCCATCATTTCAGCCGTCTTCTGACTGAATTGGGGAGAAAGCAATATCGCGTGGATATTTTCCTTTTTGGCGAGGTTGATCACCTGCGACAATTCCTGCGCGGTCAACTCCTTGCCTTCTTTCTCCATGGAAATCTGTTTTAAACCATAATCCGCGGCCAGATATCCCCATTCCGGATGAACTGTTAAAAACGAGCGTCCGTTAAATGGGGTCAGCTTATCTTTAATTTCTCCGTCGGCCTCCAGCAGGCGATTGGCAAATTCAGCCGCATTGTTTTGATAAAATTCAGCGTTGGCCGGATCAATGTCAATCAAAATATTTTTAATATTCTCAACCATCTTAATAACGCGTTTGGGCGACAGCCAGATATGAGGATCGGCAAATCCATGCGCGTGTCCCCGATGGGCATCCTGACCTCGATCACCCATTTCCAAAAGCTCTACGCCAAAAGAACTATCGCACAATCGCATCCTCTTATTCAACGCCAAAAGCTTGTCCAGCCAGTACAATTCAAATTCCAAACCTGTTCCCACTTTAACATATAAATCCGCCGTACTCACTTCTTTTAATTGATTTGGGGTGGGTTCATACGTGTGCGGTTCGGTGCCGGGCGGGATCATGACACTGACCTCGACTTTATTTTTTCCGACCTGTTCGACAAATTCCGCTAAAGGCAGGATGGTCACGATGACTTTAATCTTATCGTCAGCAAATGCTTGAAGAGGATGAGTAAAAAATATAAAAAGTGTGACAAGACCGAAAATTTTTTTTGATTTCATAGTAAGCCCCCCACCATTCATGGCGGGATTTAGCAACTTAATTAAATGACAAAATACTTCATGCCGTAGAAAGGATTCGCTTTTTCACTTCTTCCCAAGGTGAGCCAGAGGCAGGGTCTCTGTGATAAGAAGCCAACCGCCGATCGAGTTCTTCTTTTTGCTTCTGCGTCAATTTTACGGGTTTCGAGATGGCGGCAATATATCCCACACATCCTCAACTAACTGAATTCTCTCCGAGATACTTAATTTTAAGACCTCAGACATGGAAATACTTTTTCCCACCGCTGTCCCTCCATTTCTTATTTTTTCTATTATCTATTGAGTGCTACGGTGGAATATGAAGAAAATCAATGCTAAAAATTCTCCAAATCGTTTCACGAGGTCTTAATATGAACTTCTGCGGGTATATGGCTGATGATCAAATCCTTGAAGTCTAATTTCTTACTCGCGTTATCTATGTCTATCCCCACCAAACTTCCATTTCGATCATAATCCAACGTAACACCGGGGGATATTTCTTTGGTCTCGACACTTGTCTTCGAAGATAGATCAATGTATAAGGAATCAGTTTCCGGGTAATAATTGAGCTTCATGATTTAAACCTCCTGTCTGGAAAAGCATTGTGAATGGTAATTTTATCCTCAAGGGTAATGACCCGCAAAATTTTTCCCTCAACCGCATCAATTGCTCCCCAAAAACGGTATCGATTGTCCTCTTGAGGTTCAACCCGTAAAGGATTCTCAATAACGCGAATACACCATTCCTTTTTCAAATACGGTCTTTTACGTAAAACCTCATTCTCAAAATATGCTGTAAATCTGTACCTATGCATTGACGGTAGTATACCCTAAATTTCATAGGCATAGAGAAATTTTTTCCGAAGTTTAATCAACCTCACCTCCGCCAACTCGGACTCTGGTTCTTTTATCACCGGAGACTTCTCATACGACACCTCCGGCGATTTACTTTTATCTTGCGCTTCAACGGTGGACTCGGTCTCATCGTCCCCCGTAATCCCAAGCAACATCGGCAGATTGGACACAGGCGTCATGTTAAAAATCACCGGATAAAGGCCTTCAATGGGAGTGGTCTCGAGTTGTTGGGGGGTAAGTTTCGTGCAATCACCAGCGTTCCGTAATTTGTTAGAATCGCAACTTAAAATTACGTTTTCGGTTGGGTTGAATGGAATGTTAAATTCCACCCCTTCACCTTTGATTTGGAGATTAAATTTGGTGGGGTTGAGATCGATCCCGCCTTTAGCAAATCCAATTTCTCCCACATCATTAAAAATTTTAGGAAAACTATTATTCTCACCTATCTTTTCGGACTTCAATTCCATAATATCCTTAACTTTATCTATCGGAGCCCCATTCCCATTTTTCTGTAATCTAATCGGGGTCTCAGGAGGTGAAGAATCTTTATCCTCTTGTATAAACTCAGGTAATAAAATATACCAACTTCTTTCATGCGCCGGAATCATTAGGGGAAACTTATACCCCAATTTTTTGATAGTGACTATTACTTTAGATGAGGGGAAAAATAAATTATCAGGATCGCTGGTTGCAGCATATGAGCCAAAATCTGAAAGAAATCCAATATGTTGAGTAAAAATATTTTTCTCCTCTAGTTGCATATTTACTGTTGTACGATGTTCTCCAAAATGAATCTCCCCTCCAATAATAATGTCTTCTTTTTAATTGACGAAATTCGATCTACCCAGTGCTCATTTCTTAGATTTAATGTCTTGGCAAGATCAACATTATGAACATTTTCTGTCAAAGGATGATCTATCCCTACAATCTCCATGCCCAATTTATGTGCCTCAAGTATTAACTCTAAATAACCCTCTCCTCTAAAATATAGATGCTCTTTTATTTTCCTTCCATCATTTTTCCCCTTCAAGAAGTCTCCTAAATCATCCTGCAGAGAAGAAGGGATGGCCTCCAGAGCCAATACCTTATATCCCGCCGCAATAAAAAATGATAACTGTCTCTTTAATTCTGTCCGAATGGAGTTGACTCGATGAGAATCTCCAAAGATAACAACTTGTGGGTTGTTTTTTAGAATCAAATTATAATGAACACCTTTAATATAATTTTTTTTGACATAATTTTCGATCGCTTTAGCTGTCCCTTTCCACCATTCTTGATTGATTTTTGATTTAGATCCCTCTTGGCCTTCGAAAGAATGAGCTGGCAAAATTACTGTCTTGTCTTGCGCAAAAGTGGGGGTTGCTACGAAAAGCGAGACGCCGATGAGCATCGTACCGACCGTTCTTCTAAGTCCTTGAAGAAACGAGGAGAAAATTGATTGATTAGGGCCGATAAATTCCATCCTATCGTCCAATTCCACACCCGTATACCCACCCGAAACATATCTCCGGGAAACGGTTTTATCCAAATAAGAATCCTTTTCCTTCTTGATGTAATCGTACACTCCTTGCTTAAACGCCTCGACATATTGGTCGTAAATTTTTTCTCGAACCTGCGAATCGTCAACATTCACTCCACTTATTTTATTTTTATCCACATACACCTTACCTAATATACTTTCCTTGAGCCGCTTTTTATACCACGTCGCCAGGATCAGAGAATTCTGGATCTGCCTGAGATTGGCAAAATTCTTTCCTTCGTTAACTTCCTTTTCGATTTCCGGCAGGATAACGTCTTTGACAATTTGTGAAGACACATCGCTTAACTGTTTGACATCCGGCTCCTGGAGTGTATCGGTCCCAATTTCTTTTTTGTGTAAATTATTTTGAAGTGCCAGATAATCGCCTTCCAGCATCACCTTCAAATGACTCTCCACCACAAAGGCCACGTCTTTGTTCTCATACACCACCGCCTTGTCAGGCATGATCCACACTTTATTGAAGGTGTTAATCGGAATGTTGGTCGTGCCGTAGAGTTCATGTGCCTTTTTATAAACTCTATTCCAAAACTCCTTACCTAACTCGTCTTCCGGGTACATCAAAGAGGCCGTCAACTGCTTTAACAAATAATCCTGCGCCAGCAAATCTTTACCCATTTCGGTGGTACCGAATTTCTCTGGGATGATTCTTTCTTTCTCATAAGGCGAGAGATTGACCCACAGATCGTTTTCGGGGACAGTCAATGAGGCCAAGAAATATTTGATGAGCCGATCGGATTCTTTCTTGAGTTCCTCGCCCTGTAATTTTGAATCACCAGGGTCAACGATAAAATCAAAGCGGAAAGGATTCTCGGGATAGACCTTAATCCCCCGAACAAGGGTCGGAATAAAACCGGGTGTGGGTTTGACCATGGTGCCGGGGATGGGGAGATTCAAAAGGGTTTGGGCAAAGCCGGAAGATGGGAAAAATGATGTAAAAACAAAATTGACAAGGACAAGCCAAGTCACGGCTGTGATGATTTTCGGTCTTCGTTGTTCGATATTAGGTCTTAGGGGCATGAGATGTTTGAAATTTAACCGGATAGACCTACGCGGTTGACATGAGATTTCTCTTGTAAACCGCGTAGGTCTATTATCAATCCAGATATCCCTTTCCATTTCTATTAGTATTAGTTGCGATTAAATTATAACACGGGAATAGGCGGAAATGGGGTTCTAAGACAGGCTTAAGGAAACGGTTTCCAAGGAATTACTTCGGAGAAATTACAGTGTACTTACCATCATAAGTGTGTTTAATTTTTTTATTACTTCGGTCGTTACCGAAGGCGGTAACTTACAGATAAATTTTGCTTTCCTGGCTCTCCAATCCAAACTTTTTACTTGATCAGATAAAACTGCTCCCTGAATCTTGAACCCAGGCGGGATAACGACCTCAAACGGATATCCTTTAACCTGACTGGTGATGGGACACAAAATTACCAACCCAACTTTGCTATTATAAATAGCCGGAGAGACAATAAGTGCTGGACGTTTTCCTGACTGCTCATGCCCGGCCTGAGGATTCAGATTAACCCAAACGACATCCCCCCGTTCGGGGACAAATCGGGAAGGCATCACCATATTTCTGAACCCACTTTCGGACCAAAATCCTGTTCGCCATGAATATTATCCTTGTGAACATGGGCCATAAGATTCTTAAGCTTATACGAGGATTTTTCGATAGGGGTAACCACCAACTTCCCTTCAACCAGAGTCAACTCAACCGCCGAACCCTGCCGTACATTTGTTTCCTTGGCATAGGTTTTCGGGATGCGTAAGGCCAGGCTATTGCCCCATTTCTGAACTTGAACATGCATAAATGACCTCCTTGTGTGATGTATCTACAATAAGTATACAGGGCATAAATAAAATGGCAATAATTTGTTTTGACGTTTAAAAGAGACAACCCCATCTACAGTAGGATTGTCCCCTCTTATCTAAAATATGAAGAATTATTTTTTGTGCTTAGCTGGTACGGATTTTCGCAAGTCTTTACTCAAGGTGATAAGGTTTTTCAACGACTTCAACGACTCTTCCCAATTGCGGGTCTTTAAACCGCAGTCGGGGTTGATCCAGAAATTTTCTTTCGGGATAACTTTAAGCGCCCGCTTGACAACCTCTTTCATATTCTCGACGTTGGGAACGGCCGGAGAATGGATGTCCCAAACACCAAGTCCGATCTGACGTTTGAAATTGGCCTTCTCGAAACTTTTGATGATGTCGCCGCGGCTGCGGGTCGTTTCAATGGAGATAACGTCGAAATCCATGTCATTGATCTCTTTGACGATCTCGCCGAATTCCGAGTAGCACATATGCGTGTGAATTTGTGTCTTGGGATCGGTGTTGATGGCCAGTCGGAATGATTTAATGGCCCAATCAAAATATTTTTTCCAATTGCGGCGTTTGATGGGGGCCTTCTCGCGAATCGCCGGCTCATCGAGCTGGGCGATCTTGATCCCGGCTTTTTCATAATCATGGATCTCATCCTGCAAGGCTAACCCCAACTGATAAGCCACCTGCTCGATGGGAATATCCTCCCGGACATAACTCCAGGCGATGATGGTGACCGGCCCGGTCAACATCCCCTTGACGTGTTTTTTAGTGAGACTCTGCGCGTAAACAATTTCTTCAACCGTCATCGGTTTAGGCCGGTAAATATCTCCGAAAATAATTGGCGCCCGATAAACGCGGGTGCCATAGGAAATGATCCATCCCTTTTTCGTGGTGGCGATCCCTTCGAGCTTTTCGGCAAAGAATTCCACCATGTCGGTGCGTTCAAATTCACCGTGGACTAAAACATCGAGCCCTAAATCTTCCTGAATCTTAATAAGCTCTCTTATTTTGCCGCGGACAAATTCCTTGTATTGTTCCTGCGAAATTTTGCCCGAACGAAAATCCGCTCTTTTCTCCCGCACTTCGGATGTCTGCGGAAAACTGCCGATGGTCGTGGTCGGGAATAAAGGCAGATTTAAAATCTTGGCATGGAGTTTAATGCGGTTGGCATAAGCCGTGCTCTTTGAAAAATCCTTTTTCGTCAAGGTCTTAACGCGGTTTTGTACCCCTTGATTGCGGCCATAATCGGAAGACTCTGATGACGCCGGGATCTGTCCGCCGGCAAAGGCCTGGGCGATTGAACGAAGTTCTTTTAACTTTTCTTCGGCAAAGGCCAAACGATTGAGCAATGCTGAATCCATATCTTCCCCTTGAAGCGTGATCGGCAGATGATACAACGGGGCCGCGTTAGAAACGATAATATTTTTGGTCTTCGTTGATAATTCCTTAAGGATCCCAACGGCCTTGGCCACATCGGTTTTCCAAACGTTTCGTCCATTAGCCAAACCGGCGATCAAGGTTTTATCTTTGGGAAAGCCTAACTTTTTGATGTTGGCCAAATTTTCGGAGCCGTTGACAAAGTCCAAACCAATGGCCGCAACCGGAAGCGTGTAAAGATCTTTTAAAAAATCCACGCTGTCGTAATACGTGATCAAATTGATGCGGCATTTGGTTGCCCCCAGAATCTTGTAAATCTTTTTGATAAGCTTAATTTCCTCGGTGGAAAGTTCCAAGACAAAGGCCGGTTCTTCCAGGTGGATTTCTTTGAAATCCTTGATGATGTCTTTGTAAACTTCAGTCAAATTCATCAGAAATCTGATGAATTGACTTTTAGGAATACCTTTGGAAAGCTTTAAAAACGTGAACGGTCCGATCAAAGCCGGAATACCACCATGGAATTTGGTGGCGAATTCCTTAGGCTTATTCCAGTTCAACTTACATTTGACGTTCTTTAAAACGGAAAAATCGGGGACCAGATAATGATAATTGGTGTTGAACCATTTGGTCATCTCCAGGGCGTTTTTGCCGCGGCAGAGTTCATAATAGGCTTTCATATCTTTGGGATTATATAACCCGACCATAATGGCGGTATCGAGCATGGCGTCATAACCGGTGATCTCCCCAACTGGAAAAATATCAACGGTCTGCTGGTAGGCGACGATCATCTGTTCCTGAAGTTTATCCAGGGCCTGGCGCGTCTGCTCTTGAGTGTTCTCGCCTTTCCAGAAACCTTCAATGCTCTTTTTAAATTCTCTGTTCTTCCCTAATCGGGGAAAACCGTACGCGTAAGTTTTTAACACTTCCCTTGCCTCCTTTTATGAACTCTTATTTCGTTGCGGGAACATCCGAAGGAACGGCCGCGGGGACTTCCTGCGGTTTTCTAGACGCTTCCACGTTAATCTCGATTTCAACTTCATCACCGACCAAAACACCGCCGGCATCAAGCTGTTTATTCCAAGAGACCCCAAATTCCTGGCGATTGATTTTTGCGCTGCCGGAAAGACCAATGACCTCCATGCCAAACGGACTGGGGACCGGCCCGGCAATAATAAGCGGAATAGAAATTTCTTTAGTGACGCCGCGCATGGTTAATTGCCCGGTGATAACAAAATTGGAACCTTCGCCGGTAATTTTTGTGCTTTTAAAGGTGATCATTGGATTTTTTTCAGCATCAAAAAAGTCTGACATGCGTAGATGCTCATCGCGCTGTGGATTGCGGGTATCAATACTGGCGGTCTTGATTGTGACATCCACTGAAGAATTGACCAAATCGGATTTATCGAATTGAATCGTTCCGGAGAAGTCGCCGAATTCCCCGCGGACCGTGGAAACCATTAAATGGCTTACCGCGAAACCAAGGCGGGAATGACCGGCGTCGATTTGAAACGGTTCAGCCGCGCGCGCGCTCAATGGAGCAAAAAATATCACAACAAAAAGGGATAATCCTGGCAAATACTTCTTTGAGATTCCGAACATTCGTCTTCCTCCATTTTTTGGTTTTCTGAAATAAGCAGGCGGCATTATATCATAATTTCAAAAAACTCAAGTGCATATTTTCCAGACCGCACACTCCCCGAACTCCTAATTAGAACTGAGAATGCAGCATTTTTTAGACAAAAAACGAATTTTCACAGGTCAATATTGTTTTTGTCTTCTAAAAATAACTTT
>Ga0247727_10012240_pt1 | contig 14773 bp, 11 predicted proteins | sample WisWelCaveWW1625_FD_202498 | JGI IMG/M metagenome (GOLD analysis project Ga0247727, IMG submission 202498) | Biofilm microbial communities from Wishing Well Cave, Virginia, United States - WW16-25 | ecosystem: Environmental > Aquatic > Deep subsurface > Groundwater > Cave microbial mat | place... | reverse complement strand
GACGATGGTGGTCTTCCTGAATAAGGTGGACGCGGTGGAGGATAAGGAGCTGCTGGACCTTGTCGAGATGGAGGTTCGGGAGCTCTTGACGAAGTACGGCTTTCCTGGCGACAAGGTCCCCGTCATCCGCGGGGCGGCCCTCTTGGCCGCCCAGGGCGACAAGGGCGAGCTCGGGGAAGGGGCCATCCTGAAACTCATGGAGGCGGTCGACACCTTCATCCCCACGCCGACCCGGGCGACCGACAAGCCCTTCCTGATGAGCGTGGAGGATGTTTTCTCCATCACCGGCCGCGGCACCGTCGGCACGGGGCGGGTTGAGCGCGGCAAGGTCAAGGTCGGCGAGACGGTCGATGTCGTGGGGATCAAGGCGACCCGCCAATCGGTCGTCACCGGCATCGAGATGTTCCGCAAGCTGCTCGATGAGGGCCAGGCGGGGGATAACCTCGGGGTGCTCTTGCGCGGCATCGAGAAGGAGGATCTCCAGCGAGGCATGGTCTTGGCCGCCCCGGGAACGATCACGCCCCACACGACCTTCAAGGCCGAGATCTACTGCCTCACGAAGGAGGAAGGCGGCCGCCACACTCCGTTCTTCAGCAACTATCGCCCGCAGTTCTATTTCCGCACGACCGACGTGACCGGCTCGGTCACACTGCCCCAAGGCACCGAGATGGTCATGCCGGGGGACAACATTGCGGTCACGGTGGAGCTGCTGCAGCCCGTCGCGATGGAGAAGGAGCAGCGCTTCGCGGTCCGGGAGGGGGGCAAGACGGTGGGGGCAGGGGTGATCACGGAGATTGTGAAATAACGGAATGAGATCGCGGCTTTAGGGAAGACCGGGCCGCGATGTCTGTTTGAAGCCAATGCCGCAAGATCAAGCGACGCTGGCGTGCACCGAGTGCCAGCGGCGCAACTACCATACCAGCAAGAACAAGAAGAACGTGACGGACCGGCTGGAGCTGCGCAAGTACTGCAAGTGGTGCCGGCGGCATACCGCCCACAAGGAAACGAAGTGACGATGGCGGTAGGCCATCCGGATCTCCTGGGGGCAGAGGAGCGTCGGTTAACGGTAAACCACCGGTCTCCAAAACCGGAACTGCAGGTTCGACTCCTGCCGCTCCTGCTCTAATTGATGGCCAACCCTCTCGTCCGGTTCAGCGGCTTCCTCAACGAGGTCCGCGGGGAGCTCAAGCAGGTGGCGTGGCCGACCAGGGATGAGCTGGTGGGGTCGCTGCTGGTGGTCTGTGTGGGCGTGCTGCTGTTGGCGAGCTTCATCGGCATCTGTGACTTCGTCCTGTCGAAGCTGGCCCAGCTGTTGTTGCAGCGCTAAATGCCGACTCCCGAACAGCCCGACGTGAGCCAGACGCAACGAGCGCCGAAGCTGTGGTACATCATCCACACGCAGACCGGCCAGGAGCTCAAGGTCAAGAGCAATCTGGATGGCAAGCTTCAGCAGGGCCTGGGTACGGAGTGGATCAGCAAGGTGCTCGTGCCCACCGAGCGCGTGGCGGAGGTGCGCGGCGGCAAGAAGCGCATCTCGGAGCGCAAATTTTTTCCCGGCTATCTCCTCGTCGAGATGGAGATGACCGATGAGAGCTGGCACCTCGTGCGCACGACCCCCGGGGTGACGGGCTTCATCGGCTATGGGCGCAAACCCGCGCCGCTGTCGGATGAGGAAGTCAGCGAGATCATGCGGCAGACTGAGGAGCGCAAGGATAAGCCGGCACCGCGCGTGACGTTCCAGAAGGGCGAGGGGGTGCGCGTCATCGAAGGCCCGTTTACGAATTTCAGCGGGGCGATTGAGGAAGTCAACACCACCCGCGGCAAGCTCAAGGTGCTGGTGTCGATCTTCGGTCGGCAGACGCCGGTCGAGCTGGAGTTCTGGCAAGTCGAGCGCTTGTAATCCGCAGGAGCGGCGATGGCTGTCAAGGTAAAGAAAGTCAAGGCGATGATCAAGCTCTACTGCCCCGCAGGGGCCGCCAATCCGGCGCCGCCCGTCGGGCCGGCGCTGGGCCAGCACGGCGTGAACATCATGGAGTTCTGCAAGAGGTTCAACGAGCAGACGAAGGGCAAGGAAGGGCTCGTGCTGCCCGCCGTCATCACGGTGTATGAGGACCGCTCCTTCACGTTCATCATCAAAAGCCCTCCGGTGTCGGTGCTGCTGAAGCAGGCCTGCGGGATCGTCAAGGCCTCGGGCAACACGCCGAGAGAGAAGGCGGGGCAGCTGACCAAGGCTCAGGTGACGGACATCGCCAAGCAGAAGCAGCAAGACCTGAACTCCCATGACCTGGACGCGGCCATGCGCATGGTCGAGGGGACGGCACGAAGCATGGGCATTGACGTGGTCTGATGCCTGGCAAGCGCTACGCCCAAGCCGCCCAGCTGGTCGACCCCAAGACCTCCTACAGCTTGGAGGACGCGGTGGGGCTGCTGGACCGCATGCCCAAGACGAAATTCGATGAGACGGTGGAGGTCTCTGCGTCCCTGAACATCGATCCGAAGAAGAGCGATCAGCTGGTCCGAGGGACGGTCACGCTGCCCCACGGGACCGGCAAGGCGCGGCGCGTGCTGGTCTTCTGCAAGGGCGAGAACGAGCTGAAGGCGCGCGAGGCGGGCGCCGACTACGTGGGCGCCGCCGAGCTCATCGAGAAGATCAATGGCGGCTGGCTGGACTTCGACGTCGCCGTCGCCACGCCGGAGATGATGCGGGACGTCTCCAAGCTCGGCAAGATCCTTGGGCCGCGCGGCATGATGCCCAACCCGAAGATCGGCACCGTCACGGAGGATGTGGCCAAGGCGATCAAGGACGTCAAGGGCGGCAAGGTCGAGTTCAAGATGGACAAGCTGGCCAACATCCACTTCGTGATCGGCCGGCGCTCGTTCAAGGCCGAGCAGCTGGTGGACAACGGCCGCGTCGCCCTCCGGGCCATCGGCCGCGCGCGGCCCAGCACGCTGAAGGGCAAGATGCTACGGCGGCTGAGCCTCTCAAGCACCATGAGCCCTGGCATTCCCCTGAAGAGTGACGGGCTTGAGGTAGAGGCCGAGGAGACGTAAGGGATGGCCAAGGTCGGTCGGTTTGTGAAAGAGGCCATGCTGCAGGAGCTGACGAACCGGCTCTCGGAGCGGCCGAACTTTTTTGTCGCGTCGCTCGGCCGGCTGCCCGCCTCTGAAGCGGACCGCTTCCGCCAACAGCTGTCTGCTTCGAAGGCGCGGCTCATCATGGTCAAGCGGCGCCTTGGGCTGCGGGCGATCGAGCAGCTGAAGCTTTCCGATGCCGCCACCCTGCTGCAGGGCTCCATCGGGCTCATCCTGTCGGGGGCGGATGTCTTGCCGACGGCGAAAGTGCTGGTCGAGTTCGTGAAATCCCATGCCGAGCAAGTCAGCGTCCGGGGGGGTGTCATCGACGGCCAGCTCCTGGACACGGCGCGCGTGCAGCAGCTCGCGAGCCTGCCCTCACGGCCCGTGCTCCTGGCCGAAGTGATCTTCACGATCGAGTCGCCGATGGCGGACGTCATCTTCACGATCGAGCGGCTGATCGGCGACATCGCCTGGATCGCCGAGCAGGCCGCGGCGGCGAAGCCGCAGGCGTCGCCCGCGGCGACAACCGACGCCGCGCCGCAACCGACGACCGAGGCGGGCACCCCGCCGGCAGGCGGGGTCGCCGAAGGGAGTCCCGACGCCGGAGGCGCCGGGACACCGCAGACACACCAGACGCCAACCACAGAGGAGGGCAAGAGCTCATGACCGAGACGATGACCAAGCGGGTCGAGGACGCGCTCAAGCTGACCGAGGAGATGACCGCCATCGAGCTGGCATCCTACGCCAAGGCGATGCGGGATAAGTTCGGCATCACCGCCAGCCCGGTCGCAATGGCCGCCGCGCCGACCGGAGGCGCAGCCGGAGGTGCTACCGCAGGCGGGGCAGCCGAGGTGCAGGACAGTTTCGACATCATCCTGGCCGCCGTGGGCGCCAACAAGATCGCCGTCATCAAGGAAATCCGCGCCATCACGAGCCTTGGTCTGAAGGAGGCCAAGGAGCTCGTCGAGTCGGCGCCGAAACCGGTGAAGACGGGCGTGAAGAAGGAAGAGGCGGACGAGATTAAGAAGAAGCTGGAAGCAGCCGGAGCCAAGGTCGAACTCAAGTAACCTGAAGGCGGGCAGGCCCGATGAGCAAAGTTCTCAGCTTCGCGAAGCTCCCAGAAGGGTTGTCGCCTCCGGACCTCGTGGAGGTCCAGAAGCGCTCCTACTGGGATTTCCTCCAGATCGACGTGCCGAAGAACAAGCGCCAGAACATGGGGCTGCAGGCGGCCTTTTTGGAGACGTTTCCGGTCGAAAGCCCCGATAAGACGCACCGGTTGGAGTTCGTGCACTACAGCCTCGGCAAGCCGAAGTACACGGTGAACGAGTGCTTGCGCAACGGGCTCTCCTTCGCCGCGCCGCTCAAGGTGAAGCTGCGGCTGATCGGGCCGAAAGAGACGCGGGAGCAAGAGGTCTACTTCGGCGAGATCCCGCTGATGACCGAGGTGGGCACCTTCGTGATCAACGGCGATGAGCGCGTCGTGGTCAGCCAGCTGCACCGCTCACCCGGCGTCACGTTCGAGGTCACGGTGCACGCCACCGGCAAGCGCCTGTTCTCCGCGCGCGTCATCCCGTACCGCGGCGCGTGGGTCGAGCTCGACTTCGACATGGCGGATTTGCTCCACGTCTCCATCGACCGGCGGCGGAAGATCGTCGGGACGATCCTGCTGCGCGCGCTCGGGTTCTCCTCCGATGAGGACATCCTCCATGCGTTCGGCAAGACCGAATCCGTCAGCTTCAGCTCGCCATCCGATCTCAAGCCGCTCGTGGGCAGCTTCCTGGGCGAGCGGATCCTCGACGGCTCCACGGGCCAGGTGGTGCTGCGCGCGGGTGCCAAGATCTCCGAGGAGTGGCTCGACACGATCTGGCAAAGCGGCAAGCGGGAACTGAAGCTCGTCAGCGAAGCACCCCCCGAGATCCTCAAGACCCTCGAAAAGGACCATACGACCACCCGCGAGGAGGCGCTGCTGGACATCTTCCGGCGCCTCCGGCCTGGCGACCTGGTGAACCTGCCCTCAGCCGAGGCGCTCATCCAGCGGCTGTTCCTCGATCCGCGCCGATACGACCTGGGCAGCGTCGGGCGGTTTGTGCTCAACCGCAAGCTCAGCATGAACGAGGGGCTGGACTCGCGGCTCTTGAGCGGCCAGACGGTGATCCAGGTGATCAGGTATCTCCTCAACTTGCGCAAGGGCGAAGGGGAGATCGACGACATCGACCACCTCGGCAGCCGGCGCGTCCGGTCGGTCGGGGAGCTGGTCTACCACCAGTTCCGGGTGGGCTTGGAGCGCCTGGAGCGCACGATCCGCGACCGGATGGCGGTCTATGATTTGGAGAAGGTCATGCCCCACACGCTCGTCAACTTCAAGCTGGTGGCGTCGGTCGTGCGCGATTTCTTCGCGCGCTCGCAGCTGTCGCAGTTCATGGACCAGACGAACCCCTTGGCGGAGCTCACGCACAAGCGGCGGCTCTCCGCGCTCGGCCCGGGCGGGCTCTCGAGAGAGCGGGCGGGATTCGAAGTCCGGGACGTGCACCCCTCGCATTACGGCCGCATCTGCCCCATCGAGACCCCTGAAGGCCCCAACATCGGATTGATCTCCAGCCTCACCGTGTTTGCGCGGATCAACGAGCATGGCTTCATCGAAACGCCGTACCGTCGGGTCGAGCACGGCGCGGTGACTGGCAAGGTAGACTATCTCACGGCGGACCTGGAGGACCGGCATACGATCGCGCAGGCGAGCAGCCCGCTCACCAAGGCCGGCAAGTTTGTCGAGGAGATGGTGAGCTGCCGCCATCGCGGCAACATCGTCCGCATGCCGCCCTCGCAGGTCGTGTACATGGATGTTTCCCCGAACCAGACCGTCAGCATCGCCGCCGCCCTGATCCCGTTCCTGGAGCATAACGATGCCAACCGCGCCCTCATGGGCTCCAACATGCAGCGCCAGGCGGTGCCGCTCATGCTGACGGAGCTGCCCCTGGTGACCACCGGGATCGAGCGCCGCGTGGCGGTGGACTCCGGGGCGTGCATCGTCAGCAAGGAGGATGGCACGGTCAGCTACGCGGATGCGCAGCGCATCGTGATCGGCCGGCACACCTATGAGCTGAAGAAGTTCCAGCGCTCGAACGCCAACACCTGCCTGAACCAGCGGCCGCTCGTGGAGCCGGGCGATCGCGTCAAGGCGAGCCAACCCATCGCGGACGGCCCGGCGACCAGCCAGGGCGAGGTGGCGCTGGGGCGGGACGTGCTGGTGGCGTTCATGCCGTGGCGCGGCTACAACTTCGAGGACGCGATCCTCATCAGCGAGAAGCTGGTCAAGCAGGACACGTTCACCTCCATCCACATCGAAGAGTTCGAGCTGGAGGCCCGCGAAACGCGCCTGGGCAACGAGGAGATCACGCGAGACATCCCCAACGTCGGGGAGGAGGCGCTCAAGGACCTCGACGAGCAGGGGATCGTGCGCATCGGTGCTGAGGTCGTCCCGCGCAGCGTCCTGGCGGGCAAGGTGACACCGAAGAGCGAGACCGAGCTGACCCCGGAGGAGAAGCTGCTGCGCGCGATCTTCGGCGAGAAGGCCGAGGACGTGCGGGATACCAGCCTGCGCGTGCCGGCGGGGGTCGAGGGGATCGTCGTCGACGTCAAGATCCTGACCCGCAAGGGCGCGCGGGCCAAGTCCAAGGAAGAGCAGCAGGAAGAGCACCAGCAGATCGACGCGATCCGCAAGACCTACGGCGCCCAGATCGGCAAGCTGGTGGAGGAGCGGCTGGAGAAACTCGTCAAGCTGCTGGAAGGCAAGAAGCTGTCAGCCCCCATCAGCGAGCTGGATACCGGCCACACGCTCATCGACGCCGGCCGGACGGTCAAGTCCAGTGACCTTAAGAAGCTCACCCGGGCCGATTTCACCGATGTCAAGCTGCACGACCAGCCCGGCCTTGAGGCGGAGATCCGGCGGGTGGCCGAGTTCTTCGACGAGTCGGTGCGCGAGCTGCGCTCCGAAGAGGAGATGGAGGTCGATAAGATCAAGCGGGGCGATGAGCTGCCCCCCGGCGTCCTGAAGCGCGTCGTCGTCCAGGTCGCCTCCAAGCGGAAGATCCAGGTCGGCGACAAGGTGGCCGGCCGCCATGGCAACAAGGGCGTCATCGCCAAGATCCTCAAGGAAGAGGATATGCCGTTTTTGCCGGACGGCACGCCCGTCGAGGTCGTGCTCAATCCGCTCGGCGTGCCCTCCCGGATGAACGTGGGGCAGATTCTGGAGACCCACCTGAGCTGGGCGATGCGGATCCTCGGCTACCGCGCCGTCAGCCCGGTCTTCAACGGGGCGACGGAGGAGGAAATCCGTGAGCAGCTCGTCAAGGCCAAGCTGCCTCGCCACGGCAAGGTCCATCTGCGCGACGGACTGACGGGCGAGGGCTTCGACCAGGATACGGTCGTCGGCTATCTCCATATGATCAAGCTGGTCCACCTCGTGGACGACAAGATTCACGCCCGCTCGATCGGCCCGTACTCGTTGGTGACCCAGCAGCCGCTGGGCGGCAAGGCGCAGTTCGGCGGCCAGCGCTTCGGCGAGATGGAGGTCTGGGCGCTGGAGGCCTATGGGGCGGCCTATACGCTCCAGGAGCTGCTGACGGTCAAGAGCGACGACGTCGTCGGGCGCACCCGCGTCTACGAGTCGATCGTGAAGGGGGAGCACTCGCTCTCGCCCTCCGTGCCGGAATCGTTCAACGTCCTCGTGAAGGAGCTGCAAGGGCTGGGGCTCGACGTGCGGCTCGAGCGCAAGGAGCACGTCGTGACCGGTGCCGAGCTCTTCGAGCGGCTCGTGAAGCGGGAGCTGGAGCAGCCCGCGATGGCGCTGGGCGGTGGCGGCGATAGCGAGGCTCCGGAGAGCCCGAAGGGGAAGCGATGAGCAGCACCAAGCTCCCGACGATGTTCGACGAAGTCAACGTCTTCGACGCCATTACGATCCGCGTCGCCTCGCCCGAGGTCATCCGGAGCTGGTCCAAGGGCGAAGTGAAGAAGCCCGAGACGATCAACTACCGCACGCTGAAGCCAGAGAAGGACGGCCTCTTCTGCGAGCGCATCTTCGGCCCCACCAAGGATTTCGAGTGCAACTGCGGCAAGTACCGCAAGATCAAGCACAAGGGGATCACCTGCGACCGCTGCGGGGTCGAGGTGACCCACTCCAAGGTCCGCCGCGAGCGGATGGGCCACATCGAGCTGGCCGCCCCGGTGTCCCACATCTGGTTCTTTAAGAGCGTGCCCTCGCGCGTGGGGGCCTTGCTCGACATGACGATGCGGGACCTGGAGCGCGTGCTCTACTACGAGGCGTACGTGGTGGTCGACCCCGGCAACACGGCGCTGAAGGTTCGGGAGATCCTCACCGAGGAGCGCTACCAGGAGGCGGTGAAGGCGCACGGCAAGAGCTTCAGCGCCAAGATGGGGGCGGAGGCGGTCCACGATCTGCTCGCGAACCTGGACTTAAGCCTCATGGCCCGGTCGCAGCACAAGGAGCTGCAGAAGCAGAAGGTTGAGCAGACGCAGAAGCGCATCGCGCGCAACCTGCGCATCATCGAGGCGTTCCGCAAGAGCGGCAACAAGCCCGAGTGGATGGTCCTGCGGGCCATTCCCGTCATCCCGCCAGATTTGCGCCCGCTCGTCCCGCTGGACGGCGGACGCTTCGCGACATCCGACCTGAACGACCTCTACCGGCGCGTGATCAACCGGAACAACCGCCTGAAAAAGCTCATCGAATTGAAGGCGCCCGAGATCATCATCCGCAATGAGAAGCGCATGCTCCAGGAAGCGGTCGACGCGCTCTTTGACAACGGCCGGCACGGCCGGCCGGTGCTCGGGCCGATGAACCGGCCGCTCAAGTCGCTGGCAGACATGCTCAAGGGCAAGCAGGGCCGCTTCCGGCAGAACCTGCTGGGCAAGCGCGTGGACTACTCGGGCCGCTCCGTGATCGTCATCGGGCCGGAGCTGAAGCTCCACCAGTGCGGGCTGCCGAAGAAGATGGCGCTGGAGCTCTTTGAGCCCTTCATCATCCGCAAGTTCCGGGAGCAGGGCTTCGCCCAGACGATCAAGACCGCCAAGCGGATGGTCGAGAAGGAGCGGACCGAGGTCTGGGACATCCTCGATGAGGTCATCAAGGACCATCCCGTGCTGCTCAACCGCGCGCCGACCCTGCACCGGCTGGGCATCCAGGCGTTTCAGCCGATCCTGATCGAGGGCAAGGCCATTCGCGTGCACCCGCTGGTGTGCACGGCGTTCAACGCGGACTTCGACGGCGACCAGATGGCGGTCCATGTGCCGCTCTCCATTGAGTCGCAGCTGGAAGCCCGCATCCTCATGCTCGCCTCGAACAACCTCTTCTCCCCGGCCAGCGGCAAGCCGATCGTCACGCCGACCCAGGACATCATTCTGGGCTGCTACTACCTGACCAAGTCGCGGGAGGGCCTGAAAGGCCAGGGCATCATCTTCAGCGACATGGAAGAGGCGGTGCTTGCCTACCAGGACCAGCAGGTCGAGCTCCACACGAAGGCGAAGCTGCGGTGGGAAGGCCAGCTGTATGAGACCACGCCGGGGCGGGTCCTGTTCAACCTGGTGCTGCCGCCGGAGGTCCGCTTCGTCAACGAGCTGATCGACAAGGGGCGCCTGAGCAACCTCATCTCGAAGGTCCACCGCACCTGCGGCCATACCAGGACCGTGGAACTGCTGGATGCGCTCAAGACCCTGGGGTTCGAGTGGGCGACGCTCGCCGGCATGTCGATTTCGGTGGCGGATCTGGTGATCCCGCCGGATAAGGACAAGATCCTCGGCCGGGCGCACAAGGAGGTCGAGCAGGTCGAAAGCCAGTACCGCCGAGGGCTGATCACGGAGGGCGAGCGGTACAACAAGATCATCGACATCTGGATGCGCACGACGGAGGAGGTCTCCGACCACGTCATGGAGAACTTCGACGTCTTCAACCCGATCTTCATGATGGCCGACTCCGGCGCCCGGGGCTCGGAGCAGCAGGTGCGCCAGCTGGCCGGCATGCGCGGCCTCATGGCCAAGCCGTCGGGGGACATCATCGAAAGCCCCATTACGGCGAACTTCCGCGAGGGGCTGACGGTGCACGAGTACTTCATCTCGACGCACGGCGCGCGCAAGGGGCTGGCGGACACGGCGCTGAAGACCGCCGACTCCGGCTACCTCACGCGGCGGCTGGTCGACGTCGCACAGGAAGTGATCATCACGGAGCGCGACTGCGGCACGCTCAACGGCATCCTGATGGCGCCGATCCGCGAGGGCGATGAGGACATCGTGCCGCTCAAGGAGCGGGTCATCGGCCGCGTGACGCTCGACAACATCGTGGACGTCGTCAGCGATGAGGTCCTCGTCAAATCGAACGAGGAAATCATGGAGGAGGTCGCCGACCGCATCGAGGCCGCAGGGATCGAATCCATCCGGATTCGCAGCGTCCTGACCTGCGAGTCCAAGAAGGGCATCTGCGCGCACTGCTACGGCCGCAACCTCGCCTCGGGGCTGATGGCCGAGCTGGGCGAGGCGGTCGGGATCATTGCCGCCCAGTCCATCGGCGAGCCCGGGACGCAGCTGACGATGCGAACCTTCCACATCGGCGGCACGGCGCACCGCGTGGTGGAGCAGTCCCAGTTCAAGACGAAGCACAAGGGCACCGTGAAGTTCCATAACCTGAAGACGGTCAAGACCAAGCCCGGCGAACTGCTGGTGCTCAACCGCAATGGAGAGATGGCGGTTGTCGACCCGGACGGCCGCGACCTGGAGCGGCATCGGATCCCGCAGGGGGCTGTGCTCTCGAAGGAAGACGGAGAAGCGGTCATCAAGGAAGAGCTGATCGTCCGCTGGGATCCCTACACGACACCCATCCTGACGGAGTTCAGCGGGATGACGCGGTTTGAGGACGTGCGGGCCGGCATGACCATGCGCGAGGAAGTCGATGAGGCGACCGGGCTGACCAACCGCGTCATCGTGGAGCATAAGGGCGACTACCACCCCCAGGTGGTTATTGAGACCGAGAAGGGGGAGCTGCTCGCGGTCTATGGCTTGCCTGTCGGAGCGCACGTCCTGGTGAAGGAGCGGCAGGCGATCAAGACCGGCGACATGATCGCGAAGACCGCGCGCAAGATCAGCCAGACCAAGGACATCACGGGGGGTCTGCCGCGCGTCGCCGAGCTCTTCGAGGCGCGCCGGCCGAAGGATCCGGCTATCATTGCGGAAATTGACGGGATCGTGGACTTCGGCACCGCGAAGAAGGGCCAGCGGCGCATTCTCATCAAGAGCGCCTCCGGCATGACGAAGGAGTACCTCATTCCCCACGGCAAGCACCTCAACGTCTACAAGGGCGACTATGTGCAGAGCGGGGCCCCGTTGACGGACGGGCCGATCGTGCCGCAGGACATCCTGCGTGTCATCGGCGAGCGGGGCCTGCAGGAGTATCTCGTGAACGAAATCCAGGAAGTCTACCGGTCGCAGGGCGTGAAGATCAACGACAAGCACATCGAGGTCATCGTCCGCCAAATGCTGCGGAAAGTGCGGATCGATGACCCCGGCGACACGGAATTCCTCATCGGCATGCAAATCGACAAGTGGCGCTTTGCCGAGGAGAACGAGCGGGTGAAGGGCAAGGATGGCAAGCCCGCCCAGGGCACGCCGATTTTGCTCGGCATCACCAAGGCGAGCCTCTCCACGGAGAGTTTCATCGCGGCCGCGAGCTTCCAGGAGACCACGCGCGTGTTGACGGAGGCGGCCGCCAGCGGCAAGCGGGATGCGCTGGTGGGATTGAAAGAGAACGTCATCATGGGCCACCTGGTGCCGGCGGGCACGGGCTTCTCGACCAACCGGATCGGGGAAATGGTCAAGCACGCGCCGGAGCCGCTGGCGCTGGAGACCGAAGAGTCGGGCAACGGTGCGCCCGAAGACGCGACCTCATCCGAAGAAGAGACCTAAACGGAGTCTCATGCCGACTGTCAATCAATTGATCCGGCTGGGGCGCGTCGCGCTCCGGAAGAAGACGAAGGCGCCCGCGCTCCAAGCCTCGCCCCAGCGACGGGGTGTGTGCGTGCAGGTGCGGACGATGACCCCGAAGAAGCCGAATTCGGCGCTGCGCAAGATCGCCAGGGTCCGGTTGACGACGGGCATTGAGGTCACGTCCTACATTCCGGGCGAAGGCCACAACCTGCAGGAGCACTCGATCGTGCTGGTTCGGGGGGGACGCGTCAAGGATCTGCCGGGGGTGCGCTACCACATCGTGCGCGGCGCGCTGGACGCCTCCGGCGTCAATCAGCGGCGCAAGTCCCGCTCGAAGTACGGAGCCAAATCGCCGCAGGGCGGCGGCGGGGCTGCGGCTCCAAAGCCGGCGGCCAAGCCGGCAGCGGCGGCAGGCGGATGAGTCGACGACGACGCAACACGATCGAGGAGTCGCCGCCCGATCCGCGCTACAATAACCGGCTCGTGCAGAAGGTGATCAACATGCTCATGCTCGATGGGAAGAAGTCGGTCTCCGAGCGCATCGTCTATGACGCCTTCGACATCATGAAGAAGGCGGCAGGGACCAACGATATCCTGACCGTCTTCCACAAAGCGATCGAGAATGTCCGGCCGCACGTGGAGTTGAAGGCGCGGCGGGTCGGGGGTGCCACGTACCAGATTCCGATCGAGGTGCGCCACGACCGGGGGATGTCGCTCGCGATCCGCTGGCTGCGCACCGCCGCGCGCTCGCGCCGGGGCGCGCCGATGGCGAAGCGGCTGGCGGATGAGTTGCTGAGCGCGTTCAAGAGCGAAGGAGCAGCGGTGCGCAAGCGCGAAGAGACGCACAAGATGGCGGAGGCCAACCGGGCCTTCGCGCACTATCGATGGTAACGCGATGGCTGGTGCGAGGCACCCCGCCTGCGGCGGGGAGCCAGGCACCGGAACACTCATGACGACCGGCACGCAGCAAACCAACCAGGAATCGCTGGAGCGGCTGACGCTGACGAGGAACTTCGGCATCGTCGCGCATATCGACGCCGGCAAGACCACGACCTCCGAGCGCATCCTCTTCTACACGGGCCGGATCCATAAGATCGGCGGCATCGATGAGGGCACGACGACCCTCGACTGGATGGCGCAGGAGCGCGAACGGGGGATCACCATCACGGCGGCCGCGACCACCTGCTTCTGGCGCAAGTACCGCTTCAATCTGATCGACACGCCGGGCCACGTGGACTTTACGGCGGAAGTGGAGCGCAGCCTTAAAGTGCTGGACGGAGCCGTGGTCGTCTTCTGCGCCGTCGGCGGGGTTGAGCCGCAGTCCGAGACCGTCTGGCGCCAGGCGGATAAGTACGGCGTGCCGCGGCTGGCGTTCATCAACAAGTTGGATCGCACCGGGGCGGATTTTTACGGGGTGCTCAAGGAGATCCGCGAGCGGCTGGGCGCAAAAGCGGTGGCGATGCAGATTCCCTGGGGGATTGAGGATTCGTTCGTCGGCGTCGTGGACCTCGTGACTATGAAGAGCATCGCATTCGATTCGGCCAACCCCTCGAACCCACCGGAAGTCGGGGAGATCCCCGCGGAGCTGAAGTCGCTCGCCGAGCAGTATCGCCATGAGCTGCTGGAGGCGGTCGCCGAGCACGACGACAAGCTGATGGAGAAGTACATCCACGAGCAGGCGCCGACCGAGGAGGAGCTGCGCGCCGGCATCCGCGCGGCGACGATCCGCACTGCCTCCCAGAGCGACAGCGCCGAGCAGCGCGAGCCGATCTTCGTGCCGGTGTTCTGCGGCGCCTCGTTCCGGAACATCGGCGTCCAGCCGGTGCTGGATGCTATTTGCGACTATTTGCCCTCCCCGCTCGATGTCCCGGTTCCAACGGCCCATAGCCCGTACTCGGATGAGACCGTGGATGTTGTCCCGAGCGAAGAGGCGCCGTTCGCCGCCCTGGCGTTCAAGATCGCCCGCGATCAGTTTGTCGGCAAGCTGTACTTCATCCGCGTCTACTCCGGCGTGCTGCGCTCGGGCGAGACCGTATTCAACGCCACCAAGCGGCGCAGAGAGCGCGTCAGCAAGCTGCTGCGCATGCACGCGAACAAGCAGGAGCTGATCGAGGAGATCAAGGCCGGCGACATCGCGGCGGCGGTGGGGCTCAAGGAGATCACGACCGGCGACTCGCTGTGCCTGGAGGACAAGCCACTCGTCTTTGAGCGCATCCAGTTCCCGGAGCCGGTCGTCTCCATGTTCATCGAAGCGAAGACCAAAGCCGAGCAGGACAGATTGAGCAACGCGCTGGGGCTGCTGCAGGACGAGGACCCCACCTTCCGCGTTCACTACAACGAGGAGACCGGCCAGACGCTGATGGAAGGCATGGGCGAGCTGCATCTGGAAATCCTGGTGGACCGGATGCGCCGCGAGTTTAACGTCGACGTCATGACCGGCAAGCCGCAGGTGGCCTACAAGGAGACCGTTACGCAGGCCGTGGAGAAGGTCGACTACAAACACGCTAAGCAGACCGGCGGGCGCGGCCAGTACGGCCATGTCGTCATGAAGATCGAGCCGGCGCCGCGCAAGAGCGGGGTCACCTTCATCAGCAAGATCGTCGGCGGCAAGATTCCGAAGGAGTTCATCCCGGCGGTCGAGGACGGGGTGATGCAGGCGGCCAAGACCGGGCCGATGGCCGGCTACCCGATGGTGGACGTGACGGTGACGCTGTAC
>Ga0247727_10012239_pt1 | contig 14775 bp, 21 predicted proteins | sample WisWelCaveWW1625_FD_202498 | JGI IMG/M metagenome (GOLD analysis project Ga0247727, IMG submission 202498) | Biofilm microbial communities from Wishing Well Cave, Virginia, United States - WW16-25 | ecosystem: Environmental > Aquatic > Deep subsurface > Groundwater > Cave microbial mat | place... | reverse complement strand
TTTTTTTCTATGGAAGGAAGATGATTTTCCGGTTGAGCACGTGAATGTGATGGGACGGCGCGCGCTTTCCGCCGAGACGCTGGGCCGCCCGGAAGATTTGCTCAACCGCCTCGAGCGCGAGACCGGCATGATTCAGCGCGCCAAAGAAGGCTTTACTTTCGTGCATCGCTCGCTGTGGGAATATTTCACGGCTTTAGCCTTGCGCGATAAAACCAACGACTTCGTCATCCGCCACGCCGCCAATCCGGATTGGGAAGAAGTGGTGCGGCTTTATGCCGGACTGCTGCAAAACCACGACAAAGTTGTTGAGCTGGTCACCGGCCTGTGGAACCTCAACCGGCCGCTGACCCTGCGCGTGACCACCGAAGTGAAAACACCGGCAGCGGAATTGCTCAACCCTTTGATTGAAAAAGAAGAGGGCAACCAGAGTAAACTGCTGCTCATTGACGGCCTCGAACAATCTTTGCGCTTGATTGCGGCAACAGATCGGCAAAAATTGGTGCAAGAAACACTGGACATTTTGCAGATCAAATGCGCAGAGCGCGATTGCGAAGTGATTTACCACGCGCAAGAATTGTTGGAGAAGTTGGGCATGCAGCCGCTGCAACCCGGTGGGTTGATTTACGAGCTTTTTGATCTCGCCCATGCCGCCGAACGCCAGAAACAATTTCTTGCTGATCCCGCAAACCATTTTGAATGGATTGAAGTGGAAGGTGGCGAGTTTTGGATGGGCGATGATGAGCACAGCGCCGAAGAAAAACCGGCGCATCGCGTTCGAGTCGACCGCTTTCGTATGGCCAAACATCCGGTGACGAAGCGTTTGCTCTCGGGCTTTCCTTTTTGCAATAAATATTCCGACGAAGATGAAAAACTTCCAGCCACGGGCAACAATTGGTGGGAATCATATTACTTTGCCCTGTGGATTGGCGCGCGTCTGCCCACCGAAGCGGAGTGGGAATATGCGGCGCGCGGCGGCAAGCAGGCGCAACGAAGGCAATATTATTTTGGCGACGCTGCAGAAGAATTGCCGAATCACGCGTGGTTTGGCGAAAGCGGGCGACAGCAAGCGCATGCTGTCGATGAAATCAATCCGCGCACCGGCAAAGAGAATCTCAACCCCCTCGGCTTGGCGAATATGCTGGGCAATGTTTGGGAATGGTGCGCCGGCTGGTACAATGGAAGTTATTATCAGAATAGTCCGACGTCTAATCCGAAGGGTCCAACGCAAGGTACACAGCGGGTGTTGCGTGGCGGGTCGTGGAGCAATAGTCCGGGCTATCTGCGGTGCGCCTGTCGCCTTACGTATGTTCCTTCCCTCAGGGATGCCGGTTGTGGTTTCCGCTGTGTACAGGACGTTCGTTGAGCTTTTGTTCTTTTTACGCTTTTATCCCGCGAAGCGGGGTCGAAAATTTTTTAAAAACTGGTGCATCGCGCGAGTCGCTTTTGCAACTCTGAAATCTGAAGATTGAAATTCTGAAAAAATATTTGCGCAATCAAGAGGAAAGTATAACGGCTTAAAGAAAGACATGCCCACCAAACGCTACCGAATCTATATTGATGAATCCGGCGATCATACTTTCCATAAGCTCGAGGCGCCCGATAAAATGAGAATGCCCAATAAATGGAGCTTCTCACGCTAGCCCTGCGTGGGCCATCTATCTTCAAACACAACCTTCATCTCAAGCAGCTTTTGCTTCTCCCGCTCGATTTCCTCCGGCAGCGTCTTGGGGTCTGGCAACTTCAGTTTGTACTTCGATGCAAAAATTTTATTGCTCATTCCCCCAAGCGCATACTCAACCAGCGTGTGTTTTTTATCCGAACACAGAATCAACCCAATCGGATCATTTTCGCCGGCAAATTTTTCCCGGTCTTTGAGATAGTTGAGATACATGTTCATTTGGCCGGCATCAGCATGGGAAAATTCACCGAGCTTGAGATCGATCGCCACCAAACATTTAAGTACCCGATGATAGAGCAACAGATCGAGGCGAAAGTGCCTGCCGTCGATCGTGATTCGTTTTTGCCTGGCGACAAAGGTAAAACCGAGGCCGAGCTCGAGCAGGAATTCTTCAAGATGTTTAATCAAGGCCTCTTCGAGTTAAGAAGTTTTTCCGGATTAGATTGGCTAGACAGTGTATAGCTTTTTCCGGAATAGAGTAAATAAAACTGCCGAATGTTCTTGAGTTGAGGCAGGCTGAATCCGCGGCCGTGTTTCCTGGTAAGATCGTCCGCAAGTCGTTGCAACGTCGCTTCCCCGTACTCGGCGCGCGCTTTCCCCTTCTGCTCATACGCAACGATTCGCCGGCCCATGAACCAGTACGTCACGGCGTGCGTCGTGTTCACATAGTGCACCGCCGTCCGCCGCCCTTGCTCGATGAGTGATGAAAGTTCGGCAACGAGGCGGGTATAACTTTCGGGTGTTGGAAGATTTTTCATGCTTCCAACTTACATCGCGGGGCGATGAAAAGCAAATAGCAATTTTTCCGTTGCATCTTTTAATGTGGCTGTTTGCATTATAAATCTCCTTGCACTGTTCAAAAAAATATAATAACTTTTTTTCCGGTAGCCAATTGCTTTCTCTAACAACTTTCTTGCACTTTATAAAACACCTCACCACCTATGCGCTCAAAACTACTCTCTCTCCTCCTGCTACTTGTTTCCTCCGTAGCAGCACAATCTATTAATTAATCCCTCCCTCTACCAAGACCTCCGCTACCGCAACATCGGCCCGTTTCGCGCGGGGCGGACGGTTGGCGCGGTGGGCGTGCCAACGCTGCCGAATGTGTTTTACATCGGCATCAACAATGGCGGCGTGTGGAAAACCGATGACTATGGCCGCACGTGGAAGCCGATCTTCGATGCGGCGCCGACCGGCTCGGTGGGCGATATTGCGGTCTCGCCCTCACAGCCGGAGGTGATTTATGTCGGCACCGGCGAGGGCCTGCATCGTCCCGATCTTAGTGTTGGTGATGGCATTTTCAAATCGAGCGATGGCGGCAAAACGTGGACGCATGTCGGACTTGCGGAGGTGCAGCAAGTTGGACGACTGATCGTCCATCCGACGAATCCCGACATCGTCTTTGTCGCGGGACTCGGCCATCCTTACGGACCGAATGAAGAGCGCGGTGTGTTTCGCACGGTTGATGGCGGCCGGACATGGCAAAAAGTGCTTTACATTAATCAGAACACCGGCGCGATTCAAGTCGAGTTCGATCCCACCAATCCACAAATCATTTTCGCGGATATGTGGGAACATCGCGACGGGCCGTGGGAGAACGGCAGCTTTTCCGGAACGAACAGCGGCCTTTACAAATCCACCGATGGCGGCGCAACATGGCGACGACTCACGCAAGGCTTGCCGACCGCGGCGCAAGGTCTCGGTCGCATCGGCGTCGGCATTGCACCAAGCAACCCGAAGCGCATGTATGCCACTGTCGATGCGCGTGCATCCGCAAAATCCCGACGTTGTTTTTATCGGCAATATCGCTTCATATCGTTCCAGTGATGGCGGCCGCACGTGGACGTCGCTCAAAGGCGCGCCGGGCGGCGATGATTATCATCGCATTTGGATTAATCCTCTGCAGCCGGACATTATGCTCTTCGCCACGGATCAGGGCGCGACGATCACTGTTAACGCGGGCCGAACGTGGAGCTCGTGGTACAATCAGCCGACGGCGCAGCTTTATCACGTGAGCACGGACAATCAATTTCCCTATTGGGTTTATGGCGGCCAGCAGGAAAGCGGCGCGATTGCCATTGCGAGCCGCGGCAATGGCGGGCAAATTTCTTTTCGCGATTGGATGGGCGCGGGCGCGGATGAATATGCGTATGTCGCGCCCGATCCGCGCCATTCGGATATTGTGTATGGCGGCCGCATTATGCGCTTCAACAAAAAAACCGGGCAGGCGCAAAACATTGCGCCCGAAGCTTTGCGCTCCGGGAAGTATCGAATACTTCGCACGATGCCGCTGCTGTTTCATCCGGCGGATCCCACGATGTTGCTGTTCGCGACGAACGTGTTATGGAAGACCACGAATGGCGGTCCCGCTGGGGCGGGATGGCAAATCATCAGTCCCGACCTCTCGCGCGAGCAACCGGAAGTGCCGGAAAGTCCCGCCTTGCGGGACGATTTTCGCACGCCGCAACTCGCAGGCATGCCGCGTCGCGGGGTGATTTATGCGGTCGCGCCGTCGCCGCGCGAAGTCAACACCATTTGGGCGGGCACCGATGATGGACTCGTGCATGTGACTCGCGATGGCGGCACGACCTGGAAAAATGTCACGCCGCCCGAATTGCGAGCGTGGGATAAAGTTTCGCAAATCGATGCCGGGCACTTCGACAGCCAAACCGCGTATATCGCGATCAATGCGATTCGGCGCAGCGATATGCGGCCGCACATTTATCGCACGCATGATGGCGGCGCTTCGTGGACGCGCCTCGTCAATGGATTGCCTGAGATGGGACCGGTGAATGTTGTGCGCGAAGATCCGCAACAGCCGGGTTTACTCTTCACGGGCACGGAGCGCGCGGTTTATTTTTCGGCGGATGACGGCGAGCACTGGCAATCGTTGCGCATGAACATGCCGGCCTCGTCAATTCGCGATTTGGTGATTCATGAAAATGATCTGGTGATTGGCACGCACGGCCGGTCGATTTGGATTCTTGACAATTTTTCGCCATTGCGCGAGATGGCGAAAGCGGTGACGGCGCCGGTTCATCTCTTCAGCCCGCCACCAGCGACACGCTACCGCCGGAAGAACCCGCCGGACAGAATCCGCCGGATGGTGCAATTTTGGATTATTATCTAAATCGTAATGCGAAAGACGTAAAACTTGAAATCGTGAATGATAAAAATGAAATCGTGCGGCGATTTACGAGTAGCGACAAATTGGAAATGATTGACACGACCGCGATTCCGCATCCGACATATTGGATTCGGCCACCGCAACATCTTTCAACTTTGGCCGGACAACATCGTTTCATTTGGGATTTGCGCCACGAACCGCCGCCGGGCAGCGAGCGCGAGTTTGCGATTGCCGCCGTGTTTCGCAATACGCCAACAGGCCCGCACGGCCCGTTCGTGCATCCGGGACGTTACACCGTGCGCTTGACGGTCGATGGCGCCGTGCAGGAACGTCCTCTCGACGTGCGACTCGATCCCCGCGTGACGATCGGCGCCGCGGAGGTGCAATTGCAAACGGATTATTCACTCGCCTGCTACAAGGGCTATCTGCGGCTGCAGAAGATGCGCGAGTCAATCGATGCGCTTTTGCTGAATCGCGACATGCAGCGCAATGTGAAGAAACAAGAGGCCTTACAGGCGCTACGCGGCTCCGGCCCGCCGGGAAATCCCGATCTTTTGTATGGCAGCATCACGGCAGCTTCTTTTGATAAAGAAACGATCGTCGGTTTGCAAAATAAATTTTTGTATCTGCTAAACGTTTTGCAAAACGCCGAGGCGCGACCGACGCAGCAGACCATCGCCGGTATTCGCGCGCTGGAGGAGATGATGGAGACGCTGACGCGGCGGTGGGAAGTGATGCAGTAGATTTTCGTCGGAGTGCGAAGCCTGCGGCCGTAGGCTTTAGCTTCGCAAAACGTAACTATTGAGTCGTTCTCTCGCATGTCATTCCGGAAGAAGCCTTTTTTCGCAGAAGTACTGTGCTCGAAATGAAAAAAGAGTGGGGCGCCCGGAGGCCGTGCCACCGGGCTCCCGTTATCGCGATAGGGTTAATTCCCTACATTTACCGGCGGGCGAATTTCTCGCACCGGGCGGTCCCGCATCCAGTCCCCGTTGCAGGGAACGTTGCGTTTTTTGACAAAGCCAACGCGTGCATGGCGATCAAGCCTTTCCGTCTCACAGACTTGAGAACGCGCCTGCCCGGCGCACATTCTTCCAGAATGACAGCCTGGTGAGGTGGTGCACCAGCAAATGTTCCGCCTACCCCATCTTGGTCGCTATCCACCACGTCGTGCCGCCCGCGTCCTTCACGCCGCCGCGCTTGTCTTCGTCTTCTTTCTTCACCGGTGCTTGCACCGATGCGGCGCCCGCTTCCAGCGCGCGTTTGTATGTCGCGTCAATGTCTGCGACGTAAATGTGCACGTAAGACGGAACCGGCGGCCAGCCCTCACCGCCGTCTGCGATCATCACCACCGTGTCGTCGATACGAACTTCAGCGTGCATGATCTTCCCGGCGGCGTCGGGGAACCGGCGCAACTCAACAGCGCCGAAGACACGCTTGAGAAAATCGATAGTGCCACTCGAGCCATTGACAATGAGATAGGGCGAGACTGTGGTGTAGTTATTAGGTTTGTATGATGTGCTCATGGGCTCTTCCGTTAAAAAGTACTCTGAAAAAATTATCATGCCACAGAAAAATTCAAACCAACTTAACCTTGCTGAGGTTTAGAGTCAAAATGTTTTGACTTTTCTTTTCCAACTTTCAGAAACGGCTCGCCCTTTTTCGAGATCATCAACGACAAGAATAAGTTGATTTTGATGGTCGCTATAAATGACTTCTATATTGACGCCGGCTTCGGCCATCATGCGCGCAATCTTCCCTAATTGCCCAGGTTGATCTTGATTGAGCCGTTGCATCATAACCTCTCGATCTTCGAGCACGGCGATTCCTTTTTCTTCGAGGGCTTTGCGGGCAGCAACGGTGTCTTCGAATAGAAAGTGCGCGATGCCTTTGCCGTCAATGACAAATGCGCCGCCGCCCTCGACGCTCACACCGGCGCGCCCAAGCGCCTCTCCCATTTCAGCTAAAGCGCCGGGGCGATTTTCCAGGCGTATGGCTAAATCTCGCATGAGGTGTTCTCCTTTTTTGTTTAGATTTGCACCACGCTTATTTTTGTTTTCACAGAGTTGGCAATAAAACACTTCTCGTGCGCCAAATGATGCAGTTCATCTATCTGCGCTGGTGAAGGAATCGTCTTGCCGCTAAAATTGACCTTGGGTTTCAAGGTAACCTCGGTCATGGCCAAATTTCCTTCCTCGTTTTTTGCCAATACGCCCTCGGCATGATCTTCATAACTCTCGACGATAATTTTTTTGCCGGCCGCAATGGACAAGAACCAAAGCATGTGGCAACTCGAAAGCGAAGCAATGAACGCTTCCTCCGGATCAACCGCGGATTCTTTAGACATCGGCAGCGGCACCACGTGCGGCGAGGAAGATGCGACGAGCTCAATTCCGCCGTCAAAAGTCCAGGTATGGACTCGGCTATATTTGTCACCAAACCATGCGGCTAACCGGCGAAGCAGCTCCCTCGACGCTCCGGAATGACATTGATCCACTCCAACTCTCCCTCGCATACGTAGCGGCGCGTGAGGTGTCCCGCAATAAAGCCCACGAGGGAATCATTATTCATATTGCGAGAACCGGCGAACGGCGAACGCAATCGGCAGTCCGACGCAGAGCATGTGTATCATCAAACCGGTAATGAGCCCGGGAAGTGTGTATGAGATTTTGAAAGGAATAGCCGAGAGCGGCAACACGATCTCATTCATAAAGAAATAAACGGCGACGCCGTAAACCGGGCCGCAAACAAGAATCTGTTTTACCAAAAACGTTAGCTTGCGGCTCGCCGCATAGTAAACGGCAGTTGCTCCAGTGGCGATTATAAAATGCAACACGACGCCGAGAACGGCGGTTGCGAAGCCGCCCTTGAACGAGTCTGCACCAAGCAGCCCGCTGGCAATGGCCTGCAGAACTCCAATCGGACGCCGCCCCTGTAAGCTGCTATTGATCAACGCCGCCGTCAAGTCCAAAACCCCGGCCAGCAAACCGCCCGCAATAATTGCCTGATAAGCCTTCGATGTGGAAGCTGCACTCATACAAATCATTTTCCAGAGCATCACGCTTGGCAATCCGGAATTCTCTTTATAGCTTCGCTAAAGCCTCGTTGCCAGTTGCAGTCATTTCCCCCGCTTCGCATCCAGACTCCACGGCCCCGGCCCGGCGGCTGAGAAGTAAAGCCAGACGAAGCAGTAGAGCGCAGCGGCGCCGCCGCCGTTCATGGTGGGCCAGAATCCCTGCGGGAAGTGGAACTGGAAATACGCCACCGCCATCTCACCGGCCAGCAGGAACGCGACGGGTCGAGTGAAGAGGCCGAGGAGGAGCAGGGCGCCGCCGAACACTTCGAGGATACCTCCAATTCCAACCTGCGACAGAAGTTTGGCGGTGCTACCGTCCGGCGGCATCCCGATTGGAAATGCGAACAGCTTCATCGTGCCGGCCTCCATAAACATGAACGCGGCCACGATGCGCAGCACGCTCTGCAGGCGCGGGGCCAAAGCCCGGCCACTTCGAAACGAGGTTTGTTGCGATCATGAGGTGTCCTTATGATTTGATTGCTATATACAACTCAACAGTGATTTCGTCGGGGTCAAGCCCGGTAGTACCCATGTTTGGATATGTTTCAAGATCAGAGGTATAAGCGCGTTTGAGCGAACCAACCTGCTCAGCCTGCCAAACAGCTTTCCAGGCTTCAATGACAACCTCCGGTAGTTTGCCCGTGTTGACAAATTTAGCATATCGCCCTGCGGGAACTTTGGCGAGAACCTCGCCAGGCAAAAGCTCGCTTGCTGAATTTCGCGTGAAGCCAACAACTTCGGTGAAATAGCCATGATAATCGCTTTCGTAATCCGTCGACACCGCAGCCGGTGGGTTTGGATTTTTCATTGTCCTCACCCGCTCCCAAGTTCTGGCGATCCAGCCAGTCGCCGGATCTTGTTCTAATTCGTTCTTTGTACGAAATGCCAGTCCGGCAACGTAGGTTTCTGGCAGCGATACGATTTCATATTCTTTGGTCATTGTGATTGCTCCATAAACGGATTCTCGTCCGCGCTCGGGCCGTAAATCGCGGGCACGAGTGATCCGGTTTGGCGCAAATACACGGCGAGCTGGCCGCGGTGGTGATACCAATGGTTCAGCATGATCGACCGGAGCAGCGCGCCACGCGAGATCACCGCGACTTCCTGATCGCCATTCACCATCCGCCAGGGGGACAGCAGTGCCGCGTCATCCATCTCGCCGAGTATCGCCTTCGCTTGGGCAACACTCTGGTCGAGCCTCGTGAGCAACTCGGCGACACTCGTCGCGGACGGACGGGGAATCTCGGTTTTTACATCGAACGTGGGCTGTGTCGAAAGCTCGGCGATCGCTCCCGGTATTGACGCCACGTGCATCGCGAGTTGCCCCAGCGTCATTGATTTTTCATGCGGCGTCCAGCCGAATTGATCTTCGCGGACGCGCTCAAGCACTCGCCGCGTCATCTGTGCTTCTTCTTCCAACTCCTGCAATAAGTCGTGGATTGTCATCTTGGTTCCTTTATTCGATTCAAGCAAGGCCGGTTATTTTTCCAGCAAAGTTTTTAATCTTTCCAGATCCCTTTTAACTGCCTGTGCGTCCTCGGCAAACATTTGGTCTGACGTTTCGGGACGCCGATACAGCGTGAAGGTCAATTCACAGCCGTCGTTGTTGGAAAATACGCGCATGGGATTATAGAATTTTTCGCCAGACGGCAAGGTGACGTCGTGATCCAAAACGCCAAACTTGTTTTTGCCGGCGAATTTGATTTTGACGCTTCCTATCGGCGACTCGGCGATCCAGTCGCCATCGACGTTCTTTATGGAATCGCTGAGTCCTGCCGCCCATTGGGGCAGGTTCTCAGGATTTGAAGCGAATTCGTAAACTTGATCCGCCGAGCGATTGATTGAAACACTGATGTGCTGAGATTCAAATGTCATTGAAGGCTCCTTTCCGGTGATGCAGAAAAGTGCAAATGCATTCTGCACCACCGGAGAATGCAAGCAGCTTGCGCGAGGTCGACGAACCAGCAATAGAAGTTAGCCTTCGTCCCTTGTGGGCTGCTGTCCGAGGCACGAAATCTGTCCTCGCCACAGTGCCCCACAAGGGGGCAGGACTACGACAATCTCTTGAAGGCAACGGACGATGTTCATGCACAATCTGCCGTCGGCCTTGCTGAGCTATCGCTGCTCATACGCTTGCTGCAAAGTTTTGATGTCGATCTTATCCATTTGAAGCAATGCTTGCATGACTCTCTGCGATTTCCCAGCATCCTTGTCCTGCAACATCTTGCCCAAAGCCGTGGGGATGATCTGCCACGACACGCCAAATTTGTCTTTGAGCCAGCCGCATCTGCTTTTTGCTCCGCCCGCGGAAAGCTTTTCCCAAAAATGATCGACTTCTTCCTGCGTCTCGCAATTGACAAAGAGCGAGATGGCCTCGGTGAATTTGAATTGCGGGCCGGCATCGATGGCGTAAAACTGTTGGCCATCGAGTTCAAAGGTGGCGGACATGACCTGTCCCTTTGGAAAAGGACTTCCTTCTCCCCAACGGTTAATGCTGACAACCTTTGAGTTTTTAAAAATGGAGATGTAAAAGTTGATGGCTTCCTCCGCTTTGCCATCGAACCACAAGAATGGGGTGATCTTTTGCATAAGTATTCTCCCTGGTCTGTTAAAGGTTCAATCGTTGCAAAAATTTTCAACACAGAGAAAAAAGAGATTGCAAAACTAAAGAGAGCTTTTCAGGCATTACCCTCTCCGTTTGCTCAGTTTTCTCGGTGTTAATCTTTTTGGGTTGTGGCGGCAAGCTCTTTCTATTTCTCCGCCAGCTCTTTGAGCTTTTGCAGCGCTTTCGGCCACATATCTTTGAACATCTCCTCGAACTCGCCGCCCGAGGAATCTATACCCACTAACACCTCGGTGTTCTTGTCTTTCTCTTTGAAAGTGTAATTTTCATGCGCTCCGGCCCATGCCTTCACCGCTTCGCTTGAGGTGTCTTCTTTTCCGTCATGCACCTCGCCAAGATGCTCAATGGAGATGTACTCATGCAACCGGTTTTCTTTTATACGGCTCACCATGCCGGACGCCCCGCCCGTTTTGTTTGGCCCAAGGAAAAGTATTTTGCTCCCTTGGCTCCAGTCGCCGACATAGTGAGAGCCGGGCGTAAATGCCTCCGTCCACACGCGATAAGTAGCATCGTCAAGCATCGTGTTCCAAACCTTTGCTTTCGGCGCGTTGATCACGATTGAAAAATTCAGTTTGTGCATATAGATCTCCTTTGGTGGTTAATGGTTACTTTTCTAAGCTTCTTTTGCCGTTGTAAGATGGCTATGAATGCATAGCCACTTGCCGTTGCGTTTTACAAACACGTCGGTCGTCCACTCGTCGGCGCTGAACGGCCGGCCCTGGTAATGACCGTTGTTCCTGACGCGGCCCGTCAAAACCGCCGCCTCACCATATTGGCGAACCGATATGATTTCTCCCTTGAAGGTTTCGTGCGTCAAATCTCCGGAGGCGACCACGGCAAGAAAGTCGTCTTTTTTCGTGGCACCGCTCTCCGAGACGATGACCCAATCATCCGCCATGAATCGGCCGATCGCGTCCGCATCGTTGGAAACCATAGCTTGTTCCCATGCCGCGGACACCGCTTCCAGTATTTGGATTTCATTTGGAGGATTTTTGTTGTCTGGCATACTTTTCTCCTTCATTCTTAACGCGGACAAGCCGCAACCAAACAGGTTTGAACCGCGAATAGACACCAATTAACGCGAATAAAAAATTAGCGTTCATTTGCGGCAATTAGCGATTTGAAATTTCAAACTTTCAGCAAGCTTGTCAAAAAAAGTCGTTCCAGCCGTGTTGAGCGGGGTGGCCATCCTCGGCGACGAAAACGCCGCACCATTACCCAACCTTCTTCATGCTCAAATAATGATTCCGCTGTTTTTTATCAAGGTGTTCAATGGTGTAACGCAGGGCCACGCGCGGCATGATCGCGGCATGTTTATCCAAAAAGCTTAACAGTTTCCGACGATCTTTGTCTCCGGCATAGCGCAGCATCCATCCCGTGGCCTTATGGATTAAGTCCTCCTTGTCGTTAAGCAACATTTCGGCGATTTTAAAAGCGTCATCGACCTCGCCTTGTCTAATAAAATACGCCGTGCTCACCATCGCCGTGCGGCGCTCCCAGGTATTTTTAGAGCGCGCCAGCTTGTACAAAATACCACGCGGTTTATCAAACAAGTAGCCGCCGACGACATAGATACAACTACGATCGACCAAATCCCAATTGTTGATTCTATCGTGGCGCCTAATATAAAGATCGAACAGCTCTTTTCTGCGCTCTTCGGGAGTTTTTTTGCTGCGAGCTTGCCAATCCATAATGCTAACCGCGCCAACCCTTGCCTCATGAATTGGGCTTTCAAGCAATTTTTCAATTTCGCTGGGCGGCATTTCAATAAACTCTTTGGCCAGCCCGAAAACTTGCCCCATGCGCACGCCCATAAACTCATCGCCCTCGCCGTACTGGCCTTCGTCGGACTTAAAATAACGCTGAATCTTCTTGAGTTCGTCTGCTGAACGGTGAGTTTTTAACCTTTCAACAAACTGCTTTGCGGTGATATCTGCTGACTTAGCAGGTAACACTTCTTTTTTAAGGACACGCTTTTGCTTGCCGCGTTCGGCAATCTTTGTTTGCTTGGGTTTTGTCATATCGTAGTCATTTCCTTACTATTCGCCCGTCAGCTTTATCCACTGCTTCATGACTTTTTTGAGTAGATCTTTTTTGGCGTTCACCTCTTGTATGCTAAATAATTTTACAATAGCCCTGTCGTTAGAAACCCATTCTAATAAACCTGTCGTATCTTTAAACAAGGGGCCGTTTCCTTTCCGGTCTTTTACTTTTGCTCCTCGGTGAAAAACGATCAGGATATATTCGTTTTTGTGCAAATAAAAAGTCACTCGATCTTCGCCGTTGAAACAAAAGCTGGGAGCATTCCATTTTATATGTTCTGTAATTCCTTTGTTGGCGCTCAGAACGATTTCTCGCAATGCTTCCATGCCCTTTTTTTAAAGGGTGCTTGAGTTTATTCATGAATTCAATGACCTGTTCATGACCCGACACGTTCGAAGTTTTTTTCAGAGGGGTTTCTGGTTTAATTGTTTTGGTTTTTGCCATATCAACCTTGCCGTTATTTTTTGCTCACTGTTTCATTTTTTATAAGCCGCTTTGTATTTCATTTAAAAAGTTTATTATGTTCTCTAATACTATTGATTGTTGTTCTTCAAGAGTTATGTCGGCTTTGTCGTCCATAAGCAAAGTGCCTAAATACCCGAATTGCGAATGATTTCCACCTTCTATTAATATCAACTTCGAGTTGATGGGTAGTTTGTCTTTATTTTCAAGCACTTCCTCAACACTAGCCAAGCCATCGTTTTCAGCGTAGAATTTAATTGTGGGAATGGATAGGTTGGACAAGTTAATATCTCTTGGATGATTTTACGTTTCTTCAGTTTCATTGTGCTTAAATTATTTGCAATAGTATCAAACCCGATACTATCAATATGATGCATAGACCTGATAAAATCCAAAGGGTTTTTCTCTTTCATTTTTGTTTCTGTTTAACACGCAACTCATTCTCTGCAATTCTCGCTTTGACAATTTTCTTGACGAGAGCCGCAGGAAGCGGATTTTCGGCCGTGAAATGGATGGTGGTCCCGGACGCATCATAGTCTGCAAGCTCGTTTTTGAATATTTTCAAAATCGATTTGCTTACCGCAATGAAACTACAATAGTCCTGGCGCGCGACAAAGTGGACCAATGGCCCGTGATATTTATAGGTCGGTATCTGATAGCTGATGACCTCTTCGGCCTTCGGCGCGGCGGCTTTGATGGCCTGGCGCAGATTTTCGAGAACCGTCCGCAGCTCTTGTGGAACTGACGAAAGGTAAGCATCTACGTCCCCAGTTGGAACACCCTTTTTTGCGCCGTAATTTGAAGCAGCTTTTTTCATAATTTTCTCCGTTCAATGTCATTGGCTACCACTTTTCAATTTACCACCTAACCACGTGCAAGGCAGCGCCGTGATGACCAGCGCAATCGGGTACCAATGAGCCGACAGATCCCACGCTACTACCGCACCGACTGTACTTGCCACGATCCCGATGATTCCAAGTATGATGGCATGACGCATCGGACGGTCGGGTGCTAAGATTGCAGTAACATAACCGCCAGCCACCGCATAAATGCTGCGATAGACAAGCGCAAGCATGAGCATCCACGGCGTGAAAAATCCTTGATCGGGTGGTGTGAAAATACCCAGTGACTCGAGCACAAAATCTGTCCCGGCAGATAAGGCAACAATCGTGATTACGCCTGCAAGGACCGCTCCGATACTTTTGAAAGTGTTCTTATTCATGTTTTTCACTCCTTTTCTTGTGTTACGCCTATGACTTCAAACTTGCGGCCAGTTTGTCGAAGGATTCGTTCCAGCCGGCCTGCGCCAATTCGAACATCACACGCGGGATGCCGGCATGCTGCAGAGTTATCTTTGTCTTGCCCTCATGTGCATCGAACGTCACGGTCAACTGCATCTCCAGCGGGAAGTCCGCGCTCATGCTGTAGTGTGTCGCGGGAACCACGTTGCCTTTCTCATCCGCAAAGCTATGGGTATAGACAATCCGCTCTGATTCAACGATTTCGCGATAGACACCCGTGCTCCAATAGTCCTGGCCCTCGGGTGAGCGCATGCAATAGAGGTATTTTCCGCCTTCGCGTAGATCGATCTTGCAGACAGGAGCCGTGTAGTCTTTCGGCCCCCACCAGCGCTTCACGTCCTCGGGGCATACGTGTCAAGCTAAGAGCCCAACCAAAATGGGGAACAAACGTTCAGTCTAGACTTTTGCAAAATTTGTTCTAGATTATAGTGGCATGAAGACAAAACATGCCCCTAAAAAATTGAACGA
>Ga0247727_10012238_pt1 | contig 14776 bp, 13 predicted proteins | sample WisWelCaveWW1625_FD_202498 | JGI IMG/M metagenome (GOLD analysis project Ga0247727, IMG submission 202498) | Biofilm microbial communities from Wishing Well Cave, Virginia, United States - WW16-25 | ecosystem: Environmental > Aquatic > Deep subsurface > Groundwater > Cave microbial mat | place... | reverse complement strand
GCCCAAGCGCGTAGGTCCCATCGCCGTTCAGGTGCACGAGCTCGCGCATCTCGCGCAGATACTTCGGCTGCCCGTAGGGCGCGAGGCCCATCACCTTGTATTCGTCGCCGTAATGCGGGAAGCCGAGGTACTGCGTGATCGCCTCGTAGAAAGTGCCGAGCGAGTGCGGGAAAAACACGCGGCCGTCGACGCTCACGCCGCCCCGCGACCCCAGCCCCCAGGCGGCGCTCGCGAAGTCGCCGAAGCCGTCCACCGAGAGCGCCACTGCGTCCTTGAATGGCGACACGTAGAACGCCGAGGCGAGATGACAACGGTGATGCTCGACCTGGTGCACATTGCCCCGGAACGCGGTGCCGGGAAACGCCGCAACCAGCTCCTCGTGGACGGAGGCGCGCCTCTGGGCATTGCGCACGCGCTGCCACAGCCAGGCGGGGCTTGGGTGGCGCCGGAGAGTGTAGCCGATCTTGCGCCAGCGATTGGCGCGACGGTCGCTGTTCAAGGCGACGTGGTGCACGTCCTGCAGCGCAATTCCTCCGGCCTGCAGGCAATAGCGGACCGACTCCGACGGGAAGCCCGCCCAGTGCTTGATCCGGCGGAAACGCTCTTCCTCGGCCGCCGCGACGAGCACTCCATCCCTCAAAACGCAGGCCGACGCATCGGCGTGGTAGGCGTTGATGCCGAGAATGTTCACGCCAGGGCCCTCAGACTACGGTTTCGGCGGGATTCCGCCGGAAGAATCCGAGAAGCGGGAGGCGATGTCGCCCTCGATGAGATAAAGCGACAGCATCGCCTCGGCGACGGCGCGCTGCCAGGCATAGAAAACCCCAGCCCAGCCGTCCAGAATGAGTCCACGCAACAGCAGCAGATAGAACGGCACGGCGACCGGCGCCACCACGCGCAGGAGGCGCAGGCGATCCTGCCAGCGCAGGGCGTTTCGCGGAGCGCTGCGGAGTTTTTCGGCCTCGATCCGCATATAGCGGCTCTGCGATTCCAGCCAGCGTGCCATCGGCTTGCGGTCATCGTGGTAGATCGGCGCGCTGAGGACCCCGACCTCGCCTTCCAGCGCGACGCGCTGCGTGTGTCCCTGCTGCACGTAGCGTGCCCGCTCCCGCCGGAACAAGACCGTGACCGGCGGATAGAGCGACCCGCGCAACTTCTCCCCGTAACTGCAATAGATGAACGAAGCCCTGAAACCCGCCATTTCCGATGTAGGAGCGAGTTTCCCAATCTCGCGGGTTAATTCCTCCGACAGGATGTAGTCCGCGTCCAAGGCAAGGACCCACTCGGTTCGAATCCCGGTCTGATGGACGGCGAAATTCCATTGATCCGCATGGGTGTCGAATTCCCGCTCGATGAAGCGGACGCCGCGAAAACTTTCCGCGATGCGGCGCGTGTCGTCGCGGCTGCCGCCGTCCACCACGACGATCTCCTGCGCCCAGCGGAGCCGCTCGAGCGCGCGACCGATATTGGCCTGCTCGTTCAGTGTCAGGATGACCGGTGTAACGCCGCTCAGCATGATTCGAGCAGCGAAGTGTAAGCGTGCGCCATGTCTCCCGCCACGGCGTCCCATGTAAAGTGATCTTCGGCTGCGGTCCTTCCCGCGCGGCCCATCTGTCGTCGCAGGCTCTGGTCGGCCTGGAGCCTTCGAACCGCATCGGCGATCGCGGCGGGCTTGCCCTCGACCACGAATCCCGCACCGGATTCCTTGACGACCCCGGCAAGCCCGACTTCGGGCGTCACCACCACGGGACAGCCTGCCGCCATCGCTTCCAGTACCGTATTGCCGAAATTCTCGGAGTGCGAGGCCAGCACGAAGCATTGCGCGCCCCTGAACAGCCGCCACTTTTCCTCGCCGCCGACCGGGCCGAGAAAAGTCACGGACTGCGATACTCCGGCCGCCTCCGCGAGGCGCAGCAGCTCAGGTCCGTATCCCTCCTCGTCGTTTCCCGCGATCGCGAGCCGCGCACCGGGAATCAGCGCCATTGCCTCGATCAGGCGGTCCAAGCCCTTCTTCCAGTTGATCCGGCCCAGGAACAGCACGTAGGGATCGCGTTCAGCCCCAGCCGCCGGATCATCCATAACATCGGGAAGATCGACACCATTTGGAATCGTGATCACCCGGCGCGCGGTCAAGCCCAGCGCGGCGAACTCGGCCGCCTCTGACGTGCTGGTCACATGAATTGCGTTCGCCCGCTCCAGGTTGCCGCGTTCAAACAGCTCGATCCAGGCGGTTTTCATCCAACGGCTCTTTCGCCGTATCAGTTCCCTCACCAGCATCCCGCGCGGCGAGACGACGTAAGGCACCCCTGCCGCGGCAGCCGCGCGCGCCGCTGCCAGCGTAGGCCAGAGGAAGACGGAGTGAAGATGCAGCAGATCGAAGCGCTTAGCCTGCGCGCGGATCGCCGCACCCAGGCCGGGAGACCAATACAGGCGGCGCAACAAGGGAACGCGGAAATACCGGACCTGAACGCCGTCGACGGGCACCGGCCGAACCAGCGGCGCCGAAGAGTCGCCCGGTCCATCGACATTCGTCGTGAAGACATGCACCTCGTGGCCCGCACGAACCAGCGCCTTGCAGAGTCCGTGTACCGACACGATCGGCCCGCCGTAGCGCACGGCGGGCAGATAGGTCGGCACGACGTGAAGCAGGCGCATGGCGGTCGCGATCGCTCTAGCGATAGGGCGGCACTAGCCTGCCCTCCCGATGACGCTGCGCACGGCCGCAATCGTTCCTTCCACGGCCCGGTGAACCGAATACCTATCGATATGCTCGAGCGCCTGTTTTCCCATACGGGTGCGCGCCTCGTCATCCCGCGCGATCGTCATCATGCGCGCGGCCAGCGCCGGGGCGTCCTCGAACGGAAACGCGTAGCCCGTGCGTCCCTCGACGATGAGGTCCGGGCCGCAGCCCACGCGGTCACTGACGATCGCCGGCAGGCCGCAGGCCATCGCCTCGTTCACGACCAGGCCCCAGGTCTCGCCATAGCCGGAGGGCAGCACCAGGCAATCGGCCGCGACGTAGGCCCTGGGCATTTCGCTCTGATTGAGAAATCCGGCGAAGGTGACCGGGAGCCGCTCCCGGGCGACCATCGTGCTCGCCTCCTCCTGCTGCTCGCCCGAGCCGATCACCAGCAGGTGCCGTTCGCCCGCCTCCCGTTGCAGCAACTGCATCGCGCGCAGCAAATCGAAAATCCGCTTCTTGGGCTGCAATTTCCCTGCGAAAAGGAAACACACCGCTTTCTCCGGAACGCCCCATGCGCTTCGGATGTCATTCCTCGATGACGCCAGCGAGCGAGCGCCGTCGCGAAATCGCGCGTTGTCGACGAAATAAGGGGCGTCGAACAGGCTCGATTCCGGGATCCCGTAACGAAGATAGAAGTCCCGGTTTGCCTTGCCGATGGCGAGAAACGCATTGAAGCGCGGGAGCAGGACGCGATGAGCAATGCGCGCCGCCGGCGTTCTTGCCTTGAGCGCGTTGGACTCGCCGCGGGCAATGCGCGGGATCCCCAGCCGCATACAGGCCCAGAGCGCCTGAAGCAACGGGAGCGCGTTCCAGCCGGTGACCACCGCGGCGTCGGGCCGGTCGCGCCCGAGCGCCGCGTGAACGCCCGGCGTGCTGCTGCCGAAGAACGTGGACAACCCGGGCTCGCGGCGAGCGTTCGGCAGTTGCTCCCACAGATAGCCTTCCAGCATCGGGATGTCCCATTCGAACGAGGTCCCGAAACCGACGCCTTGCTGCCGGGGCCCGGGGAGCATCGCGAAATACACCTTGACCTGCACATCGGGCCGCGCGGCGAGCGCGCAGAACCAGGGAACCTGGTACTGGATCGGATGGGTAGCCACGATCGCCACCTTGATCGGCGCCGTCAGGCGAACCCTTTCTCCGCCAACAGCCGCGCCCAGGCCGTGCCATATTTTTCCCAAGAGTACTGGCGCGCTTTTTCACGCGCGGCTCGTCCCATGCGGCGCGCACCGTCTCGATCCCGGACAAACCAGCTCATGCGCTCAGCCAGAGCCGTCGCGTCGCCTACGGGAATTACGTACCCGTCCTCGCCGTCCGCGATCAGGTCGGGCGCGGCCGTCGCCTGCGTGGCGATCACCGGGATTGCCGCCGCCATGGCTTCCAGTATCACCAGCCCGAAGCCATCGTGATAGCTGGGAAACACCAGCACGTCATGCGAGGAATACACGCCGGGCATCCCGGCGTGGGGCACGCGGCCCCTCGGGTCGACTCCGGTAATGCCCGCAATAAGTGCCTGCCGATACTTCGCCACCGAGCCAACCAGGGTCAGCACGCAATCCTTCGCATCGAGGGCGCGCCAGGCATCCAGCAGCAAGGGCACACCTTTGCGCGCGTTGACCGGGCCGGCATACAGGAAGCGAATTCCGCCTGTCCGGGGGCGATCTTCGCCCGGCGCGAACGCATTTGCATCGACGCCGTAGGGAATGACACAAATTTTCCCGGCGGCGACACCGCTTTCGACCAGACAACGCCTGGTAAATGAGCTTGCCACGACGATGCAGGCGGCGTCCTCGTGCTCGCGGCGCTCGGCTTCGGCCACGGTGGGGATTCTTGGCCGGAAATCGTCGCTCCAGTCCGGATATTTTTGCGCCAGGACATTGAACAGGGAACGCGCATGGGCGGGAGGCGGAGCGCTTCGGTCCAGCAGCAGGGGCAACCCGGCGCTTGCCGCCCGCGTCGCCAGAATCCAAGAAGAAGTATCGAAGCCGATCACCGAACGCGCGCGCTCGAATGCCGCGTCCGGGATCGCTTCCTGAAATCGGCGGTTGCGCTCGTGCATGACGGCCTGCGGGTCCTGCCCGCTGCGAATTCTCGCCAGCGCCGAGAACTCGATCCACGGCCAGGTGTGCAGCAAGGGTCCCGGGATTCCGTCGATCACGCGATTGGCGATCGCGTCCCGGGAGAACGGAAGAGTATCCGACTGCAATACCCGAAAAAGCACACCGCCCCTGTGGATGGCGAAACCGGTCCAGAAACCGCTCAGCAGACCGTTCGCCGAAAGTTGTCGCGCCAGATTGAACGAGTGCTGGGTGCCGGGATGAACGAGAAGCACGCCGGACTTGCGTCCGAGGCGCGGCCTCATCGACCGGCGCCGGAGTTCCGGCTTGCCGTAATGAACGATCGCGCAGGCGGGCGGTAGGTACCCGTATTCCGAGCTGCCCGAACGCCAAATTCCCCGCGGACCCACAGAAACAGTCCCAGGCTGGCGAAATAGAACGAGCTTGCGACGGCATTGTGGAACGGAATCTGCCAGACGGAACCGAGCTGCACGGCCAGCGCCGTCAACGCCCACACCTGCAGATCCGGGGCTTTGGCGCACTCGCGGTAAAGCACCCAGCTCTTGTACAGAAACACACATTTCAGGTACAGGACGAGGAGGTAGCCCGCGTGGCCCAGTTCGACCCCGACCCGGTCCTCGTCGACCTCCTTGAATCCCTCTACTAGCGCAGCGCCTTCCCGGAGTTCGGCCATCCCGCCGAAAGTACCGCCGATCCCCCGCCCGAACGGCTCAATGCCCAACAGGGTCGAGAAAGGCAAGAGCAAAGTACCGAGAATCCGCTCATCGGTGTCACCCGCGTCTTGCGCGCGCAATGCCAAGGCCTCGAACGCGTCGACGATGACAAGGGTGAACGCGCCGAGCATGGGAACAAGCAGCGCGAGAATCGCGGTCGCAGGTGATTGACTGCGCCAAATCTTCTTCAGAACCATATATGCGAAGGGTATGGACAATGCGACCGACATCGCCATCGGAGCGCGCGACCCGGTCATGGCGAGGTTGGCAAAGATCAAAAGTAGGCTGGCGCTGGCGAATAGCATCATGCGGGTATCCGCAGGTCCCGCCAGGACGGCCCAGGCAGCCAGCACCGCAAACATCAAATACGCCGCGTACGTCGAAATATAGGAAAACGTAGCGGTAATTCGAGGCCGGCCCAACTCGATACCAAGCGCCAGGTCTTCGGTGAAACCGAATGTGGAGACGTCACCGCGGTCCACTGTAATCCACGCGTAACGATTGATCTCGGAATCCAAGGGGCTGACGTATTGGATGATTCCCAGGATGCAGAGCGGGATCGTTACCAGCAAGACCGCAAAAGCCGCCCGCTGGAGATTGCGCAGCTCGCCGATCGCGTAAGGCACCAGTACAAGCAGCGGGAGCGGGGCCAGGTAATATCGAAGACCGGCAATCCCGGCAAGCGAAGGCTCCCGCGCCAGGAAAAAGCCGAGCACAAAAAGGACCCAAAGAATCCACGGCATCAACTCACCCAGCCGCAGATAGGAAAAGCTCGCTTTCGGGTCCGCCGCGAGATAGGCAACGAATCCGACAATGAGAATGACGTCCTTAAGGACAAACAGCTCGGCGGAGGCCTCAGGGAAGAGCCATTTGCGCAACGCCCCCTCGATGATCAAATATGCGAAGAAGAGAACGATCAGCTTTCGAATCATGACGTCAGTCCCTGCCGTATTCCGATAGGCTGTTGATTGCCTTGTACTGTCCGGATTGTAATATCGATGGCGTACCGCATTGGGAAGATTTTGGTTCAATTCCTCTAGAACATTTAGGCACAAGCAATCCATCCGCTCGGCCAAGTAGTCGCGAATTTACATGAATCCAATTTCCCTAGTGCGGAGAATCAGAGATATCGCCAAGCGCAATGTTCCGGCTCGCAAACCGCAGCTTTGGGAAAACCTGTCCCTAGCTCTTCGGCGCAGGGCAGTTTTCGAGATCATGCGACGCCTCGATCGCGGATGGATTGACGCTTGGCACGAGATTTTCCTGAGCCCGGTAGGATTCGGTGCCTCGAAGCCTCCTGTATTGAAGGTCTTGCCGAGAGAGAGTACCAATCGAGCAATGTTTCTCTATGGAGTTTTTGAAATCTCGGAAACTCGCCTCGTTCAAGCCTTCCTTCGTCCCGGAATGACATTCTTCGACATCGGAGCCAACATCGGGTACTACACGTCAGTTGCCGCCGCTTTGCTCGGCTCCTCGGGGCGTGTGATTAGCTTCGAACCGAATCCTGATATTCGCAATCGGCTGCAACTCAATGTAGATCTGAACGGATTCTCAAGTGTTGTCATAAGGCCAGAAGCGGTGTCACGAAATAGCGGCGAGCTGTCCTTCTATATTAGTGAGCTAGCAGAAAACACTGGCATGTCATCGTTAATGCCTGGACCAGGTCGAAGCGCCATTCCGGTCGCAGTGCCCGCGATATCCTTGGACGACTTCGTGAAGCAAATCGGTGGCCATGTTGATCTGATCAAACTCGACATAGAAGGGGCTGAGCTGCCCGCAATCGACGGCGCAAGAATGCTGTTGCAAGCGCCCCACGCCCCATCATTGCTGTTTGAGTCCTTCACGGCGGAGCCTGTAATTGACGCCCTTCACGCCCACGGATACCAGACTCGGCGTCTACATTATTCGCTAAAGCACGGTTTGGAGTTAGTAGAGCCAGGCGTGACTTTTGAAAACATATTTAAAGATTACGAGGCGCCGAACTACTTTGCGACAAAAACACCCGAAATCTTTCTTCAACTAGTCGAGCGTTGCCGCCAATTCCGTTCGTACTTTGCAGACCTGCTCGGGTGATATCTGCCGCAGTGGCATTGGAATTTAACCTGATCGCAAGTGCATCAGCTTGTTCAACAGCTGCAAATATTGCTCCACCACAAATTCCGGACGATGAGATTCCAAATGTGCCCTAGCATGCGCAAGGTGCACTTGCCACGCTTCCGGATTGACCAGCAGATCTCGCAAGGAGTCCGCCAGCGCTGCTGAATCGCCTTTTGCGAAAATCCTGCCGCACCGCCCGATTGCCTCCGGTAGTCCGCCGTCGCTTGACCCGACCACCACGCAGCCGCAGGCAATGCCTTCCAGAGCGACGACCCCGAAGCCCTCTCCCGTTCGCGTTGGGACAACCATGATCTTGTGAGCGTTAAGCAGTTCATTAAGTTTGTCGTCAGAGACTCTACCGACAAAAGCAATCTTTCCTCCCAGGCCCTGCTCTAGCGTCCGTTGTTTCAGTGCCGCTTTCTCGGGTCCGGAACCTGCGATAGCCAGGTTGGGTTCAAGACCACGATCGCGCAGCATGGCCATCGCGTCGATTAATAGATCGACACCCTTGTCGCTCACAAGGCGACCGACAAAGAAAAGATCGCGATCCTTCGCAATCGAAGGAATCCGGTAGAACATTTCTTCGCTGTAGGGGTTGGCGCAGACAGTCGATTTCCCGGGCAACGCCTCTGCAACGGCACTACTTACCGCTATGTTGATGCTTAAAAGAGTGATCAAGTGCTTCAGGCGGTATCGCCACGAGAACATCGTGTCATCCGGGCTGCGGTAAAAACCATGGTGAACGCAGACCAGCGGGCGCCGAACGAAGAGCAACGGCCAGAGCAGTCTCAGCGAGATATTGTTCTGGAGATAGATATCCGACCACCTCAGCAGGCGGATCAGGGACAGCGCGCCCGGATTCCGGATTACTTCGAAAGGCAGCTTCGAGTCGCCCGACTCGGCCGTGAATGTGACGACTTTGACTTCGCAGCCCCGCGCATGGAGCTCCCGCGCAATCAGCAAGGCGACTCGCTCGTATCCGCCCACGCTCGGGTAAAAACTGTTGGCCGCGATCAGAAGACGCAACGCCACTATCCGTTTTCTGAATGTACAAATCCGGCAACGGTCCGCGCGTGCTCGGCGACACCGTGCCCCGCATACCACTGCCTTGCATGGTCGGAGATTCGTTGGAATTGATCCGGATCGTAATGCTGAGTCACACCAGAAGGAAGCAGGAAGTGCATTCTGGGCTCGAGTCCATCCCGTGACGGCGACTGCCGACCTGGCGAACCGAGTACCAGCGCTGGTACACCGTGCGCACAATACGCAGCAAAAATACCCGATTTCGCCAACACCTCCGGCGGATACCACGAAAGACCCAGGATGGTGTCCAACAGGATTGGGCTCAACTCATCGGCTGCCAATCCCTTGTACGTTTCAACCCGACAACCAAGGCCCTCGAAAGTTTGCGCGATCGGGGAATCGCCGAGGACGGCGATCTCTTCGATCGCCCCGCGACCAATCACGGTTCTGAGAACTCCCACCACAGAGTCCGACAGGGGATTCCCTCCCGCCCGTATTCCGAAAGCGCAAATCCTCCGTTTACGTTGACTGATGCGCGGGACGGCATTCGGTTCACCCACGTTCGACGGCACGGGGAGGCACTTCACCGTTGCTCGCCTGCCACTGCTCCACGCTTCGAGTTGCTGAGCGAATTTCTGGACGCCGGTCATAGCGTAGTGGGTAGTGGTAAGGATGTCACGGGTCGCCTTCCTCTGCAGGCCGGAGACCCAGAACGTCCGTGTCCATGGCGCCCCCTCCGCGTATAACTCATGGAACATCGTGATCAGCTTGCGCCGGTTCGCGTCCCTGCAAACCCAATCGCGCAGCCCTCGCACCAGCCAGAATGGGCAACCATTCTTGTCAAATCCATAAGGGGAGAGTTGCAACATTGCGAATTGCGAATCTGCAGCAGAGAAATCAGTCGGAAGAGCGGATTCCTCAAGTGCGCGCGCAATCGAGGCGGCGGAATGTTCGCGCAGTATATTTACTGGAAAGCCGACCTCGGACTCGCGCTGATGTAGCGGCGCCGCAACGATAAACGTCGTATCAATTGAATATTGAGCCTTCAGGCACTCGGCGACCCTCAGTGCATAGTCGCCTACGCCGTTTGAAGGCGGCGACAGCGCCGGTACCACCTGAATAATGCTCTTATTGCTGGTCACCGGCGTTTCGAGCCGAGCCGGCCACTGCCAGCGTCGCGATGCTCGGCGAGCCAGGCCTGGTAACTTTCCGAGAGGGTTCGCACGGCCAGATTCCAGCGCAACTGCTGTACCCGTTCGTGCGCGGCGGAGGCGATCTGTTTCCTGGTTTCCGGATTAAGAATCAGGTATTTGACCGCTTCATACAACTGGGGCGACGCGGACTCGTCAATGAGGATCGCATTGCGGCCGCTTTCCAAGGTTGCCGCGAATCCGACGCGGGTCGAAACGGGAGCGCAAGCACATGCCATTGCCTCGGCAAGCGCAATGCCGAAGCTCTCGGAGACCGAGGGAAAAACGAATATTTCCATGCGCTCGTATTGCCGTGCCAGGGCTTCCTTGTCCGCGATCATTGGCACCACTTCGATTCTTGCCCGCAGATCTTCCGGAAAGGACGAATGGACCCGGTCGTTCTCGCCGGTCCCGAGCACCAGGAATCGCCAGTCGCCGAAATCGCGCAGCAGTCTGGCGATATCGGGAACAATCACTCCGAGACCTTTTCTGGGTAACCACGTACCGCAAAACCCAATGACGCGGGATTCACGCACTTTAGCGGGACGGTCCAAGAAACGTTCTGAAAGCGGAACTTCTATTGCAAGCCGTCTTCCTCCACGCGGCAATTGCATTTGCTCCAACCACTCCAAATCGTATTGGCTTATTGTCACAACTGCGTCAGGGAGCTGAAATGCTTTGGGGACAAATTTTTGCGCATGCATGCGCTGTACGAAAGTCAATCTCAGTATTCCCGCGGCTTCCAGCATTTGGCTATACCGCGGCTCAGGTCCGTTACTGTGCTGAACGACCAATGGTCGAATGCCAGCACACGAAAAAAGCCACCAGATGGTGAGCCAAGCCTCTCCTCCCCAAAACTCGACTAGATCGTATTGCTTCGCGCCAAGTGCCCTTCTCGTCGCAATGAACATCCCCACCGCCTGACGGTAGCTCATTGCGCGAGGACGCATCCATTGGCAGATTTCGTACTCATCCGGCTGAACAAGGTCAACATCATGGCCCAGGCTGCGCAGGCCATTCACAAAACCGTCGATGATGTAACCCGATCCCAGGTACTGCAGCGCAGGGCAGTTCGTTACGGTCAATACGCGCATTGCTAAGGGGTACTACTAGGATTGCCACGCCAGCGGAACGCCAAACGGAGCGCACGAGCCGCCGCGCGAGGCGTTATTCTGGCGCGAGTGCTCCAGTGCGATATTGAATTACTTTGTAGAATTCTCAAGCCAGGACCCAGAGCCATCGCGAACGCCCGTGCAAACCGCGCCCATCCGGCAAGATTTGCATTCAACCAAAACGCATTAACGGCCAACACATAGAGTTGGCATTCTGCCTGTGCGGATGAGTTGAATCGTTCAATGGACCGCGCACAATGATGCCAGACATAGGTTGACTGGGAAAACGCAATCCGCCGGTGGGCAAGGGCGATCTTTTTTCCGAACAGATACCATAACGGCCCAAATCGGTATGCCTCGTCGTACCGTAAGCCGTCCGCAAACAAAAATGCGGGAAGAAGCGCGGCACCGTCAGCGATCGCGGCGCAGAATTCCGGGTCAAATGGCGGACCGAACGTACCGTTGGGACGGAGTTCGGCAGGACACAGGAGGGGGGCATCCGGCTGCGACGGCATTCGTTCTCCAAAGATCCACACCCGTTCCGGATCACTCTGCGCCAACCGGTGAATCGATTCAAGATAATCCGTCGGATGGGTGTGGTCGTCGTCCGCCGTCAGGATGTGAGTACCACGGCAGGCTAGCGCGGCATGATTGCGATTGGCGTATAGACCTCTTCTTGGCCCGGCAACATACCGGCAGCGAAACTCGGTTGCCAGCTGAGAAGTCAGACTCTGTTCATCGCCGTCCGAATCGTCCGACACGACGATCTCGAACGGCTGTCGCGTTTGCGAGGACCAGCTTTCCAGGCAACTACGAAGGTGCGCGTGGCGGTTGCGAGTGACAAGAGCTACGCTGATGGTAACTTCACTGGCCATTGATCGAACACGAGTTCAGTCCGGGCCCAACGGCCGGACATCTGAAGAAAATTTCCATGTAAGTCCGGTCGGTTTCCAATACATCTCGACGCATTTCCAACGCTGAAATCCAACCGGGGAGCAACAAGTCCGCATGCTCCCGGAAATTGAACGCGGCATCCGGGCAAAGGGTACCGAGGCGTTCGATGCAGGAAACTGTTTCTGCCCGGAACTCGGGCAGGTTCGCTTCGAACGACAACAGTGCGACAGCGCAACTCAACCCATTGAGTACGCTGATTTCATGGCCTTCAACATCGATCTTGATATAGTCGGGTATTCCATGCTCTTGGATGAGGCTGTCCAAGGTTATTGTTTGCACCTGTACTTGCCCTTCGATCCGGGGAACCGATCCATCCGCAGTGCGACGAACCGGGCCGTTCTCAAAGCTATCCCGGCATTTTGGACTGATGGTGTTCATGGCCCCGAAGATCGCAACTATGTAAAGGGTAGCGATTCCCGGGCTATCGCTTACCGCTCGCTCCACCACTATCGTGCCACCATCTGCCCGGTAAAGCATTCTCATGTATTGAGCCGACTGCGGCGTGGGCTCGACGGCGACGACCCGTGCTCCACATTTGCGAAACGCCTCGGTCTTGTCCCCTGCGTTGGCGCCGATGTCGAATACCAGTCTCGGCGGGACATTCATCGACGCAAACAAGCGACGAAAAAAAATAGTTTCAAACCGCTGGTGGCGACGCCTCTCCGGAAAGGCCAGTGTGCGATACAGTGCGAACGCGCCTGTGCCGCGCAGCCAACCTGCCATGCCCCACCGGACCAGAAGAGGCTTGAGCGTTTGAGCAACGCGACGCAGGCCGACCACGTCCGGTTCGAGGATAGAGGGGATCTAGAGCGAAGGAATCACGTCGGCAATTACCAACCCTGGGTGTCCCTCGTAGTCAGCCCACGGCGGATGCGCAGCTCCTCAACCATGAGCAAATGGCGCAGCAGCTGTCCGAAAGCGCACGTCAAGGCATTGGCGGTCGCCGGGAACCCCAGCTTCCGTTTTCCCCAATAGTGAACGACCGCATAGTAGTTGTACCGCAATAGCTGGTACCAGAAAGAATCGTTGACCTTCAGGCAATCATCGTCCGACGCGTTCTGCGCATCGACATATTCGTAGCGCAGGAACTTGGGTACCAGCGTCCGGATATTGGGATTGCTGATGTGCCAATAAGGATGGCGAAGTGTCTCGACGCGGCCCGCGATTACCGGCATTTCGTGCCAGCGTTTGAAGGCGAACTTCGCCGCACCATTGCGCCATACCCGAGGCCAGGAAGCGCCCGGCCCCCATTCAACTCCAAACAATATGTCAATGCATGGGACCAGGAAGGCGCCGATGTCTGACGGTGCATCTCCGCACCGTTGAGAGAGTTCCTGTGCAAGCTCCGGCGTTACGACCTCATCGGCCGCCAACCAGTAGATCCAAGGATTCCTGGCCAGCGGTTCAGTTTCAGCGACCAGAAGCCGTATATCGTTTGATGCATGCTGCAGGATACGTACATTCGGATATTGCGCGGCGATCTCCAACGTCCCATCGGTACTGTTTCCGTCTACCAGCAGAATTTCATCAGCGAAACGTACGGCGTCAAGACATCTGCGGAGAATTCCAGCGACGTTCTTGACCGGCAAAATTACACTTATCATGGCGGTTCCTAGCAAGCCAAATCAATCATGCTCTTCGACGAGCGCCGAACAATCCGTACCTGATTATGGAGCTATCGTCAAATCTCCGTTTGTGAGCAGCTCACGATATTTGGTACATCGCTTCAAAAAAATCGACCTTACCTCTCACTGGGCGCAAAAGAACGGGCGACCAATTATGTGGCTTAGGATAATCGAGAAAACGCATGGTGTATCCCTCGTCGGGATTCCAATTAGACCAGTACTGCTTATTGTAGAAATAACCACAGCATAACCGGTCAATTTGAAGAAAATAGTTGTCTATCTGCGCTCTTGTCATTTCAGGGAGATTGGAAACAGACACGAATAGATCGAACATCTTCCGAGGAAGAAGTTCAATCTGGTTAGGAAGAAAAAAGCAGAATTGCGCCTCATTAAACTCCTTTTCAATTTCCGAAAAGTGACTAAAGTCGCGCACGTGCAGAATTTTCGCACTAGGAAAGACGCGGGACAGGTAGTGCTGGGACACGCAAATCGCGGGCGGTACGTCAAACACGCAATACTTGAATCGTTTGCCCGCAAGGACATTCGCAAGCAAAAAGCCAATCCGTCCGTGACCCGCGCCAATTTCGCCGACCGTGAGTGACTGGTAATCCGTCAGATGCAACACCTCATCCATGGAATAAAACTCCTGCGCTGTATTCAGGATGTCCTGAGATAAGGTCTTTCCGTCATAGAGAACCGTCACTGGAGTTCCCTCTTCCGGTTCGCGCACCCTATCGAGCAGATGCAAGTAATCAAGCTTTTTCACATATCCGTAAAGCATCGCTACATACATTCGGTAGACCAAACGGCCTATTAGCCCGAGGGGGCAATCCTTTGTACGAGAAGCAATAAGCATCCTAAGAAGTTCGCGCTTCGGATAATCAGCAAGAAAGCTAGTTAGGTATGGCTGCCTCAACCCCTGCACCATGAACTGGAAATAGTTGGAATTCGTCGTCTGCTTAAAACGCTCATAGCCTCCTTCTCTAAGTTGACGCAGGTTTAGATCATTAAACCGTTTCCAATATTTGGATGGGCGATAGAGCGGAGGGCTGCTTGCATAAAGCGCACTGATGGATTCACACTCGTCTAGAAAACTAGAATCTTGCACCGTCGAGGAAGTTGCGAGCTTAGTCTTTATTTTGTTCATCGGACAAAAGTTTAATAAGGGCGAACAAGTTTACGGTACTAGGACTCCGATAGTGATCATGGGCTTGGCATGCCCCGGGAGTTCATCATCATCG
>Ga0247727_10012237_pt1 | contig 14776 bp, 11 predicted proteins | sample WisWelCaveWW1625_FD_202498 | JGI IMG/M metagenome (GOLD analysis project Ga0247727, IMG submission 202498) | Biofilm microbial communities from Wishing Well Cave, Virginia, United States - WW16-25 | ecosystem: Environmental > Aquatic > Deep subsurface > Groundwater > Cave microbial mat | place... | reverse complement strand
ATCACCAACGACCCAGCCTCGATTAGCGTCCACAAAGTGAACTCCGCGAAGCCCTTCAGTTATAGAACTTGTCTGCGCTTCCCACTTCTTTCCTCCATCCTCCGTCGAGAGAATCGTGCCTCTATAACCAACGGCCCAGCCGTGAAACTGATCTGAGAAATAAACTGAAAGAAGATTGCCGCGTGAGCGAAATGGGACAACCTTCGGCACAGTGATATTTTCAGAGTCGCTGGGTACCGTGTCGCTTTGTTGGGACACATAGTTGGAGAAATCGGACTGCACATCTTGGCCGTAGAGTTGTTCGGTATCTTTCGTTGCCCTTGTGGTATCCGATTCCCTCTCATTTGGTAAGGATGGAACTACATTTTTCTCCTGACGGCCTTGGGTTGAGGAAGGGCTATCCTGACTCGTGCCTTTTGCGGTTGATGAAGTATCCCATGTTTTTCCTCCATTATTACTCCGTAGGATCAGTCCGTCGTCGCCAACTACCCAGACCAAACTGGTCCCCGGGATAGAAAAGACATCATTGAGGTCAACCGCAACAACGGGAAGGCGCGCAAATGAGTTCTGCTCGGTGGGGTATTTCCACCAGTCTAAGCTCAGGATTTCGGGAGCGACAAACGGGTCGGGACGCAGGGATTGGTTGAACGCGATCAGGCTGATGATTGTAAGGACTGAAACAAACGCGGCAAACCAGTAGATACGCGAATCTCTAGGTCGCGTACTTCGCGTGAACCCTTTGCGACGGGTGCTCTCGGAAGAGGAGACGCTTACCCCGTTTGTCTGGGAAGTAGGTACGGACATTTGGGTCTAAGTGGGGAAGTTACGTAGCGAAAGTACCTCTCTTCAGAGTCAAAATCAATCTATGTATGGGCGGCACAATCCAGTTAAGGGAATCCGGCTGCAGAGCACTGAAAACTCCTCTCATGCTTGTAATTCTACCGGAATCTTCTTATGCACAGAGTGCTGAACTAATGCAGTGATCGTACTGATGCTCACAGATTTGTTCACTCAATCTGTGGTTATCTGTCTCATCTGTGTTCAATCTTTTTCATTTGTTTTCCACTTCATTTGAGGATCCTCACGATGTCTTACCGACTGTTCGTCCTACTTCTTTCGCTTCTATGTTATTTCCCCGGGACCGCTCAACTCCGGTTTTCGGTTTCGTTTCCAACAGAACGAGGCTCCGTTCCTCTCGACGGCCGGATGCTCCTCATGATCTCATCTGATTCGACAATGGAACCGCGGTTTCAGATTGAGCATGACGCCGGACCGAAAACCCAGCAAATTTTTGGAATCGATGTCGACCAACTTAAGCCGGATGCAAGCGCCACATTTGACCAGGCTGTGTTTGGCTTTCCTCGGCAGAGTTTGACAAACATACCTCCGGGTAACTATTGGGTTCAGGCGCTTCTTCATCGATACGAGACCTTCCATCGTGCGGATGGGCACGTCGTCAAGCTTCCGATGGACCGCGGTGAGGGCCAACAATGGAACAAGGCGCCCGGGAATCTCTATAGCACTCCGAGAATAATGCACATCGATCCGGCCAGTAACAGGACAATCGGAATATCGCTTGCGAACGAAATTCCTCCCATCACTCCTCCAGTCGATACAAAGTATATCAAGCATGTGGAGATCAAGAGCGAAATGCTTTCGAAATTCTGGGGGCGCGATATCTATCTTGGTGCCAATGTCCTCTTGCCTCACGACTGGGATAAACATCCCGAGGCACGATTCCCTCTTGTTGTGTATCAGGGGCACTTTAGTCCGACGTTCACAGGATTCCGTGAGACTCCGCCCGACCCGAATCTCAAACCTGAATACAGCGAGCGGTTTCGGGTTGAGGGCTATAACCTGATTCAAGAGGAATACGCGCACAGGCTCTACAAGGATTGGACGGAGCCCGATTTTCCTCGCTTTATCATTATCGATATTCGCCATGCGAATCCGTATTACGACGACTCGTATGCCGTCAACTCGGCAAACCTGGGTCCGTATGGTGATGCGATCATGTACGAACTCATTCCGTACATCGAGAAAAAATTCCGCGCCATCGGCGAAGGATGGGCTCGCTTTACGTATGGCGGTTCAACCGGTGGATGGGAGGCATTGGCTGTTCAAGTCTTCTACCCCGATGAATTCAACGGCTGCTTTGCTGCTTGTCCCGACCCCGTGGATTTTCGCGCTTATACTATTGTGAATATCTACGATCATAAGAATGCATACTACATTGAGAGTCCATGGAAGAAAACTCCGCGCCCAGGAAAGCGCAACTACCTTGGGGAGGTTAGTGCAACTCTTGAAGAGATGAATCACCTTGAGCTGACGCTCGGCACTCGCGGACGCTCCGGACAGCAGTGGGATATCTGGCAGGCTGTCTATTCGCCGGCTGGAGATGACGGTTATCCAAAACCAATCTGGGACAAGATGACCGGCAAGATCGATAAGTCAGTTGCAGCCTACTGGCGTGACAACTATGACTTAGGCTACATCCTCAAGCGCGACTGGACAAAACTCGGTCCGAAGCTCGAAGGGAAGATCCACATCTACTGCGGTGACATGGACAACTATTATCTGAACAACGGTGTGTATCTCATCGAAGAATTTTTGAAGAACACAAAGAACCCGTTTTATGGCGGCGAGGTTGACTACGGCGACAGAGCAGAGCATTGTTGGAACGGGGATCATGACAATCCGATCTGGATCTCACGGCTCCGCTATCATCAGCTTTTCGCACCGAAAATTGTGGGGCGGATTTTGAAAACTGCCCCTGCTGGAGCCGATACGTTAAGCTGGAGGTACTAACAAAGAGAGAAATGGAACACAGATCACACTGATGTTACAGATATTCACAGATGGCTTATTGAATCTGTGATCATCGCATATTTCAGTGTTATCTGTCTTGAAATCGCTCCCTTTGGACCATCCTCACACTTAATCGTATTGTTTCAACCGCGGCCAGAGATCCGCTAACGGCACACGCAGTTTGCGACAGAGGTAGATCTTGAGGTGATTCTCATACGGCATGCAGTACTGGCATGAGATCTCTCCCACCACTGCCACCGACTCGAACAACTCTTTCTTATCCTCAAGATCACCGCCCAAAATGATCACGATCTCTCCGCTGGAAGATCGGGGCCCCCAGATCCAGTAGTTATTATGACGACCAATGGCACGTGGAAGGCCTAGCTTCTTTCGAAAGAAGTCGATTGCCGCGCTCCGCCCATAATTGTCGGCAAATATAGCGCACCTCGATTGCTCATCCGGCGGAAGGTTCTGGAACACCCGTGCGACCGCTTCGGCTTTCTCTTCCCATCCAAACATATCTGCGTAGAACTGCGGAAGCTCAGCAAGGTCTTTGCCTTCACTCGTATGGGGCTTGATACCTATGGCGTCGGCATAGCGGATGTAGGTTTCAACTGGCAGAATCGGAAGTGTGGCCGGAGCGAGAACCAGACCGCAGATGAGTATTCCGAAGTAGACCCTCGGAAGCAGCTTGAACCATGGCCGCGCTGATAACTTTTCGACTAACACTCCACCTGCAGCGAAAAGGATTGTGTAGGCCGGAGAGAGATATTCAGGCTTGCTGTGCTGGATGACAACAAGAATTCCAAACGCGACAAGATAGGCGATACCAAGCGGGCGGTAGACCTTCCCTTCCGATGAGAAGAGAAGGAAATACAACCCAGCCAACCACAAGACCGCAGTGACCGGGTTCGACACGAGGAACTGACCAACGGTGAACGTGATAGGTGAGAGATCGGCGTACTTGTTTGCCATCGCATTTGTCACAAACTCCACATGTGCAAATTCATGCGTGAAGTTCCAAATGATGTATGGGATGAATAACAGAAGCGCAAGCGACCCGGCAAGATAAGGCCATCGTGTTCTGAACCATCCTCGCTGGTTCGTGAGCAGCATCCCTGCTCCGATGCCGAGAGCAAACCAGGAAATTCCAATTTTGTTTAGAAGGCCGAGTCCAAGCACAATGCCCAATGCAAGCCAATACTGCTCATTCCCCGTTTGAAGCAATCGGATCACTGTGTAGGCCGCAACTGCCCAGAGAAGGATGTCGAAAGCATTCATAGAATAGAAGCTGTTCATCGCAAGGAAGATTGGTGAAACAAGTGTCGCCAAACAGGCGAGTAGCTGCGCCATTCTTCCTCCGCCAAGTGCACGGGTCATCAGTCCAGCGACGAACACCGTTGCCGCTCCGACCATTGCAGGAAGAAGTCTGAGCGCAAACAGTGAATCCCCTACGAGCAATCTCCAGACTGCAAGAATGTAGAGCGAAAGTGGTGGCTGGTCGACGTAGCCAAGATCCAGGTTCTCGGCACACGCGAGGTAGTAGAGCTCGTCCCTGAAGTATCCATAACCGCCCAAGAGGTTTGTCACCAAATGGAGAAGAAGCTTCATGGCAGCCATCACGAGAGGGATCGCGAGTGTAGGCGTGTAGGGGCTTTTGGTCTTGTTTGAATCCATGGAGGCGCGAGGAAGCATCGGGATTCTGTTGGAGAGGCAATCTATATAAAAGTGATACAATTTACAATGACCTGCGTATGCCCTGAATTCCGACATTAAGACGGAACACAGATCGTACAGAAACAAACAGATTCTCACAGATTGATGGTGGGAAGTCTGTTCTCAGATATGCTTTCGAACCTACGGTTTCACCGGATCGGTGAAAGCTCTCGGTTGCATGAGAAATAGCTCAGAGCGGAATCACCTTATCTGTGGCAATCAGTCTCATCTGTGTCATCTGTGTTCCGTTCTTCCAAATCGGATTTGAGGGTATGCCGCAAACACTGTAAACACTGGCATAAATGGAAGATTCTTGATACCTTTACTGTTAGATTGTGCCTCACAATGCCGGCTCCGTAACAAACGAGGAGGTCTCCAATGCGTGCTATCTGGAAAGGTCACATACGATTCTCTCTTGTCACCATCCCTGTCCGAATCTACAACGCGGTCGATACGGACCAGACCATCAGGTTTAATCAGCTCCACAAAGAAGATCATGGTCCGATCGGGTACGACAAGCGATGCAAGAAATGCAGCAAAGTGGTGAGTAACGAAGAGATTGTGAAGGGATACCCGTATGAGCCTGAGCGCTTCGTGATCGTTGAGAAGGAGGACCTGGAGAAGATCAAGTTGAAGAGCACCAAGATCATTGAGATCGCCGGCTTCATCGATGCGAAGGACGTTCATCCAACGCTGTATGAGTCGCCGTACTATGCCGGGCCCGATGGACCGGTTGCCGTGAAGGCTTACTCGCTCCTGGCCGCCGCTCTCAAAGACACTGGAAAAGTCGGCATTGGCAAAGTAGTGTTACGCGACAGAGAAGATGTCGTGCTGATTGCTCCGCATGAAAAGGCAGTCGTGTTGTACAAACTTCGCTCACCAAAGGAAGTCCGCAACGTGGCAGAGGTGCCTCAGCTAGACGATAAGCCTGCCGAGAAGGAACAACTTAAGCTGGCAAAGAACCTGATCGACTCTATGGCAACAACACTCAAGAAGATCGACCTGACCGACCAGTATCACAATGCGTTGCGAGAAATGATCGAGGCAAAGGTTGAAGGGAAACAGATTGTTACGGTTGAAGAGGAAGAACAGCCGGTTGTGGATATTATGACTGCGTTGAAACAAAGTATTGAACAGGCGAAAGTGCAACGCAAGCCGATGGAGAAAGCCAAGGGCGAGAAAAAGAAAGTGGCTGTCGCAGCGAAAGGAGCAAAACCGAAGAAAGTCAAGGCCGCCTGAAAGAATATTCGAAATCAGGATGCTCAAAGGCCATGTAGGGCCGTCGGTTCTTTCAGACCATGATGTGCATACCACGTGACCCTGCTGTCACTGAGGGATGATATGAGACTGCTGTTCGGAAACCTCAGCATAGTCGGTACATTGTTTTTCCTTCTCTCATGTGCTGATGTATCAGTAGATACGGCTGATCGATCTGCCCCGGCTGCTGACACCTTGGTTTTGAGGAATATTCCCTGGGTTCTTACGCTGGTCACCATGGGAGACAGTGTCTTAAAGCTGGATGATTACGAACCGTTTCATTTTGTCGTCGGGGATACGCTGGTGTTCGGGGACGATGGTTGTAACTCCTATACAGGAGGCCTTGAATTACGGAACGACTCTGTAACGGTGCGATGGGTATCGAAAACATCTTTGGGATGTGGAGGAAGACGGTTCAACCCTTGTGAACTTCTAGGGACATGGAGGATAGGAATCCAAGACACAAGTGTTGTTCTGACAAATGCGGGTACGACCCTTGAGTTTTGCAGCAGATTCGTAAACTCTGTTACGGCGTACAACTTCGTGGACAAGGAGTGGAGACTCCGTGCGTCAAACGACACAGCAACTGGTTCTCTCCAGGCAGTTGATTTACTTCCTGAGCTAGGGATTACAAGCAATCGGGAATTTACACTCCGGTGGTATTTCACGCCGCGGAATCCGATCTTTGAAAGCAATTATGTGGGTGGCCTTTTTGGAATCGGGGACGGGGAATCGATCTACTTCTACAGAATGTATGGGGCTTACAGCCATCCAGATGGATTGTCCGGGTTAGGCGACATGTACTTTGTGGACAGAATCATCCATTCGACGCACTTTTCGCTTTCGGATACCCTCCTCACGATGAAAAGACAATCGGATGGATTGTTTTATGAGTTTGTCCTCGTCGAGTGATGAGATGGAAATCATTGAAAGGAAATCAAGACCTCATAAGTCGCAGATCTTTCGTTCCCTGAAGGGGACTGCGCAAAAAGTGCAGATCCTTCGTCCCCTGAAGGGGACTCAGGATTAAGATGACAAGAACTCGCATGACCAAAATATTAGAATTCACCCCCAAACCCCCTTCGAAGTTTGGGTTTGAGCGGGTTAAGAAAAGACGAAAAGAAAGCTCTGAGAAACGGGGTCAGATGAATCTGTTTGCCTCGCAGGGAGCGCATGTCCTTAGTCTGCCAGCGGAGATCAGTCCGTTCGAAGAAGCGCTGCTGCTTGACGAGCGGGGTGACGAGCGCGCGGCGGAGGCCTACTGGCGTGCGATTTCAGAAGCCGACAGTCCGGCCGATGCGTATTGCAATCTCGGGATCATCGAATCGAAACTTGGTCACACCGCGAAGGCATTCGATTGTTTCACGAAATCGCTCGAAGACGATCCGCGCCATTTCGAATCGCACTACAATCTGGGTAACCTCTATTTCGAGGCGGGGGATCTTCGTCTGGCCCGGATGCACTACGAGCTGGCGTCAGAAATCGAACCAGATTTTCCCAACCTCTATTTTAACCTCGGACTCGTCCTCGCTCTTATGGGTCGGTTCCAACCTGCCATCGATGTCTTCAAGAAGTACCAGCAACTCGCTCCACAAGACGAGGGCCGCAAAGCCGACGACGTCATGTCGAGCCTCAGCCGTTCTCTTGACATGAAGAGAAGGGGCTGAAAAGGTTTATCCAAACCACTGACCGCGTACCAAGACTGCGTTTTGGGACCCAATGATTATATGTACGTTGTTGTCCTGAAAGGGTCTTCTCTTCAAGCTTGAAATCCGAAGCACAAAGCACGAAATTCGAAACAAGCACGAATATCGAATGACAGAAATATGGGAAACTGTTTTTCGAGTTTGGAGCATTGGGGTTTTCGATTTTTGAATTTGTCCCGCTCTTGTCCGAAGGACTCCTTCGGAGGAATCCGGCCAATTAGCGGGATTCCTGGATAGCGGAATTTCGGCCTACGGCTCTTCCCTACGGGATCGTAGATCGAGCCGAAGGCTCGTAGAGATTTCGATATTCTGATTTCGTGCTTTGAGTTTGTCCCGCTCCTAGGTTCCGCTAGTTTGCGGGGCCGGGGGCGTTGCGGGGGCGGAGCCCCCGCTGAGGGGGTAGCGGAAGACCCGTCCCCGCTTCGAGCGGGACGGGCTGGAGCGAAGGGGGAGACCTCCCCCTCATTCAATTTATCAGAATCGAATTTCTCAGTAGAACTGAACATTGGTCGAACGTGCAATGAGCAAGCCAACATATGGAACGTATATCAGCATAGTTGTCGTTGTCGCGCTTGTTACCTTTGTGACAACTTTACTTCTGTTTAATGTCTCCGAGCGGAAAGAGGAAGCGAAGGAAGTTTCATTCCGGCTTGCAGACCTGACTGAAGAAACAATCGATCCTGAAATATGGGGGAAGAATTTTCCCCGACAATATGATGGATACAAACGGACGGTCGATACAGTCCGAACGAGATATGGGGGAAGTGAGGCATTTCAGAAATTGGAGACCGAACCGGCACTGAAGAGGATTTTCGCCGGCTATGCGTTCAGTCTCGATTACCGGGAAGACAGAGGTCATGCGTATATGTTGCTGGATCAGGACATGACTCGCAGAGTTAAGGAGAAAGCACAGCCGGGCGCTTGTCTGCACTGTCACTCCTCCGTTATTCCTGCGTATCGTGCCGCGGGAGACGGTGACGTCACGAGAGGATTCGAAGAGGTCAGTGCGATGCCGTATGCCGAAGCGCGGAAGCTCGTCGACCACCCCATCGCATGCATCGACTGTCACGACCCTCGGACCATGGACTTGCGTGTCACTCGCCCGGGGTTTCTGATTGGTATCAAGAACTACATGAGAACGAAGGGGATTGAGGACTACGATCCAAACGAAAGTGCTACCCGGCAGGAAATGAGAAGCTTCGTCTGTGGCCAATGTCATGTTGAATATTACTTCAAGGGTGAGAGGAAGACGTTGACCTATCCCTGGTCAAACGGAATCAGAATGGAAGAGATTGAAGCTTATTATGATGGAGTGGGATTCAAGGATTGGGTGCATGAAGAAACCGGGGCCAAAGTTCTGAAGGTGCAGCATCCTGAGTTTGAGCTCTGGAACCAGGGGATTCATTCGAAGAGCGGTGTGTCGTGCGCAGATTGTCACATGCCATACATGCGCGACGGCGCTGTAAAGATCAGCGACCATCACGTGCGTAGTCCGGTTCTCAATATTGCTCGCGCCTGTCAGACCTGTCATCCTCAGCCTGAACGGGAGCTCGAAGCACGTGTTGAGACCATTCAGGGAAGAACGCGAGGTCTTCTCGACCGGACAGAACAGGTGTTGCTCGATTTGTTCGATGCGATCAAGGAAGCGAAGCGAAACGTAGCGTCCAACGTGTCTCTCGAGAAAGCACTGCGAATGCAGAGGAAGGCGCAATTTAGATTCGATTTTGTTGCTGCAGAAAACTCGATGGGGTTTCATGCGCCGCAGGAATCGGCTAGGATTCTGGCGGAGGCGATCGATTACGCGCGGCAGGGACAGGTTGCGGTTCTGGAAACACGATAGGTCGGCATAACAAACTCCTGTGGGTTGTTCGAGTTGTGAACGTAGCATGTCAAAGGCATTCCCAACGTGAGACAGTCAAGACGAACTCTTCTTAGTGCGACTCTACTTTTTCTTCTTTCTGGTTCCAGTGTCAATGCTCAGTATTGCCCGAGAGATGAAAGAGGCGACCCCTTGGCACGGTTGCGATCGGAACTCGAAGCTAACAAGCTGCATGCGAGCGTCCACAACTTCAACCTATCAGGTCGAACAGGTGCCGTTGAAGGCACACCGTACGAATGGGAATCAGGTACAGGTCGATTCTACATAGCCCTTTCTGCTATGTTTGTTGGTGGGAGGTTGTTGATACGAATGGTGATACAATCCAAATCGTGTCGATTCCTGGATACCGCTGGAATCCCGCAAACGGGGCGAGCTGGACTTTTGAGCCTGTTCCTCAGTATCTGAATCCCGCATTCACACAGATAGCGCATAGCGAGGACTCGTCCTCGTGGCCTGCAGTCTGGCCCGACAAGTTGGACGACCCGACAGATCCCGGCTGGGCAGGCTCGTGGAACGGACTGCTTGGGAAGAACGCGTTTATCGATGGAAGGGAATACTACTATCATTATTCCGATGACCTATACGACAGGCATTCCTTCTACCCCGACAATACGGACAGCACAAGGCGCGGTCTTGGGATTGTTGTTACCGAGCGCGTGCTTGAGCTAAGGGATTTCATTCTGGAAGATGCGCTTATAGTTGTGTCGGATATTCATAATGTTGGGGACTCAGATATCGGGAGAACAGCTGTGACCATATGGGTGGCGGATCTTGTAGGGGGCGACGGTGATTCGCAAGATGATCTTCCCCGATATGACCTTGGTGAGGGGTTGATCCACTTCAATGACCTTGACGGTGTAAGCAACAATCCTGCGTTTCTGGGAGCCCACGTGGGTACGCCGACGCTTGTATTCATCGAAACACCTGATAATCTTGGGATAACAAATATTCAGTACAATCCTTCAGGGACGATCAATTTCGAGACCTCAGCCGACTCCGTTTATTGGAATGCTTTCATGGTTCCTGGGAGTTTCTATGACCCAAACACCATTCCAATTCCCGGAGAGTTTGACCTGTTTGCTTCTTGTGGCTTCTTCTCATTACCAGGTTGTTCCTCCAAGCGTATTGTCACCGGATACGTCTTTGCCGACGATTCCTCAGATGGGAAACGAAAAGCTCGATACCTGAAGGGCTTCGTTGCTGGTGGATATTCCTCCGAAACAGTTGATGTTTCAATCGCCAGTCCAGTTCCGGGACAAGTGGTGTCAGGGCCTATCAAAATTCAGTGGAATGCGGATGACGGCGACCCCGATCTTTCGGTGGATATTTTCTATAGCAGCAACTACGGAGAAGAGTGGGTCCTGCTCGCAGAGAATGAACCTAACAACAACACTTTCCTCTGGAACACCGACTCGTTGAGCGATGGCGTTCTGTACAAGCTTCAGATTGTTGCCTACGACACCAGCCGAATCGGGTTCGTCACAATGGATAGTTCCTTTACTGTCGATCACGAGCCGCCGGCATCGCCACAGATAGTTATTACATCCCCGATCCCGGGCCAAGGGTATCGAGACGAAATATCTGTTGAATGGTTTGCGGGAGATCCTGACCGTAGCCCCGTGCAAATTGATCTCTCGTATCGAATTGGCAACTATGTTCCTTGGACAATGATAGACTCTGGGCTCAGCAATAGCGGGACATTCGCCTGGGATATCTCCGAGCTTGCGAACTCGTGGGCTTACTGGCTCAAAGCTCAAGTTTCGGACGGGGAATTAGAGGGAGTTGACAGCGTTGGATCTTTCAGCCTTCAAAACATTCGGTATGGAATTCCGGATTCCGCCGTCGTCTTGAGAAACACATTGGGCACTGGTGTCATTGAGCCCCATATTGTCGATTCCACTCAGCTGACGGGCCATCGGTACAGGATTGAGTTCACCGTTTCGCCCGACAGCGTTACCACCTATGATGTCATTGAAGAGGTGTCAGGCCTCACTGTAGTGGACGACGCGACTGAGGTACATGGAAATCTTGAAGGGCCGTTTTTTGACGGGATTCGTATGCTTGTCAAGAACGATGAGCTTGCAATCAATGATACTCTTTCTGGGTGGGACAGGGAGGGAGTTTATCATTATGTATTCTCCCTGTGGAACATCGGTTTTGAATATGGAATGCCTGAGTATGGCGACTACCTTATCATAATCGATACTGTCGGTGTTGATACATCCGAAACGATCGTTGTTGGTTCAACCAGTTACCCATCCAGGGCGGTAAACTTTACGATATCGAATACAGTGACCAGCGAGCGCGTACCGTTCGGGTTTGCTGAACTGGATGGAACGGATGGACGTTTTACAGCACGAGTTGATGGGTTCCTGGTCAGATCCGATCTTATCATCCTCCTTACGAGTGATTCTCAGGATTCCCTAGTTTTCAGTTGGAGGATTTCGCTTGATCCCAACAATGGGATTCTTAATCCCGATTTCGGAGACACGCTGCAACTCATTCTTTTCAAACCTTTCGCTACGGGTGATCAGTTCACATTTGACGCCATCCTCGGACCCATGCTTGAGGTGAGGGAGCAGACTCCGATGAAAGTAAGTCTCTCGCAGAACTACCCCAATCCGTTTAATCCATCAACGACTGTACAATTCTCTCTTGCACAAAAAGGACACGTATCGCTAAGCGTCTACGACATACTGGGTCGTCGCGTTCGAACTCTGGTAGACGGAGACCTCACAACGGGTGGATATCGCATTCAGTGGGATGGGAAAAATGACCATGGCGCTCAGGTGGCTAGCGGTGTCTATTTCTACCGCCTTATGACAGGCTCATTGGTTCAAACCAGGAAAATGATTCTGGCAAAATGAGGAAGATCAGTGGGTGCGTTAAGGAGGGAATGCTCTGATGGTGTTGTTCCGTTTTTCTGCACCTATCCTTTTTCTATCAGCAGCCTTGCCAGCCCGCTAATCCTCGCCAGATGATGGTCGTCATGCTCCGCCATGAAGTAAACCCAGTCGACCAGCTGCGTTGGTTTCTTGAGACGAGGGTGAATTGAGGAGATCGCTACTTGAGTTTCATTCAATTCCTCAAGCTTCTGTGTTAGGCTCTCTCTCGCCTTCCTGAATTCTTTCAATATGTTTTCGATCGTATTTGTGTTGTGCTTGGCCTCGTAGGTCTTCTTGTTCCCCATATCTGCAGCGCTAAGTGCTGGTACACCTGCAAGAAACTCTGCCAATCGCTTCTCACCTAGTTCCTCCAAATCCCAGAGATGTCCTGCATGCTCCTGGATCGACCAGCGGTCATCGATGCTTTCGACAAGGATACCACGGGGATATCTCCTGATCATGTCTTCAAGTCGGGCCGGTGTTCCGCGAAATCGTTCCAGAATGCATGGGAAAACGCCGACCGGCAATCCGAATTGAAATGTTCGCTCAACCCAACGAGTCTGTTGAACCATGGTCCCTCCAGTTCTTATTCCTTGATGAACATCATAGTCAAGTTGCTCTCACCTCTGGCGGAATGAATTTCGCTCACAACTGTGCCGTGAAGGGCCTTATCTCACGCATGCATACAGTAGTTGATCCAAGATTTGACCATCCTTGATTACACTCTTCCGCATAATTCCCTCGAGCTGGTAGCCCGCTTTTTCCAGCACACGTGCAGAGGCTCGATTAGGTGAGAAGACAAATGCATAGAGTCGACAGAGGTCAAAATGTTGAAAGGCGTAGGGAGTGAGTTCTCTCACTGCTTCTGTCATGATTCCTCGCCCCCAGCACGTTTGGCCCAACCAAAAACCGATCTCAGCTGATCTTCGGTGAACGTCAGTCTGAAGATGAATCCCGATTCCACCAACTGCCTTATCATCAACTTCAATCGCAAAGGATGTCTGCGGCTGTTCGTTTGCCGCGCGAAACAGCCACTCGTCTGCGTCATCCTCTGTGTATGGGAATGGAAATCGATCGCGCAGTGTTCGCCAGATGTTTCGGTTGTTAGCGTGCCGGACGAGCGAAGCCTTGTCGTCCAGACTCCAGGGACGGAGAGTGCACTTGCTGAGTATGATTTGCACGAGTCTATCTGGTAAGTCAACGAATACGGAAAGATAGCCATTTGGCCTTCCCATATCAAACTCTCGTTAGTTGCTTGAACGAAGAGCTTGCTGACAGGTTATCTACAAGCCGGGCAAGCGAGGCTGTAGGTCGAATGTCCAATTCGACTACCGTGATCGTTGTCGCTAACCTTCCAGGCGAAATGAATTTCGTCCTGCGGGGACAAACGCCAGCGTATTGTTAATTTGATTTCATTGTCCGAGTATTTTCAAGTACTTTGCCCAGGGACCAATTTCCGCACCATACTGCTTGGCCATGACCCTCGCTACCTGGGCAATATGATCCAGATCGTGCACTACCCATGTTGAGAGATGTTGTTCCAGAGTAACTACTCCAAGATCGGGATGGATTCCGGTCCTCTTCAGATCGGCGGCGGTCGGGTTTCGGCCCTTGAGCTTCCCGACATTCTTTCGACGGAGAACAGCGAACTCTTCGAGAAGCTGGCGCAATGACTTCCCCTCACTCGATTTGAGCTGGGCAAAACGGTCGAACGGCTGAAAGGTTTTGTCCAGCACATCAGAGAGGATAAGCTCCATTCTCGGGATCCAATCGGTTTTCTCTCCATGAATGAGATGGCCAATGACATCGTAGGGACTCCACGTCTGAGGGCCCTCATTGGTCGTCGACCAATCATCGGATATGTCGGAGAGCATCGTTTCAAGAACGAAGGGGGTTCGTTCTAGAATTTCGATTGCTTTGTTCAAATCGAATTTCATCGCAAGCTTCCGATATTTTGTCTCAAATCGCCCTTGAGTCTCTCCGAATGATCTCTCGAAAGCATCCTTTCGATTTGTGGGATCACATCTTCAACCCTAATCATTCTCATGCAGTGTGTCGCGTAGCGTTCCCCATCGGGAGTTTTGTCCAGACACATGTTTGGCGGACAGACCGGACAAACATCTTTGCCTGCAAGTGTCACTCGCGTATCACTCGGCTCATAGACATTCCACTCCCTACCATGATGCTGGCGAATCAAGGAGAGAGACGGGACGTCCAGTGCGATTGCAACGTGACGGGGACCTGAGTCGTTGGAAATACAGAGCACACACCTTTGAAGAAGAGCGGCCAGGTTGCCAACATCATGTGCCGTATCGATTTCTAACACGGTTGTCTTAAGCTTTTGCCGGAGTGCATTCACGATAGCCATATCAAATTTTGTGTAGACAAGCAACACAGTCGCATCAAGCCGAGATATCTGATCGATAAGTGTTGCGAATCTTTCCGGAGGCCAAGCTTTGTAGTCGGCGGAAGCACCGGGTAGCACCACGACAATCTTTCTGGCAGGTTGGACTGATTTCAGAGTC
>Ga0247727_10012236_pt1 | contig 14777 bp, 11 predicted proteins | sample WisWelCaveWW1625_FD_202498 | JGI IMG/M metagenome (GOLD analysis project Ga0247727, IMG submission 202498) | Biofilm microbial communities from Wishing Well Cave, Virginia, United States - WW16-25 | ecosystem: Environmental > Aquatic > Deep subsurface > Groundwater > Cave microbial mat | place... | reverse complement strand
CATGCGTCGCTCGTATCACCGCCGTTCCGTCGATGAGCGTGTTGCCGATCTCGACAAGAAGATCGCAGAGCTGAAAGCCAAGCAAACCGCGCGCGACAAGAAGGAAGATCCCGTCCTGCGCGAGCTCCAGAAGCTCCTGAAGCGCCTGAAGCGCTTCGTCCAGCACGCCCACGATCACAAGCGGCCCGACGTGGCCAACAGCGTGATGGGCTTCAAGTCCATGCTCGAGCGCATCCTGGCCACCGAGCTGGGCGCGTCGGCCGCCGAGTTCGCCGAGCACGACGACGAAGACGACGAATGAGCGGCGGGGCGAGCGCCGGCGGCGGCCCGGGCCTCCCGCTGCGCGAGCGGTCGCAGGTCCTCCTGCGCGGCAAGATCTTCGACCTCGTGGCGAGCGAGCTCACGCTCCCCTCGGGCGTCGAGCAGAGCCTGTGGGTGGTGGAGCATCCCGGCGCGGTCGCGATCGCGCCCGTCACCGAGGCGGGCGAGCTCGTGCTCGTGCGACAGTACCGCCACGCCGCGCGCGAGGTCCTGCTCGAGATCCCGGCCGGACGCCTGGAACCCGGCGAGGTGCCGCTCGCGGCCGCGCGCCGCGAGCTGGCCGAGGAGACCGGCACGAGCGCTCGTCACTGGCGCGAGCTCGTCACGTTCCTGCCCGCGCCGGGGTTCTGCTCGGAGCGTATCGTGCTGTTCGAGGCGCGCGGGCTCGAGTCCATCGCCCATCGGGCGGATGCTGCGCGCCCGGACGCGGACGAGGATCTCGAGGTCCTGCGCCTGCCGCCCGAGCGCGTGCTCGAAGTCGCGCGCGACGGGAAGACGCTGCTCGCGGCGGCGTGGCTGCTGCTCGGACGTTGAAAAAGCGCACCGCGGAGGCCGGAGGACGCGGAGGAACACGGGGAAGCGAGAGGCAACCGGGTTCGAAGCCCCGGGGCCTTCCATTCCGGAGGCCCAATGCTCCCCTCCGCGCTGCTCCGCGTCCTCCGCGCCTCCGCGGTGCGTTTGGGTTGCTTCGTCATGCCCGCGCCGGAGCCCGCGCTGCCGGCGCCGGTGAATCCACCGCCGGGCGTTCCCGGGCGGGATAGGGTTCCTGCGGCACGTGTCCACCACGCGTGCTGCCGCCCGCCACCCATTTTTTCGCTCGCGATGACTCGCCACCCGCTTCGCGCCCTCGGTCTTTCCACGCTCGCCCCGCTCGCTCTCGCCGCCTGTGGCGGCGGAGGAGGCGGGGGCGGCCCGCCGCCGGTCGATCCGGTGCGCTCCAGCTTCACGGTCACGCCCGGCTTCGGGACCAGCGCCGACGGACTGGGCGCGGTCGAGATCGCGCTGGTCCTGGCGGACAGGGCGGGCCGGCCGCTCGCGGGCCGAGCGGTCCAGCTCGAGGTCACGGGCTTCGCGAACGCGCTCGTCCAGCCTCCGAGCACGGATTCCCTCGGCGCGACCCGGGGCACCCTGCGCACCACGGTCGGCGAGCGCAAGGCCATCACGGCCGTCGTCGATCCGGGCCCGAGGGAGGTCCGTCTCGGCCCGCTCACGGCCGAGTTCCTGCGCATCCTGCCGACCTGGCGCTTCGTGCGCACGAGCGGTTCGGACGCGAACGACGGCCGCACGCCGCTCACGGCCTGGGCCACGCCGGCCCATGCCCTGACCCAGCTCGCTCCTGGCGACACGCTCTTCGTCGGTGCCGGCACGTATGCCGATCCGCTGTTGATCACCACCGCGGCCACGGCGGAACTCCCGCTCGTGATCCGCGGTGACCGCACGGGCGAGTTCACCGGCGATCCGGGCGAAGTGCGGCTCGACGTGGGCGGGGCCGCGGCCGGCATCGAGCTGCGCGGCGCGACCCACGTGACCCTGCGCGGGCTCGCGGTGCGCGGCAGCGACAACGGCGCCGGCCGCGGCGGCGCGATCTACGCCAGCGGCGCGCGCGCCTGCGCGCTCCTCGACTGTCGCCTGTACGAGAACCGGCGCGGCGTCGAGCTCGAGAACACGGACGATCTGTGGCTGGAGGGAAACCGCATCTCGGCCAACCTGGGTGACGGCCTGCGTGTCGACGGGACGACCGGGACGCGCGTGTTCGGCAACCTGATCTATGCCAACGGCGGGGACGGTTTGGAGCTCGCCGGCGCCTCGAGTAATCTAGGCTTCGAGTTCAACACGCTGTATCGCAACGGCGGCGACCAGATCCGCGAGAGCGTGGCCGGCAGCACGGGCATGCTGGCGAACAACATCCTGAGCGAGGGCGGCGGCCGGGGCCTCGGCCTGGCGACCAGCTCGACGCTCGGCTCGAACACGAACCTGAGCTGGTTGCAGACGGGCAACACGCCGGCCAGCACCTACGACGCCGATCCGCTGCTCGCCGATCCGGCCGGCGCGGACGGCATCCTGGGCGGGATCGGCACGGCGGACGACGACTTCCGCGTCGAGCAATTCTCGCCCACGCTCGACGCCGGCACGGCCGCGGCGCGCGCGGTCGCGCTCGAGCTCGTGGCCTCGTTGGCCGCGCTCGGCACGCGCGCGGACGGCATCTTCGACGGGCAAGGCGTGGACCTCGCGCTCTCCAACCTGGGCGCTCACACTCCGCGCCCGAACGACGCCTTCACCTCGCTCGAAGCCCTGGGCGCGCGCGCGGCCTTCACCCTGGTGGACGACGCGCGCGTGCGCACGCGCGCTTGGGGCCGCGCCAGCGACGCCTGGGCCGCGGCGCGCGACACGCAAACCTTCGGCACGGCCGTGCGCTGGCTGGTGCAGCGCGTCTCGACCGGGCCGAAGCCGGAGGAGATCCTGGCGGCGCAGATCGACACCGGTGCGGGTGCCTGGCTGGTCGTGCGCACCTGGGACGCGCGCCGCTGGAGCGACGACGCTCCGGCCGTACTGGCGCGCGCCATCGCGCCTGCGAACGCCGACGAGCGCGGCTTCGACGTCGAGTACGAGACGCTCTCGGGCACGGCCATGCTGGTGCGCACCGACGGCGCGAACAACGTCCTGTTCCAGACCCTGGAAGAGGGCGCGTGGAGCGCGGCCACGCCGGTCTTCGCTCCGGCCCTGAACACGGGCACGGTGCTGTGGACCGAGCTCGTGCCGCACCCGGGCACGGACGAGCTCGCGCTGGTCGCGCTAGACGACCAGCAGAGGCTCGTGGCCGCGGTGTGGGACGGCACGCAGTGGACGCGCGCGCTCCTCCTGGCCACGCAGGTGAACTCCGTGCGCGACTTCAAGGCCTTCGACGCGGCCTGGGAGAGCTTGTCCGGCGACCTGCTGGTCGCCTGGGGCTACAGCCCGTTCCTCGAAGAAACGCGCTACGCCACGCTCACGCGCGCGACCGACACCTGGACGACGGGACAATTCGTCAGCACCGACGCGCTGGGCAAGTTCCTGACGCTCGCCAGCGATCCGACCAGCGATCGCATCATCGGCATCTTCGGCGAGGGCATCGTGGACGACGACGTGGGCGTCTCGGTGTGGGGCGGCTCGAACTGGCACGACACGGCCGAGATGACGCTCTTCGGCCTGGCCCAGTCGCGCGCCATGGAAGTCGGCTGGCTGGGCACCAGTGGCCTCGGGTTCGCGCTCTACCGCGACCAGGCCCAGACCGGCGCCTTCCAGTGGACCTTGCTGAACGGCGGCGGCTGGCGCCGCCAGCCCGAGGTCTTCCTGCCCGGCGTAGGCAAGCTGGTGCAGGCCGAGGCGCGCATCGTCCCGGGCACGAGCACGGTCATGCTGCTGATGCTCGACGACGCCGGCGCGCTGTGGGTCGTGAGGCACGACGGCGGCACGTGGACGCTGGCGAACGGCGGCGCGCCGCTCGCTACCGGGCTCGACCCGACAACGCCCGGCCGGGACTTCGACTTCGATCTGCGCGCTCGCTGAATAGCTCCATCCGTCGCCGGAAGGCGTGCGCCTGCGAGTCGCTGCTCATCGCCGATTGCGGTAGGGGCGGATGGACAGGCGGAAGTCGTGCAGCGTCGCGCCCCCGCGCTGCGTCACGTCCAGCTCCGCGAGCGTGAACCACAGGCGCACGAAGCGCTTCGCACCCACGCGGCGGAAGGTGACGAGGGGCAGCGCGGCGGCCTCCTCTTGCGGCCAGCTCACCTCGAAGCCGATCCGGCCGTCGTCGATGGCGATCCAGCCATCCGTGGCGCCGAAGGCCGCGCCGGCGCTGCTGCCGTGTCGGGGGTCGGCGCGGGCGTGATCGAAGTCCTGCGTGAGGCGCATGCGCTCGCGCGGGCCGCCGTTGGCGCAACTGACCCACAGCTCGTCCCCCAGCGCCCCCTCCAGCACCGTCAGCGCGCCCGCGCGCAAGCTGCCGCGCGGACGCGTGCCCCAGGCCGAGAAGCCGTAGCGGAGCTCGAGGCGCTGCGCGTAGACACGCACCTCCTTCGGGAGCGGACCGAGCCGCGTGGGCACGCGCGCCTGCACGCGCACGCAATGCGCCAGCTCCTCGACCTCGGGCTCGACCGCGGCGAGATCGGTGATGCGTTCTTCACCGGGAAGCACGAGCTGCGCGTGCCCGCTGAATGCGTCGGCCTCGTGCTCGCCGCCCTCGAGGGTTCCGAACGGCAGCGTGCCCAGCAGCGGCTCGGGACCGGCGTGACGCAGGACCAGCTCATCCAGCGCCAGTCCCCGGTGCAGGTTGAGCACGGCGCGCACGCCGTCGGTGCCGACCGCGAGACGCTTGCCGGCGCGCTCGATGCGCCGCGACCGCAGGAGCGCATCCTGGAAGGCCGGCGATGCCGGCTTCTCGGCGGGCGCGGCCGGCAGAGACCGTGCGAAGCGTCGCCAGCGCTTCTCCGTCAGCGGACCGCGGAGGTCCGCGCCCCAGGCGCGGCACAGGAGCTGCCAATCGCGCGCCGAGCCGCCCACGCGCAGGAGTTCCTTGGCGCGCCCGAAGCAGCGCGCGTTGATACCCTCGTTCTCCCAGCCCGCCAGCGCCCAGCGCACGACGCTGCAAGGCGCATCTCCGCCGAGCGCGATCGGGTTGGCGGCCAGGGAGAGCTCGAGCGTGCCTCCGGGCGCGAAGCGCGCGTCGTCGAGGACGTAGCCCGGCATGGTGAGCTCGAGGCCGCGCGCGCGCAGTCCGTCGCACAGCTCGCCCAGGCACTGCCATTCGCTGCGCTCGCGCGCCTCTGGCGCACTCACGGCGCTCGGCCGCCCGTCGACCTCCTCCACCTCGCCGGCGTACAGGAACACGTGCCGCGCTTGCTCGCCGTCGTGCGCCAGCACGCGCTCGAAGTAGTGCTCGGGCTCCATCTCGTCCGTCAGCGCTCGACGCAACGACTGCGAGAGCAGCGCCTCGCTCCACAAGACACGGATGCGGCGCCCGCTGGGGGACTGCGTCCAGGCCGTGCGGTAGCGCCATTCCTCCTGCCATTCGGGATGGAAGCGGCGCGCGTCGTTCCATTCCGTGATCAAGCCCTCGTAGCCGGCGTCGAGGTAGGCGTCGAGCAACCCCTGCGACCAGGCGAAGGCGTTGACCAGTGCGATGCGAGGCGCACGCGCCAGGAGGCGCAGGTAGGTCGCGCGTCCCAGGGCCTGGTTCCAGCGATTGACGACCGCCGGCACCAGCGGACCGATGAGCAGGGTGTCGCCCGTGCCGACGAGCTCGACTCGCCCGGCGTCGAGCAGCGTGCGCAGGCGCGCGATCCAGGCCGGATCCGCGCGTGCGATGCGCTCGAGCGTGTGCCCGCTGGCAGCGAGCGCGAGTCGCAGCCACGGGCGCTGCTCGGCGAGCTCGAGCAGCGGCCGGTAGCAACGCGCGATCACCGCTCCGCGGCTCTCGACCTCCAGCGTGCCCCGATTGAGGTTGAGGTGGAAGAGCAGCGTGCCCTCCAGCCCGAGCGCGGTGGCCGTGGCCATGGCTGTGGGCTCTCTTCGGCCCTCCGCCCGAAAACCTTGGACGCCACCCCGGCTCGGCCGTTCAAGTGCGCAGCGGATTCGCCCGATCCAGCCTGTTCCGATGGGTCCTACTCTGCTGGTCGTCGGCGGTGGCTGGAATGCGCTCCCCGCCCTGCGCTGGGCGCGTGAAGCGGGCCTCGCCACGGTCCTCGCCGATCCCGATCCCTGCACGAGGGCACGGCGCGCGGCCAGCGAGTTCCGCGCCCTCCCGGCGCGCGACTTCGAGTCCCACGCGGCCCTCGCGCGGAGCCTCGCGCGGCACGATCGGCTGGCCGGCGTCCTCGTCACCGAGCCCTCCGCGGTCGCACTGCTGCCCGCGCTCGCCGAGGCGGTGCCCGGCTGCCTGCCGCCGCGTGGCACGCTCGAGCTCCTGCTCTCCGCCCCAGACGTACGCGCGTTCCTCGGCAGCCGGGGGTTCGCCGTGCGCGAGGCCACGGCCGGGCGCACGTGCTTCGATCTCTTCGCCTTCTTCCGCGACGGCGGCTTCGTACCCGGCGGCATCGCCGCCCGACGCACGCTGGCGCGCGGTGACGTCGCCAGCATGCAGCCGAGCGGGCTCGACCCCGAACGCGAGCGCAACGCCTACGTGCTGGCCGAGCGCGCCGCGCGCGCCATGGGCGTCGAGCGCGGCCCGCTGCAGGTCACGCTGGTCGAGGCCGAGGCCGGCGACCCGGGCCTCGCGTTCACCCACCTGCAGCCGTTCTTCGCCGACCTGCTCGGCGCCACGCACGTCGCGCGGCTCGCCCACGGCAAGAGCCCGCTGCAGGCCTGGTTCGCGCACCTCTCCGGCGCCGGCGGGCCGTTCGACGAGCTCGCGCTCGAGCCCCGGGCCGCCGCCGGTTGGCTGTCGCTCGCGCCCGAGCACGCGGGGTTCTTCGCCGGCGCCGACGGAGTGGCTCGCGCGCGCGCCGTGCCCGGCGTGGTCGATCTGTGGCTCGAGGAACCCGGCCGCGAGCTCGACCCACACGCACCCGAGCCGCGCCCGCTCGGCTACCTGTGGGCCGAGGCCTACGACCAGGCGGAGCTCGCGGAACGCCTGCTGGCCGCGCGGGCCGCGCTCGAGCTCTGGGTCGCGCGCGCTCCGCGTGCGGCTTGAGGATCTGCCTTTCGCGGCGCTGGCGCCGTCGCGCCCCCCGTCTCGCGTTTCAGGGGCTGCGCTCGAACTCGACCAGGTCGGAGGTGTGCGCCGCCCCGGGTCGGTCCTCGGGCGGGAACGGCTCGAGCTTCGGGCCCATCCCTGGATCGTGGAACACGCGCAGCGTGAAGCGCGGTCCGAGATCTCTGTAGCCGCCCGGGAGGAGCGCGCTGGTCACGCGCGCCGTGCCATCGGCCACGCACACGCAGGTCCCCTGCTCGTCGACCAGCACGCCGACCGTGGTGCCGTGCAGCGCCACGTCGGCCAGTGTGGTGCGGACCACGATCGGGTTGCCCGGATACGCGGCCGAGGTGCGCAGGTAGGTCTCACCGCGCGCGAGCTCGAACTCGAGCGGTTCGACGCCATCCAGCACGGGCAGGGGTGGAATGCTCAACGAGCATCCCGGCAGGAGCTCGAGCGCGAGCGCGTCGCCGAACTCGAGGCGCCCGCGGGCGACGTGGGTCTCGAGCGTCCCCGACCGCTCCAGCGCGGCCGTCAGGCGCGCCTCGTCCCCGGGCGAGTACTCGGTCCCGTCGAAAGTCAGCCGGCCGTCGAGTCGCGCGCTCCAGCGCTCGGGCTCCGGCAAGAGGAAGGTGACCGCCAGGATGGCGGCGGCGGCCAGGCCCCAGACCAGCCGGCGGAAGGAGCGCCGGGCGCGCAGCGGCGGGGGCGTGGCGGCGACGGCGGTGAGAAAGGCGAGGCGCGCGCGCCGGCGGACGGCGGCGGACATGGATTCGGCCGGAGCGCGAGCGGCGAGCCAGGCCGCGAAAGCCTGCTCCTCGGCGTTGGCTCCGGTTCCCATGACGCCGCCCATACGAGCCGGGGCTGGCGCGCGTGACGGCGCGTCGCCCCCGGCCGCGCCGGCGGCCAGGAACGCCCGGCGCGCCTCCGCCCGGCGGGCTGGGTCGGAGTGCTCGGGCGGCACGCGCCGCAACAACTCCTCGAGCTCGCGCGCGGCGCGCTCGGGATCGCCCGTGCTCATCGCGGGCCCTCGACCGACTGCTTCCAGAGCTCGCCCAGCGCATCGCGCAGGGCGCCCAGCGCGCGCGAGTAGCGCTTCCTCGTCGCCACCTCGTTGCGCTCCAGGATGCGCCCGATGTCCTCGAAGGAGAGCCCCTCGTAGACGCGCAGCAGCACGGTCGCGCGCAGGCCCTCCGGCAGCGCCTGGATGGCCGCGCGCACGCGCGTGACCAGCTCCTCCGAGCTCGGGAGCTGGTCCGGAGGCGGCGGGAGCCCGAGCGCGAGCGCGCCCAGCTCTTCCTGGTCCAGACTCGCTTCGCGGTTCTCGCCGCGGGCCGCACGCGCGCGCCAGTGGTCGCGAAGCTTGTTGGTCGCGATGGTGAACAGCCACGGACGGGGATCGCGCGCGGGGTCGTAGCTCGCGAGCGCGCGATGGGCCTGCAGGAACACGTCCTGCGTCAGGTCCTCCGCCAGGTGCTCGTCGGCGACCAGCCGGCGCAGGTAGGCGTAGACGCGGTCGAAGAAGGCGTCGAAGAAGAGCGCCAGGGCGGCCGGGTCGCGCCGCGCCAGGCGGACGCGCATCTCGGCCGGGAAGACGGGTGCGGTCGAGGGTTCTCCGGACATCGGAGAGAACACGGTAGCAACGGCCGAGCGCTCCGTCCCAGGTGCGCGCCCCGGCAGGCGCGCAGCGCGCCGGCGCCGCCCGCGCACCGGTCCAGAGACGCAGACCGCCGATGGATGCCCCTTCGGCCCGCCCCGCCCCGGAGCCCGCGCCTCAGTGCGGCGCCAGTGCGCCGAACACTGCGGCCGCGGTCCACAGGCGGTTCTCGGCCTGGTCGATCACGGCCGAGCGGCTGGAGTTCAGCACCGCGTCGCTCACGACCACGTTGCGGCGCACGGGCAGGCAGTGCAGGAAGAAGGCGTCGTCGGTGGCTTGCAACTTCGCGGCGTCGACCATCCAGCGCGCGCGCAGGGGTTCCTTGACGCGCCGCTCCTCCTCGAAGCGTCCGTAGTAGTCGAGCGCGCCCCACTCCTTGGCGCACACGATGCGCGCGCTCTTCATGGCCGCCGCGACGTCGTCGGTCTCACGCAGGCTACCGCCTTGAGCCTCGGCGCGCGCGCGCGCGCGCCGCACGACCTCGGGTTCGAGGCCGAAGCCCTCGGGCCGCAGCAGCGTCACGTGCATGCCGAGGTCGGCGGCGGCGAGGAGCTGGCTGTGGGGCGTGGCCACGGGCAGCGATTTCGGGTGCCAGGTCCAGGTGAGCACGTACTTCTGTCCGCGCGGGTCGCCGAGCTTCTCCTGGATCGTCAGCGCGTCGGCGAGACCTTGCAGCGGGTGCCAGCGGTTCGACTCGAGGTTGATCACCGGCACCTCGGCGAACTCGGCGAAGCGCTGCAGGAACTCGTCGCGCGCGAGCTCGGCGTAGCTCGTGTTCACCGCGCTCTGCTCGAGCCCGACCGTGATCAGCTCGGACTTGCGGATGCCGACGAGGTGCCCCATGCGCGAGAGCACCGGGGCGAGCTCGCGCACGTGCTCCTGGGTGCTCTGGTCCATCACCGCGCCCTCGGCGCACTCGAAGTTCCAGGTGTCCTTGCCGGCGCTGAGCGTGATGCCCGTGCCGCCGAAGCGCGCCAGGGCCGATTCGCAGGAGACGCGCGTGCGCACCGAGGGATTGAAGAAGACGAGCGTCGCCACCTTGCCCGCGAGGGCCGGACGCACGCGGCCGGCCTTGATGTCGCGCGCGAAGGCGAGCAGCGCGTGCACCTCCCCGCTCGTGAAGTCGAGGCTGGAGAGAAGGTCGCGGCCGGCGAGGTCGAGCATCGTGGACCGGGTAGGGAGCCGAGATTGTGCCCGCGGGAAGGTCAGAGTTCGACCTCCACGAAGGCCGTGGCGCCGCGCGCGGTGCGCAACTCCTCGCGCCGCAGCCAGCGCCCGGCGAGGAGCTCCGCGCGCGTGCCGACCAGCAGCTCGAGCTCGCCCACCGGAACCAGCGGGAAGCGGAACCAGCCGTCGTGGCCGAGCTCGGACACGGATCCCATCTCGCTCCGTCGGACGTCCAGCTCGAGCAGCCGTCCCGCGCGGCCTAGCGCCACGCAGAGATCGCTCCCGGGCGCGGCGCCGGACACGCGGCCCTCCACCGATCCACTCGGAGTGAGCTCGAATCGCAGCCGATACTCGCCGGCGTTCACGCGCACGAGCCCGGTCCCTATCGGGAAGGTGAGGTTGCCGTCCTTGGCCTTCGCCTTGGCGCCGATCCAGTAGAGCCCTTCGTCGAGATCGAACGGGGTCGGGTTCTCGCGCATGGGGACGAGCGAGTAGTTCGTCGAGCCCAGCTCGTCCGTGTGGCCGCCGCCGCCGTACCAGAGCTGGAGCATGGCCGGCGGCCAGCCCCAGGGCTCGCGCTGCGTCGCCTGCGCCGGCAGCTCTGGGGCCTCCGGGCTCGAGCCGTGCGGCGTCAGCCGGCCGGTGAGCAGGATCGTCTCGCCAAGCTCGCCCTCGGAGGGCACGACCTCGACCGTGACGCGCGCGGGCCGCGCATCCGCGAGGGCGATCGTGAGCCGCTCCGTGCCGGTCTCGACGTCGCGCACCCAGACCGTCGCGTAGCGCGCGCTCGGCACGACCTCGAGGTCGTAGCGTCCCGCCGGCAGGCCCGCGAGCCGGAACTCGCCCTTGCGCGACATGGCGTACCTCGACGCGCCGTTCACCAGGCCTCCGAAGGGCAGCTCGCCCGTGCGCGGGTGCGCGCGGATCGAGGCGCCGACCGCGGGCGGATCGCAGACGATCCGTCCGCTGATCGCGCCCGTCGCGCTCATCACGAGCGTGAGCTCGTCCGCGTCGCTCGGCCTCGCACGGAGGTCGAGCACGACCCAGGCCGACTTCCCCGGGGCCGACCCGGGAAGGAAGGCCTGCGGCCCCGTGTCCGTCGCGCTGACGAGGACCGAGCCGAGCGGACGGAGCGTGAAGAGCACGAGCTCGAAGCGTCCACGCTCGTCTCCCCGCCGCGTCTCTCCGGCGGATCCCGGCGCGAAGCGCGGCCGATCGAGCGTGCGCACGGAGACCCAGGGCTCGCGGAAGGCGGAACCGTCCGACTCCAGGACGCGACCGCGGATCCGGTAGCGGCCGGCGAGCTCGATGCGCACCGTGCGCTCGTGCCCGGGCTCGACGACGAGCGGCACGCCGCCATCGTCCGGCTCGGGAACGGGCCTCTCGCCCTCCAGGCGTTCGAACTCGGCCAGGTGAACCATGTTCTCGCCCTCGCGCACCCGGAAGAGCGAGACGCGCAGGCGCTGATCGGCCCAGACTGCGGTCAGGAGCGCCGTCCCCGACGGATCGGTCCTCGCGCTCCGGGGCCTGCGCAGGCTGTTCCATCCGTCCGAAGGACCGTAGCGCTCCGGCGCCGCGACCGTCGCCGAAACCTGGACGTCCGGCACGGGCTCGCCGGCCGGGTCGACGACCGCGACGCGCAGCGCGCCCTCGGCGGAGAGCACGACCTCGAGCGGTTCCCAGCGACCATCCTCGCGCTGCGACGGTCGCAGCGCCTCGATCAGCGTGTAACCGGCCTTCTTCGCCTCGAGCTCATGGACCTCGCTCGTGCGCCCGAACCGGAAGGCGCCGGCCTCGTCGGAGAGGACCGTGAGCCGGGGCACCATGGCCTCGCCCGCCTCGTCCCATCCGAGCAGCACGACCTCGACGCCCGCGACCGGTGCTCCGCGCACGTCGATCGTGCGGCCGGTGAGCGCGTCGTGCTCATGGCGCGCGAGGACGAGCCCCGAGCGCCGCGACTCGCCCGCCTCCAGCCGGCACTTCACGGAGGCGTGCCGGAAGCGCTCGTCGCCCTCCACGACGAGCTCGAGCTCGAGCGGACGCTTCTCCTCGTCGGGGAGCACGAGCCGGAACGTGCCGTCGGCCCCGCTCTTCGCGCCGGGAGGCTGCTCCTCCTCGTCGGTGCCGACGTAGCCGAGGCCGTTGAGCCCTTGCGCGCGTGCGACCGTCACGCCGGCCGCTGCAGTGTCCTCCTCGCGCGCCGCCCCCGCCGCGAGCTCGATCACGCGGCCCTCGAGCACGATCCCGGCCTCGGTGGCGGCCGTCTCGACCAGCAGCGCCTCGCGCGCGCTCGTCTGGCCTCCGGCGGACTCTCGCGAAGCCGCCAGCGGAACGCCGCCTGGCTCCGCGGTCGCGGGTCGAGCCGCCTCCGGATGCTCGGCCCCACCGCGCGCGTCCGTCCGGCCCATCCACCACAGCGCGCCGAGCACGAGGGCGAGCAGCACGAACGCGAGCGCGAGGGCGGTACGCACGCCCTCGATGGTACCGACGGACGTGCCGACGAGCGGCGCGCTCGGTCCCCGCCGTCAGGTGGCGACCGTGTCGGTGCGCGCCCCGGCGCGCTCCAGGAGCTCGCGGTACCAGCGCGTCGCGCGCGCCAGGCGCTCCTCCAGCCCCTCGCAGGCCCACACGACCGAGAGCGTGCGCGTGGTGGCGGGCGAGGTCTTGGTGCGCTGCGCGTCCTTGACCGCGTTGGCGCACGGCCCGTCGGCGTCGAACAGGCACAGGAGACCCTCGACGTCGATCGTCTGGCCGCTCGCGTTGAACACGTACTGCGCATCCTTGGCGGCGAGGCCGATGCGAAAAGGCGCGCGTGCGAGCGCGAGGTCGACCACGCTGATCGGCAAACCGCTCGCGAGCGACACGGCGTTGCAGGCGTCGACCGCCAGGTTGATCGCGCCGAGCGCGCCCTCCTCCACCGCGCGCACCAGGTACTCGGAGGACGGCTTGCCGCGCCCGGTGGGCTTGTAGCCGCCGTGGCGCAGGAGCGCGCGGATCGCCTCGCGCGCCGGCTCGTCGCGCTTCACGGGCGTCTCGGCCTCGAGCGCGAAGAGCGCGCCGAGCCACGCCGGTGGCGGCATCTCGCCCAGCGCGCGCGGGAACTCCGTGACGAAGGCCGCGGCGCGGAGCGACGGGTGAGGATCGAGAGCGATCTCCATCGGCGCGGGGATTGTGCCAGAAGGCGCGCCGGGCCGAGCACGGCGGCGCTGCTACACTCCGCACCGATGAAGCTCGCCTCCCTGCTCGTCACGCTGTTCGCCGTCGCCTGCACGACCCCGCCGGAGCCCGATCCCGGAGGCGCGGAGCACTGGATCGCGCTCTTCAACGGCCGCGATCTCTCCGGCTGGACGCCCAAGATCGCGGGCCACGAGCTGGGCGACAACTTCGCGAACACCTTCCGCGTGGAGGACGGCGTCCTGAAGGTCGCCTACGACGGCTACGAGCAGTTCGAGGGTCGCTTCGGACACCTCTTCTACGAGCGCGAGTTCTCGCACTACCGCCTGCGCGTCGAGTACCGCTTCACCGGCGAGCAGGTCCCGGGCGCGCCCGAGTGGGCGTTGCGCAACAGCGGCGTCATGCTCCACGGCCAGGCGCCCGAGACGATGACGTGCGAGCAGGGCTTTCCGGTCTCGATCGAGGTGCAGTTCCTGGGCGGCGACGGCCTGAGCCCGCGCTCGACCGCCAACCTGTGCACGCCCGGCACGAACGTGGTCATGGCGGGCGAGCTCGTCACGCGCCACTGCACGGACTCGAGCTCGGCCACCTACCACGGCGAGCAGTGGGTCCGGGTCGAGATCGAGGTGCGCGGCAACGAGCTCGTGCGCCATCTCATCGATGGGAAACCGGTGCTCGAGTACATGCGGCCCCAGCTCGACCCGAACGACCCCGACGCGCAACGTCTGCTCGCGGCCGGCCACGCGCTCCAGCTCGACCACGGCACGATCTCGCTGCAGTCCGAGAGCCACCCGATCGAGTTCCGCCGGGTCGAGCTGCTGCTCTTGTAACACCGCTGCGCCGTGCGGGCGAGCGGAAGGTGCTGGTCGAGGCCGCGGTCTCGGCGCGCCATCTCGCGACCGGTCACCTGCTCTTCGCGCGCAAGGGTGCGCTCTTCGCCGTGCCCTTCGACCTCGATCGTCTCGAGGTGCAGGGAACCGCCGTGCCCGTCGTCGAGGGCATCGCGACGGACATCTCCGACGGGCGCGCGGGCTTCGCGGGCTCGGAGGACGGCACGCTAGCCTACCTGCCGGCCGCCGACTTCTCCGTGCCCGACGAGCTCCTGTGGGTCAGCCGGACGGGCGCGGTCCTCGGGACGGTCGCCCCGCCCGGCATGTACGAGCACCCGGTCCTGTCCGCGGACGGGCGCTGGCTCGCACTGGCGCTCACGCTTCCCCCCGCGGCGAGCGACGTGGTGCTGCTCGACCTCGTGCGCGGAACCAGGACGTCCCTGACGAGCGGGAGCGAGAGCGACTTCGGCCCGCTGTTCACGCCCTCGGCCGAGCGCGTGATCTTCGTTTCCGAGCGACCCATCTTCGACCTCTACGTCCGCGCCGCCGACGGGAGCTCGCCTTCGTCCCCGCTGGTTGTCACGAAGGCCGACAAGCATCCCGGCTCGATCACTCCGGACGGCAAGACGCTCTTGTTCACGCACACGTTGCAGCCCCACGAGCAGATCTGGACGACGCCGCTGGATGGCCCGGGCGATCCTGCTGCGCTCGTCGAGCTCTTTCTTGTTCGCGGCGCGAGCCTCGACCCGCCTCTCGCTCTGCAACCTCTCCCAGTTCACGCGCGCTTCCTATCACGAAGAGCTTGGGCTCGTCGAGGACCTGGCGAACGAAGTTGTCCCTGGCCCGTACCTTCGCGGCGAACTCCTCCGGCGGCCAGCACGATGGGTTCACTGGCCGGGAAAGGCGCTCCGCTGCCTTGCTCGTGATCGCAGCAAGGTCGCGAAGCGAGGCGTCCCCGATG
>Ga0247727_10012235_pt1 | contig 14778 bp, 12 predicted proteins | sample WisWelCaveWW1625_FD_202498 | JGI IMG/M metagenome (GOLD analysis project Ga0247727, IMG submission 202498) | Biofilm microbial communities from Wishing Well Cave, Virginia, United States - WW16-25 | ecosystem: Environmental > Aquatic > Deep subsurface > Groundwater > Cave microbial mat | place... | reverse complement strand
GAGGTCACTTGCAGAGGCGACTGTAGCCGGTGCCCCCGAAGAAGAACCAGGTGCCCCAGTCGGGATCGCCCTCGACGACGTCGCCGATGTCGTAGCACTTTGCGTCGGTGCGGCTGGCGTCGAGCCCGGACAGCGCGGTCCACGCCGGCGCATCGGGCGAGGGGAAATACCCGAGCCGGCGCTGGAACGCGGCCTTCCCGAATCCGGCCCGCGGGAAGTGGCCGCTCCCCATGTTGGTGGTGGTGTGCGCGCGGTGGGCGCTGCGGTCGTCGACGATCTCGCCGCCGAAATCGACCCCGGTGGCGTGGTGCTTGAGCGCCGAGAACAATTCCGTCGGGTAATAACCGACCCAATGCCCGCCCACCCAGAGCCACCAGCCGCCGGGGCCGCGGAACCAGCCGATCTCGATCTCGCGCTGCGCTCCCCCGGTGACGCTGTAGGCGGCGAAGGGGGCGCCGATGACGATGCTGCCGTCGACCTGGATGAAGCGCGAGCAATCGAGGTTGTAGCAGCCGTTGGCCCTGGAGAAGTCCTGGTTCCTCTCCGCCGCATATCCATCGGAGGTGGAATAGATGAAAAGCCGCGCGCGCCTGTCGCCGTACTTGCTGGGCAGCACCTGCACGCCGGCCTCCAGCGTCTGCTCGCGATTGCCCGAGCCGGCGGTGACCCAGATCTGGCTCAGGCTGAACTCGATGCCGTCGTGGCTGACGGCGGGGTTCCAGACGTTGAGCCGGCTGATGGCGCCGTAGTTCCTCAACCCGCCGCGCGAGGCGTGGGCGTACTGGTGGCCGTCCCTGGAGCCTCTCCGCGCGCTTTGCGGCAGCCTGGCGAAGACGTCGGACATCGAGGGGAAGGCGTGCAGATCGGCCAGCGCCGTCTTGCGGATGGGGATCGAGCCCGCCGGGCACTTGCGCTCCCGGCCCTTGGCGTCCTTGCCGGCCCGGACCAGCGCGTCGATGGCGACGGCCCTGGCCGCGCGGGTGAACGGCTGGGCCGCGCGATTGCCGATGATGGCGGGTGCGCGCGGCGGAGGCGGCGCCTTCTGGATCCGGTGGCCCTTCAGCTCGGCCCGGCGCAGCGCGGGCTGGCGCGCGACGTCGACGCAATCCACCTCGTCGCCGGTGTGGAGCACGAACGAGTGGCGCACGGCCGCCTTCTGGTAGAGCGACTTCAGATAAGCCGCCATCTTCGGCTTCTCGGCGGGCAGCGCCCGCACCGGCCGCTGGACGCGGGCGGCGAGCTTCAGCCAGTCGCCCTCGCGATGGACGACGTCGACGGGGGCGATCGGCTGGGAGGCGGCGAGGCAGAGCGCGAGCGTGAGCATGCGGGCTTCCCTTCGCGGCTACGGTACCCCAGCGCGCCGTCTTGTGCGTCGCAAGGTGAGGCCGGGCGCGTCCCGTCGGGGCCGCCGGGTGATAGATATCGACCGTGCAAGTCCCGCCGCGGCTCGGCGAACAGGATTTCCTCCTCGGCTTCAGCCACGGGCACGACCTGGACTTCTGCTACCCGTGGGAGCCGGCCGATCCGCGCCGCCAACTCGCGCACGTCTACCGGGACCTGAAAGCGGCCGGGGCGGGTTGGTGGAGGCCGCCCATCTTCTGGAACCGCGTCGAGCCGGAGATCCCGGCGGACGCTCCCGCGGCGGTGCCCTCGAGCGACGACGTGGAAGGCTACCTCCGGACCGCCCGCTGGGACGGGGTCGACCTGCTGGTGGAAGGCGCCTCCAGCGCCGGCGTCCGGCTCGCCGCCGTGCTCGGATGCGGCTACACCGTGCAGCTACCGAGGGTCCCCGGGAAGGGGCCGTTCTTGCCCGACGCCGCCGGCCGGGCGCGCTACCTCAACCGCCTGGCCCTTCACGCGCGCGCCGTGGTCCGGCGTTACCGCGGAAAGGTCGCGCTCTGGCAGCTCGAGAACGAGCTGAACATCGCCGGGGAGACCGGGTTCTTCGGCTGGCGACACGGGCGGTCGTGGTGGAGCCGGACATTCCAGGACGGCGTCCTGCGCGTCCTCCACGACGCCGTGCGGGCCGAGGACCCGGCGGCGCTCACCACGCACAACATCTCCGCCGACATCAAGCCGATCCCGCGCGTCTACTCCTGGAAGGATGACGCCCGGCGCTGGGCGCGCTACCTCGACGTGATCGGGCTCGACGCCTATCCCAACTACCTTCTCGGCTGGCCCGACCGCGCCGGCGTGGTCGCCGACAAGGTGCGTGCGGCGCTGGGGCTGGGCCTGGGGAAGCCCGTCGTCGTGCTCGAGTCGGGTTTTCCCGTCCGCCCCGCCGGCCGGTTCTTCAGCGAGGCCCGCCAGGCGGCCTGGGTCTCCGCCCTCATCCCGGCCGTGCGCAAGACCGGAGCGGCGGGCCTCTTCCTCTATGCGCTGACCTCGCCCGAGGAGGGACACGACGATCCCCGGTGGGAGGGCAAGGGAGCCCGCTTTCCGCAGGAGGTGGAGCGCTACTGGGGAGTGGTGCGCAGCGACGGGACCTACCGCCCGGCGTTCGCGCGCTTCAAGGCGGCGAGCCAGGCGTTCGCGGCGGAGCGACGATCCGGGATACCGTGACTGCCCGGCATACCCGCGGTCAAACGATGTTCACCCATGCTATCGTCCGCACGCCCGGCCCCGACGCCGGGGACGGGCTCACGGCCGCCAACCTGGGCCGGCCGGACCTGCCGGCGCTGCTGCGCCAGCATGCCGCCTACGCCGCGACGCTGGAGGAACTGGGGTTGCAAGTCGAGCGGCTCGATGCGCTGCCCGGGCACCCGGATGGCTACTTCGTCGAGGACGTCGCGCTCATGTTCCCCGAGCTGGCCGTCGTCACGCGGCCCGGCGCCGCCGCGCGCCTGGCAGAGGCCGACGCCATCGCGCCCACGGTCGCCAGGACCCGCGCCGTGCACCGCCTCCTTTCGCCCGGGACCCTCGACGGGGGCGATGTGCTGGTCGTGGGAAGGGCGGTCTTCGTCGGCCTTGGCGCCCGCACCAACCGCGACGGGGCCGCCCAGCTCGCGGCCATTCTCGCGCCCCACGGTTATCGCGTCGTCACCATCCCGGTTCCCGCGGGGCTGCACCTCAAGAGCGGCGTCACCTGCGTGGGCGAAGACGCGCTGGTGCTGACCGAGGCCTTCGCCGCGCGCCCGGAGCTCGCGGGCTACCGGCGCCTGGTCGTGCCCGACGAGGAGGCCTACGCGGCCAACGTCCTCTCGATCAACGGCACCGTGCTGATGCCGAAGGGGTTCCTCCGCGCCCAGGCCATGTTGGAAGGCCTCGGCCTGCCGCTGCGGGTGCTCGATCAGAGCGAGGTGCGGAAGATGGACGGCGCCCTCACCTGCATGTCCCTGCGGTTCTGAGGAGGTCGTCCTGCGGCGACCAGGGCCGTCACGCCGGAGCGGGCCGGGTCTGCTTGCGGATCTTCTTGATGAAGGTGCGGGTGCATCGCCCGTGCGTGCTCTCGTGGTTCATGATCTCCGCCAAGAGCCGGGTCTTCGCGTCCTCGGCCAGGACCGCGCTGGCGCTCACCTCGAGGGCCAGCTGCACGCCTTCCGAAGTCGTCGGGCCCTTCGGCCCCGTGGAGATCATCGTGGCCGCCGGCTGGCGATGGTGCGACGGCTTGGTCTTGGTGACGTCGTGGAATCCGGACGACATCTCGGCCCGTCGACCCGAGCCGTGACAGGAGGGACAGGTCGCCGAGCTGCCGCCGAGGGCGTTGCCGATGCGGCCGTCCCCACCGCACATGCGGCACGCCTCACCAAACATGGGAACCTCCTGGGGACGCCGCTTCCGCTGGGGCCGCTCGCATCTCAGGACCTCCAGGAGGCCTCGCCGTAATGGCGAGGCGGCTGTCCTCGCGGGCGCCGAGGCGCCCGTAGCAGGACTAGCACCGATCGGTCCGGGGCGGCGAGGCGTCCTCAGCGCTCGGCACCCGTGAAGAGCACCGCCGCGGACTCGGCCGGCCCGATCCCTCGTGCGGCTCGCAGCTCGAGGAGCCCCGCCAACCCCGCGGTGCCGGTGGGATCGGCGCGGAAGCCGGCGCGCCGGCCGAGCGCGTGCGCCTCGCGCAGCCGCTCCTCGGAGACCACCAGCGGCCAGCCGCCGCTCTCCAGCGTGCCGCGGACCACGGCCAGCCAGTCGTAGGTCTCGTCGTCGAGGATGCCGTGGGCGATGCTGCGCGGCTCGCTCTCCCACGGCCACATGAACCGCGCGCGATGGGCGGAGGCCCAGGCCAGCTCCTCGTCGATGGCCTGCCGGTCGCGCGCGATCGCCGCTGCCAGCGCGGCGTCGCCTGCCTCGGGGGAGATTCGCAGCCGGGCGGCGATGCGGGCCGCCACCAACTCCCAGGCGCGCCGCAGCGGGAACGCGCCTCGCGTCTGCACCGGGTGGAGCCGCGGCAATGCCACCGGCACGCCGAGCCGGACCGCCTCGCCGAAGCCCTGCACGCAGGCGCTGGCCAGCGCGCCCCCGCCCACCTGCACGAAGAGGCGGTCGATGGACCGCGGCCTTCGGACCAGGGCCGAGACCATCTCCCAAGCCAGCGTCTCGCCCCCCTCGACCGCCAGCCCGCACTCGCTCCCCTGGCAGCAGAAGGGAAGCGCGCCCTGCTCGACCGCGCGGCGGAACGCGTGGGTGCACGGATCGCCGGGCACGCCTGGCTGGCGGTGACAGACGTGGACCGCCGCCTGCAGCACGCGCAGCCGCTCCACCACCGCTGGGTTCGCGCCCGGCGGGATGAAGACGTCGAGCGGCCGGCCCCAGGCTCGCGCCAGCACCGCCGCCGCCAGCGCCGCGTTGCCGCACGAGGCGATGGCCAGCCGCGGCCACGGAGCGCGCGCCAAGCCCGTGCGCGCGTGCACCTCGAGGAGGATGGCCAGCCCCATCAAGTGCCGGCCTTTGTGTGACCCGGACACGTTGCCGGTCTCGTCCTTCACCAGGACGCCGCTGGCTCCTTGGAAGCCGAGCGCCTCGGAGAGCGCGTCGCTCTGACCGAACGGCGTCTCGACGAATCCGCGCCCATCCACGCGCGCCACCGCCGCGTCCAGGTCGCGCACCAGGGCGACGAAGGCGGCATCGGAGAGGCCGCGCACCTCGGCCAACGCGTGGGCGTGCGTGAGGGCGCGGTAGCGGATGAACGGGTTCGACTCTCCGTCCGAGGGGAATCCGGCCCCGCGATCGAGAACGCGGCCCAGGACGTGGTCGCCGCCGTCGCCGGCCGCCGGGCAACGGAAGGGCGCGGGCGTGTCACCCGGCACCTCCCGCCCGCAGCCCTGGCAGCGCAGCGGACGCATCAGCCGCGGACGCGCGCGTTGAGCTCGGCGATGAGCGCGTCCCAGGCGGGGATCAGGCCCCGCAGCTCCCGCCAGAAGGACTGGCTCCGCCGCGCCTCGAACTCCGCGAGCGGCACGCCCTGCTGCTCGACCCACGTGAAGTAACCGAGGTTGAAGATCCGCTCCCGCTCGAGCTGACCTGGCTCGATGAGGTCGTCGGTCCCCAGGCCGAGCACGAAGCGCCCGAAAGTCTCCGCCGCGGCCACGGCATCGAAACCGCCGGGGAAGAAACGCGCCAGCGCCTTCTCGCGCTCGCTGCCGTACAGCTCGGCGCCGTCGGTGGCCACGGTGATCACCGCATCGTCCGGCCCCAGGCGCAGATGCCGCGCGACCTTGATCGCGGCCAGCGCGTTGCAGATCCCGGAGAAGCCGAGCGACGCGGCCTGCTCGATGGTCTCTTGGGGAACGAGCCTTCGCTCGCGCAGGTAGGCCTGCCCCGCGCCGGTGTTGAAGAGGAGATGGAGCGCGTCGGTGGCCCGGTCGGAGACGCCGACCACCAGGTCGGTGTTCATCGCGTTGTGGATGTAAGGCACGTGCTTGTCGCCGATGCCCTGGATGTTGTGCTCGCCGTAGCCGTTGCGCAGAAGCGTCGGGCACTCGCTCGCCTCTGCCGCCGCGATGCGCGCGCCGTGCCGTTCCTTGAGCCAGTCGCCGGCGGCGAGCGTGCCCGCCGAGCCGGTGGCGGAGACGAATGCGGCCAGCCTCAGCTCCGGGTTCCGCGCGCGCTCGGCCTCGAAGATGCGCTCCATCGCCGCGCCGGTGACCGTGAGGTGCGTGAGGTAGTTGCCGAACTCGCGGAACTGGTTGAAGACGATGTTCTTCGGATCGCGATCGATGCGCGCGCACTCGTCGTAGATCTCCTTGACGTTGCTCTCGCTGCCCGGGGTGCGCACGATGTCGGCGGGCGAGAGGCACCACTTCTCCAGCCAGGCGAAGCGCTCGCGGCTCATCCCCGCGGGCAGCACCGCCACGCCGTGGCAGCCGAGGATCCGCGAGATGGCCACGCCGCCGCGGCAGTAGTTGCCGGTCGAGGGCCAGATGGCGCGGTGGCTTTGTGGATCGAACTGGCCGGTCACCAGCCGCGGCACCAGGCACCCGTAGGCGGCCAGCACCTTGTGGGCGGCGATGAGTGGAAAGCGATTGCCGAGGGCGACCAGGATGCGCGCCGGAACGCCCGTGAGCGAGGGCGGCAACACCGCGTAGCGCGGCACGGCGGCGGTGGCGCGCCGGGTGTCGTCGTTGTGCCAGTGCACGCGAAAGAGGTTGGCGGGGTGGACCGCGTCGGGATCGACCGAGGCGAGTTGCCCCTGGACCTCGGCGGGGATGCGCGACGGGTCGGCCAGCTCGGCGAAGGTGGGCAGCACGATGCGCAGCTCGCGAAAGCGGGAGACGGTGCGCTGGTAGACGGCGCGATCGACGATCTGGTTCTCGAGTCCCAGTCTGGCCATTGTGTCCTCGATGCTAGGGCAGCACCGCTTCGGCGCCGAGCAGCGCCATCAGTGTCGCGCAGGGGGAAGGATCGATGGCCTCGCCCTCGGCGGGCGGCGCGGCCGCGGCGTGCTCGATGAGCTCCCCTGAATCGAGCGCGATGCGCGCGGACAGCCGATCGGAGCGGTACTCGGCGAACGCGCCGCGGCGCTCCAGCCGGTGCGTCGCGCCCGCCAGCCGCGCCTCGATGGCCACGCCCCACGCTTCGCGCTCCAGCCGGAACGCGTCGCCCGGAGCCGCCGCGAATCCCTCGCGGTCGAGCCAGAAGCGCGGCTTGTCGCGCCACGGAGCGCCGGCGGTGGGGCAGAAGGTCTCGCAGTTGCCGCACTGGTTGCAGAAGTCGCCGAGGTTGACGATCTGCACGGCCTGCTCCAGCGCGAACGGCTGCGCTCCCTCGGCCACCAGCCGACCCGCGCGGGACACGAGGCGCGGCAGCGAAAGCCGCAGCGGAGGCGCCGCGAAGGCGAGGTTGGCGCGGTTGGGGCAGACGGTGACGCAGAGGCTGCACAACTCGTCGCAGTCGAGGCAGCGGCTGGCCTCGGCCGCGGCCTCCTGCGCGTCGAAGGCGCCGATCACCTCCGCGAAGCCGCCGCGCCCGGCCGGAGGCAGCACCGGGACCGTGCGCGGCGCCTGCAGCGAGGCCTTTCGGGCGAGGAGCGCGTCGGGCGAAGCGCGCTTGTCCAAGGGCGGCTCCGCGGCCAGCGCCACGCCGCAGCGCCGGCCGATCTCGGCCGCGGCGCGCCTCCCGTCGGCGATGGCGTGGATGATCGACGCCGGGCCTCGCACCACGTCGCCGCCCGCGAACACGCCGGGCAGGCTGGTCTCGCCGGTGCGCTCGTCGATCCGCATCGCGCCATCGGGGCGGCGCGCGAGCCCGTCGCCGGACTCGAGCCGCGGCTCCTGGCCGATGGCGGCGATCACCGCTTCGGCGGGGAGCACCACCTCGGGGCCGTCGATCGGAACTGCGCGCGCCCGGCCCGAGGGATCTTTCGGCCCCAGCGCCATCCGCGTGCAGGCCAGCCCGGCCACGCGCCCCTCCTCGATCACCACGCGCGCCGGGGCCAACAACTCGCGCAGGCCGATCCGCTCGTCGAGGCAGTCGCGCAACTCTTCCGGCTGGGCCGGCATCTGCGCGCGCGTCCGGCGGTAGACCAGCGTCACCTCGGCCTGCGGCAAGAGCCGCCGCGCCGTGCGCGCCGCGTCCATCGCCGAGTTGCCCCCGCCGACCACCAGCACGCTCCGACCTGCGAGCCGGACCACGCCGGCGTGGACCTGCTCGAGGAAACCGAGGGCATCGACCACCCCCGGCGCGTCGTCGCCGGGGATGCCGAGCCGCTTGCCCCGCTGCAGGCCGACGCCGAGGAAGACCCAACGGAACTCTCCGCGGAGGCCGTCGAGCGTGAAGTCGCGCCCCAGCGCGCGGCCGAAGTGGAAGGCCACGCCCAGCGCGCGCAGCCGCGCCAGATCCGCCTCCAGCGCCCGGGGCGCCATCCGGTAGGCGGGGATCACGTTTCCCACCATCCCGCCCGCGGCGGCGCGTGCCTCGAAGATCTCGGGCGCGAATCCCATCCGCGCCAGCGCCTCCGCCGCCGAAAGGCCAGCGGGGCCAGCGCCGACGATCGCCACCTTGGGGCCTGACGAAGGCGCCGGCAGCGGAGGCCCGACCCCGCCCTGCTCGAAGGCGAAGCGCTTGACCTCGCGGATGGCCAGCGGCGCGTCGTAGTGGATGCGCACGCAGCGCTCGGTGCAGGGATGATCGCAGGCGCTGCCGGTGACGCCCGGCAGCGGGTTGGCGCGCTGGATCACCTCGAGCGCCTCGGCCGTGCGCCCCCGCGCGACCAGCCACAGGTAGTCGGGGACGTTCTGGTGCGCCGGGCACGCCTCCTGGCAGGGCGCGGCGATGCAGTCGAAGCGGCCGAGGGGCCGGCCGCCCTTGAAGCGGAGCGGCCGTTCGCGCCGGAACTGGCGCGGCTCGGCGATGCGCGCCGCGTGGGCCGCGAGGTTTCTGGCCGCGCCCTTGCCGCCCGAGGTGGCCCGGATGAAGGCGTCGACGTCGGCGGCGCCGGCGCGCTCCATCGCCGCCTCGAGGTTGTCGACGTACTGCGAAAGCCGCGCGACGCCGCCCGGCTTGAGCAGGTCGGTGCAGACGGTGATGGGCGAGAGCCCGTCGGCCACCAGGTCGGCGAAGCTCCCGGCGTCGGCGCCGCCGCAGAAGCTGATGGGAACGCGCCCGCCCTGCGCCTCGTCCACCCGCTGAGCCAAGAGAAGCGTCAGCGGATGCAGCGCCCGGCCCGACAGGTACGAGGTCTTCTCGCCGGGGAACGCCGGGCGCCGGTTCTCCACCTCCAGCGTGTTGGAGAGCTTGAGCCCGAACTGCAGCCCGGTGCCGCGCGCCGCGGCGGCCAGGCGCTCGACCATCGCCATCGCCTCCTCGAAGCGCGGGTCGTGGGCGAAGGCATCGTCCGGGACCACCGCGTCGGAGCCGCCCCGCTCCAACAGGGCGCGCACGCGCTTTGGCCCGAGCAGGGTCGGGTTGAGCTTCACCCAGGTGTGCACGCCCAGCTCGCAGAGGAGGAAACGCGCGATGCGCTCGATCTGTTCGGGCGGGCACCCGTGCATGGTGGAGAGCGTGACGTGGTCGGAGATCCGGTGCGGGATGGGCACGTCGCGCACCGCCGGCCAAGCGCGGGCCACCGCCTCGATGGCCGCCGGCAACGCCGCGCGCGCGTCGCGCATCGAGGCGATGAAGCGCTGCACAGGAGCGCTCTGCATGCCCGCGAGGTCGTAGCCGACGCTCATGGCGAAGAGCGTCCCCGGCTCGGGCAGTCCCAGCCGCCCGGCCAGCGCGTGGATGAGCACCCAGGCGTGCAGGTACTCGGCGTACGACTGCGAGAGGCCCAGCTCCTGCGACCACTCGCGGTTGTACGTTTCGTCGTCGGCGTCGATGCAGGGCCGCGGCACCTCGATGCGGTCGAGGATCTGCACCGTCTTCAGCTCGATGAAGCGCGCGCCGCACAGCCAGCCGGCCACCATGTTCTGGGCGAGCTGCGTGTGCGGCCCGGCCGCCAGGCCCAGCGGCGCGGCCAGCGTCCTTCCCTGCAGCGTCGAGGCAAGCCGGCGGCCGGGGACTCGGAAGTTCTCGCGCGGGATGCCGAGCACCGGCCCTCCCGCGTCCAGCGCGCCGAAGATCCAGCGGGCGAGCGCCTCCAGCGGCGCGGGGCGGAAGGCCGGCTCCATGCCCCGTTGGTGTCCCCCGCCCAAGCCCGCTCCGCCAGCGCCGAAGCCGCGTCGGATTGTCGCGCGCCCGCGGCCGATTGCCGCGCGGGGCCGGATGTCCGTTTCGACCCGCTCTCGATCCCCATAGCCTTGCGCCATGGGCGCGCTCTCCGTCATCGCCATGGGCGGCAACTCGCTGCTCGAGCCCGGCCATGCCACGGTGCAGGACCAGTTCGCCGTCACCGCCGCGGCGGTGGTCCCGATCGCCGATCTGATCGAGCGCGGCGAGCGCATCGTGCTCACGCACGGCAACGGGCCCCAGGTGGGCTTCATGCAGCTCCGCTCCGAGCTGGCCAAGGCCGCCGTCCACGAGGTGCCGCTCGACTCGCTCGACGCCGACTCGCAGGGCGCGCTCGGCTACATGATCCAGCGCTGCCTGCGCGAGGAGTTGTCGCGCCGCGAGCGCGACGTCGAGATCGCCACGCTGGTGACCGAGATCGAGGTCGACCCGCTCGACCCCGGGTTCAAGAAACCCACCAAGCCGATCGGCAAGTTCTACCCGGCCGCCGAGGCCGAGGCGCTGCGGCGCGACCGCGGCTGGGAGATGGTCGAGGACTCGCGCCGCGGATGGCGCCGGGTGGTGCCCTCGCCCGCGCCGCGCGCCATCGTGCAGCTCCGCACCATCCGGCGGCTGATCGAGGCGGGCGTGGTGGTGATCGCCTGCGGAGGCGGCGGCATCCCGGTGGCGCGCACCGGCGACGGCCGGATCAAGGGCCTGGAGGCGGTGATCGACAAGGATCTGGCCTCGGCGCTGCTCGCCGCCGAGCTGCGCGCGAGGCGGATGCTCATCACCACCGGGGTCGACTTCGTCTACCGCGACTTCCTCGATCCGGCCCGGCGCGCGCCGCTGCAAAGGACCTCGCCGGCCGAGCTGCAGGCGCTGGCGGACGCCGGCCACTTTCCCCCCGGCAGCATGGGTCCCAAGGTAGCCGCGGCCCTCTGGTTCCTCGAGCGCGGCGGCGAGGACGTGACCATCTGCAAGCCCGAGGCGCTGGTCATGGCCTTCGACGGCCGCGCCGGCACGCGCATCGGCAAGGAGCCCTGAGGCATGGGCAACGCCCCGCTCGACCCCGACGTGCTCGCCCGCCTCCTCGGGCGCAGCCTGCTCCTCACCCAGGACTGGAGCGACGGCGAGCTGGCAGCGCTGGCGGCCGTGGCGCGCCGCTTCGAGGCGCTCGATCGCGCGGGGAAGCGGGCGGCGCTGCTCCCCGACCAGCTCGCCTACGCGCTCTTCTTCGACAACTCGACGCGCACGAAGTCTGCCTGGGCGGGCGCGGCGGCGCGGCTGGGCATGCACCCCGTGATCGTCGACGGCGGCTCGACGCAGGTGGCCCACGGCGAGACCGCGGCCGAGACCGGCGCGATGCTGGGGATGAACGCCCACGCGCTGGGCGTGCGCCACGATCTCATCCTCGGCGAGGGCCACCGCTTCATGCGCGAGATCAAGGCGGGCATCGACGGCTGGCTCGAGGCCACCGGCGACCGCCGCAAGGTGCCGGTGGTGAATCTCCAGTGCGACGTCGACCACCCGACGCAGACCATGGCCGATCTTCTCTGGCTGCAGCAGCGCTTCCCCGAGGGCCTGGCCGGCAAGAAGATCGCCGTCTCGTGGGCGTATTCGCCGAGCTACGCCAAGCCGCTCTCGGTGCCGCAGGGCCTGATCACGCTCTTCACCCGCCAGGGCGCCCACGTCGCGCTCGCGCACCCCGAGGGCTACAACTTGATGGACGGGTGCGTGGAGGCGGCGCAGAAGAACGCCCGCGCCTCGGGCGGATCGCTCGAGCTGGCAAACTCGATGGACGAGGCCTTCGCCGGCGCGCACGCCGTCTATCCGAAGAGCTGGGGGCCCTACGATCTGATGACCGAGCGCGTGGCCGCGAATCGCGCCGGCGACAAGGAGCGCATGGCCGACATCGAGCGCCGCGCGCTCGAGCGCAACGGCCGCCACCGCGACTGGATCTGCGACGAGCGGAGCATGGCGCTGACCGCGGGCGGCGACGCGCTCTACCTGCACTGCCTCCCCGCCGACATCGGCGCCGAGGTCTCGCCCGGCGTCATGGCGCGGCACGCGGTGAACGTGGCGCGCGAGGCGAACTGGAAGCTCTACGTGATCATGGCGCTGCTCGCCGTGGCCAAGGTTCCCGACCTGGCCGACCGCCTGGCCGCGCCGTGAAGGAGACGCCGATGAACGTCCTCGATGCCCGCGCCGCCGAGCTGGCCGCCCACTACCGACCGCTCGCCGCCTCCATCCTCCGCGAGGCCATCCACATCCCCGCCGCCCTGGTGGACAGGGCCGCCGAGGCCGGGGGCGACCCCCTCTGCGGGCTCTCCAACCACGAGTTGCCGCGGCTGCAATACCTGCGCAGCGTGATCGTCGAGATCGGCGCGGTCCGAGCGGAAGAGGACGTCGACTTCGACGCCTACGGGAACCTGGTCTGGACGGTGTCCGATCCTTCCGACGGCGTGCCGGCGCGCGACAAGCGCGTGGTCTATCTCGACGGGCACACCGATACGGTGCGCGCGCTGCGGCCGCAGTGGCGGGAGAAGACGGGAGGCGGGCTGGACCCGTACCTGGGCATGGTCGACGAGGGCCGCATCGACCGCGCCTTCCTGCGGCGCGAGCTCGGGTGGCTCCCGCCCGAGGCGGAGTGGGAGAATCTCATGTTCGGCCGCGGCGCCGCCGATCAGCTCGGCGGCGTGGTCGCGCAGATCGTCGCCTGCAAGATCCTGCTCGAGCTTGCGCCCGAGGGCGCGCTGCGCGGAGTCATCGTGCGCTCGTACGCCAGCGTCGCCGAGGAGGACAACGACGGCGGCGGCCCGCTCTTCGTGGTGAAGAAGGTGCTGCCCGGCGCGCCCCCCGAGCTGGTGCCGGACGTAGTCATCCTCACCGAGGGCACCGGCGATTCGAAGAAGGGCGCGCTCGGGATCTACCGCGGGCAGCGCGGGCGCATGCAGATCGAGGTGGCGGTCACCGGCCGCTCATGCCACGGCTCGATGCCCTGGGAGGGATTGAACCCGCTCGAATACGGCGCGGCCATCGTGCTGGAGGCGGCGAAGAGGTACGAGCGGCGCGAGGGGTTTCTCGACCATCCCTTCCTCGGCCACGGCACGCGCACCGCCTCGTGGGCGAATCTGGAGACGCCGAGCGACTGCGCGGTGCCGGAGAAGCTGGTGTTCCGTTTCGACCGCCGGCTGACCCTGGGCGAGACGCCGGAGGGAGCGCTGGCCGACGTCGAGGGCCTGGAGGCGGTGCGCGTCGCGCGCGCGGCGGGCCTGGAGGTGGCGGTCAAGGTGCCCCGCTACGACCAGCCCACCTGGACCGGGTACGTCTCGGGCAATGCGCAGGTCTACCTCGGCTGGCTCACGCCCGAGGAGCACCCGGCCATCCGGGCCGCGGTCGACACCTACCGGCGCGTGATCTCGCCGCACGTGCCCGACGGCCCCGCGGCCGGCGGCACGCTGCGCAAGGAGCCGCGCGTCGACCGGTGGATCTTCTCCACCGACGGCGTCGGCTTCCCGGTGCGGCAGGACGACAGGAGCATCGAGGTGCCGCCGCGCAAGGGATGGGTCGCCTCGGGCGCGTACCGCCATCCGGCGATGTTCGGCATCGGCCCGGGCGTGGAGCAGAACACGCACAAGATCGGCGAGTGCGTGGACCTGCGCGAGCTGCAGCACGCCATCGCGTTCCTGGCGCGGTTCCCCAGCGCGTTCGCGGGGAGCTTCTAACCCCAGTGCAGAGCTGAGTTGACCACTGGGGTCTGGCCATCGTCGGGGAGCTGCGCCCTGGTGATTCGTCACGATCGCGCGAAGGGACTTCAACGCGGAGGGCGCGGAGAACGCGGAGAAAGGCTCGTGCCTTCTGAAAACAGCCCCCGCGCTCTCAGGGCAGCAGCGTCAGCGTCTGCGTGTGGCGCGCGCCGACGCGGACGGCGGAGAAGTCGCGGCGATCGCTGGTGAGCACCCGAGATACCCTCCGTCGCTCGGCGACAGCGGCGACCATTGCATCGACGAGCCCCAGCTCCAGCTCGTGGAACTTCGCGTCGAGTTGGAGCGCCCGCGCAAGGTCCGCGGCGGAGACGGGTTCGAGCTCGTAGGTCGTCCTCGGATCGACGATCTCCATGACCAGCTTGCGCATCGCCTGACGCTCGTGGCGGAGGAAATAGTCGACCTCGGCGAGGACCAGTGCGGGAACGATCACCGCCGATGCGTCCCGGAGGGCGCGCTCGTAGTCAGGCCAGGCAGCGCGGCCATCCGGCCGGCGGGCCAGCGCGCGCAAGAGACCGCCGGTATCGGCCACCAATGCGCTCACCGCTCCAGATCCCGGAAGAGCTCCGATTCGTTTCCCAGCTTGGTATCGACGGACGCGAAGAGCCGGGTGCTGGGCGGGCGCCGGCGGGTCACGTAGTACCTTGCCCCGACAGCGCGAATCGCTCGGCGGATGAGCTCCGACGACGAGACGCCATCCTTCCGTGCGCGCGCCAGCGCTCGGAGATCCTCGGGGTCGAGCCGTATCGTCGTGACCCGCTTGGGCGCCATACGACAGATATACATCAATATCTTCAGCTTCTCAAGGCTCCTGACCTGACCTCGCCCACAGCCGCGCCGCCTGCTCGCGGGCGTGGGCACGGATCTCGTCGATCTCCCCGTTCACCAGCCTGCCGTCGCGCACGACCTCGCGGCCCCCGATCAGCACCTG
>Ga0247727_10012234_pt1 | contig 14779 bp, 18 predicted proteins | sample WisWelCaveWW1625_FD_202498 | JGI IMG/M metagenome (GOLD analysis project Ga0247727, IMG submission 202498) | Biofilm microbial communities from Wishing Well Cave, Virginia, United States - WW16-25 | ecosystem: Environmental > Aquatic > Deep subsurface > Groundwater > Cave microbial mat | place... | reverse complement strand
ACTCTTTGGCTTTCGCCACGCCAATCAAACGCGCAAAGCGCGCGCACCCGCCGATGCCGGGAATCAGGCCGATGTAGTTTTCGCGGAAGCCGAGCGTGGCCGCCTCCGCCGCAAAGCGCACATCGCAGGCCAGGGCCAGTTCGAGGCCGCCGCCGGTGGCCGGGCCGTTGATGGCGGCGATGACCGGCTTCTCCAGCATTTCCAAATCGTCGAAGAACTTAATCAGGCGGCGGCTGTGCGCGCGAAACTCAGGCGTGAGCCAGCCCTTCTCAAAGTGCGCCATATCACCGCCAGATGAGAACGCCCGCCCCGCGCCGGTGAAGACGATGACACGCACGGCCTCATTGAAATACAGTTCTTCGGTCAGCGCCGTGAAATCGTGGCGCATCTCCATACTAATGGCGTTGAGGTGGTCGGGCCGGTTAAGGGTGACGGTGGCGAGGCCGTCGTTGAGCTCATAGAGCAGGGTTTGGAATTCCATGCGTGTTTCCTGTCAGAGTCCAGACCCTTAGGGTCTTCAAGACCCTAAGGGTCTAGTGGGGGATGGGGTTGTTCCTCCCACCGCACCACATCAAACACTGTCTTGCAACCGCGGCAGTAATACTGGGAGGCCAATAGAAACTGCCCAAACAACGCAAATAACTCGGTCTCGGTGGAAGCGCAGAACGGGCAAAGGATGACGGCGCTCGGTTCGGGCGTGGCGGGCGGTGGAGGCATCATGGGATGGTCAGGCCGCACTCGGCCAGCAAGGCTTTAGATTCGTTTGCCCAACGCTCGCGCAGGGCTTCGGCGCTTTCGGTCAGCACGCTCTGGCCGGTAGAGCCGTCATGGGCTGTGGCGAGCCAATCCGCTGTCGGTTGCCAGAATTGAGTCACGGCGGCTTGCATCATCGCCCGTGTCTTCGGCTCCGCCGCCAGCCGCCTCAGCCAACCCTCGCCATATTGCCGGTGGAACCACTCTTCCTGCAAAATTTTTGCCGCGCGCTGGCGCAATGGCTCGTAACTGGAATGGCGCGTCGCCTCGAACACCAGCGTCATCGCACGGTCGAACAAAACGGCGGCGGCCACGAACTCGGCCCAATGCTGAAATGGCTTCTCCAGCACCGGCACGCCGCGCACGTTTTCACGCTGGCCTTCTTTGAGATACGCTTCCGGCGAGTCGGCGGCGCTCTGCAATGCGGCATAGAGACTGCGGGCGTGGCCCAGTTCGTCCTGGGTCATCGCGGCGGCGGCGACAGCGGCCTCCAGCGCGGGCGCGCGGTTGGTCCACTCGGAAAAGCGGCGGCCCAACAGATATTTGTTATCAGCCAGCCGGGTGAGGAGCGTGGGGGAGGCAATGGTCATGGCGAATGCACTATGGATTGGGGACCGGGATGACACGGGTGATGGCGGCCTGCGGAATGGCGATCATCTCAATCCACCCCTCGACGCCAAATTGCTGGCGGGCCAGTTCAACCAGTTGACCCTGGCCTTCTTCACCCTGACCCTCCACGCGCAACTGGCCCAGAAGTTCCAGCGGTTGTTGATAGGCTTTGCGGGCGAAGATGAGATAGTCGCTCATGCGATTTCAATGATGGGCACAATGGCGCGGCGCGGCGTGATGATCATCTCGGCCCATGCCCACTCCTGATACGTGGTGAAGGCGTAGACCTGCGCCAGTTTCGCGTCCGGCGCGATGACGTTGCCGATGTGATGCAGTGGGTCTTCGGGCTTGATTTTGGCGAACACCTCATACACCTCGCCCGCCGGCGACTCGGTCAAACGATTATCGCTCATACGACCATCCCCAGCCGTTGCAGACGTTCACGGCCTTTTTCGGTCAGGCGGTTCTTCGTCCAGGGCGGGTCCCACACAATTTCCATTTGCACGGCAGAGATGTCGGGCTCTTTCAACAGCCGCGCGCGGATGTCTTGCGCGATAAAGTCCATGCACGGGCAACCCATGGCCGTGAAGGTGAGTTGCACGCGCGCGGTCTCGCCCTCCCGGTACAGGCCATAGATGAGGCCCATGTCCACCACGCTGAGGGGAAACTCCGGGTCGGTCACGTCGTGGAGGGCGGTCCACAACGCTTGAGTTTCTGGACGCGAAGCGTGGGGATTTGACGCTTCGCGTGGAGATTGGACGCTTCGCGTGGTCATTGCTCAATACCTTTTAGATAAGGCTTGCAGAGGCGGCTCCCATGCCGCCGGGCATGGGAGCCCGGCCCGCTAACTAACAGGTATTGGGTCATTGCTCATCTCCACGCGAAGCGGCCAATTACTGTAGTTCGCGGTGGCCGCGTTGCACTTCGCCCACAAATTCTTTGTTCTTCGGGCCGCGCGCCTTCCAGCGCTTCAGCACAGCATCCCAGGTCGTGGAGCCTTTCTCGAACAGCCAGCGCTTGGCCTCCGCATCAAACTCCGAGGGGAAAGGGAAATCCAAGACGTACTTTTTCTGTTGTACGTCGTAGTCATAGTGCGCGGGCACACGCAGGCCCAGTTCCCCGCACAGCGGCACGGCGGTGCTCATCCAGATTTGACGCAGGGTGTCGTTGCTGGCTCCCTTGAAGCCATAATCGAGTTGCACGGTATGCTTCTTCAAAGCGTCGGGCAGGCCAAACCACTCAACGGTGAGCGGGAACATCCAATCCACCGCGCGTTGTAATCGCTCGCGCCCACCGGGTTCCTCGATGATTTTCCGCATCCACGTTTCGCCGTGCCGCAGATGAAAGTTTTCCTCGCGATCCACTTTCACCAGCGCGCGCTTCCACGGCCCAAAGGTGCTGTGCGTGAACACATCTTCGAGCAGAACGTAACCCGCGCGGTCATAGAACGCGTTGGCGACGACCAGCTCCACCCACGAGTCGAGCGGCACGTCGAAAGCATACGGATACTTGAATTCCTCCGGCTTACGCCCATAGATGAGTTGCTCTTTGTCCACGCCCAAATCTTCCATCAGACGATAGCCGATGTGGGCATGGGCCAGTTCATCCTGAATAATGCCCATGGCCGAGATGTAGGCGTTGAGCGAGGGCGCGTCTTGCGCGGCATGATATACTAAGCGCGGGCACAAATTGCGCTTTTGGCGCCTCCTGTCAACGAATGCCCAACCGCTTCGCGTAAACGAATAAGGCAATTCAGGCGGCAGGACATTCGTTTATTCGTTTCCTATTCGTTGACAAAAGCGCGATCAATGCCCGCGCGCAGTATAGTAAGCCGGGGCGCTGATTAACTCCGTGTCCGCCGAGACGGTGAGGATGCGCCGGATGCCCTCGATGTAAATCGGGCTCATCTGCGCGCGGGTCTCCACCAGGCGGCCCGCGGCCAGGCGGGCTTTGAGGGTTTCTTCAGCGACGAGGTTCATACTTCTTCTCCACCCTCCATGCTTTACTTGCCTCGGTAAACGGCCGCCCGTTTCTCCGCAAACGCCGTCAACCCTTCGCGGGCATCGTCCGAGTCAAAGAGCGGCTCAATCAGGTTGCGCTCCAGCGCCAGGCCGTCGCTCAAATTCATGGCGAGGCCCTGATAGACGCAGTGTTTGATGCGGGCGATGGCCAGGCTGGCACCCGCGGCGAGTTTGCGCGCGTAGGCTTCGGTCTCTTCCAGCAGTTTGTCAGCCGGAAAGAGTTTGTTGACGAGGCCGAGCCGCAAAGCCTCTTCGGGGGTGACGGTCTCGCCGGTGAGCATCATCTCCAGCGCCTTGTTGGCACCGATGAGGCGCGGGAGGCGTTGGGTGCCGCCGTTGCCGGGCAGAAGGCCGAGCGTCACTTCCGGCAGGCCCATACGGAATTTGCCCTCGGCGGCGAAACGCACATCGCAGGCCAGCACCATTTCGAGGCCGCCGCCCATGGCGTGGCCGTTAATCGCGGCGAGGTAGACTTTGTCACTGGCCGCCAGCTTGTCCAGCGCGCGATGCGCGGTGTGGATCATTTCCATATTGCCCGCGGTGTTGGTCGCCAGAAAGGCCTTGATATCTGCGCCGCCGGAGAAGAATTTTTCGGAGGCGCTTTTGAGGATGATGACCTTCGCTTCAGCATCGGCATTGGCTGACTCAATGGCCGCCTCCAAATCGCGCATAAAGCCAATCTCGTAACTGTTGGCCGGTGGGCGGTTGAGGGTGAGGGTGCCGATGGAGCCGGACTTTGAGAAGGTAACGACAGGCTCGGTCATGTCAATAGCTCCAGGCAATAGAGGTAGGAGTTACGCACTTCAGTTCCGCTAATAGAGAAGTCAGATAAGCATCGCACGTCTGACTAACCCGTTCTCTCGAAGCGAACAACGCTTCGCACGAAAACGGGTTAGTCAAATTCGATTATGCGAGCTTAATTTGAAGGCCCTCTAAAGGTGGGACGATTTAGCAAACCGCCCTACGCTCCCTTCAGAATCATGTCCGCGCATTTTTCGCCAATCATGATGCACGGGTTGTTGGTGTTGGCGTTGATGATGACGGGCATGATGCTGGCATCGGCGACGCGCAATCCTTGAATGCCGTGAACTTGCAAACGGTCATTCACGACTGCCATCGCGTCGTGGCCCATTTTGCATGTGCCGACGGGATGATAGATATTTTGAACGTGGTTGCGGATGAACTCTTTGATTTCATCATCGCTCTGCACATCTTTGCCCGGCAAAAATTCCTCGCCCCGATACGCGTCAAACGCGGGCGATGCCATAATCTGGCGTCCTTGCTTGACGCCTGCGACGAGAACCTCCAGGTCCCTTTCGTCGCCGAGATAATTGGGGTCAATTTTCGGCGGGGTGGTGGGGTCGGCGGAACGCAATTCAAGTGAGCCGATACTCTTGGTGCCGACGATTCCGGGGAGCAAGGTGTAACCGTGCGGGTCTTTGGGATTGCCTGCGCCGTGAAAGACAAACCATCCTGGCGCAAAATGATATTGCAATTCGGGCGCGGCGGAGGCGGGATTCAATTTCACCAGCCCGCCCGCTTCGCCAATGTTCGAGGTCAACAATCCTTTGCGCTCTTCCGCAAATTGTTTGCCCGCTGCCTCCGAACCCGCGCCGCCCAAGGTTACCGGTTGCGTGGAATGAACCGCGATGGGCACCATGATGTGGTCTTGATAGTTTTGTCCCACGCCCGGCAGATTCGCGACGACGTTGAGGCCCAACGCTTCCAATTTTTCTTTGTTGCCGATGCCCGATAGCATCAGCACTTGCGGCGAGTTAATCGCGCCGCCGCACAAAATGACTTCGCGGCTTGCCTGCGCGGTATGTTCTTCACCCTCTTTGCGATACACCACGCCCGTGCAGCGCGTGCCGTCGAACGTGAGACGCAGAACGAGCGCGTTTGGAATCGCGGTGAAATTTTCGCGTTTGAGCGCGGGATGAAGATAACCGACCGCCGCGCTGTGACGCATCCCATTTTTTTGCGTCACTTGGTACATCCCAAAACCCTCTTGCGACTCGCCGTTAAAATCGGTGTTGAGCGGCAAACCTGCTTCACCACACGCTTGCACGAACGCTTTGGTCAATGGATTCGGGTCGCGCAAATCGGCGACATTGATGGGCCCGCCGACCGCGTGATGTTCCGATTCGCCGCGTTCGTTATTTTCCGCTTTCAAAAAATAGGGCTTGACGTCTTCCCAGCCCCACCCCTCGTTGCCCAATTTTTCCCAGCCGTCATAATCGGCCGGATGGCCGCGCATATAAACCATGGCGTTCATCGAGCTGGAGCCGCCAAACATTTTGCCGCGCGGCATGTAATCGGGTTTGTTGTTGCAATTCTTTTGCGGCTCAATTTGGTACGCCCAATCGTTCGGCGTATTGAACAACAACGGGAACGTGGCGGGGACGTGAATGTTTTGCGCCTCATCGGGCCCACCCGCTTCGATGAGTAACACCTTTAGATGGCCGTTTTCCGAAAGGCGTCCTGCGACGGCACAGCCTGCGGAACCTGCGCCGACAACAATGTAATCGTGGCTCATGGCTTTCTCCTTGAGGAAATTGGGTTGGATCCGTAGTTTAGAAAACTACGGTGAATAAAACAACACCTGCAAGCGATGCTGGCAACAGAGCCTCTAATTCTCTTTACTCCCAATCCAACCCCCCAAACACCGCGCCCTTGTTTTCGAGGTAGTAATTCACCGCCTCCGGCCCGTGTTCATGGCCGAGGCCCGAGGCCTTCACGCCGCCAAAGGGCAGTTCGTCGTAGCCGTAGTGAATCTGATTCACCCACGTCACCCCGGCTTCAATTTCACGGATGGCGCGGTTGGCCCAACTCATGTTCTGCGTCCAAATGGAAGAACCGAGTCCCCATTGGGTGCGGTTGGCTTTTTGAATCGCCTCGTCGAGCGTCTTCACCTTCCACACCGGCAGAACCGGGCCGAAGACTTCTTCGGTGGCAAGGCGGCTGTCTTCTGGCGCGTCGATGACGAGCGCCGGTTCAAAGTAAAAGCCGTTGGCCAGCGCGGCCTCGGCGGGGCGTCCGCCGCCCACAAGCACCTTCGCGCCCTTGGCCACCGCCTCGGCCAACTGGCTTTCAATCTCTTCCCGCTGAGAGGCAGTGTGAAGCGGCCCCATGCGGATGAAGGGCTTGTCTGGTTTGGTCGTGCCATCGCCCACACGATAGTTGCCCACCTTTTCCGTCAGGGCCTGGATGAATTTGTCGTAGACTTCTTCAAAGACATACAAGCGTTTGACCGCCAGACATTGCTGGCCCGCGTTCCAATAGCGGCCCACCACCACGCCGCTGACCGCACGTTTGAGGTCGGCATCGGGGCAAATGATGCACGGGTCGCTGCCGCCCAATTCCAGCGTGATGCGCTTGAAGTGCGGCCCGGCCAACTGCATCACGCGCCGGCCGGTCTCCGACGAGCCGGTGAGCGCCACGCGCCGCACGGCGGGATGACCGATCAGGGCTTCGCCGATTTCATTGCCTGAGCCGGTGACGCATTGCAACACGCCCGGCGGCAACCCGGCTTCATTCAACAGGCCAATGATTTTGAGAGTCGCCAGCGGCGTGGTGCGGGCGGGTTTGATGATGATGGGACTGCCGGAGATAAGGGCCGGGCCAACTTTGGTGCCCATCAGCGTGAGGGGAAAGTTCCACGGCACGATGCCGACGCTGACCCCAACCGGGCACCGGAGGACGAGGCCGTAAGCGTGTTTGCCCAACGCGGGAGGCAGAGGCACTTGCGCGCCGCGCAGCTTGCTGGCCAGTCCGGCGTAGAATTCCAGGCCATGCCCGAAGTGATGGAGTTCGCCGCTCGCTTCCATCAGCGGCTTGCCCTGCTCGGCGGTGAGCAGAGCCGTAATCTCTTTTGAATGCGCCTCCACCAATTGCAGGCCCTTGCGGATGAGGGCCGCGCGGTCATCGGGCGCGGTCTCGGCCCACCCCGGGAGGGCGGCCTGCGCCGCTTGCACGGCGGCTTCTACGTCCGCTTGACCCGCTGATGGCACGCTGTCCACGACCTGCCCGTTGGCCGGGTTTCGCACCTCCTCCATCTTGCCGCTCAACGCCTCGGCCCATTGGCCGTTGATGTACATTTTTGCCATTCGGGTTCTCCTCCATCGGTCAGGCGTTGCCCGCGCCGTTAAAGAACAAGTCGGTCACAAAATCTGCCAGCTCATCCGGGCCCTTAAATAGGCCCTCCGCATAATGGGTGAGGATGACTTCCACCATCGCCACATGCAGCCAGGAAAGCAGGCGGGCGTCGGCTTGGGCGAGTTCGCCGTCGCGCAGGCCGTCGCGGATGATGACTTCGAGTTGCTCGGGCAGAGCCGTTTGATAGGCCCGAACCAGTTGGTCGCGGGTGCGGCCTTTGAAGATGTTGATGTCGCGCCGCACCAGCTTAATCAGGTCGCGCCGCCCACGCGGCAGTTCCAGAAAAGCGGCCGTAAAGCGGCGCAGGCGGTCACGGCATGAGCCCTGGCTCTCGACCGCGGCCTGGAAGAGCGCCTGCTTCTCGCGCAGGACGGCCTTCATCATGGCGACATACAAGGTTTCTTTAGTTGTAAAGTGATGGTAGAGCGCGCCCTTCGTCACACCCGCCGCCTGCGCGATGTCGTCCATGGTGACCTTGGCGTAGTTGTGGGTGAGAAAGAGCGTTTCGGCGGCGGACAGAATGCCGGAGACGGTGGTTTCGGATTTGGCGTAAGTCATTAGTATAATACCTACTGGCCGGTATTTTTTTTAGTATAGGCTATTGGGCAAGATTGTCAATACTGAATTTCCGGGGATGGCCCACCCATTCCGCTCTCTTCGCAAAGAGGCCGAGATGAACTAAACTTGCGAGGGGCCGACCAGCCTCAACGAATTCCAACAACGACCCGGACACGGGAGTAGGTTATGACCAATTCAAAATGGCGCGTAGGCGTCATCGGTTCAGGCGTCATCGGGCCCGCGCATGTGGAAGCCCTGCGACGGTGCAGCATTGATGTGGTGGCTTTAGTCGGGAGTAGCGCTGAGCGGGCCGCCGAGAAAGCCCAGCAGTTGCATATCCCCAAAGCCTATGGCTCGATTGACGAGTTGCTGGCGGATCCCGACATCCATGTCGTGCACATCACCTCGCCCAACCACCTCCACTTTCCACAGGCCCAGGCGGCCCTGCGGGCGGGCAAGCATGTGGTATGTGAAAAGCCACTGGCGATGGACTCGCGCGAGTCTGGTGAGTTGGCGAAGTTGGCGAAAGAAAAGAAGTTGGTCAATGCGGTTAACTTTAACATTCGTTTTTATCCGCTGGCCCATCACGCGCGGGCGTTGGTGAAAAACGGCGAACTGGGCGAGGTCTTCATCGTGCAAGGCTCATATCTCCAGGACTGGCTACTGTTGCCCACCGATTGGAACTGGCGCCTCGAGCCGGAGCGGGGCGGCGCGATGCGGGCCGTGGCCGACATCGGCTCACATTGGATGGATCTGACCACCTTCATCACCGGCCTGCGCGTCGAATCGGTCTTCGCCGATTTCAAGACGTTCTTGCCCATGCGTCAGAAACCGGCGCGGCCGGTGGAGACCTTTACGGGCCAACGGCCAACGGCGGTCGAGTCGGTGGCACAACCCATCCACACCGAAGATTATGCGACCGTGTTGATTCGGTATGCGGGTGGCGCGCGCGGCGTGATGACGGTGTCGCAGGTGAGCGCCGGGCGGAAGAATCGGTTGTGTTATGAGATTGATGGATCGAAGTCGGCCATCGCCTGGGATGGCGAACGCCCAAACGAATTGTGGATCGGCCACCGTGAGCGGCCCAACGAATTACTGTTGAAGGATCCGGCGTTACTGGCCCCGGAGGCGCGGCCGTTCGCCTCCTATCCGGGCGGGCACGCCGAAGGCTTTCCAGACACCTTCAAGCAGTTGTATCACGCCATCTATCGTTACCTCGAAACGGGCGACTTCGAGGCCGTGCCGGACTTTCCAACGTTCGAAGATGGTCATCGTGCGTTGCGCGTGGGCGAGGCAATCTTACACAGCGCCCGCGCGGACCGGTGGGTCAACGTGGGCGAGATTAACGAATAATTGTAGGACTTACGCAGTTGAGCGTAAGAGCGGTTTGTAACCGCGATGGGTATCGGGCTTGCAAAGCCCTCCCACGCTGAACGGCGTAACTCATAAATTGAAAGGAGCCCCAAACTGAAACTCGGTTTGATGAGCGCCGCTTTCCCAACGATGTCGCTGACGCCGTTGGCGGAGTGGGCCGCTGGCAACGGCTTCCAAATGCTGGAGCTGGCCTGCTGGCCCGCCAGCCAGGCCGAGCGCCGCTACGCCGGCGGCACGCATGTGGACGTGACCGACCTCACGCCCGCCAAAGCCAAAGCTATTCTGGGTTTGATGGATCAGCATAACTTGCAAATCTCGTCACTCGGTTACTATCCCAACCCGCTTCACCCCGATCCGAATCATCGAACGATGGTGATTGACCACCTGAAGAAGGTCATCGTGGCCGCCGAGAAGCTAAATGTGCCGATGGTCGGCACCTTCGTCGGGCGCGACAAGGATAAGACGCTGGACGAAAATTTCGGTGAGTTTGAGAAGGTCTGGCCGCCGCTGGTGAAATTTGCCAATGAGCACGGCGTGAAGATTGCCATCGAGAATTGCCCGATGATCTTTTCCGATGACGAATGGCCGGGCGGCCACAACCTGGCGACGACGCCCGCCATCTGGCACCGGATGTGGGACATCATCCCCGACCCGAACTTTGGCCTTAATCTGGATCCGTCGCACCTGGTCTGGCAGATGATTGACTACGTGCGCGTGGTGTATGACTTCGGCCGTCGCATTCTGCATGTGCACGCGAAGGACATGCGGATTGATCGCGAGCAACTGTATCAGCGCGGCGTGCTGTCGTTGGGGATGGGCTGGCAGATTCCGCGCCTGCCCGGCTTGGGCGAGGTGAGGTGGGATCAGTTTATCGGCGCGCTGTACGCGGTGGGCTACGACTATGTGGTGAGCATCGAGCATGAAGACCGGGCCTTTGAGCAAACCGAAGAACGGGTCAAACGCGGCTTCCTCATCGCGCGCGATGCGTTGCGACCCTACATTCATTAGGCCTCCCCTTGGAAGTGCGCGACGCGGGCGCGGTTTTGTTTTGCAGGCAAACTCTAATCGGCCAACGCGGTGCCGCAATTAGCGCAGAACTTACTCCTGGGCGGCATGACGTTGCCGCATTTGGGGCAGCCGGTCGGCTGAACATCGCCCAATGGCCCGCCGCAACTCACACAGTTCGGGGCCTTCAATTCATTGGCCGCGCCACAATACGGGCAGGTCACCGCTTGCAGGCGTTCGGAGATGGTCTTGGTGACTTTGGCGGTTTGCGCGATTTTCTCCACCACTTCCCACACTTTCTCGGTAAGTTGGAGCGAGGTGACATCTTGCGCGATGTCGTCCAACCGATTGAGAATGTTCCAGGGGTTCTGAAGCGCGGAGAGCGCGGTCTGGCCGAGCGAGGCCGCCACACCCAGCCATTCCTTTTCGCTTTGGGCCACCGTCACACCATCGGCGTGCTTTTGGATGGTGACGGCCAGCGAGACGTTGCCACCGCTTTGCGCGCCGCGCCGCCGCGCGATTTGCACCATCACCTTATCGCCTTCGCCCACTTGCTGGGCGATGAGGTTGCCTTGATTGAAAGCTGCGATGAGGGCCTGCGCTAAATCGTCGGGGTCAATGTTGCCGTGAAAACTGCGTTGTTCCATGGGGGCCTCGCTGTATTTACGCCCAGTGATACTTGCGGTTGCAGCAAGCATGAAGGGCCAGGTGAGTATAATACACTTCGGTCAACGGATGAAACCAATGAAACGGATTGAACTGATATGGATATTACTCGTAGCGGTCATGCTCTTCAGTGGACGGGCCATGGCCGCGCCAGCGGCGGAGACGGTTGGGCAGGCGCCCACCTCCACCCCGCCGCCGATTCGGGTGGAGGTGATTGAAGAGTTTGCCAATGTCCGGGCTGGGCCGGGCGCGGACTATGATTTGGTGGGCCGGATGAATCGCGGGCAATCCGGCGAAATTTTGGGCAGAGCCCTGCGCGGCCAATTTTTGTGGGTCAACGTGGTCTATTTTGGCGGCCCGGACAATCGGGGCTGGGTGAATGTGAATACGGGCGCGGTGGTGGTGATCGGCAATGTAGATTTAGCGCCCGATTTGCCCATCCCGCCCACGCCGACGTTGCCGCCGACCCGTGTGCCGAGTATTGACACGATTTTTGGCACTGCCACGCCCGACTCGGATGTGGGCCGCCCACCCACCTTTACGCCGCCGCCGCCCGTGGTGCGGCCCACCCTCCTGCCCGCCATTGGAACGGAGACCCAGGGCGGCTTCCCGCCCGCGCTGGCCATCATCAGTTTGTTTGTGTTGGGGGGCTTTGGGTTGTTGGTGAGTTTGATTCGACAACGAGCATAAATGATATGCGACGCACCCGCTCCGCGAAGGTGCGTCGCATATTTTTACCGTAGTTGCTTTCCCTTTTTCCGTCAGCCAAAACGTCGCGGCGGGGAATTTCTGATTGCTGGCAATCAACCCTTGTTCTTGAAGCGTTTCCACCACTTCCCATTCAATCGTTTCGATTGAACCAGCCAGCGCGTGCAGTTGATAAACTTTATGGCCCTCCACATCCCGGTGTGATTTGAGAAAGTGGCCGTGGGCGATGGCGGACAATAGGCGTTTATGAATGAGAGCGAGGCGCATTTAGAGGGAATTCAAGGGCGATACGAATAGTCACTGCACATCCAATTGAACACTGCTTTATATACTCAACGCGGTCATCTTTTGCGGTTTTCGTAGGTCACGCTTGTAGCGTGACGGCCTTGTTTTGCCGAAGATGGCGGGCTACGATTTTGCTACAGCGAAATCGCCCGCCCTACAAAAGCGCAATTTGTAGCCGCGTGCAGTATAGAGGGCGACTCGCAGTTTTGACTATCGCGAGAATGAGGGAGTCTCCATCTAATCCGAAAGTGAGTGTTGCTGTGGAAAATAGGCTGGGGGTCATCACTTTCGATGATGGGCGTCCTGGCAGATTCGGCGCGTATGGGAAACTTCAGCCAAGCACGTGAACGTACTGCTGCAATTGGCGCTGATTGATTTTGACAAACTTCTCTTTGATAATCTCGGCCATCTCTGCCTCGGTGAGCCGCGAGCGCAAAATCTCCAGCGCCTCCTCCGGCGATTGGCCATAGGCCAGTTTCTTCTTGCCGTTCTGCAAATCAAAGAGATACAGGTAGTGGGGGTTGCTGAAACTGCTCATGGAGTGGTCGGGTAGTCGAGTGGTCGGGTGGTCAGGTGGTCGAGTGGTTGGAATGCCATTCGACTATTCGACCACCAGACTATTCGACTACTCGACTCAGCCGTTACGCCTTGGTCAACGCCCCCATATAATTCTTCCGCATCTGCCGCACCTGGGCCAAGCCGTGGTTAATGTCGTCATCGAACTTTCCGGCCAGCAGCTCACGATAGAACTGATAATCAATCCCCTTCAACTTTTCATCGTCCGGGAAACGATGATAGTTCTCTTTGGTCATCAGGCTCTTGCCCTCGGCAATCAGTTGGTGGCCGAGCGCCGAGCCGGGGTAAGGGGCATAGAATGAAATCGAGGGCAGGATGCGCTTGGTGTACTTCACCATCCGCATGGTCTTGAAGGCGTCTTCGCGCGTCTCGCCCGGGATGCCAAGCATGATGTTGCTCCAGAACACCGGTGCCTTTTTGCCCGCGCGCTCCATGTCATCGCCGATGCGCGTCAGCAAATCAATGGTGAAGTAATTGTCTTCCTCGGTGCATTCCTTGTTCAGAATCTTCAGCACCCGGTCACTGCCCGATTCAAAGCCAATCGAGACCGTGTCCCAATTGGTCTCTTTCACCAGCGCCTCGAACAAGTTGGGCCACTGGCGCACGGTGTCGGCGCGGGCGGCGGCCCAATACGGCCAGAGTTTGTTAGCCTTGCGCGGGTACTTCTCCAGCCACTCCTCCAGCCAACTCGGATTTTGCAGGAACATCGAGTCGTGGATGACCAATGAGCCAACGCCATATTTTTTGTCGAGGTAATTCAGTTCATCAATCACCAGCTCCACCGGGCGGCGGCCCATGTTGGGGATGTAGGAGTTTTCGTTGCAGAACACGCATTGCCAGGGGCACACCCGGCTGGTGAGGAGTGTGACCACCGGCGCTGGCCCCCAACCACATTCCGGCTCCAGCGGCCAATTGAATTTCTTTTCGAGTTTTTTGCTGGCGGGTTTGGGCCAGAGCGTGCGGTCCATCATCGGCCAATCGGCCATGCTCTTGGCGCCTTGCCCCAAAATCATGCGTGGAAAGGCGGTGGGGTCTTTTACTAAATCTACAATGAGATTCTCGCCCGGCCCCTGACAAATTTTGTCGAACTCCAGAATGCCGTCCATTTCGTCGGGCGCAACGGTGGCGTGCATTCCGCCGGTCAGCACAATGCCCTTGGGATTTACTTCTTTGAAAATTTTGGCCGAGCGATAGGCGACGGGGAAGGTGTAACTCCGCACGTTCATAATGAGCATATCGTAGCCGCTCACCGCCTTCTTCACCTCCTCCCATGTTTTGCAGGCGCGGGTCGAGGCCAGGTCGGTCAGCACCCCGTTTTGGTGCAGGAGGGTGCGGAGCAGGCCCAGCCCATGGTCTTGCCACTGCTCATGTGGCCCGGCCGGGTTCACCAAATCGCCGAGGTCGCCCAGATCCAGCCACAGTCGGCGCGGGCCGCCATCGCTTGATGTGGGCAGTTCAGGTTTGGGCTTGGGTTTGAAGAGATTGAACATGTTTGTTTTAAAAGAGAAGTGGAGGATTGGAGAATTGTCAATCCTCTAATTCTCTGATTCTCTAAAGAGGTTGTCGCCCAGAAAAACCCGAGTCAAGGTCATGCCAATGGGCGACGCTGGGTTCGTCAAAGCGCCAACACAGCCAGACCTCGCGCCCGTTGCGTTGAGAGAGAAAATCAATCAGGCCGGTGTTAAGGTCTTTGAGTTGCAGGCCAAAGCCCTCAATCGCCTGGACCGCTTTCTGAATGGTCTCAAAATCGGCCAGCACGGCCCCGGCCTTCTTACTACCGCCATTGCCCATGGCTTTTTCCAGCATCGGCCACAGGTCGGGTTGGGCGTCTACGATGCGTTGGCGGGCTTCAAGCATCCCGGCCACCATGGGGCGCAGGATGGGGAGCAGGGCGTTGGCCTCGTCGGGGGTGTAATAGCGGGCGCGCATAAGGGTGAGGAGAAAAAAAGGAACTGAAGGAACCGAAGGAATATGTGCCTTTTCCTTGAGTTCCTTCAGTTCCGGCTAACGGCCTGGCCGCAACGCGAGCGCTTTAGTGGTGGCCGCACCCGCCGCCGGAGGCCGCGCCC